>Ga0129324_10000121_pt1 | contig 53162 bp, 42 predicted proteins | sample CPBDNA_7_FD_96879 | JGI IMG/M metagenome (GOLD analysis project Ga0129324, IMG submission 96879) | Freshwater to marine salinity gradient microbial communities from Chesapeake Bay, USA - CPBay_Spr_15_0.2_DNA | ecosystem: Environmental > Aquatic > Marine > Coastal | place: USA: Chesapeake Bay... | reverse complement strand
CGTATCCACCGACTGGGAACTTGGCAATACAGGGAAAATTTCCCACATGAGAAACAGCATTTTCATCGGCGTGATCAATAACTGCCCAGAGGGGCTGGGGCACGTCAAGCTTCTCCAGTGCAGACCGCATCACGGTCTTGTCCTGGGTAAGAGCAAGCGCCTGAGGGGGAGGGAAGACTAGAGTCCCTTGCTCCTGCAGGGCACGCAAGTGTTCTAGCGGGACATGCTCGTGGTCAAAGGTGAGGACATCAACCCCCTGAGCAAATCTCGCTAGTTGACTGAAATCCGCATAGTCGCCGACCTGTGTCACAGCCAGGTGCGCAGATGCTAGGTCGGTTTCTCCGAAGACCTTCAGTTGTATGCCAAGATTTATCGCGGCAGGAATCATCATGCGGGCCAGTTGGCCGCCACCTACAACTCCAACAACACTCACTCCTCGAGCCTATTGCCTTAGGTGAGTGATGTCAGAAGCTACAACCCTTCGCAGAATATGAGAATCATTCTGACGAACCATGAGGTGGCCGGAGGGGTCTAAGTTTTCTGCCACTCCCTCCCATGTGTCACCTGAGGGCTCCTCCACAATCACATTACGCCCAAGAGTTCCCATTACCGGTGTTACCAGCTTTCGAGAAGTCTCTAGCGCGGATGACTCATCGCCATCAAGCCAGTTCCGAATGCCGGTGACCCACCCTGCCACAACTTCATCAAGAACGCTTTTGGAGGATTCGTGATGATGCGCAAGTGCCGTTGCCAGCGGGCTTGGCGGTGTCTCACAGGGAAAGGCGAGGTTCATTCCCAACCCGACTATTACGCGATTTCCACCGGTCAATTCACACAGGACACCCGCCAACTTCAACCCCTGGACCAACACGTCGTTCGGCCATTTGAGGCTGACTCCCTCAATTCCAACAGCGCGAAGTGCGTGCGCCAAACTAGCGCCGGCCACCAGTGGCAACCAAGAAATATGGGGCACCAGCTTGGGTGCCACCACATAACTAAGCGCCAGCATCTCCCCTGGGCGTGCAATCCAGTTGCGACCCAGGCGTCCACGCCCCTTCGTCTGATCTGTCGTCATGACCAGCGAAAAGTCTGGAAGAACATGGTCGTGCGCTTTTGCATAGGAATTCGTTGATGGGACAGAAATCAACTCGAGAAGCTCCGTAACCACGTCCCGCGTTAGAGGAAAAGAAATATCGAAAGCCATCATTCACTGCTGAAAGACATCAACTGTACGTATTCTTCGACCATCGGGACAGCCTTCCGCACTTCAGAAAAAGTGCCCGAAGCGACAATCCTCCCGTCGTCCATTACGTGAACCTGATCGGCATCCTGAATTGTAGAGAGCCTATGGGCAATAACAATCACTGTCGTCTTTTCCCCGACGTTTTTGATGCTGGCAGCAACACTAGCTTCTGTCGCAGCATCAAGAGCACTGGTGGCTTCGTCAAGAATCACCAACCGCGGATCGGTGTACAACGCGCGCGCAAAACCCAGCCGTTGAATTTGGCCGCCACTCAAGGAGTCTGATTGTGGCCCCAGGGATGAATGGATGCCGTTGGGGAGCGTAGTTACAAAATCAAGTAGTTGGGCTCGCGAGAGAGAATCCTTCACAGCTTCTTCGTCGATTTCATCTTCTGCTACCCCCAAGGCCACATTTTGCGCTATAGAGCCCGACACCAAACCAGGCCGCTGCGGAACATATGAGATGAGGCCAGGTGACTCTTCTCTCAGGCGGCGAGGATCAATGCCCGCAACTTCGATCGAACCCGAGTCAGGGTCATGGAGCCCCAGAAGAAGGTCTACAAAAGTTGTCTTACCCGCACCCGACGGTCCCACAATGGCAACGTAGCTGCCAGCCGCAATGCTCACGGAGACATCATTGATGGTTGGGGTGTCATTGCCGGCGTGGCTAAACATCACATGGGCGATGTCAACCGGCAGCCCGATGTCGGTCGTAAGCCTCTTGATCTCGCCTGAGGCAAGAATTGTCTTGGAGAAAATTCCAGCATCCAGTAGTTCCGGTGTGTCTCTCAACGTCACGAGAATTTCTTGGGCGTTAGTTACCCAGTCCTGCATGACGCGAAGTTCATTCCAGATCGCCTGAAGAGGAAGAATGGCCCCCATCATGCGAAAGGACCCCGCAAGGAAAATTCCCAAAGCAAGCAAGCCTTCGCCGAGACTGCCCTTACTGAGCTGCCAGACGACGAAGCCCAGTGCGCCGAGTATCAAACCCGACTCTGCAATATAGCGGGGAAGGCTTTTCAGTATTTGGAGCGTAACGCCAGTTCTCGCGGATAATTTTTTTGCCTCAATAAACCGGGTGAGGAAATAATCCTGCTTAGAAAGGACAGCAATTTCTCGAAAACCATCGACCATTTCCAGGATTGATGAGCCCGAGTCCACTGAGCTCCTTCTCATATTCCGCCCTGACTGAATGAATCTCCGGGCGGTCGTCATCTGAAGGACGAAAACCAATATTGAAAAATACAACGCGATCACCACAGCAGCGGCCCAATCGACCGCAATAAACATGGCAAAAATGGAGAGGAACAGTGTCCCCTCAATGACGAGCGTTGTTATCGAGCCCAGGACACCAGAGAACGTTGCACTGGTTGAGCTCTCCACGAGAAAGCCGATCTCAGCTCTCGAGAATTTTCTCAACCGTTGGAGTGAACCACTGAACAAATACCGGGTAATTTTTGCAGAATTCTTTATCTCAATCCCTGCAAGGAACACTGCGGTCCACCGGGCAAAAAGAATCCCGAGACCGCCTTTCAGGAAAAATAACCCTGCGATGAGTGCGACCAGGAGAATGACGTTGCTGGCGTCTGGCGCTGGAATCCGATACCCAAAAATCTCGAGGTTCTGACCTGAAAGGCCCGTAGCTGTAATCGCTCCCAATAGCCCCATAAGACCGACAGCAACAATGTCCAGTCCGTTGAGGGCCATCCGAATAGTGACCCGAACGAGAAAAAATAACTTCTCTTTTTGTGTCAGTAAAGACCAGGAAACACCCGCAATCGTTAGCAGGGTTCTGAAGTCACTCAAACGCCCATTTTTTTGAGCCTTGGAGCCAGAAATTTTATTTACTTCCATAGGGGTGATCGATCCACAAATCTTCGCCACCCTCAACTATTTTGGTATCGGCGTCCACCATGATTTTTGCGAGCTCAGGGGTGAGAACCTTAGGTTCCCAGCCAGTTTTTGCCTGCACCCTGGCAGAGTCCCCCACTAGCGCGTCAACTTCCGCAGGCCTCAGATACTTTTCGTCAAAAGCTACGTATTTCTCCCAGTCGAGACCTACATGTTCAAACGAAAAATTCAGAAAATCACGAACGGAATACTCTGTGCCCGTGGCCACCACAAAATCATCAGGTTCTTCCGCTTGAAGCATGAGCCACATTGCTTCAACATATTCGGGTGTATAACCCCAGTCACGGACAGCATCCAGATTCCCCAACATTAATTTGTCTTGCTTTCCTGCAGCAATACGAGCCACTGCTTGGGTAATTTTTCGCGTGACAAAGGTCTCACCCCGACGGGGGGATTCGTGATTGAACAAGATTCCATTAGTTGCAAACATGTCGTAGCTTTCGCGATAATTGCGAGTTACCCAATACGAATAGACCTTGGCAGCTCCATAGGGCGACCGAGGGTAAAAAGGGGTTTCTTCGTTCTGGGGCGGTGGGCTAGCACCGAACATTTCAGAGCTGGACGCCTGGTAAAAGCGGATTGAAGAGTCCACCATTCTGATAGCTTCGAGCAATCTGATGGAGCCAAGACCTGTTGTATTTGCGGTAAATTCTGGCTCATCGAAACTCACTCGGACATGGGATTGGGCCGCCAAATTATAGATTTCATTTGGGTGAACGGACTCCACGAGTGATAGCAAACGGGAACTGTCACTCAGATCGCCGTAATGGAGAAATAGACTCGGCTCATCACCTTCGCTAAAGCTCTGAAGGTAATCAATGCGGCTGGTGTTGGGGCTCGATGACCGCCGAACAAGACCATGCACTTCATAACCTTTTCGCAAAAGCAGGTCAGCCAAGTAACTGCCATCTTGCCCCGTGATACCAGTAATCAGCGCTATGGGTCTAGTTATATTTGTCACTTAAGTACTCTTTTCGAGCTAATGGGCTTCTCGCGCTTTTATGGCGTCTGGAACATGTCCTAGCTTATCGGGGGTTACATTGCGGGTTGGGCGATTCCCACCTATTCGCTGCGCTAAAGAAGAAACGTCAAAACTGTGATGCTCCAAAACCTCGCCTGGTTGCCCATTTGCTGGCAATCCATCAAGACCAAGTCGGATCACCTCCACTGCGACAGTATTCGTCAAGGCTTCTCTTAGATAGTGATACTTCGCTAGTGCTGGATTGTGGTTTTCTAGGACAAATATGGTTGAGAATTCCTTTAAGTGTTTAAGGGCCTCTGGGCTTATCGGGGCCGATATTTCCGGCATCGAATAAACCGCAGGCGGCAGGCCTCCATCGTCCAAAATCGCAGCCCGGGCAGCGAGCGCTTGAGCATTAAACAGCGGTCCGCTCGAGACTATGGCCACGTCACGTCCTTCGGCCAAAAGATTAAGTCCTTTCGAGGATTCGAGGATTTTCTCCGCTACCGGGGCGATCGCCCCCATGCGCACATAGGACGGGCCCAGATAATCAAGGGCCTGGTCAATCGACCATTGCAGCTCATAGGAATTTGATGGTTCGAACACTCTCATTCCTGGGAAGCTCGCCATTACCCCAACATCGGTTACAGCTTGGTGTGAAAAACCTGCAGCGCTGGGAATCAAACCGGCCAGAAAACCCATGTAAATAACTCTGGACCCTTCTGTCGCGTTGTTAAAAATCTGCTCAGCAGCTCGCATGGTCAAGAAGGTTGAAAAACTATGTACTACGGGTGTGTAACCAGACAGAGCAAGGGTTCCAGCCACTGAAACCATGTCTTGCTCGGCTATTCCGGACTGAAGGTACCTTTCTGGAAAAGCGCGTCGCGCGATATGAGTCCCCGTGTCGTAGCTGAGATCGCCATCTAGCGCAATAACCGATGGGTGTTGGTTCATGACGTCAACCAACCGGTTCTCCCACAGGGTCACCATGCTCGGAGGCCTGTGTTTTGGCTGTGTGGCATCAGTTCGCGGGATGTCAGAGCTCGTTTTCTTCCGTCTCCGATCACCGGAAAATTGAAAAAGGGGCACCAAAATCTCGGTAGCCAGGTCGTACAGGTCATCGCTGAGCGCACCAGAATGAAAATGATAAAACTCTCCATCACTGGGAAACTTCTCCATCCAGGGAATGCCAGAACCTTTGACAGTCGTTGCAAAAATCAACGTGGGGCGGTCATCAAGCGTCGAAGCCTGAATCGCATCATAAACAGCTTGGGGGTCGTTGCCTTCGACCTCCATGAAGTGCCACCCCACCCCCTCTGCGCGTTGCCGGATATTGCCCATAGGGAGTGTTAGTTCTGTCCAAGTATCAGATTGAATGGAATTGGCATCCACAATCGCTACCAATTCAGAGAACCCCTCTTTGACCGCTCCAGGCATGGATTCCCAAATTTGGCCCTCGTTGAGCTCGCCATCGCCGATGATGGTAATCACCGGCTGCCTTGAGGCGGGGTCGCGGAGTCTTTGAGCTTTGATGAAACCCTTCGCCTTTGAAATTCCCATTCCCAAAGAACCGGTGTTAGTGACAACCCCAGGGGTGACCGTTTCAGGATGGCCTGGTAACCCGCCGAGGCGGCGCAATGAAAACAGTTGGTCATCAGATAACTCACCCCCGGCATGAAGTACCGCATAAAAAGCGGGCGCATCGTGACCCTTAGAACTGAAAAAAGTCTTTTCAAGTTTCTTGCCGCTGAGGAAATCATCTCCCTGGAGAAAAGCACGTGCGGCGACCATGATATCCAGAGAGCTAAATGACGTCCCAATATGACCGCTCCCGGCCTGATGGATTGCGCTTAAGGCATTCAGGCGACATCCGTCAGCGACCAGCTTAAGATCATGGTTATCTGCCCAAGCCTCCGATATATCCTTCGAGCTCCAATACCTGAGTTCTTTCCCGTGGCTATCGACGTGAGTTCTTGGTTGGCGCATCATCTCATCCATATATTTGAGGCAACAGCGACGGGTTATCGCTGACTAATTTTTCGATCAAATCCCAATCCAGTTCAGAGTTGACGTCGCGAGATTCTTCTCCCGGCAGTACCATTCCCAATACAGCCTGGCCGGCAATAGATTGATGAAGTTCTGCTGCCGGTCTGCGAACGATTTCCAAGCTAGAGGCCTGTACATAGAGCGGCTCTAATGCCTGCGTCGGGCCGTTGTAGGCACCACCTTGTTCGAGGTAGGTCGTGGCTTCTCCAGACTCCTCCATCCTCCACATCTTGCCAGGATGTTCAGTGACGGGGCGAAGAGCACGAATAGAATCTGCCCATTTCGTGGTCCGCAAATTCTTGTGCGCTTGAGCAATCGAAGAGGCGGACCGTAGTGGGCTTGTCGGGCGCAACAGCACCCACAACTGGTCAGGTTCGCTATCAACCCAATTTTCTAATGCATAGGAAAACCAGCTGAAGTCATCAGCAGCATCGTGAGACAGGCTCTCTGGGCGCAGCCCTGGAACCTCCGCACCATAGCTAACTGCGATGTCTGCAATTTCCGATGAGTCTGTCGAAACCAAGACCCGGTCAACGACTTGTGATTGTCGAGCAGCCGCAATGCTGTAGCTCAATAACGGGTGACCGGCGAGCAAGCGAATATTTTTCCCCGGGACTCTCTTACTGCCCGAGCGAGCCGGGATTATGGCAATCGTCGACATCTTCGATCACGCACCGAAGAAAGTGGAGACGACGTGGACTTCGGAATACTGGTCCACGGCGTTCACACCAGCGTCTCGAGTTCCGTTGCCAGAATTTTTGAGGCCCCCAAAGGGAATATTTATTTCCGCTCCATGGGTCGGTCCGTTGATATTTACGACACCAGCTTGGAGCTTCGCAACTATTCTTTCGGCCATCGCTATGTTAGAACTCCACACCGCGGCTGTTAACCCAAACTCTGAAGAATTCGCTATGTCAATAGCCTCCTCAGCGCTCGAGAATCTAAACAGACGCGTTGCTGGGGCGAAAATTTCTCGTGTCGCGAGTGCCGATCTCGGGTCCAATCCCTCGATCAAAGCTGGCTGAACAGAGGCCGCCGATGACTCGCCAGAGGGATCGGGAGCCCCTACTAAAGTTACCAGAGCCCCCGAACGTTCGCATTGCCGCAGAAAGTCACGATGCGCATCAGCACTATCGGTATCAATCAGAGTAGAAACGTCAACGGTATCGTCAGTGCCCCAAACGAGTTTATTTGCCTGGTGAACTAATGCACGCCTGAATTCTTCATAAATGGAATCCTCAATCAGTAACCTACTCGCCGAAGCACAGCGCTGGCCCGCGTTACTGAAAGCACTATCCAGAGCCGCCGCTGCAGCCTTGTCAAGATCAGAATCGGCACAGACAATCATCGGATTTGAACCGCCAAGTTCAAGAATTGTCTTAGTCAGTGTCTGAGCAGCACTCTGGGCCACTTCATACCCTGCGCCATAGCTTCCTGTGAAACTCACAAGGTCAACTCCCGCAGAAATAAGGGTTTGTGCAACCTCTGCTCCTCCCTGCACGATATGAAAGACATCACGAGGAATGCCGGCGTCGTGCAGGATTTCGAAGAACAGCTGTGCGCTGAGAGGTGTATGGGGTGATGGTTTAAGGATGGCAGTGTTCCCAGCCATCAGAGCTGGGAAAACCTTCCAGGCATAGTTGGGAAGAGGAGTGTTGTAGGACACTATAAGAGCCGCAACACCCAGCGGGATCCTTTCGACTCGTATCTGCCGATTGGCCACCGCGCTGGGAACCAAAGTTCCGTAAGGATGCCGGCCTAGGGAAGAGATTAAGAAGCCCATTTCTGACGCAGCGGCCACTTCGCCTAGCGAAGTCAGAGTAGGTTTTCCTGTTTCTTCGCGAACTAAAGCTGCTACCTCGTCAGCCCGCTCTTCAAGGTCTTGGGATGCTCGACGAATGATTCTTCCGCGTTGCTCAATGGGCGTGTTACGCCAACCCTCAAAAGCCTGGCGCGCGACCGCAACCACAGAATGGATGTGTTCCGAGGAGGCTGAGTTCACATCTCCCATAGGAGCATTGTTGAGAGGGGAGATTTTAACAAAACCCGAATCTGAAGTCACCATGCGCTGTAGCCCCCGTCGATAACAAGGTTCTGGGAATTCATCGAAAGAGAGTCATCAGAAAGCAGAAATACCATAGCGCCCGAAATCTCGTCGAGCGGAACCATACGGTTCTGGGGAACTTGGTTGACAAATTTTTCGACAAACGCTGTATCCTGTCCGCCCTCGACCCCACCCAAAGTGAGAGCGTTCACCCGAATTCCCCGAGGTGCGAGATGCGTTCCAAATTGGCGGACTACCGAGAGAAGAGCTGCCTTTGAAGCGCCGTACGCAGGGTGCTTGAAGGCACCTGCACCCTCAAAGAAATGGTCATAGAGGTCAACACGCGGCGAGATCAAGCCGTAGATTGACCCCACCGCTACTGCAGTGCTTGGGTTGGCCATAACATCCACAACAGCGCTGAGAACATTCACCGCACCAAAGACGTTGACGCGGAAAATTCTCTCCCATTCGCGGATGTCGAATGAAGAAACTTCTGACCTATTTGCCCCCGGGGGCGAGTCTATTCCCGCATTGAGCACGACCCCATCCAGGCGGAGCGCACCCTCTGGCTGGGACAAAGCATTCTCAATAGTCCTTGCTGTGAGATCTTGGGTGACATCAAGGTCTCCACACAACAAGCGCTCGGGAAACTCGCGCGCGAGCCTCGCAAGTTCAGGGTTGTCGCGAGTCTCAAGTCCGACGGCATAAACCAGCGCGCCCTCTCCCAAGAGTGCTCTGGCCCACTCGGGGCCGAGGTTTCCCGCGGCGCCCACCAGCAAAATCGATTTCTTCGATAGCCGATTACCCAATGATGAGATCATCCTCACTAAGCGGAGCTCCCTCGGCGAGCGGTTTGATTAGCTTCTTGCCCACAACAAGATCCCTACCAGCTGGTGGGATTCCCGCACCAGGGGATCGATAGTCCAGATCGTCCAACCCAATAACGTGGCCTTCCGGGAGATCCCTGGAGGCCACAATCATCTTGGCAAGTTTTTGGTGCGGTGCGATTTCGCTATCGTAACGGCGCTTAATTCCATCACCCATGGCCTCGCGAGCTCTGCGCAGGTCTCGGACCATTTTCCTCAAACCATCTGGCTCGAGCGAGAAGGCGTGGTCAGTTCCCTTCATCGCCCGATTCAGTGTGAAATGCTTTTCCACAATGCGAGCCCCTAAAGCGAACGCGACCGTCGCCATAGCTATCCCACTGTCGTGCCCAGAATATCCAATTGTCACATCGGGATACCGTTCCCTAAATGTAGGAATAACCTGAAGGTTCAACTCGTCAAAGCGCGGCGGATACCCAGAGGTGCATTGCAAAACCGCTACCGGGGTCTTGACCCGCTGAAAAACCTCGACTGCGGTATCAACCGACTCTTGAGTTCCACCACCGGTGGACAAAATCGTCGGCAATTTAGTCTGCGCGACATATTCCAAAAGTGGAGTGTTCGTCAAGTCAAAGCTCGCAACTTTGAAAGCGGGAACGCCTAACTCAACTAAGAAATCTACGCTCGGCAAATCAAAAGCCGTGGCAAAAAAATCAATCTCGCATCGTTGTGCTTCGGCCATGATCGCCTGATAATCGTCAGCCCTGAGCTCAAGAGCCTCACGGTGCTCACCATAAGTTGCGCCAAAAGAGTTTTCGTTGTCGTAAGGCGCCGCGTACCCGGCCGCTGTAAACAGGCGGCGGTTATCTCTTTTTTGAAACTTAACCGCGTCAGCACCGGCTGCAGCGGCTGCACGAATGAGTTCAAGCGCGATGTCCCGCTCGCCCTGATGATTGGCACCAATTTCCGCAATCACATATGCGTCGGAATCATCGGTGACGATGCGCGAACCTAGGGGAAAACTGCGGTTACTTGAGGAGGAGGACTTCATAGTAAAACCTTACACAGCAGCTAGGGCTTGGCCGACCAGGAAGGACATCAGTGTCCCCCCGTACGTCGAAGGGCATAACGCCACACCCGCTTTGCGACGTCAAAAGGATTGCGCAGGATATAGCGAATCAGGAACCTACGGTCTTGCGTTGACTCGATGAGATCTACTGCCGGATTGTGCTGAATAGTTGCGGGGTGTATCAAAGGAAAGCCGATTGCTTCGGCTGGAACCTGCGCGACAAAGCTTTCAAATTGTGTGTGCGTGGATTCGGCGCCAAAGCCAATGTTTTCCACAAGGTTCACTTCGGGCACCACACTCAAGTAGCGCGACCGCAAGGAATGAACGAGAAAAGGTAGCGCCCACGAGTCCAGGCTCTCCGCAATGCTGAGCATCGTTCTTATCGATCGCTGGCGCGGGCCTGGAGGCACCTGGGCCGCAATCCCGGCCTTCTCCTGAGGCGTCCATTGCCCATCAAGATCGCCACTGGCCGAAAACCCTGTCCACGTACGGGCCCATGTAGCCCAGCCCCAGATTCGTAGATCGTTAGAAAAATCGTAGGAAGAGGCGCTCGGTTTGGCCCCACGCAGCCGCGAGGTTCCGCCAATTGTCCCTACTGAGCTCTCCCCTGCATACCGTTCCAGCAGTTCACTGGCGAAGAGGAAAAAAGTTAGATCGGGAAGACAATCGTCCTCCAAGATAATCGCCCGATCGGCAGCCGAAAATACGTAGTCCAGCCCGCTCGAAATTCTCGATTTCAAGCCCATGTTTTCCTCGGCGAAAACCTGGTGAACCTTGCACTCCCAATCCACATTTTCTACGACACTTCTTGTTGCCCGAACGAGGCTCTCATCTCGAGCGTTCCCTGGACGCGGGCCATCTGCGACGAGGAATAGTTGAGATGGTTTCGCTAAGCGAATTTGGTCAAAGACGCGCTGGGTTAGCTCGGGCCTGCGAAACATAAGTAAGACCACAGGGGCGCATGCTCGTTGATTTTTCACGCTGCCTCCATTGTCGCCGAGTCCTGCCACGTTCACCAATGCCCCAATAAGTGACTAGCGTAGTGGGGTGGCACTTTCGGTAGCTCATGTCAACTTTTCGGCCCGTGGGGGCTCCGGCTCTGTTGCGAAGATGTTGGTGGGTGCTCAACGAGACCAAGGGCTTGATTCGTATCTTGTGCACAAAATTGAGAGCGACCTTCGATCAGCACCCTTTTCCGCACCACTGCACACGCTAGCCGCCGGACTTGATGAATATGTAGTCAAAGCGAAGGGATTTCCGGCACCGATCAGCCTTCTTCGCGATGGCCTCGTGGGAATTCCTCGAGAGTTACTGGACGCAGCCGATGTGATTCATCTACACGGAATCAACGGTGCGCTGCCTGTTCCTACCTTGGCCAAGCTTTGGCCAGCTAAGCGTATTATCTGGACACTGCATGATATGAACCCCTTTACCGGCGTGTGCCATTATGCGCTGGACTGCGAGGGCTTCCGGTCATCGTGCTCTTCATGCCCAGCCGTAAAAACAGTTTTCCAGAGCGCGGCCGCAGTGAGTCTTGACCGGAAGTTCAGCGCCATAGCCACATTGAGAGACCTGACCGTCGTGTCGCCGAGCGAATGGCTAGCTGACCAGGCCCGCTCAAGTGCAGTGTTAGCTGGCCACACCATTAACGTCATCAACAATCCAATTAATAGTGCTTTTCTGGTCGAGGAGGAATCCACCGAATCGGGTGGCGACACATCAGAGCTCGTCATCGCTGTTGTTGCTCAAAACCTCTCGGATCCGGTCAAGAACGTGAGGGAGGTAGCCGATGCCTTTCGGGCCGTTTCTAAGCTAGTTCCCTCGGCAAGGTTGATGCTGATCGGGCGCGGTGGGAGCGAGTTTGAGGGTGATGGCATCACTAGGCTTGGCCCGTTAACACCTGCGGAGATGGCCATAGAGCTTGGCCGGTGCGATGTGCTCGTGTCCTCATCACGTGCAGAAAACTCGCCGCTGGTGATTCTGGAAGCTGCAGCCCGCGGGTGCCAATCCCTAGTCGCAGCAGTCGGTGGCATGCCAGAACTTATCTCCCAACTGGGCGCCGGCCTGCTGTATTCGAGCCAAGAGGACCTAGTGAAATCGCTGGTCTCCTTAGCCGGCGAGGAGCCGAGTGTTAGAGCCAAATCCAGGGCAAGACTCAAGTCGGCCGCCCACAGTGCTTTCACGCCCCAAAAGGTAGCCAGCGACTACGTGGAGCTCTACGAAAAGTAAACTAGGTTTGCGGGACCGGCGTCACACGAATAACCCGGGGCTTAGCAGGAGATATCGATGGCGAAAAATGTTTTGGTTACAGGGGCTGCTGGTTTTATCGGCTCTGCCGTAGCGACTAAATTGGCGGGAGAAGGTTGGTCAGTAACGGCCCTGGACGGGCTCCTCGATGGTCTCTATCCAGCCGAAGAAAAATTAGCCCGTTTCGCGAAGCTCGAATCAATTCCGGGGATCCAGCCAGTAGCAATGGACCTCCGCACCGGGGACCTTAGCTCTCTCCCAGACAACATCAATTTCGTCATCAACGAGGCAGCAATGCCCGGACTTGGGCCAAGCTGGAAAGATTTTGATCTCTACTCAGGCTGCAACCTCCAGGCCGTAGCTCGGTTGATTGAGGCCAGTGCATCATGGCCACTGGAGAAATTCATTCAGATTTCGACTTCGTCGGTTTATGGACGAAACGCGGTGGGGGACGAAGATCAGCCTCTCAAACCAGTTTCGCCCTATGGAGTCACCAAGTTGGCCGCCGAGAACCTCGTTCTTGCACACCATCGTGATTCCGAATTTCCCGGTTTGGTTTTGCGCTATTTTTCGGTCTACGGGCCAGGCCAGCGTCCAGACATGGCCTACCGCAAATTCATCTCGCAGGCCTTACATGGCGAGCCCATAACGCTTTACGGTTCGGGAGAACAATCCCGATCCAACACCTACATCGACGATGTCGCCGCAGTCACAGTTTCCGCGCTGACTAATGGTGACGCTGGGGAAATTTTCAATGTCGCGGGGGGTCAAGAACGCTCCATGAACGACGCCATTGACATCATCGAAAAGCTCTCCGGGAAGAATCTCACGGTCACTCGGAGTGACGCCGCTCGAGGGGATCAGATGCGCACGTTCGGCGATGCCAGCAAAGCACAAGAGCTGCTCGGTCTAGCCCCTGCCACAACGCTCGAAGAGGGTCTGGCTAAGCAATTTGCCTGGCAGAAAGATATGGGGCTCTAACGCGGTGCCCCCTCAATCAAATGTCGAGTCGAACCGCAATCTTCTTACGGTCGCGGTTGATGACAACATGGCCTACGCGCTCTGCGTTGCTCTCGCATCGCTCCAAAAAAGTTCAAAAGAGCCTTTCGGCGTCGTTGTGGGCTTCCTTCGCGGCGCACTCTCGGCGCAAAATAGAAAAATCCTGAGCGATGTGGCAGATGTCTTAGGTATCAATCTGGACTTCCACGAGCTGCTATTTGATCAACGATTCATCACCCAGGGTCATATTTCTCCGACCACCTTCACGAAATTTCTACTTTCCGACTTCTACGAACAAGCTCACCTTTGGATTGACGCAGACACGGCTGGTTTGAGCGGCTGGGACCAGCTGTTTGAGGCGGTAGCCGTCGCAACGAGCGAAGCCGGACTAGTCGTTGCCGAACGTGGTGACCCCGGGGAAAAGTTACGTAACGGGAAGTTGAATCCCAGTGATCTTCCCTTTAATGCAGGCGTACTGGGCTGGCCTCGGGGATCGCGTCGAGATTGGAGCAATGCTCTCAACGACACCGCCGCGGTGGAGACACAGGAACAGTATCTGCTCAACGTCCTCTATGCCGATACCGCGCTGCGGGTTTCAGAAAAATTCAACACCATGTCCTATCGAATTGATGTGCTCCGCTCGACTGAAGCACTCCACATCATTCACTACGCTGGCGCACACAAACCGTGGCATCTGCCTAGAAGATTCGCTCGCCTCTGCAGCGATCATGGGTGTCCGTGGTCGATTTGGTTTGCAGCCGAAAGATATCTCACGGAGACCGCCGGCCTTGGTTCGCTCCAGAGGGAGCTTGCTGCAGCCGCGCGCGCGGCACAAAAAAGTGGTGGGGCCCGATGGCAACGCGACAATTCGGGATTACTACTGCTTCGATTGTTAGGGTTCCTTGGTCCTCTAGGCTGGTTGCTTGCTGTGATGGCAAAGCCTTTGAAAAAATGGATTCCGCGGGGCACGCACCCTTTCCACTGACCATCAACTGTGTGCCCAAAACAGAGAAGGGAGGAGGAGGAGGATCATTAGCCGTGCCAAGGAGCCTGTGAAAAAGCCGATCGTCACCCTAGCTCTCGACGACAAGATGCTTTACGCCTTTTTCGTCTTGGCCCACTCGCTGATTACCACCGCTCGAAGGCCTTTTCGGATGGTAATCGGGCATTTTCATGGGCGTCTTTCAAAATCCCACCAGAGGACCATCCGCCAATTCCTCGATTTTTTTGACCAAGAATTTGAGCTCTGGGAGCTCACTGCGCATGAACTGTTTACAGAGCGCCGACACCTGACCATCACAACTTTTTCGAAGTTTGTTCTTTCTGATTTGATTCCGCAGGCTCATCTATGGCTTGACCTGGATACCGCTGCTAGAGCAGGGTGGGACGATTTTTTTGCGCAACTAGACGAGGCTTCTCCAGAGATACAACTGGTTGCTGCAGAAAAACTCTCGGGACCTAACACGCGCTTTGAGGGTTTTAACGCCGGGATACTCGGCTGGACTTCAGCGACACGAGCTGACTGGCTACCAGAACTCGCAAATTTGCCGGAAAAGCGATTTAGCTCAGAACAACATCTATTCAACACGCTGTATCAATCAAGCGTCTCCAAAGTGGACGTATCGTTCAACTTCCTATCCAGCTGGCACCAGGAGACCGAAGGCTTGCAATCAGCGCGGATTGTGCATTTTTCAGGTCCGGTTAAACCTTGGCATCTGCTGCGCAGGCACAGGGCGGCGTGGAGGAGCATTAATGCAAGTTGGGAAATATGGTTCGCCGCTGAGGAAGCGATGCTTGCTGACCCACGAACTAAAGGTCTGCACTCAACGCTGTTAGATTTGTCCCAACAGGCACTTTTTTCCGGGCGGCTTCACACCGGAAAGGGTGCCTTGGCCAGCCTCGTCCTGCGTTTACTGGCTCTAATCGGCCCAATCGGCGACCCTATCGTCAGACTTATTCAACGAAGAGGCGCCTCGTGACCAAGATTGCGGTCATTCACTACCCGGGGGCGACTGCCCACAGTTACTCGGTTGTGGCCTCACTGGTTGCCGATTTGCAGGATCAACGTCACGAGGTCACAGTCATTGACATAGGGAACTTCACGACAACTCGGCAAGGCTATCCGCCCGGTTGGATCGCCAGGCTTTTAGGGCACCGTGTATTCGCCGGGCGGTTCCAGCGCGAACTGCAAGAGATGGGAGCTGCTTACCTTGTCGCGAATACAGCACAGGGCGTGCTCCCGCTGACGGATCAACAGCGAGAGGACATCAATCTGGCTGTTGAATCTGAACTTCTCACCTACTTTCGAACCGACCTACTCCACGAGAGGCAAAGTTACTCAGATCGACTGCGAAAGCAGTTGGCAAGCCAAGCCTTCGAGACTGGTGTGTCGCTTCACGCGCTGTTTGCAGATTTGGGATTCCAGGAGGTCATCGTTCCTAACGGTCGCACCTCCCGCCAAAAAGCCGCCCGCATCGCCGCCGAAATTCTCAAGATTCCCATTCGCTTTTATGAAAATGGGAGGGCTCTGCCCAACCACTATTACCTAGGCAGCACGCAGCCCCACGACCGCCTCGCCTCGCAAGCAGAAGTCGCGAAACTCACTCAAAATATCTCCAGTCAAGAAATTGAAACAGCCGCTTCCACATTTATGGGCCACCGCATGTCACAGGACCGTGGCACCAACCAGTTTTCAACATCGTGGACCACAACCGCCAGCCAGGTAGCCCATTCGGCGAGGCAGGAAAAGTTGGCGGTGTTTTTCCCCTCTTCGTTTGACGAATACCTCGCATTTGGACCGATGTGGAATATCGACTCATGGGACTATCAGTTTCAACCGTTTGATCTCGTCATGGATCACCTAGAACGCGAAGGATTCTCATTGGAAATGCGGCTTCACCCCAACCTTTCCAACAAAAGCCGCCGGTATTTTAACCGCGAAGTCGCGAATGTCAGCAAACTGATTGCGCATCACCCGAATCTGCTGGTTCACTGGCACAACTCATCGACCAACTCCTACGATTTAGTCTCCCGGGCAGACCTGATTTTTGTGGAGCGGTCCACCATCGGATTAGAGGCATCAATGATGGGCAAACCGGTGTGGGTTAACCAGGCCTGCCAATGGGATTTGATTGCCGATGTGCGCCAGGTTCTCTCCGCCAAGGACATTTCGGCCAAGGCTCTGAAACCGTGGGTGGTCAACGCCGAGCCCGCGCAGCGGTTTGCTGCCTACTGGATGATGCAGGAGCATCCCTTGCGTTTCTCCTGGGCGAACTGGGCAAGTTGGAATCCAGATAACCCGCCCCTACGGATGCGAGTCGCGTTGCTAGCAGTGCCAAATTCGTGGCGACACCGTCTCCACTTGATTAGGGTTGAGTGGGAGCGATTGCGAAATAAGTCTTTTGCTCCTTCGTCGGTAGCGCTCACGGAAGAAGTAAGGTGATGGACGTGACTAAGAAGGATTTATCTCAGCCTCTGAGCACTGCGGAGCGCATCGCGGACCTGAAGAACCGCTATCACGAGGCTGTTACCGCGAGCAATGAAGCTGCCATAGTTAGACAACACGCTAAAGGTAAGAAGACGGCCCGAGAAAGAATCGAGCTTCTTCTTGACACCGGATCGTTTGTCGAAATCGATGAATTCGTTCGCCACCGCAGCAGGGCTTTTGGAATGGACGATAAGCGACCCTACGGCGACGCCGTCATTACCGGGCTTGGAACGATTCATGGGCGTCAGGTCGCCGTATTCAGCCAGGATTTCACGGTGTTCGGTGGGTCTCTTGGTGAAGCTGCTGGCGACAAAATCATCAAAATTATGGACATCGCTCTGAGCACAAAAGTCCCCATTATTGGGATCTTGGATTCAGGTGGTGCCCGCATCCAAGAAGGCGTGATTGCGCTGGGTAAATATGGTGAGATTTTCCGCAGAAACACCCAGGCCTCAGGTGTCATTCCGCAGGTATCGATTGTGTGTGGTCCAGCAGCCGGCGGTGCTGTCTACTCACCTGCCCTCACGGACTTCGTCATCATGGTCGACAAGACCAGCCAAATGTTTGTGACCGGTCCGGATGTAATCAAAGCCGTAACCGGCGAAGAAGTAGGAATGGAAGAGCTCGGTGGCGCCAGAACCCACAACGAGGTATCTGGCGTTTCGCATTACTTGGCGGCTGACGAAGATGATGCCCTCGACTACGCGAGAGTCCTGCTTTCTTACCTGCCAGAAAACTTTCAGTCCGAGGGGCCCAAGTACGCCGCGGACCCAGACTTAGAAATCACGGATCGGGACCGGCGCCTTAATTCGGTCATCCCCGATAGCACCAGCGTTCCGTACGATGTCGTGAGCATTATTGAAGCCGTCGTGGACCCACAGTCGTTCCTTGAGGTTCAACCTCTTTTTGCGCCGAATATCGTTATTGGCTTTGCGCGAGTTGACGGATCATCGATTGGCGTCATTGCCAATCAACCCAACCAGCGCGCAGGCACACTGAATATCGATGCTGGTGAGAAAGCAGCCCGTTTTGTCAGGTTCTGTGACGCGTTTTCTATTCCAATAATCACCCTGGTGGACGTTCCCGGATATTTGCCCGGAACCGACCAGGAGTGGACAGGGGTGATCCGGCGTGGGGCCAAGCTTCTTTACGCCTACGCCGAAGCAAGTGTCCCGCTAATCACCGTTATTACACGAAAAGCCTATGGTGGCGCCTACATCGTGATGGGATCGAAGCAACTAGGGGCAGACCTGAACTTTGCTTGGCCGAGCGCCGAAATCGCTGTCATGGGTGGACAGGGTGCCGTGAATATCCTCTACCGCAGTGAGCTGGCCGAGGCCGAAAAGTCTGGCGAAGACATGGCGAAATTGAGAACCAACCTCGCCAACGAATACACCTACAACGTTGCTAGTCCCTTCCTTGCAGCAGAGCGTGGAGAAATCGACTCCGTTATTGAGCCTGCCGCAACCCGAATCACCATCCTCAAAGGTCTGCGAGCTCTCAAGAACAAGACTCCCAGGTTGCCTTCAGGGAAGCACGGGAACATCCCCCTCTAATGAGAGCTTTGCGACGCGCTTTCTATCGATTGACCGACCGAATCAAAGAAGGAGCTCTGCTCACCTGGCTTGCCCTGCCACGTTTGAAGAGTATGAAGAAAACCAAACACGCCTCCCCCATCATTGTCGCCATGACCTCCTACCCGGCTCGCATCAAGCGGTCGTGGATCGCCATCGAAACGCTGCTGCGCCAGACTTGTCCGGTTGATAAATTTGTTCTAGTGCTCGCTGACGATGAGTTCCCCGCGCGGCTGCTTCCTCGAAAAATCATCCGCCAACAAAATCGTGGGCTTGAAATTTTGTGGGTGTCGAAAAACGGGCGCAGTTTTGACAAACTCATCCCAGTTCGCCTTGCCTACCCGAGTGCGAACATCATCACGGTGGATGACGACAAGTTTTTCCCAAGGAACCTCGTGCAAGAGCTTGTAAAAGCTCATCGTCAATTCCCGCAGGACATCATCGGTGCTAGGGGTTGGGTGATGTCTACAAGTTCCGCAAGCGATGGCGTGCACTATGGCAAGGGCTGGACTAGAGCAGACCCGGGTCATCGTGGACGAGACCTTTTTATGCCCGGGGGTAATGGTTGCCTATACCCGCCCCGTTCTTTGAACGAAGCCGTTGATGACCTAGACCAAGCTCTTAGCGTGTGCCCCACTGCCGACGACATTTGGTTCTGGGGACACGCACAGCGAAATATGACCGCTATGCGGTGTCTGGGTTTTCCCGCCCACCGCATAGTGCGCAACGGGGTGGGTGAGCCGTCGCTATCCTCAATCAACGAGAGCGAAAACAACCACCAGTTTCAAAAGATTATGGATAGCCTTGGGATTCGAGAATCTGTGCTGGATGGAATTCGGTTTGGCGAGGTAGACAATGAAGGTTAACCAAGCTCACTCTCCTGTATCCATCAGCATTTCTAGATTCCCCGCTTGAGCCCATGGCAAACATTCTCTTTGTCGTCCTCAATGACCTTTACGTGCGCAACTACCTGAGAACAGGTGTGCTTGACGAGCTCCGATCGCACCATTCCGTCTCTATTTGCTGTGATTCCGCACTCGAACTCTCTGAGGAGATAGCCGCCGAGCCCGGATATGTTGGTGCATTTTCTCTCGACGAAAAAACGACAAAACGCCGGCTGTTGTTTTTTCAAATTCTCATGTGGCGACACCGCAAAAAGTCTCGAACTTTCTACTATCGCTGGCTCCGTCTCACCAAATGGAGCATGGTCAAGACGCGACGCGGTCCAATAGCCTTTCTATTAAGTTTCTTGAGGTGGGTAGCAAACGCAATTGTTAATCCCGAACCTTTTATCGTGGCGCTATTAGGAAGCGGTTTGCTGTTTCCTCTCTCAGCAGCAATCTTCGGGGCGCGGAAATCCGTCACAGCAAGTTTCAAGGAGCTTGCTGACGCTCAGCAGTATGACCTCATCGTTTTCCCCTCCGCCGCTTTTGAGGCTGCCGCACTCGACATCATTCGTTGGGGCAGGGAATCAGATATCCCCACAGTCACACTGATCGATAACTGGGACAATCTCACCTCGAAGACGGTCTACTGGGAAAAACCCTGCCACATCGGAGTGTGGGGAGAACAAGCTAAGCAACAAGCAATACAAATCCATGGATTTTCTGCTCAGCAAATACATCTCATCGGCACTCCCCGCTTCGATTCTTATTTTGCTGCCAGGCTCAAGACAAGGAGTGAGAGCCCTTACCCCTTCCCTTACCTATTGTTCGTGGGTTCCGCGATGCCCTTTGATGAAATTGAGGCCCTACGGGAGCTAGAAAGAGTCCTAGAGAGTGAGGAGTCGACTCCAGACGGGCTTAGGGTCGTATACAGGCCCCACCCTTGGCAACAAAAACGGAGTGTCCCTGCCATATTTAGGGAATCCGACTTCTCTAGAACAATTCTCGATCGGCAAATCGCCGATGCCTACGCCGATGGCGTGGAGCCGGAAAAAACTAACAAATCTTTTCAGCCTGAGCTCTCGTATTACCCAGCGTTACTCGGCAACGCCGCAATGGTGGTGGGTCCTCTCACCACCATGTTGTTTGAGGCCGCCCTGTGCCTGAAACCCGTCATTGCGCTGTCATACCCCGATGGCCACCACTTCACCACGAACAGGCGTTATTTGGCACACTTCGAGGGCTTGGAGTATCTTCCTGGCTTCTTTTTTGCTGATAGGCAAAGCCAGTTAGAGAAACTCGTCTCGGATGCTCTCTCCACTTCTGCAATAAATGCACAGGAAAGCGATGCAGTCTCTTCTTTCTATCTGTATCGCGATGAGCGGTCCTACCCGCATCGGTTGCTGGGCCTCGTGAACTCTTTCCTACCTGGCGCCACTTGGAACCAATCGAGCGTCTAAACTCGTGTTGTGCCAGCAATTACGAAAGTACTCATTGCCAACCGCGGAGAAATAGCTGTCCGCATCATCCGATCTGCAAAAGACGCAGGCATTAGTACTGTTGCGGTGTATGCCGATCAGGACCGTAACGCACGTCATGTCCGTCTGGCCCACGAAGCCTACGCCCTCAATGGAAGTACCAGTCAAGATACATACTTGGTCCCCGAAAAACTACTTTCCATCGCAAAACGCTCTGGAGCTAACGCCATTCATCCAGGCTATGGTTTCCTTTCCGAAAACGCTGACTTTGCGCAGGAGGTTATTGACGCCGGCCTGATCTGGATTGGACCGCCGCCCGCCGCTATCCGAAGCCTCGGAGACAAAGTATCCGCCAGACATATCGCGCAGAAAGTTAACGCTCCTCTGGCACCTGGGACCAAGGACCCGGTCGAGTCATACGCCGAGATTGTTGCTTTCGCGAACGAGCACGGACTTCCCGTTGCCATCAAGGCGGCCCACGGCGGTGGTGGTCGCGGCCTTCGAGTCGCCCACACTATCGAAGAGATTCCTGACCTCTTCGAATCTGCCACTAGAGAGGCGCTCGGGGCTTTTGGGCGAGGCGAGTGCTTTGTTGAAAAGTACTTGGAGAAACCCCGCCACGTCGAGACCCAATGTCTTGCGGATGCAAAGGGGGATGTGGTTGTTGTCTCGACAAGAGACTGCTCTCTGCAGCGACGCCACCAGAAGCTAGTCGAGGAAGCGCCAGCGCCCTTCCTCTCAGATGAACAAATCAAGGTGTTGTATTCATCGTCTAAGGCAATTTTGAAGGAGGCTAACTACGTCGGAGCCGGCACCTGCGAGTTCCTGATTGGCCGCGATGGCACCATCTCTTTTCTCGAGGTCAACACCAGGCTCCAAGTTGAGCACCCTGTTTCAGAAGAAGTCACCGGGATAGACCTTGTGAGAGAACAGTTCCGCATCGCTGAAGGCGGGAGCGTCGATTACCCAGACCCCGAGATTCATGGCCACTCTATTGAGTTTCGAATCAACGGAGAGGATGCTGGCCAAGGTTTTCTGCCCACACCTGGCCTCATCCACACTCTGCGTTACCCAGGCGGTCCTGGCGTTCGTGTTGATTCGGGAATTACCACCGGAGACGTCATCACCGGCGCGTTCGACTCGCTGCTAGCAAAACTCATTGTGACTGGAGCAACCAGGCAGGATGCGATAGAAAAGGCCAGACGGGCGCTAACGGAGTTTGAAATCACTGGGCTGCCGACAGTGATTCCCTTTCACAAAGCTGTGCTCACTGAGCCTGCCTTTATCGGGAACGAAGCATCTGAATTTGGTATTTTCACCACCTGGATTGAAACCGAATTTTCGGGTGAAATTGAGGCGTGGGAGGGCGCCATCGAGGAGGGCGTCGAGCAGTCAGAACTTTATCGGACCGTTGTTGTTGAAGTGGAAGGACGGCGCCTGAAAGTGGGCGTTCCTGCCGGAATCTTCGCGGCTGGGGAGAGAGAACGAAGAGGTCGTGCGCCCAAGAGAATCATGGACGATGTTTCCTCTCCCGGGGGTGGGCAGGGGAAAATCCTCGCCCCTATGCAATCTACTGTCGTGAAAGTTAGCGTCAAAGAAGGAGACCACGTCGTCAAGGGAGACATGGTGTGTGTTCTAGAGGCAATGAAAATGGAACAACCCATCACTGCAGACACCGACGGGACCGTTTCAAAACTGCATATATCGGTGGGTGACTCGGTCCACTCGGGCCACCTAATCGCCGTCATTGAACCTGACGTCTAAACCTTAACAGCGGACGATTCCGATGACCACCTTCCAGTCCCATTTGGGGAATCAAGTTTTACGTCGTGTCCTAACGCGCTTGGTTCGGGTTTCTTGAGCACCATTCCAACCATCGCACCAACTAAGAAGAGCCCGATAAAGCGTGGCAAGGAAGTAGCCATCAGGTCATTAAGTGTGAGATAGGTAACCAAAGCAGGTATGAATACATAAGCAGTCGAGTACCTGGTGTTCGTTGCAAGCCTCGCTCCCGATAGGAAAAGCGCAACCAGAGTCGCAATCATTAGTAGTGCGCCAACCCCACCGAGCATGAGCCCAACATCGATAAACCCATTGTGGGCTGGAAAAAAATCTTTGACGGGCGCTAGTCGGCCTCTTTGCAGTGGTGGCCACCCAACGGTGTTACCCCAGCCAGCGCCGACAATTGGGCGCCAGAGAAAAGCCTCGAAATACCACTCCCACAGAATCACGCGGCCAGCGAGATCTGGGGCCTCCCCAATGGGGCGTAATATTGGCTCGCGCAAGAACCAAAAAAGAGTCGCTGCGAGCAGAACCAGAATTGAATAGCCCCATCGCAAGAAAGACCTGCCTCTAAAATTTGAAGAACGGACGTGCGCGACCATAGCCGAAACCGCTCCGGCACCAATCACCGCGAACAAGCCAGTGAGAACGTCGTGATCAATTAGGAGCGCAATGAAAAAGACCGCTAGAAGAAAAGCGGCTAGCTTAGAAAATCGTGATTGAAATGACGCACTCAATGTGGCAACGATACCTATACCAAAGAGGAAAGTTATTGAACTGACGTTGGTGAAAAGCCCCTCCAGTGCATGAGATTCCTTTTGTAAACTTGGATCCGTGAAAATGCCAAAAAGCCCATTTCCGTCCACCAGTGCCGCGTGCACAACAATAAACAAGGTTCCGAGGGCAAGTCCCAATAAGAGACGCGTAATCGCGAAGGCATACGCTACGAATGCTCCGGTAATGCCCACGAGCAACGCCAACAAGGCATACGAAAAGGAAAAGTGAAAGACACCGGACCACAATGTTGACAGAAGCAGCCAGCCCAAAAACACCCCGAATAGACCGGCAGAGACCAATGATGAAATTGACGCCTGCCTAAATCCAGTCCAGCGGTCAATACCAAGCAGAGCGGCCCCAGCAAAAAGTCCAATGAAAACGACGTGCTCATCGACTGCCCAATACCAAGAAGAAAGAATGAATAAGAAAGAAACAAACAAAACCTCAAAGAACCCTCGAACACAGATAACCCGGCTCAAACTCATATTCATAGAAATCATGGTTTCAAGAATAGCAGTCGCCTCCCTGCGCATTCGAGCGAGGCAAGTGTCATCCTCATTTATCAAAGGCGAAATTGACCTGGGTTAGAGCGAGTAAACTTTCCCGGGAACTGGAAAATCCAACAGGACGGAGACTGAAAAAATGCTTGCTACAGTATTCGGAAGTTGGGTTTTACTGACTCGGCGCCAAAAGATTGCCTTGCTCGGAATCGCACTCTTGAGGGTAGTGTTAAACTTTCTCGACCTACTCGCAATCTCTCTGATTGCCGGCGTCGTCGCGCTGATCGCGGGTGGGGAGATTCCAATTTTTGGGAAACTAGTTGCTTCCTTACCCGACCCGGTACCAGTCTTCTTTACCCTTGCGGCGGCACTATTTGCCGCGAAATCTATTCTGGGTATCGCTCTTGCTCGTCTAACATACGTGGTGCTGGTGCGGATTGAAATCGCTTGCTCGATGAGACTCGTTGCTTCAGTCTTTGGCGGAAACCTCTCCACCTTGAAGCGTCATTCGAAAGCAGAGGCGGACTGGCTGATAATCCGATCCGCCAACATCGCCTTCACCTCAGTACTAGGGAAAGCCATAGACTTTATTGCAGAAGCGGCTCTGGCACTATCTATAATCTCAGTTTTTTTCTATGTAGACTGGCTCTCGGCTCTCGCGATAATCAGCTATTTTGTCATTGTCATCTCTCTATTTCAATTACTCACCTACTCGACACTCAAAAAGAAGGGCCGGGAGTTCTCAGAGGGTACTATTTCTTCGGGACAGGCTATTTCTGATTCATTTACAATATTTAGGGAAATGTTTGTCGGTAACAGAAGGCATTTTTTTAGTGAAAAAATCCGCCAGTCTCGTGTGAAGGTCGCGCGAGCTCAGGGGGCCGAACAATATATTGCATCGATACCACGAGTGATCGTTGAATTGGCACTGATAATTGGGGCGTTAGGCCTGGTGTCGCTGGATTTCCTCCGGTCGACTGGGTCACCCAACTACACGCTTCTGGCCGTCTTCTTGGTCGGAAGTCTAAGAATCATGTCATCACTGCTCCCACTACAAAGATCATTCGCCTCACTGAGATACTTGAGACCTCAGGCCGCTACTGCACAAATTCTTCTTAGGGAATCAACGCACGACTCAATCCCCACAGATCCGGACACCACTAGCCTGGTCGCGCAGCGAGACTCGGGCCTGAAAATTGATGTCGATAACGTGTGGTTTTCATACGAAGATTCGGGCAAGCAATCGGTTGTCCTTGAGGACGTGTCGTTGAAAATTGAGCCCGGGTCTTTGGTCGCATTAGTCGGGCCGTCGGGCGCGGGAAAAAGCACTCTTGTAGACATCATCCTTACGCTGATTGAGCCTGCAATGGGAAGCGTTTTTTACGACGATACCGTCGCATGCGCCTATCGAGAGAGTTTTCCTGGGACAATCGCGTACGTCCCACAGAAACCAGGGCTTGTTTCTGGAACAATCAGGGAGAACGTGGCCGCAGGTATTGTCGCCTCCGACATCGACGATGAACGGGTGATGGCCGTCCTCAGGCAGTCAGAAATTTATGAATTTGTGGCTCAACTTCCACTGGGAATTTACGCGGACATTGGGAAACACTTGGACTCTATGAGCGGAGGCCAGCTTCAGCGAATCGGTCTAGCCAGGGCGCTCTACCCGAATCCCCGACTTCTGGTTCTCGACGAAGCGACCAGCGCTCTCGATGCAGAAACTGAGGCAGAAATCTCCCAGACTTTTATGAAACTCCGTGGAAAGACAACCATAATTGTGGTGGCGCATCGGCTATCGACTATCCAGCATGCGGACAACGTCTACGTTCTTGATCAAGGAAAAGTCGTGGCTTCTGGCAGGTTTAGTGAGCTGAGGAAAACTTCAACTTTGGTGAGAAAATTTGTAGATTTGATGTCCTTCGATGTCTAGCGACCCGAGGTTACAAAGCTCTCTAGCTTCTCAAGATCAGCCGGGTTTAGTGGTTTAGACGTAACTCGGAAAATTAGCTCGTGTGCAGTCGACTCGCTCACTTCGACGTCGGAAAATAGCTCCTCATGCAGCTTCTCGCCAGTCCGCAACCCGGTGTAGACTATGTCAACTTTCTTTCCCGACAAAGCAATCATCTTCTCTGCTAAATCTAGGATTCGAACCGGCTCGCCCATATCAAGCACAAACACTTCGCTACCCGTGCCAAGAGCCCCCGCTTGAAGTACCAGCTGGCTCGCCTCTGGAATGGTCATAAAAAACCGAGTCGCATCTCGATGCGTAACGGTTATTCGCCCTCGAGTTCTAATCATATGAGCGAGCGTCGGGACAAGCGAGCCACGCGACCCCAACACGTTTCCAAAACGAACGGAAACATATGTCGATTGATATTTTTCAGCAAACCAGGAAGTCAATTCCTCCGCTATCCTCTTAGACCTGCCCAACACGCTAGATGGATCTGCTGCTTTGTCCGTTGAAATGTTAATTAGGACGTCCACTCCTGCCGCAGCCGCCGCCTCAAGGACGTTTAACGTGCCCAAAACATTTGTCTTCCAGGCCTCAAACGGGAATCTCTCCAAAACGGGAAGGTGTTTCAACGCGGCGGCGTGGATCACGACATTCGGCCGCTTTGCGAGAAAAACTTCTCTTACAAGTTCACTATCTCGGATGTCTACAAGCACAAAATTGGAATTATCAAGTAGGCCAGTGTCAGTAGTCGCGAGCTCCGCAAGTTGCAAACCAGTCTCGTCCCTATCAAGAAATATCAGCTCCCTGGGGCCATATGCTGCTACCTGTCGACACAGCTCAACTCCAATCGACCCCCCGGCCCCAGTAATCAATACGCTCATCCCCGTGAGGTAGGCCCCAACACCAGCAAGGTCGGTGTTGACAGCCTTTCGACCAACTAGGTCCTCAATGGCGAGATTTTGCAACTCCAAATTTCTCCGCGGAAATTGGATCATCTCGGTGAAGCTAGGAAGGACAAAGACTTCAACACCAGACCGGGAAGTCACTGCTTCGATACGACTAAATAACGATGAAGCTGCTCGCGGAACCGCAACAATCACCACATCTGCCCTGGTTTCCCTGAGGATTCCCTCAAGGTCTTTCCCTAAGCCCTTCATTCGTACCCCAGAAATCCAACGGTTTAACTTCTCAGGATCATCATCCACTAGACCAATCGGTTTAAAGCGACCACCGCGATCCGCGAGGAGTTGGGGTATCAAAATTTCCGCCAAGTCCCCTGCCCCATAAATTAAGGCCCTCATCGAGTCTTTGCGAGTGCCGGGGCGCGTTCTGACTAACCTGCGGAGGATGCGTACGCCGCCGCTGAAGATCAGATAAATCGGAGTGGCGATAATCACTGTGCTTCGGGGAACGCCCCAGAAAGGCCCCCAAACGAAGCTCGCAATTGTCGCAATAGCGCCAACAACCCCGGTAACGGAAACTAATGAGAGCAATTCATCGAGAGAGGCAGTTTTGTATCTTGAACGGTAAAGACCGGCAATTTTCCCCACCACGAAGTTGACTGCCGAGATTCCAAAGGCAAAAATTATAAAAAGACGAAATTCCACTACGTCAAGGGCGAAATCGTACCTCAGCAAAGCTGCAAGCACCATTGCCGGCAACCAGGCAACCGAATCTAAAGCGGCCTGTCCTCCCACGAAATTTCGCAGACTGCGAGCGATGACAACAAAAATGTTTTTTAGCATTCGAAACCTGGGTAGTGCATGACGTCCACTCTATGTTGCGGAAAAATCACACCGAATTCTCGGCTGTTGAGGGACTCATTTGACAAACAGGGAACCGTGGGGTGCGTCAATTTAAACTCAGATCTTGGATTTTGGGCTTTTTGAGATTAGAAACATGTTCCACAGTATCTCTCTTCAGGAGCACCACAACAATAGTGCGCCACAAAATCCAGAGGTCCAATTTCAGTGATCGATTGTCGACGTATTTTAGGTCCAGCTCGAGTTTCCGGTCCCAACTCACTTCTTTACGCCCCATGACCTGGGCCAACCCAGTCAAACCGGGCTTTACTGTGTGGCGCCTTGATTGAATAGCGGTATAAATGGGCAAGTACTCTACAAGGAGCGGTCTCGGGCCCACAAAGCTCATGTGGCCCATGAAAATGTTCACGAGCTGCGGAAGCTCGTCGATGCTGCTCACGCGAAGAAACCTGCCTATCGCAGTGGTTCTGCTGAGGTCGCTGGCTTCATCGTTAACCCCGTCATCCTCGACCATGGTACGTAGTTTGTACACACTAAAAATTTTTCCTCCGAGCCCGGGACGCTTCTGAACGAAAAAAACTGGCCTGCCCTGAAAGACCAAAGAGACTGACACGAGCAGGGCAAAAATGGGGGAAAATATCACCAGCAAGATGGCCGAACCACAAACATCACCGATTCTTTTGACGATATCAAAAACCCGTGATTTCATTTTGAACCATGTGCGGCACGCCCAATGTGGGTCGCTAGAAAGCTTTCTATCGCCGATGAAATTCGGCCCCACTCCAACTCAGTTTGGTTTGACCCACTCGGAAGCGCCAACCCTCTCGTGAAAAGTGCTTCGCTAGACCCGTCAACATAACTTTCACAACCGACATGCAAACTTTGCATATGCATTGGCTTCCAGAGCGGTCTTGACTCAATTTGTAATTCTTCGAGGTAAGCGGACAAGTCTTCGGGCGCCCAAACAGTCATTTCCGGAGTCACAACAATGGCTGTCAGCCAACAATTATCGTCTTTGTCCTCACCCCCGAAGACTTCAACCCCCGTTACTCGGTCAAAAAGGCTTCGATATCTTTCTCGGGTTCGGCGTCGATTGGCGATCATTGCAGGGAGGCGCTCGAGCTGCGCGCGGCCCAAAGCAGCAAGAACGTTGCTCAGCCTATAGTTGTAGCCCACCTCGTGATGCTCATAATGGGGCGCAGGTTCTCTTGCCTGAGTGGACAGAAAGCGAACTCTCTTCGCAACATGCTCGTCGTCAGTAACCAGCATCCCCCCTCCCGATGTGGTCGCTATCTTATTTCCGTTGAAGGACAAAATCGCTGCCTCGCCGTAACCGGCAGAGGCTTTTCCTAGATGCATTGCACCTAAGGACTCTGCGGCATCGACAAGCACCGGGACGTCATACGAAGCACAAAGATTGACAATGTCAGAATGACAAGCCGCCTTGCCCAAAAAATCGACAGGAATCACAGCACCGATTTTTCGACCGCTTTTAGAAACCTCAGCAAGCGCAACTTCTAGCAGGGAAAGTGAAATATTACCTGTTGAAAAATCTGAATCGACAAACACTGGTGTAGCCCCAGAGTAAAGTATGGCGTTCGCTGTGGCAACAAAAGTCAAAGTTGAGCAAATAACTACATCGCCTGGTCGCACATTCAAGGCGAGCAGACCCAAATGCAACCCGGCCGTGCCGGAAGACAGCGCAACGCCGAACTCTCGACCGCATAGATCTGACACTTCTTTTTCAAAAAACTCTAAATCTGGGCCAATCGGCGCGATCCAACCGGAGTCCATCGCTGCAATGACGTTGCGTTTCTCCAGCTCGCCAGTATCCGGTGGCGACAAATAAATACGGGACGCTGCCATGTTCCGATTCTAGAACACAGAATGTTGCTCTCTGGGTCGTGACGCTGAGCTCCAATTATTAATTTGCTCCACTTGATAAAGACATTGGTCTTATCCTCCGCGTTAGGATTTGGAATATGAATACGAATGAGGGGCGCCATTCGGTCGTTGTAGTAGGGCAAGGTTATGTTGGATTGCCCCTTTCAATGGCCGCTGTTGCGGCGAGTTTTATTGTTACAGGCATAGACGTGGATCCCTTGCGTATTTCGATGTTAAGGGACGGAAACTCACCTGTGGAAGACGTGTCGTCTAAAGACCTAAGGATTGCTTTAAAGGGTGGCGACTACTCCCCAACTGATAGCTATGGAGACATTGAAGATTTTGACTACGCAATTATTACTGTACCCACCCCGTTGAAAGAGGGGATACCGAATCTGGGGTTCATTGAATCTGCGGCAAAATCGTTGGCTGCCAGCATTAACACGGGGTGCACAATTATTCTCGAGTCGACCACTTATCCGGGCACAACTGAAGAATTACTGCTCCCTCTCCTCGAGAAGTTTTCTGGCCTAAAGGCTGGAAAGGATTTTCATCTCGGTTACAGCCCAGAACGAATAGACCCTGGAAATCCTCAATGGAATCTGCTAAACACCCCAAAAATAGTCTCAGGTTTTGATAGCACCTCCTTAGATAAAGTTGCTGATTTCTATTCCCGTCTTGGGATTCCCGTCATACGAGTCAGTGGGACAAGAGAAGCCGAGATGACTAAGCTCATCGAGAACACCTTCAGACATGTCAATATTGCCTTGGTTAATGAATTGGCGGTCTTCTCGCGGAGCCTCGGCGTCAATATCTGGGAGGCACTCGAGGCTGCAGGGAGCAAACCTTTTGGATATATGAAATTCACGCCTGGGCCCGGCGTGGGTGGACACTGTTTGCCTGTTGACCCAAGCTATCTTTCCTGGGCGATCGAAAATAAATCTGGTGAACCCTTTAGATTCGTCGAGCTTGCGAACCAAGTTAACACCTTCATGCCCGAGTATGTTTGCCGGAGGCTTGAAGAATCTCTCAACCTCAAGGGCCAAACATTGAAGAATTCCTCGGTTTTGCTAGTCGGTCTTGCCTACAAACCAAATACCGGAGACATTCGAGAGTCACCGGCAATCGCAGTTTCTCATTTGCTCGAGAGCGCTGGCGCAACAATTTATGCGATAGACGAATTCGTGCCGGAGCATTCTTGGCCAAAACATATAGCTCGCTTCCGCGGCGATACTTCCGCTAATTTTGCCGCTGCCGTGATGTTAACCAATCATTCCAACTCCCAGCATGAGGGATTCTTGGACGCAATTCCGATTATCTTGGATACCCGAAATGTTCTTGAAGGGCGCAACATCGAACGGCTTTAACCCCGTCTGCATTGAACTTCCTTGTGCCGTCGATTCATTTTGACTAGAATCTTACCTTCATGCAGAAAAAACGTGTTCTCGTCACTGGCGGTGCCGGTTTTATCGGTAGCAACCTAGTTCACTACTTCAACAAACATTCTCCAAACACAGAAATAGCCGTCCTCGACGATTTGAGCACGGGAATCGAACAAAATCTCAGCGCGAGTGCCCATGATTTTCATTTAGGTTCGATTTTGGACTACGCCAAACTCAAGAAGTCGGCTGTTGGAGCTGATTCAATCGTGCATCTCGCGGCCATTGGAAGCGTTCCAAAATCTGTTGCGGCTCCGCGCCCAACCCATGATGCAAACATCACGGGCACCCTCAATGTTCTTGAGGTTGCAAGAGAGATTGGGGTCGCGCACGTAATTGTTGCGTCGTCAAGCTCTGTCTACGGCCATAATCCCAGTTTGCCCAAAAATGAAATGGACTGGACTCGCCCGATGAGCCCTTACGCAGTAACGAAACTAGCCACCGAGTCTTACGCGCTAGCTTATGGATTTTCGTACGGTCTTGAGGCACTCGCCCTTCGATTTTTTAATGTCTACGGGCCGAGGCAAAGAGCCGACCATGATTACGCTGCCGTCATTCCAAGATTTCTCGGCGCGGCCCTAAGCGAACAAAAGCTTAGCGTCCACGGCGACGGCACCCAATCTCGAGACTTCACGTATGTTGAAACCGTTTCAGAGGCGCTTCTTCGCGCAGTTGAGGGACGATTGTCGTCTTCTACACCGATAAACCTCGCCTTTGGCACAAAAATCTCACTCAATGAACTAGTCGAAGGAATCCAGTCACACCTATCCCATCCAGTGGAAGTTGAGTTCACAGAAGCACGCGCGGGTGACGTCAAGTATTCCCAAGCTGATCCGACAATGATGAACCAACTATTTCCCAATTTGACTCCGGTCAGCCTAGAAGTTGGCTTGATGCGGACGCTAGCCTGGATGAGGAATGAATCAAAATCAGCCGGGTGAAAGCCCTACGATTGTTTTTGGGGTAACAAGCGCTCAGTCGCTCCGACTCCTTGGGCCACTTCCGGAAGCAATGGCGGATAGTGGATGGAAGGTGCACCTGGTGTGCAGCCCCGATCACAGATTTCCTCATGCGTTCCGCGAGCCGGTGACGTTACATGAAATTCCAATGTCAAGAAACCCCTCCCCCTACAAGGATGCTCTCGCTCTTTTCAGATGGATTTCTCTCCTAAAAAATTTGCGACCCGATGTTGTCTCCGTGGGCACACCCAAAGCAGCTCTTTTGGGGATGCTCGCATCTTGTCTGTGTGGGGTTCCGGCTCGAATCTACGTTTTGAGAGGACTGAGACTCGAGACTGCCAGAGGTTGGCTGAGACTACTACTTTGGGTGGTGGAGAAGATAACCTCAGGGTCCTCCACCAGAATCTTGGCCACTAGCCCGAGCGTGTCAAAATTGTATTCCGATTTAAAGCTCGCCCGGCCATCAAAAATGGAACTTCTCGGTTTGGGAAGCTCCCACGGCGTAGACACCTCCCACTTTGTGCCACTGGTAGGGCAACGTGGTCTCCAGAAAAAGAAATTTGGGCTGAACCCAGAGCTTCCAGTAATCGGTTTCGTTGGCCGATTATCGGAAGATAAGGGATCTACGACACTTATGGAGATACACGAATCGCTGGCAAGACGCGGGCTGGACCATCAGATGCTAATTGTTGGTTCCCCCGAGATTCCCATGGAAGTCTCGATCTCTCCAAGGATTAAGCAATCACAGCTGATCTTTTTAGGACATGTTCCGGACCCTGCAGGCGTTTACCGGGCCATGGACTTCTTGTTACTTCCAACATTACGAGAAGGCTTCCCTAACGTTGCGCTCGAGGCTGGAGCTAGCGGCATACCGGTTATTGTGAGCGACGCCACGGGGGCGATCGATTCTGTTGTGCCAGGCAAGACCGGTCTTGTGGTCCCGAAAGGCGATTCAGTCGCATTTCTCACTGCTTCCGTGCGGCTCTTACAACAGCCGCACTTGCGAGAGGAACTCGGCGTGCAAGCTCGAGAATGGGTGACCTCAAATTTTGACTACCAAACTGTGACCGTCAAACACGTCCGTTTTTACCGCGAACAATTGGCGTGAAATCTCCACCAGGAGAAAGTCTGCAAAACCATGCCTGACTAGATTTAGCGAAGTATCGATCGCTATGCCGTAAATTTGTCCAAGTAGCCCTAACCTAAACAGTTGCAATCAACATTCTCAGCCCCTCAAAAGCGCGAGGGCCAGCATGGAAAACATACTTTCGGATCTCATTCTCAGCACAATCCTTATCGTTGGATTTGGCTCGGTTATTTTTTTCTTGCCCGGAAATCTCATGTTTCTCTTTTGCCTGTGCTGGTGCTGACTCCGATACTGATTACGTGTGGCTTGTTTTTATTCTTAGAGGGTAGCCCGCTCTTTATCCCCTCCGATGGGATGTTCTACCAGCGGTGGGGATTTCAGCTTTCTGAATCATGGGCGTCTGGTTCGCGGCCTTCTCTTCCTCCGATCTGGCCCGGTAAGGGGTTATGGCCGGCCACTATTGCCGTATTCCATTACGCCTTCGGTCCGGTTAGCGTTTCTCTTATTGTTTTTAACTCACTATGTGTGGCGCTGGAGACCATAGCACTGCAAAAATCCACCGCACTTCTAACAGGGCTCCACCCTCGTTGGTCAATCACGCTCATTATGCTGTCAAGTTCCCCTTTTCTTTTCTTTGGCCCGTCAATGCTCCGAGAAGCAATTTTTTGGCTCGGCACAAGCCTCGGTGTGCTTTCGATTGCCCACTTTCACCGGCGTAACTACCTTTACGGACCGACAACGCTTTTCTTTAGCCTGACGCTGCTACTGGGGATTAGGCCAGATCTCGGTCTAGCCTTTTCATACGCGATTGTCAGCGTTCTCGTTTTCATAATTCTGCTGCGTCGAGGTCGTTGGGCAAAGCTGAGAGCGACTGGTAGCGCAGTTTTGGTCTTGGCTTTGTTATCCACGGCGCCTGGAGTTTTCGCCCAGACATCTCCCATCACGGCCCGGGAAGGCGACGCTGTGGGCGGTTGGCGCGACAACCTATCCTCTCAAGACGTGGAGACCGTAACAAGCCCGCTTACACTTCCGGATAATGAATTGATTCGATCTTTTTGTCAATCTGGTTTTGCGCCAGGCCTTTTTTGTGGTTCCATACTCTCCCTGCCTTCGGCCTTTTTGGGACCTTTTTGGTGGGAACTGGGGTCGTCCCCCGTATGGGTACTGATTGGAACTTCGAGTTTGCATTTCCTCTTGCTCTGGACCCTCTCGATCCACAATCTGTTACCAAGGCGGAGGAGAAGCGTCGCAACGATCAGCCTATGTTTCTTATCCTTTTCTACTTTGCTAATCTTCTCTGCCATAATGACAAACTATGGTGTCCTGGTTCGCTTTCGAGCCGCGAGCGAGATTTTTCTTATCCCGCTGGGCACAGCCGCACTGATTAATGTTGGGGGCTGGATTGCCGATAGGCGAAGACCTACTTCAAAAGCCCTTAACCTCCAAAATCTATGAAGACTCTCACCAAAAATTTGCGCTCCACAGCAACCCGGTGCGTTGCGTCCGGGACACACCTAAACGTCAGCCTCGCCTAGGTCGGGTGAGGGCCTAGCGCACGCGGGCTCACAATCGCTAGCTCGGCCGCAGGAATGACGTAATTCCATCTGGAGTGCGAAAAGCATTCTCACGATTGTAGATACAGATATCCAGCTAGCCCGGCCTCTAAACACCCCCCGCAACTGCAAAACTAAGGGCTCGGTTGTAATCCGCCGCAGTCTGGCGAATTCCAAAATTGTCCTCCCCGACAAGGTGGCAGCGCTCTTTCATCGCCAACCTGTTATTGACTACTTCTTCACGGATCCAGCGAAGAGCTGCTTTGGGCCCAAGGTTTTGAAGTGGGAATAGGACTCCACGATCAGCTAGTTCCTGAGCAAAATCACCTGTCAGGTCCCCAATAACGGGGATCCCAGCAAGCAAGTAATCACCAACCTTTACTGGGGAGACAGCCCTTGATGACAGCGTGGGCCGTCGAAACGAAATACCCAAATCACATTCGCCCAGAGTGAAATTTATCTCGCTCGGAGCAAGCTGCTTGATGAAAATCCACTCATCGAGCGCTTCGCATCGCGAGCTCACGTATTGACGTGCGGATAAAAAATCACCGGTAAAGATGCAAAATTCCAAGCCGGGAATCTCGGCTTTCAGGTACATCGAAAATTCGAGCATTTTAGAGGGATCGTACTGAATCCCCCAAGAACCCAGGTAGCACAGTGTAAATGGCCTTAATGGCCTTTTGTTCCCCGTGGGGCCTGATCTAGGATTCAAGAAACTGGAGGAACTAGTTTGCAGTTCCTTGCCGTTTCGCACCAAGAGAAATTTTCCTGGCGTTTGCTTCAGGCCTGATCGGGAGATAAGTATGTCTTCCCCAAACTTAGTGAGAGAAAGTGTTGCGCTGGATCGTTGCACTATTTGCGACTCAATCAGCCGCAATACCCGATAGCTCAGGCTCCTGGGGGAAACATTCTCATTGTCTATTTTCTCATCAGCCGCGAGACCATCGGAGTGGTAGACGATTTTTGTCTTCCAGAGAAAATCAGCCAGAAGAACTGGCAAACTGGCTAAAATACTTCTCGGCATCACAACATCGATTTTCCAATCATGAATGGAACGCAAAACGGCTGCGACACCGAAGCATGCCGTTATGAATGACCCTAAAGACTTCGCCCTCCGAATAATTCGTACTGGCCGAAATGGGATGTCCGCAGCATTACAAACTTTCAGTGTTTGTTCGAGCTGCGCTGCCGAGGACCAATGGAATTGAAGCACATGAAATCTTCAACCATAACTGCGGAGCCTCTGAAAGATCGGAATGTACAAAGACTCAAGGTAGGCCGTCTGAGGCCCCTCCCAGTTAACAAAAACCACATTTTTCTCAATCAGGTTGCTCGACTCTTTCCTCGACCGCTGCTGGAAAGCTTATTCCAATCTGCTTCAGAAACAGGTCCCCCAGCGAGTTACCAGTAGTTATAGCATTCGGCTGTGTGCTGGTTCCATAGGTTAGTTCTAAACCGCCGCGTTTTTTGAGTGGACATAATAACCCGGTTTAATCGTAAAAATCGCTCTAACTGAAGGGCCCGCAACAGCAATACTCTCGACCACTTTATTTCGGCGCCCCAGGACGAACATGATGACTGGACCCTTGACCAATTTTATTAGGCTATACCTATGGCCCTAGACCGAGAATCCCATCCACCACTAATTTCGGTGATTATTCCCGCTTGGAATGCGAGCGCAACGATCCGAAACGCGGTGTCGAGCGTACAGAACCAAACCTATAGAAATCTAGAAATTATCATAATTGATGACAATTCCACCGATAACACTTTGTCCATCATCGATTCAATCTCGAGAAAGGACGCTCGCGTGAAGGTTTTTCGAGTTCAGGAAAATGATCCAGGGCGGCTCAACCGTCGTGGCGTTAATATCAACGCGGGCTTCGCCGCAAGAAATAAGGGCCTGGAAAAAGCGTCGGGAAGTTGGATCACTTTCCAGGACGCCGACGACTTCTCTTTGCTCAATAGGGTTGAAATTCAGAAGGACCTTGCGGATTTTTTCGGATGCCTGCACTTGTCCACTTCCTGTTTTTGGTTGGAAAGTCGCTGGGAGGGCCATCATTTTGTTTGGACCAGCGCCAAAAACTACATTGCCCAAAAGCCAGCGATCATGAAATCGCGAGAAATCCAACTCCTCGCGAACGAGTGCAGGGGAGTTCTATCCAAACACAATCTTCAGGGCCTGTTCGAATGGGTCCCGTTCAGGCTGAAACAACACAAGGTCATGGGCAATCTCTTCTTTGGTTCAAAGACTGCTTACCCTGGTGCCGCTAACTCCGTCTTCTTTCATCACTCCGTCATCGACAAAATTCGCTTCCGACCGCTTGGCGGAAGAATTTGGCCGAGTGGTCGCGGCCGTGGCGCTGATCGGGATTTTTCCTTCAACATCGCCCAGTCCTTCGGATCCAGCGTCTTTGTGGACATCCCACTTTATGCCTGGAGGACACCCACAAATTTTCCCACCCATTGGGACCTGGGGGCAATTCTGAGCAAAGGGCGAACTGCCAACGAGCGGGGCGCCTGAAATTTCCTGAGGTTTGAAACTCCTCACCGGGCGTGTGGGGCAGATAAAGCCCCACACCGTCCCTTCGCTCAATTCCGGAGACTGTCATATCTGTGTAGATTAATGGGGTGAGAATTATTAGATACCTTCTGTCGGTTTTTGGTCTCGAGCTACGCAGAGTGCGGCTTGCTCGAAATTCCCATCAAGGTTTTCTGAGACATATCTCCCGGTCAATGAAGTTTTCGCAGGTTTACGATGTTGGGGCGGCCCAGGGTTCGTTTAGCAAAATTGCGCTCGATTACTGGCCCGACGCAAGGTACTTTCTATTCGAGCCACTCGAAGAGTTTGTAGCAACGTTAGACACTCAGTTCGGCTCGATGAAGAATGTCAAGCGGGTTTCGCTAGCACTCTGGTCAGAAGTTCTAACGATGCAATTCAACGTCCACAAAGATCTATATGGTTCATCTTTTTATAGGGAAATCGAGGGGGCCTTCGTGGATGGTGATCCGCGTGAGATTGCTACCACCACCCTGGACGAATTCTGGGAAGCTGGGGGGCACAAAATGGTTAAGATTGATGTCCAGGGTGCCGAACTGGACGTACTCAAGGGGGCCTCCAGGTTCTTCGACTACAGTCCCGATGCTGAAGTGATTTTTCTTATTGAGATTGGCCTTTATGGAACCATGCTTGACAGCCACAACATATTCGATCAGGTCATTGAATTCTTCGCGGCACGTGACTACGTCCTGCTCGATATTTCGGGCTTAGCCTACCGTCCCTTGGATGGTAATCTAGCCCAATTGGACGGTGCTTTTTGCCATAGAGATAGTACTTTCAGGCAATCCCACGCCTATGCCTCGCACCAATTCAGGGTGGAGCAATTTAGGGGAGCACCACCTACCGGTTGAATCTGGGAGCTACAGCGGCCTCGCTACCATGCGCAATCCCCGGTGTTTTTTGTATCGTGACCTTGGGAGTGGACAGTTCTGCACTGCAGTCGCGAGCTCTCAACCAGAAGATAACCAATCGAGTACATAAGCACCGGGAGGTCCCACCTGCCGCAATAGGTGTCTTAGCCAGAGTCTTTATGAGAGGTTCTCCCGCCCGGAAGACTGATCCAGCGAAATATCTATCGTTTCAAATCTATCCAACCGAGTGCAATTGCCGACCTGCTCATCCGTTCCTGTCGGCAAGCATCGACAAAATTTGGGGGATTCTCACATAGGTCATCGTCACCGATCTGGCTCCGCCCTTCAACTCTACGGCCTGAAAATTATGGTTAACACGAATAATCGGCACGGGAATACCATCAACTCTTGCCTCCCAACCCGGAGACCAACTTTCGTTAAGTACCAAAAGACCCGGGCCTTGTTGAGAAATCTCTACCGCCCATCCGCCTGAAATTGGCCGGAATGAAGACGCGGCGGGGCGAGCAGGTTTATCCGCGTTGAGCTTCACGCCATCGTCGACGAACACACAATTCAACTTCTCCATGCAAATACTAAACCTCGCAGGATCTTGCTCGACTGACGATGCGAACCAAATTCGTGGTTTCGCATTAGGAAGTTCATAAACATTCAGCCCTCTTCCCCCCCGCAGCATTTCAAGCTTCCTGGCCACGAGTCCGCCAACGCCAATGTCATTGCTGTTTAGGGCATCTACCTGCTCGCCTAGTGACGCCGGTTCCAGGAGAATAGCCTTGCCACTCGCAAGCGGAAAAGACGAGACAACGAATCTCACCCCCGACTTAGCGAGCAAATCCAAATTTAGCAAATCTTCGAGACGTTCGTTGCGAAATTTGTCCTCGTTTGTCCAGCCGAAATAGAGGCTGTGCTCCGGAACCTGCTCAATAGAGCGGTCCGCCTCCATCCAAAATGACTTCAAGAAGCGGCTTGACGTCTCGTCCCCACCCGCTGTCATAAAACCAGCAAGTTGAGCATGACCTGGTAAGAGGCCCGCTTCTTGGCTCGTGATGACTGCAACCCGGTAATCATCCTTGTACATCGCAATCTGCTTCCAGGAGTTACTCTTGGCCCATGCAAGATTAGAGTTTTCGAACCATCCCTCGATATGGTCCTGCTTCGTCTGAAGAAAAAGTGGTGTCACAGCGACCGCGATAACTAACATCGCGACGAAACTTTGCTTTAGAGGCTTGGCAAGGTTCACGCTCACCTGCGTAAAGTGGCCGTCCAGTTTGGTCACCAAGATTGGAAGCAAAAGAGCTGTCCCAAGAGGCAATAGCAAATGGAACCGCTGGAGCGGAACGCCAACATGAATTCCAAATTGATCCGCAAGGATTGGGCCCAGAAATCCGTAGAACTGAGATAAGTAAGCGGCTGCGAACAATATCACTAGACCGCCGGCTTGATATCGCAGTACGCGAGTAAACCTTCCATTCGAGAAAACAGAGATTGCAAACCATAGAACAACTAACAGCGCAGGTAAAAAGTAGAGATTCAGCCTCTGGATGAGTAGTAGCGAACCTAGTAGGCCATAGTCATAATAAAATTCATCCGTACGCGCAGAAATTGCAACTTGGGCAGTCAAAGCGAGGTAGGTAGGAATGGACCCAAGGAAAACGACAAGCGTAAATATCAACGTCCCACCAGCAAGTTTTTTCTGCTCAGTGGAACTTTGGCCAAGACCGACTATAACCACGTAGGCCACTACAAACGCAGCCAGATAAATTGATGTGAGGGCGAGATAATTACTGATAACGAAAATCAGTCCCGCTAAAACTGCTCGCACAACCATGTTGTTCGCGGAAGTTTTGCTATCCAGCAGCCACAGCACCAACGGTATGAATGAGAGCGCTACGACGTACCAGTAGAGGTCTTCTCGAGCCAGAAAAATCCAAAAGAAGCTTATTGCCAACACGCTGACAGCGACGGGCACTCCATGTCTCACGTGAAGTTTTCTTAAGAATACTCCACTGACGGTGATACTAAGTAGCAGAAGAATTAGGGGGGTGTAGGTTGAGGGCGCTACCTGAAAAAACCAATTCGATAGCGAGATCGTGCGGTACGCAAGGAGGTCGGAACTAATTCCGAATTGAATCGCAGGCATCCACCCCGGAATATCGGACGATACATAAGAGATTCCGCGACTCAGAAATGAGTCCTGGTGGTCACCAAGTCGGGTATAAGACAAATCCCCCAGGAAGAAGTACTCGAAAAAAATAATTACGGCCGCACCGCTCAGTGCCGAACCAACAAGCAACAAGCCGGTCCTTTTCACCTTCCCATGATACAAGGCCGCCCACCGAATTATTTGTGAAAGCGGCCGTTAGCCTGCTGGGCTTGATTGTGGTCCTTGAGAAACTTCTTCGGGTGACCGATGGGGTGACGATCCTATTCGTAGGCCAAAAAACAGCGGATGTACCTATCCCGACTGCGAGTTGAAAAAGAGGCCCCAATAAGGGCTTGAGGCGGGATACATCGCCCGAATTCTGAGCGGAAATGCAATACGTTCGAGGATGGAGATTGTTCGCACCGACACCGGAAGAAAGTTTGTGTTTCTTTGAAATCCGGATACCAGCGTGCGACGCTGCCTGACCTATCGAGATAGTGAAACTCCACAAGTCAAGCTGAAATTTGGCACCTGCCAGGTCAACGCGACTCCAAGAAATTATTTTTCGTTTGGCGCAACAGACAAGTAATACGGTTACCTGAAGTTACTCGTTTTATTGCGCGGGCCTCCCAGGCTTTCAGCCTGTTAGCGAAATACGAAACCCCCGAAGTAGCCAATCGCTTTCTTGAGGAGAGAAACAGTATTGCTTGAGGTAGTGCTTTCTCTAGTCAGATCCTGAAATAGCTTGTAATAGGCGAGAGCCATATTGTCAGAAGAGAGAGAAACTTGGTCGATTTTCCCCCTCCACTTCGCGTAGTTTTCGAACATGCGCTGAAGAGCCTCCTCGACATCTTCAGGGCCATTAAATATTTCTCCAAAACCCTCGCAGTACTCCGGTAGCGCTCCGCTGTCGCGGAACACTACAGGCAATCCACACATCATCCCTTCAACCTGGTGCATGCTGCCGGGCTCATTTTGGCTACCTGTAACGTACACGTGGTGTTCACGAAGCGCGTCACCAAGGTCCATACCCGACAGTGGCGCAACCACTAAAGAGTTCCGGAATGTAAATTCTTTCGGAGCATTCCCAATATAGGTGAACGAGATTTTCCCCATCCATCTAGTTGAGGCCAGCAAATTATCGATGTGCTGGTATACGTCAAAGCCCTTTTGCCAGTTGTTACTCCAGTGGTGGGTAACCAACTTAAGTGGACCAACTCCCTGCCATGCGACGCGCTCGCTTGGGAAAAAGTGTCTCGTAGAGGCACCATTCAAAATGACGGAATGGCTTTGCCTTGGACGTCTGTACCAAACCCTCAAATCTTTAAGCCAACTGCCGACAAAGACTGTGTGGTCCGCGAGCGAATTTATTGAACGCAATCGAGCGTTCATCGTGAATGATTTCTTTCTTTCATCGCATTCATTAATTCGGTGAATTACAGTCGGTCCATTTTTCCCGCGTCGAATTAGGTGCCACAGTATCTCCCTGCCAGAGAAGGTGACTCCCTTGCTTCTTCGACGAGGTTCCACGATCAGAATCAAATCGGGATTGTGGTGGCGCAAATCTTCCACCACTTGATGACCGTTTTTCTCAAGTAAGTGAACAAGCTCCCGGAGAAACTGATTTCCTCCCCCCCAAGGGCCTTTTTGGAGCTTTCGGTTAATTGCGATTTTCATGAAGAGCCTAAGCCTCTGCGATCGTAAGCAGACAATAAAGAAAAATCATCCCTACTCATTCCCCCGCCAAAAACAGATGGGGCCTGGGTTGAAGAAAAGAGCTCCCGAGAAGATTCGCATGTCAAGAGTTTGTCACACCTAGCCACGCATTAGAGACCTCACCCTGTTTACAAATTCCTGTGACCATTACTTCCTCGATGTTCGGAAGGGCGGTCTTGAAATTTCCCGGGCCGATGGGGCTGCTCCGACAGGTCATGTATGCGGTACTTAGGCAACTCTGCTCAATGTGGCGGGCTTACTACCAATCGCAATCCAATGGTGGCATGTACGGGGCAAACGCACCAAGGAGTGTCGCGATTGAGTGGCTCGCTTTGTGTGTGTTCCAAGGCTGACCGTTATGATTAGAAACCTACCGAACTATTCTTCGACTCATTTAGATCAGGTAGCGTCCCGAAACTTCCCCCACAGATGGTCCCCGGAGAGTGTCGAGTGCAAAACTTTGGGGCGGCAGCCGATCGTTGCAACAAATACTCGGGGAAGGGAATTTACTGGGGAATTTCACCCAAAAATGACCCCACACTCAGGTAGAGTTCTAAACCTCGACGGATTTTTGTTTTTACTAAGTTGAATAGGTCTAGAAATGGCACGACTATACTTCACAGGCGGGAGCAACGGGCCCTCTGGGGGAGGTCGAGTTCTAAACGATGTAGTGCGTTTAGCCCGCGAAAAAGGCCACGAGGCTTGGTTATGCCTGCCCAAACAGCACTCCGCAGAGGCCTCTTTTGTCCAAAATCCAGCCCCCGTTTTGGCGTTAGAAGATTTGCCAACTCTCATAGGTTCCAACGACTCGTTGATCGTCGGCTGGCACACTCAACTCGACTACGATTTGCTCAGGAATTCGATAGCACGGAATAAGGTCTTCTGGCAGCACGGCACCCTAATCCCAATTGGGCCGGGGCTTGTGGGAGAGAAAATCTTCGAGCCAGGACTGCTTACCGATTACTGGAACGTGAGCAAGGCGTGCGGTGAATTTGTCAAGGCTAAATATGGACTCGCCGGTTTCAAACTAATCCCACCTTTTTTTGAGGCTCACGGCAGCCCGGCTTCCAAACCCTTGAGCTGGCGAGACCGCGACGGAATTTTGGTGCAACAACGTAGGGGGTTCGAACACCTTCCTGGCATTCAAAGGGTGGCGAAAAAAAATAACATGAAGGTGACCGTGCTAGCGGCGCCCTTCCACAACACAGAGTTGTTAGATCACCTGAACACTCACAAATTCTTTGTTAGTTTTGACCGTGGTCTTCGTTACCGGCCAAGCATCCGTGACCGATTGTCCTCACTGAAAAAAAGCGTCACACAAGGTGGAATAACACCGCGCGCGGCTTTGTTTCCGAAACCGAAGTGGGTCGAACATGAAATCAATTTGTTGGGTTTTCCGATCTCCGCGGCTCAAGCAGCTCGTCAAGAGTGTGTCGTCATAGGTTTTGCGATGGGAGGCGGGCTCGAGTGGATGTCTCCCGAGACCGTGTATCTCGCCGAAGACGCCAGCGGACGCGATCTGTACCGCCAATTGAACACTGCCTTAACCGACTCCGAGGGCCAACTCTTGGAGAAAAGAGAATCGGCCTTGAAGGTAGTCAGCACCTTCAGTCCGGACAGCACCTGGGACAAGATTTCTCATGCACTGGACCTTTCGTGATTCGGCATTCATAATGGACGCCCGAGAGAAACTACTATTCATTTTCCGATCAAACATTGTGCGTGGGCTCCACCTCCAAGATACTGTGCCCTCTGGCCCCGATGACTTCCTTTGGGGTATGAACCACATCAACCCAGAACGATTCGATGTCTCCAGTATCAACGCACCGCGAGAGGGCCGTAGGAGAGGAATAAGACTGCTGACCTGGCCGTTTGAGACTATTTTTGTTAGAGCCACGCGTATTGGTTTGCCCTTCGAGATTTACTTACTTTTTTCCAAGGAGATCAAAAGCGCAGAGGAGATAGTCTGCACCAACGACCAGATTAGCCTTGGGATATTATTCTGGCGATTATTTGGTTTCCTGAAAAAGCCGAGGATTCATTGCGTTGTCATGTCGCTACCGGAGCGAGTGAAATTCTTCGGCGATAAGAAGTGGGCCAGAAAAGCAGTTTCCGTCCTGCTCCGCAAGGCCGACACTATTTTAACGTTGTCAGACTTGGTCCATTCGGACATTCGTGATTTGTTTGGCGTGCTACCGAGTCGGATCTCGACAGTTGGCTTCGGTGTTGACACCGAGTATTGGGCGCCGCGCCCCACTCTGAAATCAGCGCCTGGTAGCTATGTTATCTCGATCGGGAACGACATGAACCGAGATTACGAGACGTTAATCCGAGCAATCCCGTCGCACATCAAAACAGTAATCGTGACATCAAAGAAAATTGCGGCTACCAGAGAAAATGTCACGGTCATTAGTGACTGGATTTCCAATGAAGACGTGAGAGAGTTGTATCAGAAAGCGCGAATAACAGTCATACCGAGCGTTGCCGCCGACCTTGAGTTCAGCGGGTTGAGCACCTCATTACAAAGCATGGCGAATGGCACACCGCTGCTGGTTGCAAACCTGCCGGCACTAGTCGAGTTATTTTCCCCGAGCTCTATCGCAGTTTTTTATGAAGCCGAGGATTCGCAGGATCTTAGAAAGAAAATACTTGAGCTCTGGGAGGATGGCGAAAAGCGGGAGCTGCAAGCAGCTAGAGCACTTAGGTTCGTTCGAGAGAATTTTGATAGCTCGATGACGGCGAGGAGAATCGAAAGCGTACTAGGTTAACTTTCAAAATTCTAAGGTTCCCATCGTCGCAGCAGGACGTTCCCCCTTCTGAAGTTTAATCCTCGTCGCAAATTTTCCCCGGCGAGCGCTGCCCACGTCTCAACCCTTAAAGTCCCCGTCAATCAACAAATGCCAACCAAAATTTTTCTGCAGGCCGCTCCTTAAAGCGTCAGGCATAGCTTGAAACCAAGGTTCTAACACGTAGTTATATTTGATGTACTCATCTATTTGGTAAGGGAACACATGATCCTGGGACATACCGGTCACTTCGAAACCACCACTGCGCAACAGCTCCCGCGCCTGCTCCTGTCCATACGTCAACGCTATCGGGCAGCCATCTTGCGCCTCTGGCTGGTCGAGCCCATACTCTATCAACATTGCTTTCCACGAATTACGGGCATAGAGCATAATCTTAATTTTTCCGCCGGGACCGGAAAACCGGCCAAGTTCGCTCAAAGCTCCAGCCGGGTCAGGGGTGTGATGCAGGACTCCGAACGAATATATGAGGTCATACGGTCCTTCAGGAATTTTTGACGCAGATAACTTTTCGACATCGGCTACAAAAAATCTTCCCTCAAGACCAAGGACTCTGAACCGCAACTCGGCGAGCTCCAGCGATTTCTCAGAAAGCTCTATCCCAACATATTCGGCCCCGTTTCGCGCAAAATTTACCGCGTCGGTTCCGATCCCGCATCCAATTTCCAATACCCGCTTCCCCTTCCAACTCTCAAAATCAGCGAATTCAGGAATGTGGGGTTCCACGAAATACTTTCTCTTCTCCACAGCGTCAAAATAGGATTTGGAGCCAATGGGCAAATCGCTGTGGCGAATGTTGCAGGGCCTCATGTTCCAGTAATCCCTGACTTCATCGATGCTTGCAGACGTCTGCTCAGCTTCAACAGGCATTCAACTACCTTCTTTCTATTCTTTTCGGTTGTGAGGTTCCGTTCTGCCAATAAGCAACGAGACTTTTAACCTAGCGCTTAAACGCGGAGCGCGTTGCAGCCGACCACCTGTCGTTCTGGAAATCGTAGTTCACGGCGCAATCGACGAATGCGGGGAATATTTTCTTGAGCATGCGGTCCGGCAACACCCCGAGAATTCCAGGAAAGTAGGGGTGATTGAGAATCCCCCAGATTCGAGCGAGCACAAAGTCTCGCCTGGTCGAGCGAGCGCGCAGAGCCCCCAATGACCGCTGGTTCCATTCCGCGAATTTGCCAGGGTCGTTAGTACTTCGGCTCTGATTTCCCTGTCGAAATGCTCCTAAGGGCGCGGAGACATGAAACAATTTTGCTTTCTGGATAAACCGCGTCCAGAGCTCGGTATCAAATGCCTGCTTACTAGCCTCTTCGAGCATCCCTCCACTTTCATTCCAGAGTGACCTGCGAAAAAAGGTAGATTCCTGCTGAATCACACGGCGGTAGTCGGTCAAAAAGTCGTAAAGATTATTTGGACGTGGACGAGAATTTATGAGCTCGCTCCGGCTATTAATGGTGGATGCAAGCCCGGTTATCCAACTGGCTTCGGGGACATCCATGAAAACCCTCGCGACGGAAAACAGGGACTTAGGAAGCAAAACGTCATCACTACTAATCCAGCCCATCAGCTCCCCCGAAGTTTCGGCGAAACCTCTGTTAATAGCAAACACCGGCGAATCGCGGTGGCCGTTGAGGGTGACTAACTTGGTTAGGTCTTTTTGATAACGCTCGATTACCGCTGCTGAGTTGTCGGTGGACCCATCGTTTACGACAATAAATTCGAGGTTAGGATAACCCTGCGACAAAACAGATTCTATTGTTTCAGCAATAAAAGCATCGTGGTTAAAACAAGGCGTGACTATTGAAATCTTCGGCCAGTCAACCATTTCGTCGTGTCAGCACTTCTCGGTGACGCATCGGAGCCTGACGCGATTGATAAAGGTAACTTGCAATCCGCTCTCTAGCGACGTAAAAAACATTCCCAATATGCAGCACGCATACATAACCATGCGTCCACATTATGTTTAACTGCCGATCCAAATTCTCTTTGCTCGAAGAGTCAATTTCGGCCACTACCACCCAGGGGCGAAATAGCTCGAAATCCAACGCAGCCAGAACTTCATCATCCATGCCGTCCAAATCAACTTTTAAGATTCCGATTTTTTCATCGGGGCTTAGCTGCAAGATGTGATTCACCCACCTGGCTGGTACTGAGAGATTTTCGAAATGTCCGTGCCAGTTGATTTGTGTCTCTGTGGCCGCCTTGTCAGCGCTCACCGCCAAATCGCTCAACACAACTTTGGGGTGATTTCTGTAAACATCCTGGAGCGACTCGAAGGCGGGAGGATAGGCTTCAACTAAGAGAGCCTCCCATCCTCTCTCAATCCATAATGCCGAGTTACTTCCCACAATTGGGTCGTTAGCGCCTAAATCCACGAAAACTCTAGGGATACCCTCGAGTTTTTCAACCATTGAGTTCAAAACACCATCGACACCTCCGGTAGAGAAGATGTTAAATTTAAACTGAGGGAAGGCGAGGGTGCGATGTTCAAGACCAAAAAACTTCACGGATCCTAAAAACCATTGCTTGGCTCTTAGCCTGAGTGCGACCATTTCTAGACCAGCCAACCTTCATTAGATGCGAGGTCTCTGGCAAGCCGGTTCTCCCCTACCGCCCAGTAATCAACGATTGGGTCGTTTCTCAAATGTGGGACAACTCGCCAACAATCCAGAACTAAAATCTTCTTACTGGGCGCAATCTCTCCAACCAAGAGGTTTCTGTAAACTGGGTCAGGAGTAGCGACAATAATCGTCTCTGCACCTTCGAGAGCATCACGAAGGTTGTCTGTGATGCTTACGGAAGCGCGTCGAGGGGTTTGAGAAATTGATAGTGCGAGCACATCATGGCCCACCACGTTCAAACCTCGGTCCGCGAGTAATTCGCAGAACTCTATACCAGGAGCCCACTCCGTTATGTTCGAGTGGGGCTTGTATGAAAGCCCGAGCACAGCAGCTTTCGTGCCCTCTGGGAGCAAACCCTCGATGGTCGACAAGACTCTGGACGTTCTCTTTGAGTTGTAGTCATGATTCGCGCGCAATAGTTGAGTATCAACATCCAGAACCTCACCCAAAAAACCAAAAGCAACGTTATCGCGGGGAAAACATGGCCCGGCGAAACCGAGGCCTCCTGTCAAGTACTTCCTCCCGATTCGCTGATCTAGTCCGAGAGCTTCAGCCACCTCATCGACGTTGCCGCCCGGAATTTTTTCGCAAAAGTCAGCAAGCATATTGGCAAATGAAATCTTTAAAGTCACATAGCTATTGATTGCAATCTTGGCAAGTTCGGCATTCTCGATCGATAAGCGTTTGACTGGTGCGGAGTTCTCCGAGACCCTGTCATTTACTGCACAAAGAACGGCTCCGCTCCTTTCATCGAATTCGCCAACCAGATAAAAATCAGGATTCAGAAAATCACGAATCACGCTCCCCAGCGCAATGAACTCGGGGCTATAGCAAACGCCGAAATCTACACCGCATTTTTTCCCTGATGCTTCTTCTAGCAGGGGTATTAGCTCGCGTGAAGTTGCGCCAGGCATTACAGTACTAGTGACCACAACGAGGTGATAACCCTCTTTTATGGCAAGAGCGTGGCCAATTTCTCGCATTACAGAACACAAATATTCGAGTGAAAAGGAGCCGTCCTGATCACTCGGTGTGGGAACAATAACGAAACTTACCTGACTGCCCAACACCGCTAACTGAGCGTCGGTGGTTGCTGATAAGCGTTCTCTGCACGAGGCGATTAACTCAGTCAGACCAGGTTCCAAAACCGGAGCCTGGGCGCTATTTAACAAATCAACTGCCTTCGGGTCAACATCGACACCAATAACGTTGAACCCTCGATAGGCGAAACAAGCCGCCATCGTTGCTCCAAGTTTCCCCAAACCAAAAACAGAAAGCGTGTCTGCCGTTTCCAAGCCCGAATCCTCGCCTATCAAGACTGGCCCATCAGCCCTTGCTAGCTAACATTTCGTCATAGATCCACCGGTAGGTTTTTTCAATGCCGGCGACGAGAGGAATTGAAGGCTCCCAACCCAACATCTCACGGATTAAGGAATTTTCAGAGTTACGGCCGGCCACTCCTCGAGGCGCACTGGTGTTGTAGTTTCGAGACAATTTAACCTCGGCAATTTGCTCCACGGTGTCGACCAGTTGGTTAATCGAAACTTTTTCCTCACTCCCCAAGTTGATCGGCATCAGAATGCTGTCACTGTTCATGATTGCGTGGGTGCCGTAGACACAGTCATCAATAAACATGAAACTGCGTGTCTGCTCTCCGTCCCCCCAGATTTCTATCTCATTAGTACCATTCAATTTTGCTTCAATCACTTTACGGCAAATAGCGGCAGGGGCTTTTTCCCTTCCTCCGTCGTAGGTTCCATAGGGACCATAAACGTTGTGGTATCGCGCCACCCGGGTTTCCAAGCCAAAATCTTCACGAAAGTGCCTGCACATTCTCTCCGAAAAAAGTTTCTCCCACCCGTAACCGTCTTCAGGCATGGCCGGATAAGCATCTGACTCAACTAGACCAGAAACATCAGCTTCTGACTGCTTGTCCTGCCGATACACACAAGCGGAAGAGGCAAAAAAGTACTTGACGACACCGGCAGATTTAGAGGCTTGAAGTAGATGCGTATTGATTAATACGCTCAACATGCATAGAGCCTTATTGTTCTCAATAAAGCCCATTCCTCCCATGTCAGCAGCCAAGTTGTAGACTTCATCTACACCTTCGACAGCAAGGTGACAGCTACTAACTTCCCTGAGATCTAATTGCTGATTTTCAGCAACTTCGGAGAGTTGAAACCACTCATCCAGAGGCTTTATGTCGACTGCTTTGACTTTGACATTTCCTGCACCGAGCAAACTAGAAACCAAATGCCCGCCAATAAAGCCGCCGGCACCAGCGACCATTACTGTTTTCATGAAAACCACCCAGAATCAAAATGTTGAAGACAAACATTATCCTAGTCTCAAATGAACTATTCTAGTGTAATGCAGAGTCTTAACGAAGGTGGGAAGTGATCCGAGAAACGCGCCTCCCTCTGCTGATAAGGCAAAAAGTGTTCGTCGCTGGAGATGGCTCTGGGTGGGCTATCGACGATGACGCGGCAGCGGTTAGGGCGAGCTTAGGTCGGATAGGAATCCCTCAGGCCCGAAGCCGCTGGGCCCCAGCCAGGGTGATTTTCCACGCGGACCGATACCGCGCTTTGCGTTCAATTCGGATGGGCGAGAAACTCCTGCACCCTAGGCTTGGGCTGTCCTATTTCCACGGCCGACCAGAGAGTTCCCATGAGTTCGCGAGACTTTTCTCAAGATTGCAGGCAGTGGGAAAGCATGTCGATAGAATTAGGGTTTCGACTGTCGATATGGGAAATATTTTGTCCGAGAACGGATTTGGAAGCAGAGTTCAACGCATTCCCATAGGGGTAGACATCAATAGGTTCCCTCTAAGAGAGGGAGCTGACCGCCTTCGGGCGCGGGAACGTTTTGGGATTCCCCAAGACGCTGTCGTGGTCGGCTCGTTTCAAAAAGATGGAGATGGGTGGGGTGAAGGGGCTAGCCCAAAACTCATCAAAGGCCCCGATATCTTGGTGGAAACACTCATTGAACTGTCTACGAAAGTTCCTGACCTGTTAGTGCTTTTAACGGGGGCCGCGCGGGGTTATGTAACCCGACGGTTGACCGCTGCTTCAATTCCCTGGCTCCAGCTTCCATTCTTAGCCTTAACCGAACTGTCCGCCGCCTACCATGCACTTGATCTTTATCTTGTGGCGTCCAGAGAAGAAGGAGGGCCAAAAGCTTTTCTAGAAGCCTTGGCGAGCGGGGTGCGACTAGTCTCCACACCAGTCGGTCAGGTGGTTGATCTCGCAACAGTCCCTGACGTCTTGATTTCAACAACCTTCGAAGCTGAGGAGCTCGCGTTCTTGGCGACCAAAGCGCTTGCCTCTGCTGCAGACCCAACCACCATCAGCCGCGGGAGGGCTATCGCTGAGAGCAACTCCATCCAAAGCCAAGACGAAGAATGGCGAAAGTTTTTTGAGGAACTCGCGACCGCCCGTTTCTAGGGCAAGTCGTCTTCCTGAAGCAACCTTTCGATAATTTCCTCCATCGTCAAACCTGGCCTCCAGTCGAAAGCTCTCATAAAACCACTGGGGTCGTACGTGTTGTGCTGGATATCTAGTGGCCTGATTTTTTCAGAATCGAAGTTAACGATTGCCTCCATATCGAGATGCAGTAACCGACACGCCGTTTCAACAAAATCACTCAAAGGCCTCGTGTCGCCCGATGCAACCAGGTAGTCCCCGTCCTCCGGTCCTGAACAAATTAGGTATATCGCCCTCGCAACTTCTGGTGCCCACAACCAGTCTCTGCCGCCCCTTAGGGACCCCAAATTGAGGGTTTTCTGATCCCCACGCTTAACCGACTTCAATCCGGAAATTACACTTTGCGCAAAAAAACCCGGTCCCCGAAGTGGGGATTCATGGTTTGTGAGAATTCCGCTGGAAGAAGCTACCCCAAACGCTTCACGGTAGTTTCGCGTGGTCAGATAGTTTGTAGCTTTTCCAACCCCATAGGGACTAACGGGGTCTAGAGTTGATTTTTCATTCAGGACCGAACCGACTTGATTTCCAAAAATTTCCACAGATGCGGCGTTGAAAAACTTGGCCCTGGAGTTGCTCTTTCGCAGCACCTCAAGGAAATTTATGACTGGCGAGACTAGTTGCTGCAGTGTTGAAGCCGGTTCACGAAAGCTAGTCGCAACGCTGCTCGGTCCTGCAAGAAAATAAATCTCGTCTGGCAAGACCTGTTCCAATAAGTTGAGGACCCCTGGGGGTCGGAATTCTGGAAGTGTAATCATTTGCATGTCATCTCTGATTTTTAGTTTTTCGAGACGCCAAAGATTATGAGTTGTCTCTTCTCTAGTAGTACCAACTACGGCGTAACCGTTATTGAGAAGTTCCCTAGATAAGAGCGCACCTGTTTGGCCTGTTGCACCGCAAACTAACGCTGTCCTACCGATTACTGTCACCATACTTTCTTGAGGAAAATTGTAGAAATCCCTAAACCGGCGCCTCCAAGAGGTTACCTCTTCCAACACGCGTCAGCAAAACATCAAAAAACTTGAATCGGTCATTTGTGTAATGTGACCTTCCCTGCCGAGCACCTTGGCGCCAGCGGATTCCCCTGGCGCGGCACTTTGGATGGCAATTCGCGCGCCCTCCTAACGAGCGCAGAGTGAGGCGGGGCGGGCGAGCACCATTTTGTCAGGTCGTTCCGGACCAGCTCTCTAAACACCGGCAAGAGAATAAATGATCGAGAAAGATATCTTAAGAAAAGTCCGGCCGCGACTGTGTGTGATTCGGGCGGGAAACGAACTAACGAGGCCAACAAGCTACCCAAATCTATTGTTTTGTTCCCTCGGCCGCAATGGAACCGGGACAGAATTCCCGTTGTGGATCTGGGCTCTCAGGGAGAGTTCGTGAGCCAAGTCCACTTGCCTACGAAGCGACGATTTGTCGGAATTTTGGCACACTTCGCATAATTGACCGGCACCGCGGTCAAACCGCCTGACACTTTCACATCAAATCCAAAGGATAAAAACCGTAGTCGCGAAAGTCGTTTGGTCCCGACTTATAGACACCCAACAACTCCAAATTCAAAGCATTTTTATTAGGGTAAATCCTTTATTAGCCGCTCCACAAATTAACCACAATTCTTCTTGTCACTGGCCATTTAGAATCGCAGTCAGCTGCCACCCAAATATTGGGCCTTTTAACTAGCCTGAACTTCTCGCTGGGCCCACCACCGCCGCCAGTACCCCACAAAATGCCATTAGATCTCACCGATGGTCCAACTTAGGACAATCACCCCGCCTCCCCATAAAGCCGGTCCACTCCCTCGAAATAGCGGGACGCAGAGAAGCGCTCAATTACAGAACTTCTAGCGTTGTGAACCATTGCGAGGCGCTCGCTAGCGCTCAACACCATCCAATCTTCGATAGATGTTGCAATTTGTGCAGCTTGAGGAATTTGCAGTAAAAACCCAGTTACGCGGTCTTGAACGACCTCTGACCCGCCACCGTTTGCACTCACAACTACTGGAATACCAACAGACTTTGCTTCGACAAGAGCGAGACTTAGGCCTTCCGAAATTGAAGGCTGGACAAAGAAGCTGCAAACTTTGATCGCCTCAAACGGAAGTTCTTGAAATCCAAGCAACTTGACATGCTCAAAGAGATCAAAGCTGAGAATTCTATTTTCAAGGCTGGATTTGAGGCTTCCCTCCCCGACAATTATCGCGGAAGCATCGACGCCACGCTGTCGAAGTAAATACACTGTGTCCACAATGCTGGCGGGATTCTTCACAGGCTCGAGACGGCCAACATAGCCGATGGTAATTTGATCAGAACAAGGGGGATTTTCACGCATAGGAGGAAGCGGCGCCGGGTTGTTCAAGATTTCGACCCGGCCTAGTTTTATTTCGCCCAATCTGACCATCTCCATAGCCACAGACTGTGCAACTGCCACGCAGCGGGTAGATATTGCGAATACTCCCCTAAATATAACTTTCGCAACCCACGAATGTTCCGGAATGCCAATT
>Ga0129324_10000120_pt1 | contig 53389 bp, 42 predicted proteins | sample CPBDNA_7_FD_96879 | JGI IMG/M metagenome (GOLD analysis project Ga0129324, IMG submission 96879) | Freshwater to marine salinity gradient microbial communities from Chesapeake Bay, USA - CPBay_Spr_15_0.2_DNA | ecosystem: Environmental > Aquatic > Marine > Coastal | place: USA: Chesapeake Bay... | reverse complement strand
TAAAGACAATCTCGTTAATATAAAATAAAAGGCCACGCAATGTGGCCTTTTGCTTACCAGACGTTGCATTAGGCCGCCTCAAAAGCCTCGCACAATTGACTCAACAACTGTCCAAACAAAGTCAACACCTCTTCTTTACGATGTGGGCTTTCGTCATCCGTTCCAGCAACGACAAAGCTAATGGTCAGTTTATCTAAATTTTCACGGAACTCACTCCAATGTTCCACATCAGCATCACTGATTAATTTCACTTTATTCAAGCCTGAATTAATGATTTCAATCATTTGCTCATCTGGAATACCAGAAAACAGGGTTTTGGCAATCGTCACTTGGGCGGCATGATAATCTGGCTTTATATCCTCAGCCATTAATGGTGTGGTTAGAAAAGCAAATGTGAGCAAGCCATAGGCCTGATACACACTTAACATATCAAAATCTTCAGCCAGCTCATCTTTAGGGTGACGTCCAGCCGCGCTAATGGCATTAAAAGTAATATAGCTTGCTAAATAATAGGCAGCATCTAAGACTTGATAATCGGCCAAGTCTGTACTTGGCTTTGCGCCATCAGCATGAGTCTCTGCCAAACAAATGCCGTGCAATAATGTTAAACGTTGTGAATATTTAAGCTCTTCCATCAGTTCGCTTTCTATCGAAATTGTATAGTGATATGGGTTAGCCAGTTATTTCTGGCAGTTTTTCTAATTGTTCCTGCACAAGCAACCAGCGCTCTTCTGCTTGTTCAATATTTAACATTAACGCAGATTGTTGTTTTAACAAAGTTTGCAGTTCCGTTTTGTCATTGTTCTCATATAAATCAGTATCATTTAATCGTGCATCACAACTGGCTTTTTCATTTTGCCAGGTAGTAATATCTCGTTCCAACTTATCAGACTCTTTAATTAGCGGCCTGCGTGCAGTGATTCTAGCTTGTCGATCAAGCTTACTCTGCGCATAGCTATTTTTCTTTTCTGGCGTTGCATTTTCAGCGACAGCTTCAGCTTTTTCTTGAAGACGTTGTGCGCTTACCCACGCGGAATAATCATCTAAATCACCATCAAACAAACTTGCTTGACCATTTGCGACCAATAAAAACTGGTCGCAAGTCGTGCGTAACAATGCACGATCGTGCGAAATCAACACAACACCACCTTCGAACTCTTGAAGTGCTAGGGTCAATGCATGGCGCATTTCTAAATCAAGATGGTTGGTTGGCTCATCTAGCAACAACAAACTTGGCTTGGTCCAAATCAATAGTGCTAATGCCAATCGTGACTTTTCACCACCTGAAAACCTCTCACAAGCCGTTCTTGCCATGTCTCCACGAAAATCAAACCCACCTAAATAATTTAACAAGGCTTGCTCTGTCGCTTCTTTATCTTGGCGCTGCATATGCTGTAATGGTGACTCTTCGGCGTGCAGTTGTTCTAATTGATGTTGTGCAAAATAACCAATGTTCAGATCTTTACCGAGCGTACGTTTACCTTTATCACTGGATAACTCACCAGCTAATAATTTAATCAATGTCGATTTACCCGCACCGTTTGGACCTAACAAACCGATGCGCTCTTTAGGGCGAACGGTCAAAGAAATATTTTTTAGAATCGGTTTATTCGCATACCCAACATCCATATCGCTAATCGCCATTAATGGCTCTGGCGCACTGGAAGGCGTTCTAAAACTAAAGTTAAATTGTGAATCCACATGGGCTGCGCTAATCATTTCCATCCGCTCTAAAGCTTTGATGCGGCTTTGGGCTTGCTTGGCTTTGGTGGCTTGTGCTTTAAAACGATCAATATAACTATGTAAATGTGCTACCTTGCGTTGTTGTTTCTCATGCATGGCTTGTTGCAAGGCCATTTTCTCTGAACGTTGTCGTTCAAAATCACTATAGCCACCGTTATATAAAGTTAAACTTTGGTGTTCAATATGTACAATGTGATTCACAATCGCGTCTAAGAAATCTCGATCATGCGAAATCAATAATAAAGTACCACCATAGCTTTTCAACCAATTCTCAAGCCAAATCACGGCTTCTAAATCTAAATGATTCGTTGGCTCATCTAACAGCAACAAATCAGAGCGGCACATCAATGCACGCGCCAAATTCAAGCGCACACGCCAACCGCCTGAGAATGATGACACTGCGCTTTGCAAATCCGTTTGACTAAAGCCTAACCCATTCAATAGCCCCGCAGCGCGTGCTTTTGCTGCATAACCTTCGATCTCAGATAAACGCCCATGCAGCAAGGCAATGCGCTCCCCCTCGCCATCAGGATTGGCCTCCGCCTCAGCTAAGGCTTGCTCAATTTGACTCAGCTCTTCATCGCCCTCCAATACAAACTGTAAGGCCGAGGTGCTCAGTGCAGGCGTTTCTTGCGCTACATGCCCAATCACCCAGCCAGCAGGAATTTCAAGGTCACCTTTATCAGCTTCTAGTTCACCACGTAGCATCGCAAACAAGCTTGACTTGCCAGCACCATTCGCCCCTGTCAGTCCGACCTTATGTCCAGGGTGTAATTGTAGAGAAGCATGTTCAATCAGCACTTTAATGCCACGTGCAATGGTTATATTTTTAAACTGAATCAAAACGTTAATGGCGACCGAATGCAATAGAAGCCGTTATTCTAAAGCAATACAACGCTTTATTTATAAAGTGTTTAACTAAAACAGCTTAGCAAGTAAAAATTAAATCGATAATAGCGGTTAAAGTGTGTACGAATTGATAAAATGTTGATCATATTTGGAGTAGAATTAAACTTGTTCGCAATCGATATAAAGAGAATCTCCGTTAGATGACTGCCATTAAGTTAAATCCATGCTGATAGTGAAAAAAACATTCCGCTGGGCACTTATCGTTTTATTGTCCATCTTTGCGCTGATGGTCATCGCCGCCGCCATTATCCGTTTTTCGATCTTTCCTAATATTAATCAATACAAGGATACTATAGCGACAACCATCTCTCAAAAAATTGGCCTCAAAACAACAGTTGGTCATATTGTGACTGGCTGGGATGGCCTATCTCCCAAGGTATTAATTCGTGCAATTGATATCTATGATAAAGACAATCAACCTGCCTTACACCTCAAAAATGTGAACGGAACCATCTCATGGCTTAGCATTCCATTATTGCATCCAACTTTATCGCAACTTTCAGTCAATGATCCAAAATTAACAATCCATCGCAATACAAATGGCAGTCTTTTTATCGCTGGCATTCCGATGACAGGAGAAGGAGAGCCAGTATTTGCTAACTGGTTATTAAGTCAAGCGCATATCAAGATTAATAATGCCGCAATCGTTTGGCAAGATGATTCAAGAAAAGCACCACCATTATCACTCAACCAGGTTGATATCAGGCTGGACAATCCTGCATGGCGTAAAATCTTTGGTCAGCATTTATTTAACATAAAAGCCACACCTTCCACTGGTACAAAATATCCGATTGTGCTGAGTGGGCACTTTTTCGGACGCGATGTTAGCGCAATCAATACATGGCACGGTGTAGCAAACTTAGACACCAAAGAGGTTGATTTAACCGCATGGAAAGCTTGGCTGGACTATCCTATTGATTTACAAAGCGGCGCGGGCAAAGCCAAGATCAGCCTTTCTTTTGATAGAGGCAACATACTGAAACTGCAAGCAGATGTTCGCCTCAATCACCTTTCAGTGCTCCGAAAGCAAGCAGACCAACCTTTAAATGCAAAGTTACTCTCTGGTTTATTGACGTGGGAACAAACACCGAAAACAAGCACCATCAGGGGTGTCAATATTCAACTCGATGCTGACGATGATTTTCATATCAGAAATGGTTCTGGATTCTTTTCTCGTTCAATCAAAAACAATCATCCCTGGGTGAAAGCGGATTTAGAACTAGATAGTTTTGACTTAAATTATTTGAATAAACTACAAGGGCTAGTGGCATTACCGCCCAAGGTGAATGAAGCGTTAAACGCCCTCAATCCAAAAGGCAAACTGAACAATCTAAGTATCAGCTTACAAGGCAACCCCAATCAACCAAATCGCTATGCTATTGAAAGTACATTTCAATCACTCAGTATCGCCCCCTATCAAAACATGCCTGGTTTTAGCAACATCAGTGGGGAAATAAAAGCAAACGAAGATAGCGGCACTGTCATTTTAGCCACCAGTGGTGCAAGCGTAGATTTAAAAGACACTCTCCGCTGGCCAGTTCCGTTAGACACGCTCAAAGGCAAAGTTTCATGGACTAAAAATAAAGAAAAAATCAAGATTACTGCCAATCATATAACGATTGCCAACCCACATATTAAAGGAGAACTCAACGGGCACTATGACCTTAACGGAATTAAAGGTGGCTATCTCGACTTGACTGGTCAATTTGAGGACGGAGATGCAAAATTTGCACCCTTCTATTACCCAGCCGTTATGGGTGAAGAAACCATTCACTGGCTTGATAGCGCTATTGTCTCTGGCAAAGCCAATAATATAAAAATAATGATTAAAGGCAGTTTAGGTGATTTCCCGTTCATCGATGAAAATAACCAACCTGACAGTGCTCTTGGATTCTTTAAAGTCACAGCCAGAATCAGTGATGCGATTCTCGTTTACGACAATGATTGGCCAAAAATTGAAGGTTTAGGGCTCAATCTATCATTTGTAGGTAACAGCATGGAACTAAATGCTGACGCTGGCAAAATATATGACATCAACATCACGCAAGGCAAAGCGATTATTCCTCAACTCTATACCAATGGCGCGATAGGACAAGTGTTAAATATTGACGGGACAGGAGAAGGCCCAATCAGTTCAGGCATACAGTTCATCAACAACAGCCCAGTAAAAGATGTGGCGCTTGGCTTTACAGATGATTTGAAAACAGCGGGCAATGGTAAGCTTAAATTAAAATTAAGTCTTCCTTTAAATAAAGTAAATAACTCCGAATACAGTGGTGAATATTCGCTACGCAATGGCGCCATCTATGCAAATCAAAGGCTAGGTCTACCTGAAATAAGCAATATCAATGGAAACTTAAGTTTTGATGCGTCAGGCATCTATGCCCCTAAAATCAGTGGCAATACCCTAGGCGGTCCAGTCCAACTATCCCTAAAAACAACAGAAAGTAAGGCTATCACCATCAATGCAAGCGGAACAGCTTCTGGAAAAGGCGTGCAACAATTCATCACTAACCCGTTGACGATAGCCCTAAGTGGCAATACAAATTGGTCTGCTGGTATTTCGATTAAAAAAACATTGATGAATATGGATATTCGGTCTAATTTGCAAGGTCTGGCTATTCAATTACCTGCACCGTTTGGAAAACGCAGTGAAGAAAAAGCCTATTTGAGATTTGAAAAGAAACAATCTCAAGCCAATCAAGATGTCATTAAAATGGCGTATAAAGAAGTCGCATCAGCCATATTTCTGCGAAATGAACAAGATAATACGTTCACCATCGATCGTGGCGATATTGGCATCAACATCCCAGCTGAAATGCCATCCTCCTCGGGATTGTCTTTACATGGCAAATTGGACTATGTTAATGCTGACCAATGGTTGGCATTAACGAAACAATCGCAAAGTAAAAATAAAAGTGCAAGCCTTAACGTTAATAGTGCTGATATTACGATTAAAGCTTTAGATTTTATGAATCGACGTTTAAACGACCTAATCATAACGTCAAAACCTAGCAATCAACATTTAGGTATGCATCTGAGTAGCCAAGAAATTGAGGGTGATCTTGAATGGATAAGCCCATCTAAAACAGAAGTAACTGGCGAAATAATCGCAAAACTAACGAAACTACATCTGCCTGATGGGTATGATAAGCTCAGTAGCCAGCCTGCTGATGAACAGATCGTACAATTAGATCAAGAATACCCTGCTTTAAATATTCAAGTAGCTGATTTTAAATTAGGCGAAAAAAACCTTGGTGCTCTTGAGGTACATGCGCACGAAATTAAAAACGACTGGGTAATTGACCAACTGAAGATTAGCAATCCAGATAGCATTTTATTAGCTGAAGGTCGTTGGCATAACTGGACAAGAAGTCCGAACACTAATCTGACTTTTTCTTTGTCTGCCAATGACGTGGGCAACGCCCTAAAACGGTTTGGCCAAGCAGATATCGTAAAAGGCGGTATATCATCCATTTCTGGCCAGCTAAATTGGCCTGGCAGTCCACATCAATTCAAGACTAAAGGCCTGAATGGCAACTTTAGGCTGGGTGCTGCTAAAGGCCAAATCATTAAAGTCAAACCAGGCGTGGGCCGACTATTCGGATTACTCACCTTGCAAAGTCTTCCAAGACGCTTAACTTTGGACTTTAGAGATTTATTTAGCGAAGGGTTTGCGTTCGATGAGATTAGTGGCAGCGCTAAAATCACCAATGGCGTAATGCATAGTGACGATTTTTTCATGACTGGTCCAGCAGCTGAGACTAAAATTCATGGTGATATTGATTTAAACAAGGAAACACAACAATTAAACATTAAAGTGACGCCCCATATTAGCGATAGCTTATCGTTAGCTGCACTTGCAGGCGGACCAATCGTCGGCGCTGCTGCTTTTATTGCACAAAAACTTTTAAAAGACCCGCTAAACAAAATCGCCCAAAGCGAATATACTATAACGGGCACATGGGATAACCCCGTGGAAGAAGACACCGTCAAACAACAACAAGACAAGCAAACCTCAAGTTCACCTTTAAACGCGCAATAAGCATCCAATAAACAGGTAAATATGACACCAAAGAAATCGACGAAACAGGCCAGTAACATCATTAAGGTTGCAGGTATCCAAATGGCTTCCAGTCCTAGCATTTCTGCTAACTTAATTGAAGCAGAGCGCCTCATCCACCTAGCGGCAGATGAAGGTGCACAAATTATCGTCTTACCTGAATATTTTTGCCTAATGGGTAAACATGAAACAGACAAAGTGAAGGCCAGAGAAGAAGAAGGAAGTGGCCCTGTACAACGCTTTTTATCTAAAATGGCAAAAAAACATAAAATTATACTCATCGGAGGCACTGTACCCTTGGTGAGTAGTTCGCCAAACAAAGTACGCAACAGCTGTTTAGTTTACGATGAAAAAGGTAAACAAATTGCACGCTATGACAAAATCCATTTATTTGGTTTAGATTTGGGCGCAGAGCACTATCACGAAGAAAACACCATCGAACCTGGCAATCAAGTCGTCGTGGTTGAAACCCCATACGGTAAAATTGGCTTATCGACCTGCTACGACTTGCGCTTTCCAGAGTTATATCGTGCCATGGGTGAAGTTGACATTATTGTAGTACCATCAGCGTTTACAGAGACAACAGGTAAAGCGCACTGGGAAACCTTGGTGCGAGCGCGAGCAATCGAGAATCTGTGTTACGTAATCGCGCCAGCGCAAGGCGGCTATCATCGCTCTGGCAGAGAAACACATGGCAATAGCATGATTGTTGACCCATGGGGCGTTATCTTAGACCGCTTACCTCGCGGCTCTGGCATTGTCACAGCAGGTGTGAACACCCATTACGAAGACAGCTTACGCAAAAGCTTACCCGCTCTCAAACATAAAACCATTAAAGCCATCTAAACGCATGCAAACAAACAACCATTTTGAAACAGCTCATGAAGCGCTTCTCAAACCAGCAGGGCTTGATAACCAAGCCATTCAAAGCGTGCTGAGTAAAATCATGTCACATCAAGTTGATTATGCTGACTTGTACTTTCAGTATAACCGCAGCGAATCGTGGGGATTAGAAGAAGGCCAAGTTAAATCAGGTGCATTTTCGATTGACCAAGGCGTTGGTGTTCGTGCCATTAGTGGAGAAAAAACGGCTTTTGCCTACTCAGATGAAATCAACTTACCTGCATTACAAGAAGCAGCAAAAGCGACCAAAGCCATTGCTGCTATTGGCGCAGAACAAACGGCGAGCCATATTATTACGCTTGAAGCAAAGTCACTTTACCTACCAAATGATCCAATTGCCTCGCTTTCTGCCGAAGCAAAAATTCAATTACTTGAACGCTTAGAGCAATTTGCAAAACAAAAAGACCCACGCGTCACTCAAGTCATGGCCTCTATTGGGGGTGAATATGAAGTAGTGATGGTCGCTCGTAGTGATGGCGTGATGGCTGCTGATGTGCGCCCGCTTGTACGGCTATCTATTCAAGTCATTGCAGAACAAAATGGACGACGAGAACAAGGCTCATCTGGCGGTGGTGGACGCTTTGATTATCGTTATTTTACTGATGCTGTCTTACAAGAATATGCAGAAAAAGCTGTCCACCAAGCAATCGTTAATCTTGATGCACGCGCTGCACCTGCAGGTAATATGACAGTGGTACTCGGCTCAGGCTGGCCAGGGATCCTACTGCATGAAGCGATTGGCCATGGCTTAGAAGGTGATTTTAACCGTAAAGGTAGCTCCGCCTTTTCTGGCATGATTGGTCAACAAGTAGCAGCTAAAGGCATTACCATTGTTGATGATGGCACGATAGCTGACAGACGTGGGTCACTAAGTATGGATGATGAAGGCAACTCAAGCCAAAATACAACATTAATCGAAGATGGCATTTTACGAGGCTACATTCAAGACACCTTAAATGCACGTTTAATGCAGCAAAGCACAACAGGCAATGGACGCCGCGAAAGCTATGCGCATATCCCGATGCCTCGTATGACAAACACTTACATGTTAAATGGTGACAAAGCGCCAGAAGAAATTATTAAGTCTGTTAAAAAAGGCCTTTATGCCGCTAACTTTGGTGGTGGTCAAGTTGATATTACTAGTGGCAAATTTGTGTTTAGTGCGGCTGAGGCATATATGATTGAAGATGGTAAAATCACCTACCCCGTTAAAGGTGCAACCCTTATTGGAAACGGGCCTGATGTCTTAACCCGTGTGAGCATGGTTGGTAATGATATGGCGCTAGACAGTGGCGTCGGCACTTGCGGTAAAGAAGGCCAAAGCGTTCCCGTTGGCGTGGGTCAACCAACCTTAAAAATTGATGGCTTGACCGTTGGTGGCACAGGTTAATCTGATTAAATGGTGCGTTCAAAAACCTCATTATGCCATCTGGCACATACGGCTTGAAATCAAAAAAGACTCATCACATGTCTGTAAATACCAACTAAAAAAGGGTGCTAATTGCACCCTTTGTTTGTATTGACCTTACTATTTCAATACCCGATTGCGGTATTCGTTAGTACGAGTATCAATTTCAATTTTATCGCCTTGCGCAACAAATAAGGGCACAGGCACTTCATGACCTGTTGCCAGTTTAGCCGCTTTCATGACTTTACCTGATGTATCACCTTTGACTGCTGGTTCAGTATAAGTCACTTCACGCACCACCGTTGTTGGCATTTCAACTGAAATCGCTTTTCCTTCATAGAAACGCACATCACAAGGCATGCCATCTTCTAAAAATGGTAAAGCGTCTTCCATAAACTCAGGGTCAACATCGTATTGGTTGTATTCAGCATCCATAAAAACATAACTAGGGTCTGCAAAGTAAGAATAAGTGACTTCTTTTTTCTCTAGTACAACAATATCGAATTTATCGGTAGCATTGTAAACATTTTCACTTGGCGCTTCAGTCAATAGATTTTTAAACTTTGCTTTAACGACTGCACCACTACGACCAGATTTATTATATTCTGATTTTACTAACACCAATGGCTGTCCATCGACCATTACAACATTACCAATACGAAGTTCTTGAGCTGTTTTCATATATTCAACACCAACTTTAATAAGGGATTATTTTAAAGCCAGCATTATACGCTAATTTGATAAATTCACACAAAATGCAATCAAGCTACTGGCTAAATCATCTTGTTGAATCAAACGATTAGCTCGCTGATGTGTGCAATGGCCAATTTCTGAGAGCTTGGTCAGATAGTCTAGCCAATACACTGGCTCTAAAGCGTTTGTAGACCATGCCTGGTGTAATGTTGAAATTGTTTTTGCTGCATCAACATCGCCATAAAAGCCATCCAAGAAGGCATTCAGTTTCAAAAGGTGCGTGTTATCTTCTTGCCAATAAGGTTGCCACACAAAGGGTTTTCCAGCCCAAATCGCTCTTACCCAGCTATCTTCACCACGAACAAAATTGACATCACAGCTCCACAATAAGAAATCATAATTTTGCTGACTGAGGAAAGGCAGTATAAACAGGGTTAAATGACCTAACTTGATACAATCGCCAACTGCCAAGTCCTGACGTCCAAGCAAATCATGAGGTAAATGCTGATGAAAAGGCATAAAAACACTCACCTGCCTTTTACCCTTTGCCAGCACTTGTAAAAAAGTTGAAATTGGTGCATCAGCATATGAAAATAAGGATATTTTCAAATCATCACTAGCAACTTGAGCAAATTGATGAATAGTTATCTGTTGCCAGAAATCACGCTGTCTAAACGCTAGGTTTTGAAAGGCATCGCGCCGTTTAATTAAATCCTGTTCACGCAGCAATCCTCCTGTTTTCTCATTGAATCCAGGAAAGTAAAAATAACGTGTCAAGTTGGTGTCATGGTGCTTGCCATTGCGTCCATGAAATTCTGGCACCCAAGCTTCAGCTGATAAATAGTCTACGTTCACCCAAACGCTTTGCACCTGCATCAGCGCTAAATAAGCTGTTGGCAGACCACAAGCAAATGTCTCAACCACCACATCAGCTGAATGATTAAACAATGTCTGACTATCCCACCGAACAATAGTGACCCCGTCATAACCCTGTTCAGCTTCGTCGCTAATTCCAGTTAATAGCTTTGCCACTACTGATAAATGATCGACAAATAATCTAACCACCAAGCCATGCTCATGATGCAATTGTTTAGCTAAACGCCAACAAACACCAATATCGCCAAAATTATCGACAACCTTACAGAAAATATCCCAATTCTTTTGACTATTGGTCATCATGCTTTACTCAACAATCAAGCTTAGTCGATATCAATACAACTAGACTTTTAACTGTAATTTTGAGCTGTGTTAATTGAACCTGCACGTGTTCGCGCCCTCATTAAATTAGCAACGGTGCAATAAACGCAAAGAAGGCCCCTATCAAGAAGATCATTACTGATATCCAATAGATAAATAGCGCCTGTTTTCGTGTTTTAATGCAAACTTGAGCCAACACGGGATCAGCTGGGCACGGCGCATGACGAGCTTGCCACTGCAAATACCCAGCCAATAGCAACATCATCGCCGCCAAACCAAAAACAATCTCCTTATGTTCACTGACCCAGATCAACTGCGGAAATGTACTCAATAAACTCGTTAATGTTGCGACTGAACCAATCGCCACAAGCGTCGCAGGCAAAGCACAACAGATTAAGGTAGAGCTACTGGTTAATAGGGATAATAAATTAGCGCGTTTAGCTGTTTGAATACTTGTAATATTCAAATCAGCCACTATGGATTCGCTTTCATCTCTGTTTTAATCGCTTCAATCGATTGCTCAACCTTCTGCACTTTGCTTATCGTATATCCAGCATCAGTAATCACCTGTTCAAAGGTTGTTAATGGGACATCTTGTTGCTCTTTTAGCTCTAAAACAACAATACGCCGCTTTAAATTCACAAATGCACCTTTAGCTTCAGGCATTGCATTTAATTTCTTTTCAATCCCCTTTGCACAAAAAGCACATACCATACCATTCACTTCCGCCTTAATACTAGCGGCAAATCCGACTGAAGCTTGCAAAAAAGCTGTTAAAAGAAAGATTACTATCATCAATTTTTTCATCATTTATCCCTTATATTTAATACGTTAACATTAGATTAAGCCTAGGCGCTCGTTCACCGCTATTAAACGGATTCGTCATTCCAAGCTCTAAAAAGTAATTTTTATTAATCAAACGCAAAGCTGGTGTCACCTGCATGCTCGGTTGCATGTTGCGCGTCGTTTTGGCTTCCAGCACAAACCAAGGCTGTGTTTCATCAAAATCGGTTTCAAAAAATGAGAATCCAGCCTGAATAGCAGCAACATCATTACTCATGCCAGGCGCACGCACCATTCTAGTTTTAGCTAGAAAATACAATCGCGTCGTTTCATAATCAAACTGTATGCTAGGGCTATAACTAAACCCATTAAATTGACCTTTAGCCTCACCAATACTGCCCATCACCCAAATATTAGCTTGTGCAGCAGGCAAATTCCAGCGCTTAAGTAAACCAGTATAATTAAGACCCGTCATCGTCGTAGCGGACGAGCCTTTAGGTGACATGCGCATGACTTCAACACCAAAAGCATGATGCACAGTCGGTGCATAATTGACCATCAATTCTTGATTATATTCACCTATTTCCGTCATCAGCATCGAACTGCCAGCAAAACCCATTAATGCTGCTGCATAAGACGGAAAAGAGAATACAATCAACAAAGACGCAACGAACAGTTGCTTTTTCATAATACCTCCAATCATACAATTAAAAAATGGACGGACCTGTCCTGAATATTTAACTGAATATTGGTGGTCTTAAGTCAGGAGCCAGATTGTTAGATGTAAAGATTACGTCCACAAAGATTGGGTTGGTAGATGTTAATAAGAAAGCATCAAAACTCGGAGTAAAGTCTAACGGCGCAATGGCGATTGCCAACGCACAAAAACCACAAAGAATGCAAAGGCTGGTTTTATTTTTTGTCTGTTTTGCGGGTGCATGATGGCATGACTGATTAGGTTGTTGCACAACATGATGAGATTGTTGCAAGCGCATTTGCATGCCCATTGCATCAGCTGTCACCATAAAAACTGGCAACCAAGCGATTAATAAAACACATATCCATCTCTTCATTGATGTTAGGATAACCTTATAATGACTATAATTCAAGCACTAGTAATCAACACGCTTAAACAAAACACATGGTGTACTAGCCTTGAATCAATTGCCTATTCCGTCTATCCTAGCATTGAATTTTTACGTTAATCGCTGACATAGGCAAAAACCTTTATTAACGAGACCTTTCTTAATGTTAACAGTTGCGGGTATTACAGATGATTTAGGCGTACTCGCTTCAGCGATTATTGCTATCCGCATCGGTATGAACGACGAAATGAAAGCACCTGCAAATCAACAAGTTACAGATTGGTTGGATATGATCATGTTGGAACACATTGAAAATAATGAAGACTCACCGCTGGCAGAAGAGGTCATGTGTGAATGCACGGGTACGACTCGCGGCAAGATTTATGATCTTGTGGAACAAGGGTATAATCTTGAAGCGATTTCACGAAAAACAGGCGTGAACACTGGCTGTGGCGGATGTGAGTCTGATGTAGAAAATTTTATTGAAGCACTGGAAGCGATTAAGAAAGGGTGACCATGGATTGGAAAATATTTGCAACGATTTTTGCTTCTGTATTCATTGCAGAACTAGGCGACAAGACACAATTAGCAACCATGCTATTCGCCGCCGATAAGGAAGTGAGTACGCTAACTGTTTTTTTCGCAGCCTCGCTTGCGCTGATTGTAGCCACTGCTCTAGGCGTATTAGCGGGTTCCGTCCTGACATCGTATATCAATGAAAAACATCTACACATTACTGCTGGTATAGGCTTTATCCTAATCGGTGCTTACACCCTTTACCATGCCTAATCGCATCGATCACTTAACACACACTCATGAATAGCGAACATCAATGACTTGAAACTCGCCATCGCCTTTGGGCGTTTGAACGGTTATAACATCGCCAATGCTTTTACCACGGATGGCTTTCGCTAGTGGTGATACCCACGAGATATAACCTTTATTTGGGTCAATTTCATCCTTACCTACAATGCGATAGGTGTGTTCACTATCGTCGACCAAATTAAAAAGTGTCACCCAAGCACCAAAAAACACTTTTTCAAGATGCTGCTGCTCTTTACTATCCACAATCACAGCAAAATCCATGCGCTTCATCAAATGTCGGCAGCGACTATCAATTTGGCGCAAACGCCGTTTACCATAGATATAATCACCATTCTCACTGCGATCACCATTACTAGCAGCCCAAGTAACGGTTTTAACCACGGTAGGCCGTTCTACTTTATAAAGCGCATGAAACTCAGCTTGCAACGCAGCAAAGCCTTCAGGGGTTATATAATTCTTTTCGTCAGTGACAGCCATCAATATCTTTTCTATGAGCGGAGTTTTTGAGTACTGCTTTGTGGGTCTTTATCCTAGCCAGCACATGATCACAAAACAGTATCTAGCGATATAAAATTAGTGGGTTCGATTAATAACACAGATCAGCATTTATCCAGGTTGTCTCATCATTAATGACAGCAACTGCCATTTGATTAACGCATTGACTGATCATTATAATCTATCCGATGCCTACCTGTTTTAATTCCCATTGCCAAGCATGTGCCACGATGGTGTCAAGCTGTGTGAAACTTGGTGCCCAACCCAAGGTATGACGTGCTTTTGTTGCATCCGCCACAAGGCTTGCAGGGTCGCCCTCACGACGTGGCCCATCAACGACTTTCACTACTTTTCCTGTCACGCGTTCTACCGCACGAATCACCTCTTGCACTGAAAAACCAGCGCCATTACCTAAATTAAAGCGGTTACTTTTACCGTTCTTCACTAGATAATCTAAGGCCAACAAATGGGCTGAACACAAATCAACAACATGAATGTAGTCACGCACGCAAGTGCCATCAGGCGTGCAGTAATCTCGACCAAATACATTGATATTTGCTCTTCTACCAGAAACAGCCTGTAGGATAAGCGGTATCAAATGCGTTTCAGGGTCGTGACGCTCACCCAACTGTCCATCAGGGTCAGCACCTGCAGCATTAAAGTAACGCAGACAAATAGACTTTAAACCAAATGCTTTATCATAATCTTGCAGTATTTTTTCAATCATTAGCTTAGATTGGCCATAAGGGTTCAATGGTGATGTTCGATGCTGCTCATCAATCGGCACATAATCAGGCTCACCAAAAATCGCTGCTGTAGATGAGAAGATAAAGCGCTTAATGCCATGCTTGACCATGGCATCTAATACATTAAGCGTGTTGGTGACATTATTGCGATAATATAAATCTGGTCTATTAACTGACTCCCCCACTTGAATAAAAGAGGCAAAATGCAACACTGCATCAGGCTGATAACTTGAAAATGTAAAGTCGAGTGTTGAAACGTCAGCAAGATCACCGTGAACAAACGCACCGCCAAGCACCGCATCACGATGCCCACTTGATAAATTATCAAATGTCAGCACTTCATGCCCTTCTGAAAGCAACATCTTGACCATATGTGAACCAATGTAACCCGCACCACCAACAACTAAAACTTTCATCTCATCACCTTTAATTTAATCTTTCATCCATCTATTCATCTAAGATGATTGGATATAACGGCATTTCTTTCTTTAATACAAAGCCATGGAAAACAGCTAGAGTGTACCTTTTTAACTAGCGCATTGAAATGCTAATACCTTGTTTAGAACATAGGGTGACTACAACCAAGCAAGAATACGCACCAAACGTTCTGATTAATCACATTGACCAAGCTGAAACGGGTACCAGCTAAGCTCGTATTAATTTAGTCATTATCGGCATGGCCATACCCACTCTTAACGCCACCTCACTGGTTTTGTTAAAGTGGTGCGCTCCTTCAAGCTGCGCCCTTGCTGTCACGACTTTAACTGATTCGATAGATTAGTATGTGATGCCAGAAATTGGAAAGCATTTTTGGTTTTAAGGTATTGCGTTTGAATTCTCGTGTTCATCATGAAATTCACCAGCTTTTAACTTAACGCGAGCGGATTTGTTTAGCTAAGACAAATCCGCTTTATACAACCATCTGTTTTATATAACAAATAAATACCGTTTATGATTATTTCTGGAAGTTCAAGCAGGCTAGATTCTTAGTAGCGCATGACTGTTTTGAAAGGTGATTTAGGTGGTACTTACATCAATCAAAAATAGGCTTAACCAGTCAGCAACAATACAAGGGCTTTCATTTTTATTGTTAATTGTTTTAGATGTTGGCCTTTTTATTAGTGGTTGCCACCTGAAGTTGGACAGTGATTTTTATCACCTTAACCAGTTTGCTGGTTTTGGTTGCTTAGGTACGAGGATCGTGCTGCTTAGTTTTACTCACCTGCTGTCGTGTTTAAGGTATGTGTTTTAGTTTAGTAAGTACACCAACTAAAACACAATACAGCAACGCATGCTTGACAGTCGTCATTAATCACTTTGATAATCTGGCAGTAAATTTGATACTGCAAAGAGAGCCTTATGGATAAATGGCCAGCAATGAGTGTCACGATACGATGCTTAAATCAGATTTTTTGCTTTGCGCATTATGTCGATTCGCGGTAGGCCATCACTTGTTTAAGTTGATTATTCGCGATAAGTACTAGCGATTATCACACTGTCGTTTAGAATAATGCCATGTCCCTTATACAACCTAAACAACTCATCCTTTGCGCGACAAGTCGCCTTGCGCGTAGCTTGCAGATGGTCCAACAGCGAGCGCATATTGAACGTGGCGAAACACAATGGGAAATGCCATCAATCATCACGCTTGCTGAATGGTTAGACAACACCATAGAAACGGCTATTTTGATGGGTGAGATAGATGCGAACACAATACCCATACACGCTTTAAGCCCCAGCCAAGAAGGATTGTTATGGGAACAAAGCATACAAGCTTCACTTAAAAATAATGCCGCTGCTACGTTATTTGACACGTCGGGTTTAGCCAGCGCGGCGATGGAAGCCCATCGTTTATTAACCGAGTGGCGTTTACCGTTAACCCCCGAAGAGGCCACAGAAGAAACCTTACAGTTTTTAGCATGGCGTGAGCAATTTCAACAGCGCTGCAAGCAAAGTAACGTATTAGATCGTGTGCGTTATGAGGCTTGGCAAATCAGTTGTTTGCAAAAGGATGCGGGGCAATTGCCCACTCAGATTCAACTGGCTGGTTTTGATCGCATTCATCCGCATTTGCAAAAATTAATCCAGGTTTTGGAAAATCGTGGTGTTATCGTTAGCAAGCACCTCCTTACCTGGCCACAACCGCAACAACTGGTGCACATCAGCCTCAGCGATCAAGAAACCGAGTGTCGCGCCGCCGTGGCTTGGGCACAGCATCAACTAGCAAAACATGCGCATGCCAAACTAGCTATTGTGGTACCTGCATTAGAAACATTAAGGCCGATGCTGTCCGCATTACTCGATGATGTATTTCACCCCGAAACTGCCGCGCCAGCCAACGCTGAGCGCTTGCGCTGTTATGACTTCAGTTTAGGAATCGCCTTATCCAGCTTACCCATCATTAGCTCAGCACTAAATTTACTGCGTTTTGCTTGGCAAAAACAAACCGTGCTTCAAAGTGAGATTGCTTCTTTGTTACATAGTGCTTATTGGTCTAAGAGCATTAGTGAAAGTGACGCGCGTGCCAAACTCGATGCACGCATGCGCCAAGATTGTCCATTAAGTTTAACTTCACATCAGTTTATGCGCTTTATACACCATGCATGTGAGGGTGAACATGCCTTAGCGCTAACTGGTTTACTAGCTGACAGCAAAGCACTAATCGGTGTAGCTCAAGACCACGGGCGCTTTGAAAGCCCTGCACAATGGGCTGAAATCTTTATGGCTGCGCTAGACAAAACCCATTGGCCAGGCGAGCGTGTTATTTCGAGTCATGAACACCAAGCAGTAGAATCGTTTAAAAAAGTCTTACAAGAATTGGCTAGCTTAGCGCCATTAACAACGAATATGAGTGCGGGTGAGGCGATTAAACGCTTGACGCAACTGTGTAAAAATCAGATTTTTCAGCCTGAGCGCAAAACACAGCCTGCCATCCAAATCATGGGCATGTTAGAAGCAAGCGCTGAACCTTTGGACGGAATTTGGGTAATGGGTATGAATGACCACGTTTGGCCGCCGATTGCACGCCATAACGCCTTGCTGCCCTCCCATCTTCAGCGACATGCAAAAACCCCTAACGCCAGCAGTGAAGTGCAAGCTACATTTGCCTTATCCATACACCAACGCTTAATCAAAAGTGCCAAACAAGTAACCTTTTCAAGTGCAGAAAAAGAAGGTGAACGTGCGCTACGCATCAGCCCATTAATGCACGGCATTCCAACGCTAGCAACAGCACCAGCCGTCAGCCAAACCCTTGCAGAAACACTAGCGCAAGCGGCAACCAAAGAATGGCAATGGTTAGACGATTCCCTAGCGCCAGCAGTCAACGCAGGCGAACATATTGGTGGTGGAACAGGCCTACTAAAAGCGCAAGCGATTTGTCCTGCATGGGCGTTTTATCAATATCGTCTAAATGCGAGAAAACTCGGCGAACCAGTTAACGGTTTAGATGTAATGGAGCGCGGCAATTTGGTTCATGCGGTTTTAGCCCAGTTTTGGACTGGCCGTAGCCAAGCACAGTGGCAAGATATTATTCCAGACACCTTAAAAACCAACTTGTTTACAATTGCAGAAGATGTGCTCGCCAGCTTTAATCATGCGCGTAATGGTGTGCTTTCAGACACTTTTTTACGGTTAGAAGCGGCACGCTTAACTAAGCTAGTCTTTGCTTGGCTAATCGAAGTGGAAATGCTTCGTCCTCAAGGTTTTAGCGTGCAGGCTTGTGAGCAGGAATACAAGATTGAAATTGAAGGCATCACCATTAAGCTCGTGATAGACCGTATCGACCAATTAGATGACAATCGATTAGTCGTCATTGATTATAAAACAGGACAACAATTAGATTATAAAAACTGGGGGCAAGACAATATTACCGAGCCGCAACTACCCATTTATGCCGCCTTTGTGCTACAGGATAAAGATAGCGAAATCGGTGCAGTGTGTTATGCCAAAGTGCGGCCTGCAGATAATGCCTTTGTTGGGATTGCAGCGGCGGAAAATCTCATCCAAGGAGCCACTGTTTTTGATCATCGCTATGGTCGAAACGCTTTTGATGAAGCGCGTTTTCCTGATTGGAAAAGCATCATTCAACATTGGAAAAAGCGGATTACTGCAACCGCTATTAGCTTAAAAAACGGAGATGCAGCAGTAACTTTCGCGCTTGAAAAAGAGTTGGCCTATTGTGATGTCATCCCATTACTACGCCTACCTGAGCGACAGTTGCAGTATGAACGACAACAATTAATGCAAGGTAAAGCATGAAGCAGGAAAACATCACATTGTCGGCAACATTACTGCAAGAAGATCGCCTAAGTCGTGAGCAAGCGCTGACGCATGATTCGTTTATCGTAGAAGCGCCAGCAGGTGCTGGCAAAACGGAATTACTGACGCAACGGTTTTTGAAATTATTACAAACTGTTGATTCACCTGAAGAAATCATTGCCATCACTTTTACTAATAAAGCGGCTTCAGAAATGAAATCCCGCATTATGGATAGTTTGCAAATGGCAGCTGATGGCGTCCTGCCCGCACAATCGCATAAACAAGTCACATTTGAATTGGGTAAAAGCGTATTAGCACGCTCGGCAGCACGCAACTGGCATCTGCTCGATACACCTTCGCGTTTACGAATTTATACCATTGACTCTCTCAGCGCCAACTTAGCTCGACAAATGCCATTGCTAAGTCGTTTTGGCACACAGCCAAGTGTGCGTGATGACCCAAGACCGCATTATGAAGAAGCCGCTATACGCGCGATTGAGCAACTTGAGGATGCTCAATATGGCGGCATCGTGCACGATGCGTTGCACTACTTTGACAACGACACTTACAAACTAACCCAATTATTAGCTGATATGTTAGCCAAGCGTGACCAATGGTTGCTTTATACGCAAAACGCACACACTGCAGAGGACGCTGAAGCAGCATTAGCTAGCATGGTTAGTACGGATATTCAAATAGCATCAGATTTGCTATCGGCACATTATCAGCAAGAATTAATGCCAATCGCACGCTTTGCCGCCAGTCAACTAACCGAAAACAATACCATACACCGATTATTAGATTGGCATGAAACACTCAAGGCGGACACAAGGCATTTGCCTCAATGGCAAGCACTATCTGACCTCCTGTTAACAAAAGATGGTCATTTACGAAAACGCCTAGATAAAAACATAGGCTTGCCTACCACTGCTGAAACGAAACCCTATAAAGACGCATTATTAGCCATCATTGATTCGCTCCATCAAACCAATGGTGCGGTAGAAAAAATTGCTCGCTTACGCTGTCTACCGAGCCCTGAGCAAGATGGCAACACGTGGCAAATGATTGCGACACTAGCAAAATTACTCCACGTTGCTGTTGGTGAATTGTGGTTAGTTTTTCAAGCTCATGGTGAAGTAGATTTTGTTGAAATCTCGCAACGTTCACTATTAGCTTTGCAGGATATGACAGGCAACACGACTGACTTAGCGCTGAAATTGGATTATCGCATTCAACACTTATTAGTAGATGAGTTTCAAGATACCAGCCCATCACAAATCCAATTAATTCAAGCACTGACACGCGGCTGGCAAAAAGAAGATGGGCGCACGCTCTTTTGTGTTGGCGACCCAATGCAATCTATCTATCGCTTCCGTAAAGCGAATGTTGGACTATTTTTACATGTAGCCCAAAATGGCATTGGCAATATTGCACTAAAATCATTGAAATTATGGCGCAACAATCGCTCGACTCCGCCTGTCGTGGAGTGGATCAATCATGCTTTTGAGCACATTTTTCCACAAGAAGACAGTATTAAACGTGGCGCTATTCGGTACCGCCCTTTTGTTGCAACCAAAGCGGGCGAGCCTTTTGCAGGGGTTAGCGTACATGCCATGTTGAATGAAAAAATAAATGCTAATGACGAAGAAAATAATGAAGATGGACCAGTAACAGATATTCGTCAGTTAGAAGCAAATACGATTATTGAGATTATTCAAAAAACGAGAGCACATCAATCATCGGCAAAAATTGCAGTTTTAGTGCGTGCACGTAGTCATCTAACTGCTTTAGTGACTGAAATACGACGCAACCACCCTACCTTAAGCTTTCAAGCAGTTGAAATTGAAGAGCTAGTAAATCGTCAAATCGTGCAAGATTTATTGTCGCTTAGTTACGCACTGCATCAACGTGCTGACCGTGTGCATTGGTTAGCCATTTTACGAGCACCATGGTGTGGATTGACATTGGCAGACTTACACGCATTGGTTGCTAATGATCGATCAAGCACCGTCATGGAGTTGATGCAAAATGAAGATCGAGTGCAAAGCTTAAGCGAAGACGGTCAGCAACGTTTATTGCATGTACGCGATGTGTTGACAGAAGCTTTAGCTTCAAAAGGACGCATGTCTGAGAGCCGCTGGCTACATGGCATATGGTTGATGCTGGGTGGAGCCGCGTGCCTATGGGACGCTGCTGATGTAAGGGATGTTCAAGCCTTTTTTACTTGGATTCAACAGTTAGAAAATACTGGCCAATTTTCACTGCAACAGCTTGCATCAGAGGTGGAGAAGCTATATGCCGCGCCCGACGCAAGAGCCGACGACACACTACAACTAATGACCATTCATAAATCCAAAGGCTTGGAGTTTGACACGGTGATTTTACCTGGCCTAGATCGCAAAACAGGCGGTAGTGAACAGCCATTATTACTTTGGGAGCAGCTCACACCAGAACACACTGCCCATGAGATTGATGAACTAGGCTTAGTCGTTGCACCTTTTATACCCAAAGGGAGTGCAAGCAAGTCTGCTGATTGCGTCACCCCGTATGACTATTTAAAAATGTTAGAAAAAGAACGTGCTGCATTGGAAGACGCGCGTGTGTTGTATGTCGCGGCCACCCGAGCTGAACGTTGTTTACATTTACTCGGAGCGGCTAACGTTAATAAAGCTGGTGAAATTAATGCCCCCAAGCATACCTTTTTAGATATGGTGTGGCCAATTGTTCATGAACAGTTTAATGCAGAAAATGCGATTAAACCGAACGCCCCCATCCCAAACGCTGGTACTCAAAGGGAAAGATTAGCTAATTTAGCCAATTTTAAACCGCAGCTTATCCGCTTAAATGAAGTAAAGACTCCCAGTATTTTTGTCCAATTTAAATCAAGCAATACTTTTAGCAACGAGAAAAAGCAAGACAATCATGCTGTTTTAGATGCAGATATCGGCACTTTAACGCATTTATATTTAGAGCTAATCGCCAGTAGTGAGATACAAAGCTGGACTGCCGCGCGTATCAATCGTTTAGAAAGTGCGATGCAACGCTGGTTTAAGCAAAAAGCTTATGCTAACAATATCAGCCAAGCAGCCGCAAAACGCGTGCGCGATTTATTACTCACCACAATACAAAGCAAACAAGGTCAGTGGGTTTTGCAAGCAAGAACAAATGCAACAAGCGAACTCGAAATTTGCGCCATTATTGCACAATCGGTTGAGAAAAAAATAATCGACCGTACCTTTGTTGATGAAGGGGTCCGTTGGGTGATTGATTACAAATCAATTGCGCTTAATCCTGACATAGCAGAAGCCGACTTAGTCTCAACTGCCATGCAATATCAAGCACAATTAGATGCATATGCGGCTTTATTTAAACATCAAGACCACCCAATACAAAAAGCCATTTTCTTTGTAAGCATCGGCAGACTGATTAAGCTTGATTAGCACATGGATTCACTGTCCTGCTACAGCTTAATGAGGAGAATCTTCGCGACTGATATGCAAGGTCTGTGTTGGAAAGGCAATCTCAGCGCCATGCTGATGAATAATAGCTGCAATTTTCAATAAGACATCTTGTTTAACTACATGAAACGCCTCCCAAACCGTGGTGTGCGAAAAGGTGTAAATAAAGAAATCTACCGATGAAGCATTAAAGGCATTGAAACTGACAATTAATGTTTTAGACGTATCAATATCCGCATGATTTTGTAGCATGGCTTTAACCTCGGTCACAATACCTGCCATCAAATGGATGTCTTGATACCGAATGCCGATTGTTTCTTTAATGCGCCGATTGGTCATACGCGAAGGATTCTCAACCACAATCGTGGTAAAAATAGAGTTTGGAACATAAATGGGATTTTTATTAAAACGGCGGATTTGGGTATAGCGCCAACTAATTTTCTCAACTGTACCCTCAATATCTTTATCAGGAGAGCGTATCCAATCTCCCACGATAAATGGCCTGTCAGTGTAAATGGTTAATCCACCAAAAAAGTTAGCCAAAATATCTTTTGCGGCAAAACCAATCGCAATACCACCAATTCCACCAGCCGCTAACAAACCAGAAACACTAAACCCCAGTGTTTGCATTAAGGTCAACATAGTCCCAACAAAAACAATTAAATGTCCTAATTTTGAAAGCGCATCAATCGTCGTCCGATCAACAGTCTCGCCTCGCGATTGCTGTTGAACCAAGTAACGATAACTAGCTTCAGTGATTAAGCGCCAGAAAAACCAAGCAAACGCAATGGCAATCGCAGCATCTCTGATAATGGGGGTCAGCTCAAAAAATTCACTCTCTGTTTGATTACCAATGACTTTCAACACAATTGAAATACCCACAATCCATATCACCATTGGTAATGGTTTGGATGCGGAAACTACAAAAGTATCGTCCCAAAAACTGCTTGTCATCTTTGAAGCTTTAATCAATTTCCTAAAAACAAAAGCAACAATAAAATGCAGTAATAAGGTCGCAATAGAAACACCGACTATTTTAATAATCCAAAGCTCATTCAACCCAAAAGCCGCTAAACTTTTCATCATGTGATCCATTGCAATACTCCTAAAATTAACGCATGTTAATATAACACAGCTACAGAAAGCATTCACATCACAACTGGTTAGCAATGGTGTAAAATCGTAGTTGAAATCCCAGCATAACTAACCTCATTAGCTAAGAGCAAGTCGATTAATGAAACTATTTTCCCATCTTTACGAGCGCGTCATGCGCTGGTCAAAAAATCCAAATGCGCCGTGGTATTTAGGTCTGTTAAGTTTTGCTGAATCTGCTTTTTTTCCTGTTCCGCCTGATGTAATGCTAGCACCTATGTGCCTTGCCAATCCAGAAAAGGCTTGGCGATTTGCATTCTTAACAACAGTAAGCTCCCTTATTGGCGGCTTGCTTGGCTATGCAATTGGCGCAACTGCATTTGAGCTCATTACGCCTTACTTGCAATCGAACGCGCACTATTGGGACGCCTTCTTAAATGCAGAGGCTTGGTTCAGCCAATGGGGTGTTTGGGCAATCTTTCTCGCTGGATTTTCACCCATTCCTTACAAAATATTCACGATTGCCGCTGGCGCTTTAGTCATGCCTATATTACCCTTCACCCTGGCCTCGCTCATCGGTAGAGGATTGCGATTTTTTATGGTGGCTGGACTCATGAAATGGGGTGGCGCCAGCATGGAAGCCAACTTAAAAAAATATGTCGACAGGATAGGCTGGGCAACCATCGCCTTAATCATCATCGCTATTTTGTTAAACAAACTCTTTTAAAATATCTTTTATCAGCTCAACGCGATGGTTAATATGACCTAACTCAACTGAGATACGTAACTTTTCTGGACCATTCATGCGACATCTTTTATCCCGTTGTAATAAATGAATCAACTTAAGCGGGTCAATATCCGCCTTAGGATTAAACTGCAATTGAATAGCGGCGTCCGATGCATCAATTTTGATAATACCCAAGGGTTTTGCGCTAATTCGTAATCGATGACATGCAATCAAAGCTTCTCCTGTTTCAGGAAGTAAGCCAAAACGATCAATCAACTCTTCTTGCATTTCGTCTAAAACTTCATCGTCTTCACAGTTAGCTAAGCGCTTATAAATCACCAGTCGCTCATGAATGTCAGGACAGTAATCGCTTGGTAACAATGCAGGCGTATGCAAGTTAATCTCAGTTGTAACCCCGAGCGGCGCATCTAAATCAGGCTCATGACCAGCTTTAAGTTGTTTCACAGCATGATTAAGCATATCAGAATACAGACTAAATCCAATCTCCTGCATTTCACCACTCTGACTATCACCAAGCAACTCCCCTGCACCACGAATCTCTAAATCATGCATCGCAAGATGAAAGCCTGCGCCAAGGTCTTCTAATAGCTGAATGGCGTCTAAGCGCTTTTGCGCCTGTGGTGTGATTTTTCGATGCGGGTCAGTTAGCAAATACGCATAAGCTTGATGATGACTACGTCCCACACGACCACGCAGCTGATGCAATTGAGCAAGGCCAAACATATCTGCCTTATTCATGATAATCGTATTAGCGGTTGGCACATCAATACCTGTTTCAATAATAGTAGTACAAAGCAATATATTGCAACGCTGCTGATAAAAATCACGCATCACATATTCCAGTTCACGCTCACGCAACTGGCCATGAGCAATCGCTATTCTTGCTTCTGGCAGGATTTTTTCAAGCTTTTCTTTTTGCACAAAAATCGTATCGACTTCATTGTGCAAGAAATACACCTGCCCACCCCGTTTAAACTCACGCATCACCGCTTCGCGAATGATGCCGTCCGAATAATCAGTATGAAACGTTTTAATTGATAATCGTTTTTGAGGCGGTGTTGAAATAACTGAAAATTCACGCAAACCTTCCATCGCCATGCTTAAAGTCCGTGGTATCGGTGTCGCTGTTAAGGTGAGCACATCCACTTCTGCGCGAAGCGCTTTCATTTGCTCTTTTTGACGGACACCAAAACGATGCTCCTCATCTAAGATAGCTAAACCTAAATTCTTAAATTTCACATCTTTCTGAATCAGTCGATGCGTACCAATCACAATATCAATCGTGCCATCAGCCAAACCTTTTAAGGCTTCTGCTTGTTCTTTTTTGGTTCTAAAACGTGAAATTTCAGCAATCTTAATTGGCCAATCGGCAAAACGGTCGCAGAAATTTTGATAATGTTGTTCAACCAACAAAGTAGTTGGCACCAACACCGAGACTTGTCGACCACCCATGACCGCAACAAATGCCGCACGTAAGGCAACCTCTGTTTTACCAAACCCCACATCACCACAGACCAATCTATCCATGGGTCGGCCTGATTGCATATCACCTATCACTGCCTCAATTGCCGATAGCTGGTCTGGCGTTTCCTCAAATGGAAAGCCTTCACAGAAAGCATCGTAATCTTTCAAACTCAGCTTAAACACATGGCCTTTACGCGCTGCGCGCTGCGCATATAAATTGAGTAGCTCAGCAGCCGTATCGCGAATTTGTTTGAGTGCTTTTTTCTTAGCTTTTTCCCATTGACCACTGCCTAAGCGATGTAGAGGTGCACTTTCAGGCGGCCCACCAGAATAACGAGAAATTAGAAATAATTGAGACACAGGCACATATAACTTATCGTCCCCGTGATATTCCAGCAGCAAGAATTCCGTCTCCCCCTCACCAAAGTCTAAATTTTGCAAACCTCGGTAACGTCCAACACCATGTTGCTCGTGTACCACTGGGTCATTAATGCGCAGCTCCGATAAATCTTTGAGCATCCCTTCAGTATTACGCGCTTTTTCCTTAACACGGCGGCGTTGCTGACGCACAGTAGAGGCGTAAAGCTCAGCTTCCGTAATCACCGCAACATCGCTGACAAAGCCAGTATGCAAACGAGAAACACCCAGCATAACTGGTGCATCACTTGCTTCAAATTCAGCCCATGTTTCACAAACTGGAATGATTAAGCCATGCTCGGCGAATAAATGCGCAATGGTTTCACGGCGTCCCAAGCTTTCAGCGACAATCAAAATCCGCAATTTCGACTTTTTAATGTAGGCTTGCAGCTTATGTAATGGTTGGTCTGCACGTCTATCCACGTCCACCGCTGGCAAAAGCTTTTTACTGTCAAACTTGACGTTAATCAGTGGAAATTGTCGGGTTTTAGTGAAAAAAGCATCTACTTTGGTGAGCAAGACTTCTGGTGTTAACACTGGACGCTCAGCGTCATAAGCCAGTAGCTTATAACGCGAGTTGGCCTCATACCAAAAGGTTTGTGCCGCTTTATCCAAATCACCATGCGCACACACTACCGCTTGTTTGGGCAGATAATCAAAAATAGTCGCTGTTTCAGTAAAAAATAATGGCAAATACCATTCAATACCACCAGTAGCGTTACCCTTACTAACATCTTTATAAATTTTAGCGCGCTGCGGGTCACCTTCAAATCGTTCACGAAACTGACTTCTAAACAGCTCAATTCCGTCTTGATCAAGTGGGAACTCACGCGCTGGAAGTAATCGAATTTCAGGAACAGGATACAAACTACGCTGTGTATCTACGTCAAAAGTACGTATGGTTTCTATTTCATCATCGAATAAATCAATCCGATATGGCAATACCCCACCCATTGGAAACAAATCGACCAAGCCTCCGCGCACACTAAACTCGCCTGGGCTGATAACCTGAGAGACATGGTGATAACCCGCTTGTGCGCACTGATTCCTTAAGGCTTCAAGATCTAATTTTTGCCCTTTGTTAAGCATAAACGTATGTCCAGCCAAATAAGAGACTGGAGGCATTTGCAATAATGCTGTCGCAATAGGCACAATCACAATGTCAAAATTATTTTGACTAATTTGATAAAGCGTTGATAAGCGCTCTGAGATTAAATCAGGATGCGGAGAAAACACATCATAAGGCAACGTTTCCCAATCGGGCAATAAGTGCAAACTTAAATCAGGTGCAAAATAGGGTATTTCTTCAAATAATCGTTGCGCTTCAAACGCATTAGCAGTTAATACCACCAGTGGTTCTTTTGTTGTTTTTAAGCGACAAGCCAATGTTGCCAGTGATAGGCTGTCTAAACCATTAGCTGCATAAGTAAAACGTGCGGACTGACCAATAGGTGGAGGTGTTAACTGCATAAATGAGAATTAAAATGACTTGGTTTAGCGATGAATTTTGCCTATTATACTCTTATCAAAGACTCAACTTTAAAGTCAATTGAAAATTGAACACAAATCAATGATAAACCGTAGCAGCTTTACCACTTTGATTTCAACTGATGATTTCAATCCATGAAAGGTTTCGTGCTATGAATGATAAGCAACAGATAGCAAACCATGCTGCAAGTTATGTAAAAGACGATATGCTTGTTGGCTTAGGAACAGGCTCCACGGCAAACTTTTTTATTGAAGCGTTAGCCAGAAGACAGTTAGAAGAACACCTAAAAGTCACCACTGTTTCTAGTTCTAATATCAGCATGATTAAAGCGCAAAGCTTGGGCCTAAATGTCATTTCTTTGCAGCAGGTCAGCGCCATTGATTTATATGTTGATGGCGCAGATGAAATCACACCTGACTTAACTTTATTAAAAGGTCGTGGCTATGACCTCGTCATGGAAAAGCTGCTAGCCAAAGCTGCTCAACAATTTTTTGTAGTGGCTGATAAAAGTAAATTGGTCAATCGTATTGGCACAAATTTCGCCATTCCGATTGAAGTCATGCCACTTGCATGGCAATCGGTTAAAAATAGCATTGAAAAAGTAGGTGGTCGTGGCGAATTAAGACCGAACGCAGCAAAGGATGGCTTGTCTATTAGTGCCTATGGAAGCCTAATTCTCGACATGACTTTTGAACCCACAACATCTGGAGAAAATTTGAACCAGTTACTTAATAATATTCCTGGCATCATTGAACACGGCATTTTTCACCAACTTGCCAACGCTGTGTTTATCTCAGATGACGGCAATATAGAAGAAAAATGGCAATAGTTTTTTCGTTACCATTCAACCCTCATGTTTAAACTGAATCGTTTGCTCAACAGTATTTTTTTGGCTGGCTTACTCTGCCTCCTTTTGGCTTGTAGCAATCAAAATGCTTCCAATAACGATAAAAAGTCTGTCGGCACTTTTAAGCGCGATGCAAACGTCATTACTTTTGTCACCATTAACAGCCCCAATACCTACTACATTAACAGTGATAAAGAGTTTTCAGGCTTAGAATATGACTTAGCAGTTGCCTTTTCTGCCTATCTGGGCAATAAAAAACAAATTGAATTTATCGTTGTAGATAGCATTCAAAAAGTCATTGAAGCGCTTAAAACCAATCAAGCAGATATTGCAGCCGCCGATTTAACGGTGACCAAAGCTCGTCAAAAAGTCATTGACTTCTCAACGCCTTATCACACCGTACAACAACAAGTCATTTATAATAAAGACGTAACAAGCAATCCAGCAAAACAAATTAAACGCTTGGTTGGCAAAAAAATTGTCGTACCCGCATCCAGCAGTTTTGTCGAACGATTAAAAACGTATAAGAAGAAAAATCCCCAGCTCAAGTGGTTGGCACTAGAAGCAGCTCATTCAGAAAATATTTTAGAGAAAGTAGCTGATGGACAGATTGAGTACACCATTGCCGATGACCATTTAGTTTCTGTGTTAAAGAATTTCAACCCCAATCTAAATGTAGCGTTTCCATTCGGTCAGCCAGAGCATATCGCATGGGGATTTGCCAAGGGACACAAGCCAGAACTATTACGCCAAGCCAATGCTTTTTTTAACCAAATAAAAAAAGATGGCACATTACGAAATTTAATTGACCGCTATCACGGTAATAGTAAACGTCTAAAACCGTTGGACATTAACACCTTTTTAGCCCGTAGACATACCCGCTTACCACCGTACATAAAACTATTTAAAGAAGCACAAGAAATCACAGGTATCGATTGGCGCATGCTTGCTGCGCTGAGCTATCAAGAGTCACACTGGGATACGTTTAATACATCACCCACCAATGTCCGTGGATTAATGATGCTAACTGAGGCCACTTCTGATCGCATGGGTGTTAGCAATCGACTTGACCCTGCCCAAAGTATCCCAGCAGGCGCCAAGTATCTGAACTTAATGATAAACACAGTCCCATCCAGAATACCAGAACCCGATCGTACTTATATGGCGCTGGCTGCTTATAACATTGGTTATGCTCATGTTGAAGATGCGCGCGTACTGGCTCAACGACTGGGCCTCAACCCAAACTCTTGGGTTGATGTAAAAAAAGCCTTGCTGAAATTAAACGACCCAGAGTACTACACCAGCGCAAAGTATGGTTATTGCCAATGTGCGCAACCAATTATTTATGTCGAATCCATCCGTAGCTACTACAATATCCTGTCGCGTTTTGAACCAGCTCACGACAGTATTGATATGAATCCATATAAAATTGCTAGCAATGATTAAGCCGCTCTTCTGCTACTGACCCAACAACACTTTTGCTTAGTGCATCAGCGCGTAATGCTAGTTCTGCCACCCATATAAGCTTGTAACACAGCTGGAATCGTGACACTGCCATCAGCATTCTGATAATTCTCTAATACCGCAACTAAAGTACGACCTACTGCTAAACCAGAACCGTTTAAGGTGTGCACGAATTCAGTTTTACCCTCAGCGTTTTTAAAACGTGCTTTTAGGCGGCGGGCTTGAAACGCTTCACAATTAGATACAGATGAAATTTCACGGTAAGTATTTTGTGCTGGTAACCAAACTTCTAAATCGTAGGTCTTTGCAGCACCAAAGCCCATATCGCCAGTACACAAAGACATCACACGATATGGCAACTCAAGTGCTTTAAGAATATGCTCTGCATGGCCTACCATTTCGTCTAAAGCAGCATAACTAGTTTCTGGGTGCACAATTTGCACCATTTCCACTTTATCGAATTGATGCTGGCGAATCATGCCTTTTGTATCACGTCCGTAAGAACCAGCCTCCGAACGAAAACAAGGCGTATGTGCAGTGAGTTTTATTGGCAAATCATCTACAGCCACTATTGCATCACGCACGGTATTGGTTAACGTGACTTCTGAGGTTGGAATCAAATACAACTGGCTATCATTATGCTGAAGAGAAAATAAATCCGCCTCAAACTTAGGCAACTGTCCAGTGCCAATCAATGCGTCAGCATTGACCATATAAGGGGTATAGCACTCCTCATAACCATGTTTTTCTTGCGTATCCAGCATAAATTGCGCTAATGCACGGTGCAACTTAGCAACTTGACCACGCATTAAGGTAAAACGCGCACCAGACAATTGAGTGCCTGTATCAAAATCCAAGCCTAAGGGTACTCCCACGTCTGTATGGTCTTTAATGTCAAAATCAAATGAGCGAGGTACACCAACTTGTCGCACCTCGATATTCTCCTGTTCAGAAACACCAACAGGCACACTAGGATGTGGGATATTGGGTAAATGCAACAATAGGTTTTGTAACGCTGCTTGAATCTCGGATAAACGTATTTCATCCGCTTTAAGCTGCTCACCCAAACCCGCCACCTCCTGCATAATTGCACTCGCATCTTCACCTTTAGCCTTGGCAATCCCAATTTGCTTAGAACTGCTATTGCGTTTGGCTTGTAACGCTTGTGTCCGCGTTTGAACTGCTTTTCGCTCAGCCTCCAATGCGGAAAAAGTGGCTGTATCAAAGTCAAACTGACGACTTTTCAATTGTGTAACAACAGCATCTAAGTCATTTCGAAGTGTTTGTATATCTAGCATTTACTTTTTCGCTTTACTTTCTTTTTGATTGAATGCCGCTTCATCCAAGGCTTTCAAGTGTTTTAGTTTTTCTGATATTTTACCTTCCAAACCGCGTGGTGTGGGCTGATAAAACGTGATTGGCTCTAAATCATCAGGGAAATAATCTTCACCAGCGGCATAAGCATCTGGCTCATGATGCGCATAACGATAGGCTTTACCATAATCTAAAGCCTTCATCAGCTTGGTTGGCGCATTGCGTAAATGCAAAGGCACTGGTCGTGATTTGTCTTGTCCTACAAACGCTTTGGCTTGATTATAGGCATGATAAGCGGCGTTGCTTTTCGCGGCCACAGCAAGATAAATAACCGCATTAGACAAAGCTAACTCCCCCTCAGGAGAGCCCAATCGTTCATAGATTTGACAAGCTTCTAGCGCCATCGTCTGCGCCCGCGGGTCGGCAATCCCAATATCTTCGACCGCCATCCGCACGATGCGCCTGCCTAAATACAAAGGGTCTGCACCACCGTCTATCATGCGTAAAAACCAATACAAAGCGGCATCTGGATTAGAACCGCGCACTGATTTATGTAACGCCGAGATTTGATCATAAAAGGCTTCACCGCCTTTATCAAAGCGACGCATTTTGCTCGCCATCGTCGTTTGTAGAAAAGCTTCATCAATTTCACCAACACTAGCCCCTTGCGCGGCATTAAACAGACTCTCGGCAAAATTTAATAATCGCCTTGCATCTCCATCAGCATAACTTAACACTTGCTCCAACACCGCTGGTGTTAAGGCAATATCTGCAGCGACTAATAATCTCGCCCGCTCTAATAATTCCGCCAACTCTGGCTCAGATAGCGCACTCAACACAAACACTTGCGCTCGGCTTAATAACGCACTATTGACTTCAAAAGAGGGGTTCTCAGTCGTCGCCCCAATAAAAGTAATCAAACCGCTTTCAACAAAAGGTAAGAAGGCATCTTGCTGACCTTTATTAAAGCGATGCACTTCATCCACAAACAAAATCGTTTTACGCCCAGCCTGTTGTAAGGTATGCTCTGCACGTTCCACGGCCTCACGAATATCCTTAATACCAGAAAGAACGGCAGAAATCGGAATAAAAGCTGCTTCAGCTGTATTGGCAATTAAGCGAGCTAAGGTCGTTTTACCAACCCCAGGCGGCCCCCATAAAATCATAGAGGGCAACTTTCCAGATTCAAAAGCCAATCTAAGCGGCTTGTTAGGCCCTAACAAATGGGACTGACCAACAACTTCTGCAAGCGTTTTAGGCCGCAATAATTCAGCTAAGGGCGCATCTGGGGTAGTCGCTTCAAATAAGCTGTTCACCGCTTAACCTATCAAAAATAAAAGCACATTGTAATTGAGGCAAGTGACAATCAGCAAATTTGACTTACTCACCAACAACATCCACACCTGCTGGCATTTTAAACAAAAAGGTTTCTAACCGCAGACGAGGATTACGTTCTACATGCTTAAAAGCAATTGCAGTGGTGTGCTTAAAGCTATCCACCATTTCCATGTAACGCAATTCACCCTCTTTAAAACCGATATAAATGCGCTCAAAACCACCGTTCTCTTCTTTGGGTAGCGCTTGCACCCATTCAACACCACTTTCTAACATTGGGCGTTTAATGTTTTTAAGATTAAAATTTTGATCAACGCCATCACCACCCGCAAGTAATGCAGCTGGCGTCATACCCACCGCTTGATCTAGGCTTCGAATCGTCACCTGCTCCAACTCAGTATCCAACAAAAAAACATCTTTACCATCACTGATAATCTGTTGTTCGTAGGGCTTATTGTAATCCCATCTAAATTTATTCGGCCTATCAAGCTGCATTTTGCCTTCGACTTCCTGCACAATATTGCCTTGCGCATCTTTGACCGTTTGGTGAAAAGCCGCACGCATCGAATTCGTATTGCGATAAAAAGCATTTAAAGCTGCCACTCCATCAGCCCACGCCTGGGTTGTCACAAAAAAGCCAAGAACAAGTCCTAATAGTTGATGCTTCATTTGTTTGATTGATTCCTTTTTTGACTAATCATCATTTTTAACCAACACCTCGCGACTACCATTGCTTTGCATTTCAGAAACCAAGCCAGCACGCTCCATGTCCTCAATTAATCGCGCAGCACGGTTATAACCGATGCGCAACTGACGTTGTACCGATGAAATGGATGCACGTCGGCTCTTAAGCACAATGGACACCGCTTCATCATATAACTCGTCTTTTTCTCCGCCACCATCACTATACTCACCGGTTTCCGCACCACCTTCAGTTTCATTGGTAAGAATACCTTCAATATAGTTGGGTTCGCCCTGCGCTTTTAGGTGATTAACCACCGCATGCACCTCTTTATCACTAACAAAAGCACCATGCACGCGTTGCGGGTAACCTGACCCAGGTGGCATATACAACATATCACCCTGCCCTAGTAGCGTTTCAGCGCCCATTTGATCGAGGATCGTGCGCGAATCGATCTTACTTGATACTTGAAATGAAACACGAGTAGGCACATTGGCTTTAATCAAACCAGTAATCACATCTACCGACGGCCGCTGAGTCGCTAAAACAAGATGAATTCCGCAAGCGCGTGCTTTTTGTGCTAAGCGAGCAATCAGCTCTTCTACCTTTTTACCAACCACCATCATCAAGTCAGCCAACTCATCAATCACCACTACGATCATCGGCAGCTCCTGTAGAGGCTCAGGATCATCTGGTGTGAGGCTAAACGGATGTGGAATTTTCTCACCTGCTTTTTCTGCTTCCTTAATTTTTTGATTAAAACCCGCTAGATTCCGCACACCAACCATAGACATCAGCTTGTAGCGGCGCTCCATTTCTGCCACACACCAGTTCAGCGCATTGGCTGCTTGACGCATATCCGTCACCACTGGTGCCAGCAAATGTGGAATGCCCTCATATACCGACAGCTCTAACATTTTAGGATCAATTAAAATCATCCGCACTTCGCTGGCATCGGCCTTGTAAAGCAAACTTAAAATTAACGCATTAATCGCCACTGATTTACCAGACCCAGTCGTACCCGCTACTAATACATGTGGCATCTTGCCCAAATCAGCCACCACTGGTAAGCCAGCAATATCTTTACCCAGCGCAATCGCCAGTTTTGAATGCATATCCGCGTAAACTTTACTCCCTAAAATTTCCGTCAAAAACACAATTTGACGTTTAGGGTTAGGTATCTCCAACCCCATATAACTTTTTCCAGGAATCGTTTCGACCACACGCACACTCATCACGGATAGCGCGCGAGCCAAATCTCTAGCTAGGTTGGTAATTTGACTGCCTTTGACACCTGGCGCAGGATTTAACTCATATCGAGTAATCACAGGACCAGGCTGTGCCGATAACACATTAACTTCAATTCCAAAATCCGCGAGCTTACGTTCGATTAAGCGAGAGGTGAACTCCAGGGTCTCACCTGATGGCAACTCCACTTTATTGTTAGCCTGGTCCAACAAATGCAGAGGTGGCAAATGCTCATCCGACTCAAAGAGTGGCACTTGCTTCTCCTTCAACACTCGATCGCTTTTGACCACCTCAATTTCAGCTGGCCTGATTTCAATCGGCGACCGATCTTCCGTCCGTTTACGCTCGTTCATCACAAACTCAGCACGCTTTTGTTCTACAACTTTACCTACTCTACGGTCTTGCCAATCATGATATTTGGCATCAACCCACTCATAAGTCAAGATTAAAGCAGCACCGAGCTTCTCTGTCATCATTATCCAAGACCATCCCGTGAACAGACTAAAACCGACTGCAAAAAGCAACAACAACACCATGGTTGACCCAGCAAAAGCGAACATACTGCGCAACAAGCCATCAACAGATTGCCCAAGAATACCGCCAGCCGCATCAGGCAAAGTGGCTGGAAAACTGATTAAATGGCCTGCTTCCAAGGCGCTAGATGCAATCAGCAACAGCCCAAAACCAATCATATTCACTGCTAAAAATGGGCGCTCTTTCTCTTCGGTTTCAATTTGTTGATACATTAACCAAATGGTAAAAAAAGCAAGTATGACCAACCACCAAGCCGAAAAACCAAAGACATTCAACAAAATATCAGACAAGATAGAGCCTACTTTGCCGCCTGCATTTTGTACCAAGCGATCCGTACTAGACAGATAAAACCATGACGGATCTTCAGAATGATAAGAACCAAGAATGACGGCAAGATATAACCCAATTAAGACCAAAGACAACCACCACGCCTCACGAATTAGCCGCATATGATGCAGCTGCTTGGCGCTTTTAGGTGCTTCAACTTTTTTTTCTACTTTCGCCGTATCGGCTGAGGAATTTTTTTTAAAAAACAATCTGTTAATACCTTCAATGAAATAAGGATAAATGCATCATGATTATAACAAAACCTACTCAGGTTGAACGCATCTAAATCGACCATTACCATCATGACCAGCCTAATAATGAACAATAATAAACAACAATGGACAAATGACATCTATACAAACAATCAAAAATGACAACAAAGCTATTTTAAAAAGAGTTTATTGCTGCTTGCTCTTTAAATAAGCGCACTGCGTCACTATAATACCAATATCAACCCCAATTTTAAGAAAGTCATCAAATGTCGACCAAACACGCAAAGTTACTCATATTAGGTTCTGGCCCAGCAGGCTACTCTGCTGCAGTATATGCCGCACGTGCCAACCTTAACCCAGTGCTAATCACTGGCATAGCGCAAGGTGGTCAACTCATGACGACAACAGAAGTGGATAACTGGCCAGCTGATGCAGACGGTGTCATGGGTCCAGAGCTGATGGCGCGTTTTGAAAAACATGCCGCTCGCTTTAATACAGAAATGATTTTTGATCATATTCACACCACCCATCTAAAAGAAAAACCGATTCGTTTAGTAGGCGACTCTGGCGAATACACCTGTGATTCACTCATTATTGCCACTGGCGCCTCAGCTAAATACCTTGGCATACCGAGTGAAGAGGCATTTTCAGGTAAAGGTGTTTCCGCCTGCGCTACTTGCGACGGCTTTTTTTACAAAGGGCAAGATGTGGCGGTAATCGGCGGCGGCAATACCGCTGTTGAAGAAGCACTCTACTTGGCTAACATCGCCAACAAAGTCACCTTGGTACATAGACGTGACACCTTCAAAGCTGAAGCGATTTTGGTCGATAAATTAATGGAACGCGTTAAAGAGGGTAAGGTTGTACTAGAAACCTTCCAAACACTAGATGAAGTATTAGGTGATCATATGGGTGTCACTGGGATGCGTTTAAAAAGCAGTAAAGATGAATCAACCAAAGAAATTGAATTAAAAGGCGTCTTTATTGCCATTGGTCACAAACCGAATACCGATATCTTTGAAGGCCAACTGGAAATGGAAGGTGGCTACATCGTCACTCAAACTGGTCGTCAAGGCAACTTTACCGCCACCAGCATAGCGGGCGTTTTTGCCGCTGGCGATGTACAAGACCACATTTACCGTCAAGCAGTCACCAGCGCGGGTACAGGCTGCATGGCTGCGTTGGATGCAGAGCGCTATCTAACAAGTTTAGAATAACTTTAACAAACAATAAACGCTCTAAGACAACATGAACTGGAGCGTTTTTAATCTGCTCACCATTTTGTGGCGAATGCCAAATGTGCAATAATGCCAACCTCTCAGGATTCATCATACGCAATCCCCATTACCAAAGTATCATAAAAAAGATCAGCGACCAGCAACGCATGCGCTTGCTTAAATGGCCTTCAGATGATGCTTTGGATTGACCGTTTTTGTTAGGAACTTCAATGTTTAACTACAGCAACCACGAAATTAAAACCAACTTACTCAGCGGATTAACCGTTGCGTTGGCCATGGTGCCTGAGGCAATTGCTTTTGCATTAATTGCCCATGTCTCGCCATTAACTGGCCTTTATGCGGCATTTATGATTTGTCTCATCACATCTGCCATGGGCGGTCGCCCTGGTATGATTTCTGGCGCGACAGGTGCTTTAGCAGTTGTCATGGTGGCCTTAGTTGTGCAACATGGTGTGGCGTATTTATTTGCGACGATTGTGCTAATGGGTTTGTTCCAAATACTGTTTGGCGTCGCCAAATTAGGCAAGTTTATCCGCATGGTGCCGCATCCAGTCATGCTTGGTTTTGTAAACGGTTTAGCCATGGTAATCTTTATTGCGCAGTTTGGTCACTTTAAAATCACTGCGGCAGATGGCACAACACAATGGATGGATAGCGAAGCGCTGGGGGTGATGGCGGTGCTGATTGCCATTACCATGGCGATTATTTACTTGTTACCAAAGTTAACCAAAGCCATTCCATCAACGCTCGCAGCGATTTTAGTGGTTTCAATGAGTGTCATTAGCTTAGGGATTGATACTAAAACGGTGGGAGATTTAGGTTCTATCGCGGGCGGCTTACCGAGCTTCCATCTGCCACAAGTACCTTGGAATTTAGAAACACTATCTATCATCCTGCCTTATTCGCTGATTTTAGCGGCGGTTGGTCTAATTGAAACCTTGCTTACCCTTAACTTGATTGATGACATGACCGAAACGCGTGGTAAACCCAACCGAGAATCACTTGCACAAGGTTTTGCCAATATCGTAACGGGTTTGTTTGGTGGCATGGGCGGATGTGCCATGATTGGTCAAAGTATGATTAATATTAATAATGGTGCGCTTAAACGGCTTTCTGGTCTTGCCACTGCAATATTTTTACTATCATTTATCTTATTTGCCTCAAAATGGATCGAGATGATCCCACTGGCCGCATTAATTGGCGTCATGTTTGTGGTCTCTGAAAAGACATTTGAATGGGGTAGCTTTCGTTTATTCGGCAAAGTACCTAAGCCTGATATTTTTGTCGGCATTTTAGTGGCAGTGATTACTGTATTTGCAGATTTAGCGATTGCCGTAGTTGTAGGCGTGATTCTCTCCGCACTTACTTTTGCATGGGAACATGCTAAAGACATTCGTGTAGAAACAACAATTGATGGAACAGGCACCAAAACTTATGTACTAAAAGGCTCATTGTTCTTTGCCTCTATCTCAGCCTTCCAACATTTGTTCCATCCAAAAGACGACCCTAAAGAAGTAATCATCGACTTTAAAGATGCCAAGGTAGTTGACCACTCTGCGTTAGAGGCCATTGACTCTCTTGCCGCTAAGTATGTCGCCGCAGGTAAAACCCTACATCTCAAACACTTAAGCCCTGATTGCTTAGAGATTTTAGACAATGCAAAAGGCATGGTGGAAGTAAACGTATTAGAAGATCCTACCTACCATATTGCGGATAACAAACTCGGCTAATCGCGTACCATTTTGTACTAAACAGGTTTTGCCATATTATGAAGCCCATGAGCAAGAAAGACGACATCGACGATGAACTAAAGCTGTTTAAGCAAGCAGTGGCAGACGTTCGCCTGATTCAGTCCGACCGCGTTTCGCTACAGCAAACGAATAAACCCAAACCGATACCTCGCCTAGTTGATCGCGATGATCAACTAGAATTAGTAAAAAAACCAATTGACCCTTACACGCCTGCCTACCGCCCTGATGGCACGACCGAGCAAGAAGATGAAGCATTAATCGCGCTCATTAACTCCACGCCCATCGACAGTGACGCAGATCAACTAAATCTGTTTAGAAGGGCTGTTGCAGATGTAAAGCCGCTAGCAACCCAACGTATCGCACAGCAACCCATCAAAAAACCAAAGCCGATTCCAAAGCAATTTCAGCAAGATGAACACCAGGCACTGCTTGACTCACTCAGTGATCACTATATTCCGTCCTACGAATTAGAAACTGGCGAAGAATTGCTGTATATCCGTGAGGGCCACTCACCAGTTATCTTAAATAAACTCAGACGAGGTCACTGGGTGATTCAAAAACATATCGATCTACATGGCTTAATCAGTGATGAAGCGCGTGCCTATGTGTCATTCTTTATTTCAGATTGTAAAAAAAGAGGTATTCGCTGTGTGCGGATTGTGCATGGCAAAGGCTTAGGTTCGCGCAATAAAGAACCGATTCTTAAACACAAATTGCGCGGTTGGCTAATGCAAAAAGATGAAGTCATTGCCTATGCGCAAGCCAAGCAAGAAGATGGTGGCAGCGGTGCGGTCATTGTGTTGCTAAAAGCTTAGCCGCCATTTATCACACACGCCTTCACCTTGAGGGTGAATCATCATACGTCATCAGCCTGTGATGAAATCATGCCGATCATCCATTCAACTGTCTACAGCAGACTAATGGCATAAAAAGATTAATCTTCGCCTAAAAAACCACCACTTTGATGAGCCCAAAAACTTGCATAGAGTCCTTTCTTAGCCAGCAATGCAATATGACTGCCCTCTTCCACAATACGGCCTTGATCTAACACAATCAGTTTATCCATTGCGGCAATAGTTGATAATCGATGTGCAATCGCAACCACTGTTTTGCCCTGCATTAAGCTATATAAACTCTCTTGAATCACCGCTTCAACTTCGCTATCTAAGGCACTGGTGGCCTCATCTAATAATAAGATAGGCGCATCTTTGAGCATCACGCGTGCAATGGCAATACGTTGACGTTGCCCACCCGACAGCTTAACACCACGCTCACCGACGTGTGCATCGTAACCTTGCCGACCTTTAGCATCCCGTAGTTGCAAAATAAATTCATGTGCTTCAGCTCTTTTTGCCGCAGCGATAATTTCAGACTCTGTCGCACATGGACGACCATAGGCAATATTGTCACGCACACTTCTATGCAATAAAGACGTGTCTTGCGTCACCATGCCAATGTGCGCACGTAGACTGTTTTGCGTCACCGCTTGGACATTCTGATCATCTATTAAAATTTCACCTTGCTGCACTTCATAGAACCTTAACAGCAAATTGACCGCTGTTGATTTTCCCGCACCAGAACGGCCAACCAAACCGACTTTCTCACCCGGTTTAATATCCAACTGAAAATGGTTCAAAACTTGTTGTTGTGCTGAATAAGCAAAACTAACTTGATGAAATTGCACATGACCTTGTGTGACGACCAACGGCTTTGCATCGGGGTGATCGACAATATTATGTGACATCGCCAAGGTGTTGATACCATCTTGCACTGTACCAATTTGCTCATAAAGCGAAGTAAGCTCCCACATCACCCAATGTGAGATCCCGTTTAACCGCAAACACATTGCCGCAATCGCCGCAATACCGCCAACACTCATTTGCCCTTGTGTCCATAACCACAAACCAAAACCACCACTACTGATAATCAGCACCATATTTAATAAATGATTGATGGTTTCAATACTACTGACCAAACGCATTTGCTGATGCACAGTCCCCAAAAACTCGGTCATTGCGCCTTGCGCATAATCTGCTTCGCGCCCAGCATGCGAGAATAATTTAACCGTACTAATATTGGTATAAGCATCCGTAATCCGTCCCGTCATCAGCGAGCGCGCATCGGCTTGTTGCTGCGACACTTTACTTAATCTGGGCACAAAGTAGTACAGTGCCCCAGCATAGAGCGTTAACCATGATAAAAAAGGAATCATAATCAATAAGTTAAAATTACCGACGATGGCAATCATCGTAGCAAAATAGATCGTCACAAAAACCATGATTTCTGAAACAATAAACCAAACGTCGCGAACCGCTAATGCGGTTTGCATCACTTTGGCAGAAACGCGGCCAGCAAACTCATCTTGATAAAACCCCATGCTTTGTTGCAGCATTAAGCGATGGAAGTTCCAGCGCATGCGCATTGGGAAATTACCAGCCAACGATTGGTGCTTAAGCAACGTTTGCAAGGCGAGCAATGCAGTACTGGCCAGCAGAATAACAGCAAGCATGAGCAAAGTAGCTCGCTCCAAATTCCAAAACAAAGCGGGCGGCGTATCACCAAGCCAATCCACTACCCTCCCCATCATAGCAAATAGCAACGCTTCAAATACCCCTAAAAGCGCTGTCAATATCGTCATGCTAATCAAAAAAGGACGCATACCCTCACTACAAGTCCATACAAAGGTCCAGAAGCGTTTTGGTGGAGGTTGAATCGCGCCCTTGGGAAAAGGATGCACCAGTGTCTCAAACCATCTAAAGAGTGTAGATAACATATAAAACTAGTGCGCTACAATCAAACAAACGGCTTCAGCCGCAATGCCTTCACCGCGACCAGTAAAGCCTAGCTTCTCTGTGGTGGTCGCTTTAATGTTAACTTGATTCGCTTCGACGTCACAATCTTGCGCGATATTAGCGCACATTTGGGCAATATGCGGACCCAGTTTTGGTGCCTCACAAATCACGGTTGCATCGATATTACTTACTTTGTATGCTTGACTCGTCAACAAAGCCACAACTGCTCTTAACAAATGCCGTGAATCAATATCTTTGTAACGATGGTCTGAGGGCGGAAAATGCTTTCCAATATCACCCAAAGCCGCTGCACCGAGTAATGCATCACAAATAGCATGCAACAAAACATCCGCATCGGAATGTCCGTCTAAACCTTTATCATACGCAATCGTCACGCCACCAATAATACATGGGCGTCCTTTAACTAAGCGATGTACATCAAAGCCATGACCAATTCGCATTAATGTTGCTCCTGTGATTGATGTGCTGCATAGGTAAAAATCATTTCTAATACAGTCAAATCCTCAGGGTAAGTGACCTTTAAATTGCGCCATTCGCCATGCACCAGCTTCGGACTAAAACCTAAAGCCTCAATCGCCTCAGCTTCATCTGTTGGCAACCCATCATATTCCGCTAGCGCTTGCTTGAGCATGGCATAACGAAACATCTGCGGGGTCTGTGCTTGCCATAAGTTTTGTCTAGAAACTGTTTCGTTAACGACATTCATTTCATTGGATTTTTTAATGGTATCAGCCACTGGCAAGGCAAGTAAGCCACCAACCGCATCATTCGCTAGGGCTTGCAAGAGCCGGTTGAGCGCATCCTGCGTCAGCCCAGGCCGCGCTGCATCATGGACTAACACCCAATCATCCGCCGCAACTGACATAGCCGCCAAGGTGTTCAATACCGTTTCAGCACGACTGTCACCACCAGTAGCATGAATATGGACACGGCCTTCGACCGTCAATGCTAAATCACGCCAAAATTCATCTTCTGGACTCAAGGCCAAGTGAATACTAGCAATGCTTTCATTGGCCAAAAAAGTTTGAACAATATGCGTAATAATCGGTTCCCCAGCTAGTGGTAAATATTGTTTTGGCAACACATTTTCCATTCTTGTGCCAATACCAGCCGCAGGGATAATCACATGAAATAAAGACATAAAGACCAGTTTAACATGACGCCATAAAGCGGTTCATTAAAAATCAAAAATATAATCAGCAGACCAACATGCCCTTTTTGAATGGCTTTCGCCCATCAGTAACCCAACTACTGAAGTGACAACACCAGCCTTGAGTACGCGCTGGCTATAAAAAAATTTCAACGACTAGCGTTGCGCTCAAAAAAAACCGCCTAGCGAAACAAGAAAGATGTTTCTGCAGGCGGTTAGTCTAAACCGAATCTGGCTGATGATTAATCTTGCGCGGTTGAGCTAATTTTATGGATAGTTAAATCTGCGCCTTCAAACTCTTCTTCTGCCGTTAACCGAATACCAACAAGTCTCTTAAGCGTTGCATAAACTACAAAACCACCGACTAAAGCAACCATAATCGCCAAGCAAGTACCAACGAGTTGCGACATAAAACTCACACCACCAATACCGCCTAAAGCTTGACATCCAAAAATGCCAGCTGCCAAACCACCCCATGCGCCACATAACCCATGTAGCGGCCATACACCAAGTACGTCATCAATTTTTAAACGATTCTGCGTCATCATAAACGCCCATACAAACAAAGCACCAGCAACCAAGCCTGTCACAAGAGCACCAAGTGGATGCATCACATCAGAGCCAGCACACACAGCAACCAAGCCAGCCAGAGGCCCATTATGTACAAAACCTGGGTCATTTTTACCCAATACAACCGCTGCTAAGGTACCACCGACCAAAGCCATTAAGGAGTTAACCGCCACCAAACCTGAAATACCTTGTATGGCTTGAGCCGACATCACATTAAAGCCAAACCAACCTACCGTCAAAATCCAAGCACCCAAAGCTAAAAAGGGAATGCTTGAAGGTGGATGCGCATAAAGTTGCCCATCTTTACCATAGCGTCCTGTTCGAGCACCCAGTAAAACCACTGCCATCAAACCAATCCACCCCCCCATGGCATGCACAACAACAGAGCCAGCAAAATCATGAAAAGCAAAACCAAACTGAGTGGTTAACATGGCTTGAATACCGTAATGGCCGTTCCAAGCGATCCCCTCAAAGAAAGGGTAAACAAAGCCAACCAAGATAAAAGTCGCTGCAATTTGTGGATTAAATTTTGCGCGCTCGGCAATCCCACCTGAAACAATCGCAGGAATGGCCGCTGCGAAGGTTAACAAGAAAAAGAATTTAACTAACTCGTAACCATTTTTGGCTGCAAGCACATCAGCACCACTAAAAAAGCTTACGCCATAGGCAACACTGTAACCGATAAAGAAATACGCAATAGTCGAAATAGAAAAATCGACCATAATTTTCACTAAAGCATTAACTTGATTTTTATGTCGGACTGTTCCCAACTCCAAAAAAGCAAATCCTGAATGCATGGCCAACACCATAATCGCGCCTAACAGTACAAACAACGTATCGTTTGCTGAGATTAACTGTTCCATTTAACTCCCCTAATTGATTTCATTATATTTGCTATTATTTTTTTGACTTAAAAAAATAAGAATAAAATTATTACCTGATATGATTGCTTGAGCCTAATCTTCTAAAGCAATATTATAAGAGCTTATACATATGCAGCGCATTGAATTATACCTTTTTTGCCGATTGAGTTAAGACTGTTTAAACCTTTCGCTTGACACAACTAAACAAACAACGCGGGAATCACCAGTCAAAAAATACAAGCACAGATACCCAACCATCAAGAACAAAAAGCGGTTTTCCTTGTGAGACCCATCATTCAAGTTAACCCGTCGCTACGGCTCAACAGGACAGTCATCAGCATTGCTCGCTTTCAAATCATGCAACAATAGCCGAGAGGTAGGCCACGCCTAATTGCTGGTTGCCAATAGCCGTGATCACGCTGGTAAAAAATCATTAAAATCCAAAAGTTTCAGCGACAAAACCTTTGCTTTTTATTAATTTCATATAAACTTCGTAAGCTTGTTGCGCTGATTTTGTAATAAAAACATTTGCACACCAAATCAAATTATATAAGGCAATGGGTGACCGCTGTTGAGCCACTTTTACTGAAACTAACTGTTAGAAAATGATGCTAGAAAACTTATTACTCCTGATTGTGTTGCTCATGGCTTGGTTTTGGATAGACACCATTTCTAAACGCGAAATTGCGATCTTCACTGGTAGAGAATTAGCCAGCAGATACCATTTACAATTGCTTGATGAAACCGTCGCTTGCAAAAAAATCAGTTTGGCCCGCAATAGTCACGGTCATATTCAAATCCTTCGTATCTATGAGTTTGAAGTCAGTCCAGACGGCCGTACTCGTTTAGCATGCCATATCGAACTGCTGGGCAAACACTTAACAAGCTGGGATATTCCACCTTATTTACAACCAGAGTATTAATCAAGTTGATGCCTTATATAGGACGATTCGCCCCTTCCCCGACTGGTCCATTACATTTCGGCTCCCTAGTAGCCGCTGTTGCCAGCTATTGCGATGCCAGAGCAAACCACGGCCACTGGCGATTGCGCATAGAAGATCTTGATACCCCGAGAACTGTTGCAGGAGCGACCGATGCCATTTTCCATACCTTACAATCGTATGGCTTTAGTTGGGATGGTGACATTATTTATCAAAGCAAGCGCCACGCTGTTTACCAAGCAGCACTAGACCAGCTAAAATTACAAACGACCGTCTATCCTTGCACCTGTTCGCGAAAAGCGATTTCAGAGATCGCGACCCAAACTGGATTGGAAGGTCCTATTTATCCCCAAACCTGCTTAAGACAGCCCATCAAAGCCAATAGTCCGCTGGCTTGGCGTTTTAAATCGGCGTCGCAACCCGTTACTTTTAATGATCGGTTTTTAGGTATACAAACCCAAAATATGGCAACCGAAATCGGCGATTTTATCGTTAAACGCGCTGATGGTTTATTTGCCTATCAGCTTGCTGTAGTAGTTGATGATGCCGCGCAAGGCATTACCCATGTTGTTCGCGGTGCAGACTTACTCAGCTCAACGGCTAGACAAATCGCACTACAAGACGCACTAGGATATTCACACCCTAGTTATGCTCATATTCCCATTGTGAATAATGCACTAGGTCAAAAACTCAGCAAACAAACACAGGCAGCAGCACTCCCGCTTGAGGATATTAGCCAACAGTTATATCAAGCCTTAGTTTTTTTGCACTTGCGCCCGCCAAAACACCTAGCTAGCGCATCAATTAGCGCGTGTTGGGCTTGGGCGATCCAAGCATGGGCAAATAGCGACCGAACCTGATCTCCCAAGCTGCAAATAATGGGTTAACAAAACGAACCTAAAGCATCAAATAACTTCGTAACGGTATTGATAATTATTCTCATTAAGATTACAATTAAGTCAATTACTTCACTTTAGGACCAACACCCAATGTTTCAGCGCAACAAAAAGCCACTCTTGAATGGCAAAAATAAAGCCCTATTCCCACTTAAGAAAGCAGTTATCCACGCATTACAACTCTCTGCTATCACAAGCATGGCATTATCAAACTCCGTTAGCGCTGCTGAAGACATTGCCTTAGAAACAGTAGAAGTCATTAGTCAACGCACCAGTGATACCAAGCCTGTAAAAGGCTACAAAGCAGCAAAATCCACCAGTTCAACCAAGACAGACACGCCACTAATCGATGTGCCACAAGCCGTGACCGTCATCACACAAGAGGTCATTAAAGATCAATCTATCATGAGCATTGCGGATACAATTCGCTATGTGCCTGGTGTCACAGCATCCAACGGTGAAGGCAATCGAGATGCCGTAGTCTTTAGAGGCAATCAAACAACCAGTGATTTATTTATTGATGGCTTACGCGATGACGTTCAAGTCTATCGTGACTTATATAATACCGACCGCGTCGAAGTCTTAAAAGGGCCAAACGGCATGATCTTTGGGCGTGGTGGCGCAGGCGGTGTACTCAATCGTGTGACCAAAAAAGCTGGCTGGGACACCGTCAAAGACATGCGCATCACCTATGGTGCTTGGGATCAAAGACGGGTTTCTGGCGACTATGGCACTGGCCTAAGCGATCAAATTGCCTTTAGGGTCAATACGGTCTATGAAGATGCTGACTCTTACCGCGATGGCGTTAACTTAGAACGCTTTGGTCTCAATCCAACCATCACTATTGCCCCTGATGAAAACACCAATATTTATCTTTCAACAGAATACTTTAAAGACAAACGCATCGGTGATCGCGGCATTCCATCCGCCGCCAATACTACTGGTGAAAACAGAAGACCTTTTAATATTGACCATGAAAATCAATTTTTTGGCAACGCCGCCTTAAGCGTCAATGAATCCGAAACCTCGGCGTTTAACGCCATCATTGAGCACACCTTCGCCAACAAAGTAAAATTAAAAAACAACACGCGTTACGCCAATTACAATAAGTTTTATGACAATATCTATGCCAACTCAGCAGTGACTAACGGCTTACTTAAATTAAGCGGTTATAGCGATATCACCAATCGCGAAAACTGGATTAATCAAACCGATATCACAATTCCATTTACAACAGCGCACATCAAACATCAATTGTTAGTGGGCGCAGAGATCATGGAACAAACCAATGAAAACCAACGCTATACCATGCCAGATGTCAATAATATTGCTGCCAGCAATCCCATCACAACTGGCGCATTTACCACACTAGCAAGAAATCAAGATACCGACATCAGTAGTCGCGCCATCTATTTACAAGATCAAATAACGCTCTCATCCCAATGGCAAGTGATTGCTGGACTGAGACGTGATATTTTTAATACCGATTACACCAACAATCGATCAAGCTTAAAAGTGGATGTAACCGATACTTTTTGGTCTCCACGCATTGGACTCATCTTTAAACCCAGCCATAATATGTCTTTCTATACCAGCTACAGCCTATCTTATGCGCCAAGAGCAGGCGACCAACTCACTGGATTTAGAGGCAATGAAAACAATCCAGCTTTATTTGAACCAGAAAAGTTTATCAATAAAGAAATTGGCGCAAAATGGGAGATTAATCCTGACTTATCATTCACCGCCGCTGCCTATCTCCTTGAGCGCGAAAATCTCATTGCCAACGACCCCAACCAAGCAGGCGCAACTGTCTTAATTGATGGTCAAGAAACCAAAGGACTAGAATTAAGCCTCGCTGGCAATGTAACCAACAAATGGTCGGTCATTGCTGCCTACACCTATCAAGATGGTGAAATCACCAAAGACCAAGGCAGCGCCGCTGCAATCACAGTAACAAAAGGCACGGCATTAGCTGAAACACCTGACCATACTTATTCGGTATGGAACAAATATCAAATTAATCAAACTTGGGCAGTTGCAATCGGCGTGATTGGCCGCTCTTCCATGTATGCTGCTATTCCACAAGTGGGCAACAGCACCCTATTGCCAGGTTACACACGCTTCGATGCCGCCATCTTTGCAAAACTGAGCGAGCGAGCAAGCCTGCAATTGAATATCGAAAACTTAAGCAACAAAGCCTATGCGCTCAACTCACACAACAACAATAACGTGCTACCAGGCGCGCCCATTTCTGGCAGAGCAACGCTGAACTACAGCTTTTAACAAACAATCGTTAAAACGACAAAAGCCCACATTAATGTGGGCTTTTTTGTACGCAGAATCATCCTTAATGATACCATATAGCCTATGCGCAAAAACGACCATCTGAGCCAGTTTACATTTGAGTTAATGCCAATTTTTGGCAATATAATTCATTTAAATCAAACGATTCAATCAGCCTTAACCCATCAACAATTGCCTATGGTCATTCAAAAAGCCTTGGGCGAATTAATGGCAGCCAGCACGCTACTGATTTCCACGCTAAAAATGCAAGGCGCTTTGGTGTTGCAAATACAAACCAAAGGTCAACTAAAACTATTAGTGGTTGAGTGCAGCTCAGATCTAAAACTACGTGCAACAGCAAAATGGGAAGGCGATATTGCCGACGATGCCCACTTCCTCACCTTAATCAAAGAGGGACATTGCATCATCACATTAGACACCAAAAACAATACACCCTATCAAGGCATAGTACCCATTGAAGGCAACACAATCGCAGAAATGTTAGAAAACTACATGGCCCGCTCACAACAAATTGACACCAAATTATGGCTTAGTTGTGATGGCAATAGCGCCGCTGGCATGATGATTCAAAAACTACCCGAAAAGGCGTTAATTGACACAGATGCTTGGAATCGCATTTGCACCTTGGCCGATACAATCACAGAACAAGAACTGCTCACCACATCCACCCAAGACATCTTGCGCACCCTTTTTCATGAAGAAGATGTGCGCTTATTTGAAGCGAAACCAGTACAATTTTTCTGCCAGTGTTCTCATGAAAAAGTAGCTGGAATGTTGCAAATGTTAGGCAAAGCAGAAGTCGAATCGATTCTGGCAGAACAAGAAAAAATCGAGATTAACTGTGATTTTTGTCAAAAACAATATCTGTTCGACCCAGTGGACGCCGCTACCCTGTTTACTAAAAAAACAGTCATCAAAGACAGCGATGCCTTGCACTAACTTGCGCCAATCAGCCCCGTGTTAAATAAGACGACACTGGCGTTTGCGCTCAAATAAACAAATTGCAGCGGCCGCTGCAGCATTCAATGATTCCAAAGGCGCCTGCATCGGGATACATACTTGCTGTGTCGCCGCTTGAATAACATCGCGGCTCAGCCCAGCACCTTCATTACCAATAACAAAAGCCGTGGCTTGACTTAAATCTTGTTGATAAATCGAATCGCCCGCCAAGGTCGTCGCGTAACTATTCCCTGAAAACTGCGTTAACGTTTCCACCACATCCACACCCTCAATCACAGGCAAATAAAACTGCGCACTTTGCCCACCCCGTAAGCACTTCGGTGACCATGCATCTGTACATCCTTTAGACAAATATACCGCATCCACACCAGCACCTAAAGCCGTTCTTAACATACTGCCCAAATTGCCTGGGTCTTGAATATCCTCTAATATCAACGCAAAATCAACCACCTCAGGCAGCGCAATACTAGGCGTTTTAACCAAAGCCAAAAGGCCAGCACTACTCGCAACAGGGGTTAACTCAGCAAACATTAAAGTAGGAAACATAACCGTATCCACATCCCCTAAATGCTGCATTAAAGCCGTGGCCTCCTGCGTACTGTTACCCTCAGGAATAATCAACAACTCAGGCTCAGCAAAAGCTTGTACATAATTTTCAATCAAATGCACGCCGTCTAACAGCGTTTTGCCTGCTTGCGTACGCGCTCTTTTGTGGTCGGCCAACTTTTTCAGCTGCTTAAAAACGGCGTTATCCCGCGAAATAATATGTTTAAAACTCATAGCAAGGTTTCTGATTAAATAAGCACCCATTTTAACTGATGCAATATCTGAAGCTAAATATTTATTAGCCATCGTCATCCATCACTAATGGCTTTACAATATCGATACCGCAACAAAGATTTACAAAAGGTTTACATAAGTGAGTACACATGATTGAAGGTTTAGTACAAATACTGATTTGGCAAGGGCTTGGCGAGCTAGCCTCAAAATTTTTATTACCTCAAATACCTGGACCCGTGATTGGCTTAATCCTACTGGTCGCCTTCTTGGCGATTAAAGGTGAAGTCAACCCTGAACTCGGCAAAGTGGCCGACACCTTTCGTCAACACCTTGCTTTATTGTTTGTACCCGCGTCCGTTGGCGTCATTCTATTTTTACCAGAATTAAAAACGCATGCATTAGCCGTCGGGACAGCCCTAACTGTCAGCGTCATCCTAACGATTGCAGTGACAGCGCTTGTACTGAAATTATTTAGCTTTCACGAACCGACTTTTACCAACACCAAAGCCTATCGGCATGAAATGAAAAGATTAGATGAAGACAGACATCTAGCAATACAGAAAAAAAAGCAACTCAAGAACAAAACCAACCGTTCGTCAAACAAACCTTCAAAACAAACAAAAACCAAGTCAAATACCGCAACTAACGCCCAAGGAGAAAAAAATGAATAACCGACTACCAATCTCCGAAATTTGGGTCTACCTGTCAGGCGACCCGCTATTTGCACTCGTATTAACGCTAGCCACCTATCAATTTGGCTATCTGTTATACGTCCGCTTTAACCGCAACCCACTTTTAAATCCTGCCGCCATTGCTATCGTACTGATTGCCATTGTTATTTCACAATTTGGCTTTGGCAACTCACCCAAAGAAGCTTACGCCCAATACTTTGAAGGGGCGAAATTTGTACACTTTTTATTAGGCACCGCCACCGTCGCACTAGCCGTACCCATCTACCGCGGCTTTGCGCAAATGCGCGGCAAAATCATACCCATCTTGATTGCCTTAATCGCAGGCAGTATCGCCTCCATTGCTAGCGCCGTCATGATTGCCAAAAGCATGCACGCTGGCGAACGCATCATCGACAGCATGTATACCAAATCGGTGACCGCACCCATTGCCATGGGCATCGCTGAGCGCATACAAATCTCACCCACCCTCACCGCCGTCTTCACCGTCATTACAGGCATCTTAGGCGCCATCTTAGCGCCTTATATTCTCGATTTATTTAAAATCCGGCCATGGTGGATAAGAGGCACCGCCATCGGCGTCGGCGCCCACGGCTTAGGCATTACTCGCGCCTTTAGCGTCAACGAACAAGCTGGCATTTTTGCCAGCATGGCCATGGGTTTAAACGGGGTACTCAGCGCAGTGGCATTACCTTATATTTACACCCTCATACATGGCTAAATGCCATCCATACAGACAATACGGATAGGACTAAAGTGGCAAAAGCAGCAAGTAAAAATAATCTAGAACGCATCTTACACAACCAAGGCTTTGGCGCACGCAAACTATGCCGCATCATGATTCTAAATGAAGAAATCACCGTCAATGGTGAAATGTGCGACGACCCCAGCGCCATCTTTGCATTAGCAGACCTACAATTCACGGTCAAAGGCGAAGCATGGGACTACAAAGAAAAGTCCTATCTGATGATGCACAAACCCAGCAACTACGAATGTTCACACAAAACGCAACACCACCCGACTATTTACAGTCTATTACCACACCCATTAGTCGAGCGCGGCGTGCAATGCATCGGCAGATTGGACGAAGACACCACTGGCTTAATCCTCATTTCGGATGATGGTCAGTTTATTCACAAAATGAGCGCGCCTAAACACAAAGTGCCCAAAGTTTACGAAGTCATCTGCAAGCATCCCATCAATGACGAACAACTCAACCATCTTCTCAGCGGCGTTCAACTTATTGATGAAGCGTCACCCATAGCCGCGCTTACCTGCATCAGAATTACCGACAAAATCATTCATATGACGCTAGCAGAAGGCAAATACCACCAAGTCAAACGCATGGTCGCCGCCATCAGTAACCGGGTCGAAGGCTTAAAACGGATTCAGATTGGTGAGCTTAAATTACCACAAGACTTAAAAGTTGGTGAGTGGCGCTGGCTCAATGATGACGATATGCAAGCCTTAAGCAACAAACACAAGTGAACATGCGAAACCCCATTTTAACAAGCAAGCACCAACGCCATCCAGCACCGTATCATCTTCATGCACGATTGGATTGAATATGGCTATATTGGCCTTTTCATCGCATCCTTTCTGGCGGCGACGATTTTGCCGCTTAGCTCCGAACTAGTATTAAGCGCTTTATTACTTTCTGGCGCTGCACCTAGCTTGGTGGTTGCCATTGCAACCACAGCCAATGTATTAGGCTCACTCACCAATTACGCACTTGGTTATTGGACTCGCACACAAACAGGCCTCAAACTGGTTAACCGCTGGTTTAAAACATCAGAAACAGCGCTACTGCGCGCTGAACAACACTTTAGCAAGTATGGCTTAATGTCACTATTATTCGCATGGGTGCCATTGATTGGCGACCCATTAACGGTGATTGCTGGCATCTTAAGAGTGCCACTATATTGGTTTATATTATTGGTGACCATAGGCAAACTCACACGCTACATAGTGATTAGCCAACTCGTGCTAGCCACTCACTAACAACACCCAGCAAAACCACATTACCCCACATCCAGTCAATACCCATTCAATCGCATGAAAAATCATTCGCTTTTCCAGTCGATACCCGTATAATAAGCCTACCCTGTGCACCACCAATCAGCACAGCGGCAATTCAATAAAATGGAATAACAAACTGAAACATGCCCAGCACAATGCTTGGCATCCAGTCATCCAATAATCCTTATATTCGTCTGCCTCGATTGGTATTACTAAAAGTAATTGGCCGTCGTAGGAAAAAACAAAACAATGCATACAGAAACAACAACCCCTGACAGTCAACCTGCAGGCGATTTCAAAGAATTAGGCTTATCAGCGCCCATTCTTCAAGCCATCAGCGATGCTGGCTACACCACACCAACCCCTATCCAAACAAAAGCAATTCCACTGGTTTTACAAGGTGGTGATTTATTAGCTGGGGCGCAAACAGGCACAGGTAAAACAGCTGGATTTACCCTCCCTATTTTGCATTTACTCTCACAAAAGCCAGCACAAAACATCGCAAAAGGAAAACCGCGCTGTTTAATCCTCACACCCACGCGTGAATTAGCAGCTCAAATTGCTGAATCCGTTGAAACCTATGGTAAACACTTAACCTTAAAATCCATGGTGGTATTTGGCGGTGTCAGCATTAATCCGCAAATTAACCGTCTCGGTCGATTGATTGATATTCT
>Ga0129324_10000117_pt1 | contig 53727 bp, 47 predicted proteins | sample CPBDNA_7_FD_96879 | JGI IMG/M metagenome (GOLD analysis project Ga0129324, IMG submission 96879) | Freshwater to marine salinity gradient microbial communities from Chesapeake Bay, USA - CPBay_Spr_15_0.2_DNA | ecosystem: Environmental > Aquatic > Marine > Coastal | place: USA: Chesapeake Bay... | reverse complement strand
GTAGCGGTAGCAACAGCATCGATGCCGCGGACGGTGTTGCGGATATTTTGGTCGATTGCGGGGGAGTGCCTGCCTTCCTTGACTTTGATGCGGGTAAAGACGTGCCGGTCAACTGCACGGATGCGCCAGTGCCGGTGCCACCGGCTCCGACGACGCCCACCGATGCCCCGGAACCCGGTGAGGCAAACGCCGAGGTCGATGGTGTGCCTACGACCGTTGACGTCCCGCAGCCGCAAAACTCAGATGACCCTGTTCGAGGGAGTATTCAGACTCCCACCGGTCCGATGTTGTTTAACTCGGGCCTGTGGTGGTTTGGGACGCCATCCCAGCAGCAGGTGCCCACCTTCCCGACAACGATTCTGCCCGGCCAAATACTGCCCGCGTTCAATTTCGACTGGGCTTCGTTGCTGCCTCAATCGGAGTTGGGTCTATGGGCCTTTCCGTTCAATCCGACGGGGGCCCCGACCATGAATCCGGCCTCGCCACTCCTGACTTCGAGCCAGTCGAATGGCATTGCTCTGGCGACACTCCAGGTGAATGGTCAAGGTCAAGCTCAAGGCACGGTGCCTGTACCGCAGGGCCAACCGGCAGGGGACTACGTCTTGCAGGTCAATGGCCTGGCAGCTGACGGTGCCGCATTCACGGTAAACCTCGGTGTCGTACTGACTGAAGCCACACCTGCCCCGGACCCGGGACCTGAGGAGTCCATTGCCATCACCTCCGCCAAGCGTGGCAAGGGTAAGAAGGCGGCCATCATTACTGTTCGCGGGACGACTGTCGGTCTTGCGGGTCAGTCGGTGGCCCCTCGCTACCGCATCCGCGGAAAGAAGTGGGTAACGGCAGCTGCGGTAACGGTAGCCGCCAATGGCAACTACCGGTGGCGGCTAAAGACAAATAAGTCGGTGCGAGTTGTCGTCAGCTCCGGCGCCATTCGCTCTGACGGTGTGTTGGTTCCTAAGAGTCAGTCGGGACGTTGAAGCTGGAATGTGAAATCGCCGTGTACTTGTGTGTGGTGGGTGACTGCACGAAAACGGTGAGTCGTGGCTTGGGGTCACCCGACAATGGTTTTCCATTGACGATTTGCGATGCCGCGGCTGTGTAGGTAACAACAATTGTGTTGCCAGACCTTGTCGCGCGCAGATCAGACAGCGTGTAGGAAGTGAGGTCTTCCTTGTTGACGAGCACGTTGATGAACTGGCGTTTGTTCCAGCGAGGTTGATCGGCATCTTGTGCCTGGAATTGCCTATTGATGAATTTGCGTAGCCCGTTACGGTCATTATTCTGCGCCAAAGTCCACATTCTGTTGACCAGGGCGGTTGCGACTTTGTCAACGTTGCTGCTGGTTTCAGGAAGTGAGCCCGCCGAGGCTGCCCCGGCCTGACCGAACAGCGCAACCGTTAAGGTCAGCACGCACGCCAGGGCAGCGACTACGAGTGTCGGTGTACGAGTCTGTCTTGGCTGACGCACATGATGATTCATGGCCGAATCATATGTGCGCGTAGCCACTGTTAGTCGTTGACCTCGCGGAGGAGGCCGGTGGCAACGTCAAAGACGAAACCGCGTACCTGATCGGTGTGGGGAATGAAGGGGCTGTTCTTGATCCGTTGAAGTGATTGCCGCACGTCGCCATCCAGATCACTGAAGGACTCAGCGGCCCAGTCAGGTTTTACGCCGACATCAGCGCGAATGGCCTCCTTGAACTCATCATCTCTAAAGGTGAGCATGCCGCACTCAGTGTGGTGAATCAGAATGATTTCTCGGGTGCCCAGCAGGCGCTGGCTAATGGCGAGGGAGCGAATCTCATCAGCGGTGATGACGCCACCAGCATTGCGGATAACGTGCGCCTCACCCTCACCGAGACCGAGCAAGCCGTACACGTTCATGCGCGCATCCATGCATGCCACTACGGCGAGACCTCGTGAGGGGGGAAGCGGGAGAGGACCGGAAAATGTCTCTGCATAGGCGATGTTGTTAGCAAGTAGTTCATCGGTGACAGACATGGGAAACCTTTCGATTGGGTGTGTTAGTGCACAAGAACCTGGATGAATTGCAGTGAAGGAAAAGCAATTAGTGTCGACAGGTGCATGAGTGCAGGCGTCCGAAATCTAGGAAGATGCGCCGAATCAAGAGTTGATTGGCAGTCAGCCGCGCGATCACATCGCACATAAAAGCAGGTTGCTTGTTTGGCTGTCAAACATTTCTGTGTCTACCTGCGTCTCGTGGGCTCCTTGGGTTTGTCTGGGAGTGGGCCTGAAGTAGCCGTTTGGCCAGGCAACGTCACACGCACAAAGTCGATACTCGCCGTAGTTGATAGCCCACAGGACAACCGGAGGCATCGTGAAACGCTTGGGAACAGCAGGGCTCGCGGCCGCGTCTGCAGGTGCATTCGCACTCGCAACGCTGGCCTTCGCACACCCGGCCTCGGCCCACGGATACGTGTTTGCACCTGAGTCCCGCGCCTATCTGTGCCAGACCGGGGTGAACATGGATTGTGGCCCGATTCAATACGAGCCGCACAGTCTGGAAGGGCGCAAGGGATTTCCGCAAGTGGGGCCAGCCGACGGAAAGATCGCATCGGCAGGTGGCCTCTTTGGCGGATTTCTTGACGAGCAGACTGCCACGCGGTGGGCCAAGACAGATATCGCTGCTGGGCCGTTGATGATGGATTGGTCCTATAGCGCTCCACATGCCACGTCGAAGTGGCATTACTACATGACCAAACCAGGATGGAATCCCAATAAACCATTGGCTCGAGCAGACTTTGAGTTGATCACGACCGTTGCGCATGACGGCACTGAAGCCATCACAAATCCTGATCACACTATGAACGTTCCTGCTGATCGTTCTGGGTATCACGTGATTCTTGCCGTGTGGGATATCGCAGATACTCCGAACGCGTTTTATCACGTGATTGATGTCAATGTGTTGACAGAGGGACGCAACGTCATTGCTCCGCCGGACGGACCCGAACAAGCTGCCATCGTCATTGCTGGTTCACGCAGCAAGGTGCGCGGAAAGAATGGTGTGAAGGTCACCGGCATCGCCAGCGGTCTGGAGTCGAGCAGTCGATTACGTCCATTTGTGAAGATGCGTGGTCAATCGGAGTACCAGGAAGGGCGGGCACTCGTGCCTGTTGACTACGACGGTGACTTTGTGTGGCAAAGGCGGACCGGAAAGAAAACATATGTATACATGCAATCCGAAGACGGCTCTGTCCGTTCAACGCGAGTAGTGATTTCCGAATCGTATTCGGGCAGTTAAGAGATTTCGACGACCGAATTTCGGAGAGCAGTCTGCGATTTGCCTGGGAATGCTCGCCGAAGGGCTGATGCGTCATGCAACCTCACGCAATCGGGAGTAATACTGGAAAAGTTCGGGGGCACGCTGCAACAAAAGGAGAAGCCATGAGTCGTTCAACCACCCGTCGTATTGGTGCAGCGGTTGCTGCAGGCGTTCTACTTCTGACCGGAAGTGCTGCTGGCGCGTCAGTCGCCCACGCGCATTCCAGTGATGACCGCCCATCGGTTTCTGCGAGCAAGTCACAGGCAAAATCCCCAACGGCTGATCGCTGGCTCGAGACTCAGGTCGATCGAACAGTGACTGATGAGGCCACTGACGCCCTGGCCGCTGCGAAGTCAGCCGCCCGCGATACCTATCAAGCTGCACGACAAGCAGCAGGTGATGATCGCGACGCCAAACAAGCCGCTCGGGTTGACCTCGAGGTGGCGTTGGTAGCAGCCGTTGCCGCCTTTGATAGCGCGACGTTGCCAGCCGATCAAGTACAACCTGTGACTGATTACCGAGCTTCTCTGGCTGCAGCCAAGGTAACGTTGAAAGAGGCTGTTGCCAAGGCCCGTGGTGATTTCCGAGTTGCTAGAAAAGCCGCGCAGTCGGCCTATCGAGATGCGCGTGAAGCGGCCACAACCGTCCAGGAGAAGCGTGCTGCAGCCAGCGAATATCGATCAGCGCAACGCGCGGCAAACACAGCCTTCCGTGATGCCCGATCTACGGCTAAAGATGCCGTTCGTAGTGATGTCGTTACGGCTCGCGAAACGCTGGTCGCGGCCATCGGCTAGCCAGCGCGTCGTCTCGTGAGTGAGTTGCAGACTCGACTCAAACGAAATGGAACCGTGAACTTTTGCATGCGTCCTAGGGGTGCAGGTCGAATGATCGACCTGGACGAGGGGCCCCGAACTCGCCTACAAAGGAGCAAGCGTGAAGCATCGCAAAAAATTATTGTCATCCGCCGTAATTGCATCATTTGCCGCGGCACCGCTGGTGATTGCGAGCCCCGCGCTCGCGCACGGATACGTAAATGGTCCCGAATCACGAGCCTATCTGTGCAAGACCGGAGCCAATGTCAACTGTGGTGGTGTGCAATACGAGCCGCAGAGCCTTGAGGGACAAAAAGGTTTTCCTGCCGGGGGTCCGGCGGACGGTCAGATTGCCTCGGCTGGCGGGCTTTTTGGCGGCACACTTGATGAGCAGTCATCGACACGTTGGAGCAAAACCGATATTCCATCCGGTCCACTATTGATCGATTGGACCTACACGGCTCCGCATTCCACCGACAAGTGGCATTACTACATGACGAAGCCGGGCTGGAATCCCAATGACCAACTTGATCGCTCCGATCTGGAATTGCTTACGACCGTGCAACACGATGGCAGCAAGGCGAACACGAATCCCGACCACGTGATCGATGTGCCTGCTGATCGCACCGGGTATCACATCATTCTCGCGGTGTGGGACATCGCCGACACGGTTAATGCGTTCTATGACGTTATTGATGTGAACGTGACGGGCGAGGGTGGCGCGGTGGTACCACCTTCGCCCCAACCACCGATTGAGCAGCCGGAACCACTTGAGGAGTCCGTTGATGCTCCGGCTGTGCCCACCAATGTGCACACGATGGGGACAACCTCGACGTCAGTGGACCTAATGTGGGCACCGATCAACGCGGACGGAGCAGTCACCTACAAGGTCTATCGCAACGGCCAGGTAGTGCAGACGACCACCGCTGGTCGCGTGATGGACGCAGGCCTACTGCCCAACACGTCCTACACCTACGTGGTGACGGCTACGCCGACGACGGGTTCTGCGGCCGGCGTTGAATCGCGTCCCAGTGATGCCTACACCGTTGTGACGCGCAGCGCACCGCCTGCAGACACCGGAACATGGAACGCGAAAGCCCGCTACATCAAGGGTGATCAAGTGACCTTCAACTCGGTGACCTACGTGGCTGTGCAGACACACACGGGTGTCGGGGACCCCAGTTGGAACACCGCCCGCAGTTTGTGGGAACCGGTAGTGGCCACAGCACCAATGCCTATGCCTACACCGACACCCGCACCGACACCCGCACCGTCAGTGTCTGCCTGGCAGCTCAAGGGTAGTTACACCAAGGGTGACCGTGTGACGTTCAACGGCACGGAATACCGCGCCGTTCAGTCACATACGGGCAACGGAGACCCAAACTGGATCTACGCGCTCAGTTTGTGGCAGCCCATCAGCTAGTTGTCTGTGGCAAAGACATCGTGGGTTGGGATACCCGCGGATGGCTGCCAGCGTGGGTTCTAGCCGCTCTTGCGGCGGAATTCACGCTGGCCGCCCACCCGCGATGAACTACCCTTGGCGCCCTTGACATCCTGGCCCGCATTGTTTCCGGCCTGGTTTCCTTTGGCCTTCTTTGCCTCGAGGGCTTGGCGATAGCGTTCCTTGGCCTCGTCGGCCTCGGTTGGTGCCGATTCGGTGTCTTCAGGTGTTGTGGCCACGACAGCAGTCTGCCACTGATGATCGGTGGTCGTGAGTGCAGGCCGCGGTGACTCTCAGGTCGCGGTGATTCGGCTCACCGACACCGGCAGTGCTGTCACAGCAGCGTTGCCACTTATCGGATCGAAACGCTGCGTATCGGTGATGTCATTGAGGCTCGCCCCCGGTAGATCCGAGGCATGACGCCACCCCACATTGCTGCGCGTGCCGTGGCCCCACCCGTGCGGCAGACACACCACGCCGGACATGACCTCATCGGTGATCTCGAGTGGCGCCGCAATGGTTCCCACCGTCGACCTGATCGTGACCTGATCACCGTCACTGAGTTCGAGTTCCCGCGCGTCGGCCGGATTCATCATCAGGCTGTAACGATTGGTACCGCTGACGAGCCTTGAGGAGTTGTGCATCCATGAATTGTTGCTGCGTAGATGTCGGCGGCCGATGAGTAGAAACTGTGCATCAGGTGGCAGATCGATGTTTTTGTCCCGCCTAGCAAAGTCCGTAAGAACCCGGGGCCAGTCGGCTACGACGACCGGATGGTTGAGGGTGATGCGCTTGGTCTTGGTCATCAATCGCCCTGGCAAGACCATCTGCAAGGGCCCAAGGTCTAGCCCGTGCGGATGCTTCTGCACCTTCTTGAGCGTCAGCGATCGTGATGATCGCAGTCCCCATGGCCCGATGCGCAAGGCGATGTCGATGAGTCTCTTGGGAAGTAGTTTTCGACGCGCTCGCGCGAGCAATCGTGCCCGCTGCGCGCCTAGCTGGGCGGTGTCGATGCGCTCGAGCAAATCGGTCAGTATCTGTGCGTCAGATTTTGCATCCGATGCCGGCTTGATCACCTGGGGGCCCCAGCGCACGTGATTGCGTACGCTCACGGCAGGAAACACGACATCAAACTCTTCACGCTCTAGCACTGCCGTGGGCGGCAAAATGATGTTCGCGTGCCGATTTGATTCGTTGATGTAGTAGTCGACAGACACGCAAAAATCCAGATCTGCCAACGCTTCATCCATGCGGCGCCCGTCGGGCACGGTCAAGACCGGATTGCCCGCCACCAGCACCATGGCCCGGATTTGTCCTTCGCCCGGTGTCAGGATTTCATCAGCGAGGGTGACGCTCGGAAACTCAGCCGCCACCTCAGGAATTCCCCGGACTCTCGAACGCCAACGGTCGTAACCGATCAGGTCGGTGGTCTTGGCCCCGATCTTGGGTAGGTCGAACGCGGGCTGGGCAAACATCCAGCCACCGATTTCATCAAGTCGCCCCGTGAGCACATTGAGCACATGGATGAGCCAATAGGCCGAGGTTCCGAACTCGGTTTGGCAGACACCAAGTCGGGCGTAGATCGCGGCTCGTGAAGCAGCAGCGAATTCCCGGGCCAATTGGCGAACAGTAGCGGCGTCGACACCGGTGATATCGGCAACAGCCTCCGGTGTGAACGGCGACACCATGGACTCGATCGAGTCCATCCCGTCAACGAAATTGGCCGCGCGCCCGGGTCGTACGAGGCCTTCGTCGAACAGCACATGCACCATTGCCGCCAGTAGATAGATATCGGTGCCGGGTCGAATGAAGACATGCTGATCGGCGACGTGGGCTGTTTGTGTTCGTCGCGGGTCAATAACGACGATTCGACCCCCACGATGGCGGATTCCCTCGAGACGTCTTTTCACATTGGGTGCGGTCATGATGGACCCGTTGGAGACAAGCGGGTTGCCACCGACCACCATCAAGAAGTCGGTGCGGTCGATATCGGGTACAGGAAGTAGAAGAGGCGAGCCGAAGAGCAGATAGCTCAGCAGATGCTGGGGTTGTTGGTCCACGCTGGCGGCCGAATAACGATTGCGTGTACCAAGGGCGCTCAACAGTTGCGGAATAAGAAGAATTGGCCCCCACCCATGAGTGATGGGGTTACCGAGGTAGAAGCCGATGGCATCAGCGCCATGATCCCTCTTGGCAGCCAGGAGAGCGCTTCCCACTTCGTTGAGGGCATCATCCCAGCTGATCTCCTCCCAGCCGGTATCCGTCCGCCGAATCGGGTGATGCAATCGATCAGGATCGTTGTGTAGATCCTGCATTGCCACGCCTTTAGGGCACACATAGCCGCGACTGATCGGGTCGGAGGCGTCACCACGAATCGCCGTCACCCGGTTATCGACAACGGAGATCTCCAGCCCGCACGAGGCTTCACACAGGTTGCAGGCGCGGTAGTGCAGAGTCAGGTCTTGCTTCGCGCTCATGGGTATGGACCCTCCCTTAGCCAAGACTTAGACCTTAGACCGATCGGATCGTCGGTGCAGGCATGTCAAGATGCCCAGATGCAGACTGTTCTGGGTGTTGATGGTCGCCGGGGTGGATGGGTGGTGGCCACCGTTGATGTGACTGACGCCGCCCAGTTGGTGAGCCTGGAGTTTCACGAATCCTTGGCCTTCATGGAACCTGATGGAGATCCGCCGTTGTGCGTCGCCATCGATATGCCGATTGGCCTGGCCGATGGCCCACGCGCGTGTGATATCGCGGCACGAAAGCTACTAAGCCCACATACTTCCCGCGTGTTCCCAGCACCCCCGCGAGTGGCACTTGGTCATAGTGATGACTATGAAGCTGCGTGCCGCGCAGCCAAAGCGGTGTCAGGCAAGGCATTATCGAGACAGACATGGAACCTGCTGACCAGCATTCGAGCCGTTGATGATCATGCGGACACCGAGGGATTGGTGGAATGCCATCCGGAGGTGGCCTTTGCCCTGATGCAGGGTTTTGCGTTGGATGAGCGGAAGAAGACTCCTCCAGGACGTGAGCGGCGACTTGAACTACTTCGGCGATGGCTGCCTGACCTCGGCGAACCGACCTTCGGCGATGATGGCCTAGATGCATTGGCCTGTGCGTGGTCGGCGAGTCGCATGGCTGAGGGTCGTGCGCTGATACTGCCCGCCGGTAAGGTTCCCCTCGATGCGCTTGGTCGACCCATGCGAATCGTTGCGTAGCTCGCCAACCGCGTAGTCATGATGCTGAGCGATGCGCTGTCCGGCGACCTCACCTGATCGGGCGGTAAGCCTCATTTCCGACGCCTATCGAGATAACCGGGACAGCATGAGGTGACAACCAGCGCAGGACGCGCTTGAGCTTGGCTTCGCGAATCGACACGCAGCCCTGGGTGGGTTCGCCGGCGCTGACGTGCAAAAAGAATGCAGAGCCGGCGCCTGATCGAATCGGGTCCCGGTTGTAGTCAATGACCGCGGCATATTGATAGAGGCTGATGGCACCGAGTTGTTCAGACCTCGATTGATCAAAGCCACAGGACGAGCCCGGATTGCATGTTCGATATGTGTTGTAGAACCGACTACTCACATCGCTCACCCACCAGGAGGAGTAACCCACGCGCTGATAGGGAAGTCTGATGCCGATATTTGGCTGTATTCCAAAGGTTTCGGTCAGCGTGAACATCCCGGCAGGTGTACGCGAGACATACTCGGAGGCCTCACCAACCCCTGCTGATCCAACATACGCGCGCACGGGTTTGTGCACCCTGACGTAGCTCTCCTTTTTGTCACTCCAGCGCCAGGTCTCTAATCGCCCGAAGGTGGCGGTGGCCGAGTCAACGCGAACGGTGACAACCTGTCGATGAGTCGGCGCGGAATACGCCGTGACCTGCTCGGATGCTTGCGCCGGGCTCGTTGTCGGTATCAGCAACCCACTCAGTGATAGGGCAATAGTGACCGACCAGAGGCGAAGCATGAATTATTGCTCAACTATCGGTGCCGACACCGGCAAAGCAATGCGATCAATCTGCATCGCGCCGCCGCGAGTGATCTCGTAGGCCTGTTGGCGGCCACGAGGGGAAAACTCCCACTCCGAACCAACCTTCGGTGCGGCGGCAGTGAGTGCGGTGTCTTCGTCAATGCCCAACACGGTGCTGCCCTCGGCAAGTAGCGGGCGCATCGAAAAGTCGGGCATCCAACGCGTATATCGGTCAAAGTGCGGTAAGACTCGGGCGGTAGGTAGCAGACCTAAACCCTGGGTTCCACCAGAGCGAGGGTGTCTGAAATTTGGCACGTACCCGGCCATAGCCATGGCCCCGGCACTGCAACCGCCGAGGCCAGCGCCCCGACTCCAGGTGTCAACGATTGCCTGCCACACAGGCGTATCGCGAAGCGTGTCGGCAAGGTGACTTGGGTTGCCGCCCGAAAGATAGATGAGACCAGCTCGGTTAATCGCATTGACCCAACGATCTTCGAAGGCGTCCTCGCGGGTGCGCACGTCGATAATGATGGGCTCAGCATCCAGACGCGCCGCGGCGGCGCGGCCTAGGTCGTGCCAACGCTGGAGTGATCCATCGCCCTCGGGGGCCGCGGCAGTAGCCAACTGCACGTACACCCGCTCGTTGTCGCTGAGCAGCCAGTCTTCGATCTCGTGCATGACGGGCAGATATTCGCCGCTGCCCACCAGGGCGATGCGGCCCGGCTGCTGAATCGTCACCTGGCTCACCCTACGGCGTCGACCTGCACGATGGTCAGGCAACGAGCGCTAGTCCTCCGCGAACTCACAAAACGCGCTGTAGGCCCGAGGTCCATAGACGGTGGCGGGCCCTCCCGCCATCAAAAAGGTAACGCCGATCGCCTCGGCGACCTCCTCTTTTGTCGCCCCTGCCTTGGCAGCACCTCGTGCATGTGCGGCGATGCAACCGTCGCACTGCTCTACCACGGCGATGGCCAAGGCGATGAGTTCCTTGGTTTTGGTGGCCAGCGTCCCCTCACCCATGGCCGCTTTGTGTAAGCCTGCGAACGCGGCGTAGGTGTCGGGAATCACTTGGCGCAGTTCTCGACCGAGCGGGTTGATGTCGCCCAAAACGCCTTTGCCGTGTGAATGGCTCATGCGCGCCAGATTACAGTGATGTCTTGGAGGCGATAGTCATGACCGCAACGGATCAATCCACGACCAGCGTCGTTGATCTCGCCATCTCGGGGATGACTTGCTCATCATGCGCGGCTCGGGTGGAGAAGAAACTCAACCGGTTGCCCGGGGTCACTGCGACGGTGAACTTCGCCACCGAGACAGCGCACGCTTCGATTTCCTCCGACGTTGGTCTTGAGCAACTGATTGCCACGGTGGAAAAGGCGGGCTACGGCGCCAGCGCGAAACGGGACGAGGTCGACGCTGAGGCGGAAGTAGCCGATCTGCGGCGACGTTTCATTATTTCTGCGGCCCTCGCAGTCCCGGTTGCGGTCTTGCTGATGGTCCCTGGAGCTCAGTTCATTGGCTGGCAGTGGATCGCCTTTGCGCTGACGACGCTGGTCGTTGGCTGGGCGGCATGGCCATTTCACCATGCAGCCGCGCTCAATGCCCGTCACGGTGTTGCCACCATGGACACGCTCGTGAGCGTGGGTATCTTGGCGGCGTACCTGTGGAGTGCCTGGGCGCTGTTCTTTGGCGGAGCCGGGGCCGCGGATTACCGCATGAGCCATGGCCTGTTCAACACCTCCACCGGCGGCCCGCCTGATCTGTACCTCGAGGTGGCCGCCGCGGTGCCGGTGTTCTTGTTGGCCGGGCGTTGGTTTGAAGCGCGAGCAAAGCGTCGCTCGTCATCGGCACTTCGGGCACTGGCCGATCTGGCGGCACCTAATGCGACGGTGCAGCGCGGTGATGAGCAGGTGCTGCTTCCGATTGCGCAGGTGGTGGTTGGCGACCAGATCATTGTGCGACCCGGCGAACGCATTGCCACCGACGGTGTTGTCCTCTCCGGGCACAGTGCGGTCGATACTTCCATGCTGACCGGCGAGTCGATTCCCACAGAAGTGGGGCCACATGATGAGGTAACCGGCGCCACGGTCAACCTCGACGGACTATTGCGTATCGAGGCAACCAGGGTTGGTGCCGATACGCGACTGGCGCACATCGCGCGGCTGGTGTCTGACGCTCAGGCCGGAAAGGCGCCGATTCAGCGGCTAGCCGACCGCATTTCGGCAATATTCGTGCCCATAGTTTTCCTGATTTCGGCCGTCACATTGGCGGCCTGGCTAATCGGTAGCGGGGATGTTGAGGCGGCGTTCACCGCAGCCGTTGCGGTACTGATCATTGCTTGCCCGTGTGCGCTGGGGTTGGCAACACCCACGGCACTGCTCGTGGGCACCGGGCGCGGCGCCCAAATGGGCATTTTGATTCGGGGCCCGCAGGTGCTGGAAGACACCCGTCGAGTGACCACGATCGTGTTGGACAAGACCGGCACGATCACGACCGGGCACATGTCGGTTATTGATGTGTCGGTGTGGCTCGATGATGATGTGGCCGAGGACGCACTGTTGCGCGCCGCGCAGGTAGAGGCAGGTAGTGAGCATCCGATCGCCCGAGCCATTTGTGCCGCTGCAACCGACAGCGGTGCGGTGCTCGGTGAGCCATCGGATTTCAAGAGTGATCGTGGCCGCGGGGCTCAAGCGGTCATTGATGGGCAATTGGTCGCGGTGGGGCGCCCGGAATGGGTGGCGACGGCGCTCGGCGCCGACTATGTGCCCCAAGAGGCCGAAGAGTTACTTATGCGCGGCAAAGACCATGGCGACACGATGGTCGCTGTTGGCTGGGGCGGGGCCGTTCGCGGCATCGTTACCGTCGCCGACACCCCCCGCCCGACCAGCGCTCAGGCGATTGATGGTTTCCGTGCCCTTGGGCTTACTCCGGTGCTCTTGACCGGGGATCGCGCGAATACGGCCGAGGCCATTGCGACCCAGATGGGAATCACCACGGTGATTTCACAGGTGTTCCCGGAGCAGAAAGCTCAAGCAGTGCAGGCACTTCAAGATGAGGGTGCGGTTGTTGCCATGGTCGGTGACGGCGTCAATGATGCAGCGGGACTGGCCCTGGCTGATCTGGGCATCGCCATGGGCGGTGGCACAGCAGCGGCTACCGAGGCCAGTGACATCACCCTGGTGCGCGATGACCTCCTTGCCGCGGTAGACGCGCTTCGCCTATCTCGCCGCACGCTGGGCATCATTAAAGGAAATCTATTTTGGGCCTTCGCCTACAACGTGGCGATGATTCCGCTCGCCGCAGTCGGACTGCTCAACCCACTGCTGGCCGGTGCCGCGATGGCCTTCTCGAGTGTCTTCGTGGTGGCCAACAGTCTGCGGCTGCGTAGCTTCCGGCCGACTGCTGTGCGCTGAAAGAGGCATTTCCCTCTGCTGTGCCCTTGATCACATCTGCCCCTGAAAGCCCTTACATCGGTGTCCTCGCGCGCTGTCGTGGTGCACAGTAGGGTCACGCCATGGATGGGCTCATCTTGATGTGCATCTGTGCTGTACGAAACTGGGCGTTTCGATGCGATGAGGAGACCACGAATGACCGCAACAAGCATCCCCGGCTTTGCCGATGCACCCACCAAGAATAAGAAGCTGCTGGAATGGGTTGAGGAGGTAGCCGAACTCACGAAACCTGACGCCATTGAGTGGTCTGATGGGTCGCAGGAAGAGTGGGAGCGCCTGACCGGTGAGATGGTCGAAGCAGGCACGTTTATTCGACTCAACCCGCAGTTGCGCCCGAATTCGTTTTTGGCTCGCTCAGATCCCAGCGATGTTGCCCGCGTGGAAAGCCGTACCTTTATTTGCTCACGCGATGAAGTAGATGCTGGTCCGACGAACAATTGGATGGACCCCGGTGAAATGAAAGCCGTGATGACATCGCTTTTCGATGGGTGCATGCGCGGTCGCACGATGTACGTCATTCCGTTCTCGATGGGGCCGTTGGGTTCCCACATCGCTCAATTGGGTGTTGAAATCACTGACTCCCCGTATGTAGTCGTAAACATGCGCATCATGACGCGAATGGGTACAGCCGCGTTGGCCGAGATCGGCGAGCATGGTGATTTCGTGCCGGCCCTGCATTCGGTCGGTTATCCACTTCGCGATGCAAACGGAACCGACCGCCCCGATGTCACATGGCCGTGTAATGACATTAAGTACATCTCGCATTTCCCGGAGACGCGCGAAATTTGGTCCTTCGGCTCGGGCTATGGCGGTAACGCCCTGCTGGGCAAGAAGTGTTTCGCTTTGCGCATCGCGTCTGCCATGGCACGTGATGAGGGCTGGATGGCCGAACATATGTTGATCTTGAGGCTCACTGCACCCTCAGGCGATGTTCGCCACATCACGGCCGCATTTCCGTCTGCCTGCGGCAAGACGAATCTGGCGATGCTGGAGCCCTCGACCCCGGGCTGGACTGTCGAGACCGTCGGTGACGACATCGCTTGGATGCGGTTCGGTGAAGACGGTCGGCTGTACGCGATTAACCCGGAGAACGGTTTCTTTGGTGTCGCCCCCGGTACCGGCATGCACACCAACGCCAATGCCGTGCGCACCCTCACCGGCAACTGCATCTTCACCAATGTCGCGCTCACCGACGACGGTGACATCTGGTGGGAGGGCCTGACCGAGGAGCCGCCGGCCCATTTGATCGACTGGAAGGGCCGCGATTGGACACCCGCGTCCGATGAGCCCTCGTCGCACCCCAATGCCCGCTTCACGGCCCCGGCATCTCAATGCCCGTCGATCGCCCCGAACTGGGAAGACCCAGCCGGTGTGCCCATTGATGCGATCTTGTTCGGTGGACGGCGCGCCACCAATGTGCCGTTGGTGACCGAGTCCCGGGATTGGGTCCATGGAGTATTCATGGGGTCTTCAGTGTCCAGTGAGGTGACGGCTGCGGCCGAGGGTGCTGTTGGAGCCCTGCGCCGCGACCCGTTCGCCATGTTGCCCTTCTGCGGCTACAACATGGCCGAATACTGGAACCACTGGTTGAAGATCGGCACCTTCACCTCGGCCGATAAATTGCCGAAGGTCTACCAGGTGAATTGGTTCCGTAAGGATGCGCAGGGTCGGTACATCTGGCCCGGATTTGGTGATAACGCCCGAGTCTTGGAGTGGATCATTCGCCGCATCGAAGGCGAAGCTGAAGCTGTTGATTCACCGGTCGGTGCATTGCCAGCGCCTGGTGAGATCGATATCAGCGGACTCGACATCACCGAGGCCGAGATGGCCGATCTCTTCGCCGTTCACCCTGACACCTGGCTGGCCGAGTGCGACCTTACCGAGGAGTACTACGGCCAGTTCGACGGTCGCGTGCCCGACGCACTGTGGGATGAACTGGCCCGGCTACGGACCCGTTTGGGCAGCGCCTAGGCGCTAGCGGCAAATGCGGGCGCACTGTCGCGTCCGTTGAGGGCCTCTTCGATGGCTTCGGCCGCTAGGAGCGCTCCGGCTCCTCGCTCGCGCGGATAAGCCTTGGCGCCACCCACACGACGGTCAATCATCGCGTAGACCTTGTCTCGCTCCTCCTCTGTCATACCGCCCCACACCCCGTAGGGTTCGCGGGCGCGGATGGCATAGTCGGCGCACTCCACCCGCACCGGACAACCGCCGCAGATGGTTTTAGCCGCGTCGTCGCGCTTGCGTCGAGTGGAGCCGCGTTCGTTTTGCGGATGGAAGAATAGGGCCGGGTCGGCAGTACGGCATGTGCCGTGTTCTTGCCAGTGCCATACGGCGTCGTCAGGGACCTGGGCGAGTGGTTGCTGAGGCATAACTCAACAATGCCCGGGTGTCTCGCCCAGCGGTATCAGCCGAATGGTTTGGCTTACCTCATCCGTTCGGTTGATGCGTGTGGACTGTGGCTTGTTACTCGGCGGTCTGGCCATCCTGCTCAGCTGCGATGCTGGCACGCACCTCGTCCATGTCGACTCCGCGCACCGCGTCTACGAGTTGAGTGAGCGCCTGCTCGGGCAAGGCGCCGGCTTGTGAGTACAGCACAACACCGTCGCGGATGGCCATTAATGTGGGAATGGAACTGATCGAGAAGGCACTGGCCAGATCTGGCTGGGCTTCGGTGTCGACCTTGCCAAACACGATGTCGGGATTGACTTCACTGACGGACTCGAAGACCGGCGCGAAGGTGCGACAGGGCCCACACCATGAGGCCCAGAAATCAACGAGCACGATGCTGTTTTGGGTGAGGGTGTCACTGAAGGTGCTCTCGGTGAGTGCGACGGTGGTCACGGAGTCTCCTAGCTGTTGGTCATCGGTTCAGGTGCGGTGACGCGAACGCCCGCACGCTGTATACCCCCCAGGGTATCTTATTCGGCTCGGAGTAGGCCACGATGTCTACGTGCCTTATCCCGGTCAATTGCTGCTCGCCGCGCCGTCCCTAGGTGACCCGTTCGAGCACGCGGTGATTTTGCTGGTGGAGCACGATGAATCCGGGTCGCTGGGTGTTGTGCTGAATCAGCCGTCGACACTGGCGGTGAGCGAGGTGCTGCCCCAGTGGCGATCGGTAGTCAGCGGCGAGCAGGTGGTCTTCTCCGGTGGGCCGGTCGGGATGGATAGTGCGCTGGCCCTCGCGGCGGTGCGTGGCGAGGCTGAGCCCGCCGGATTTCGTCGCGTGAGTGGCGGAATAGGTGTCGGGATCGGGCTGATTGATCTTGATGCCGATCCTGACCTGATGGCTGTGCACGTTGACGCCATGCGCGTGTTTGCCGGCTACGCCGGTTGGGCTCCCGCACAGTTGCAGGGGGAACTCGATGAGGGCTCCTGGGTCGTCGTCGACCCCACCGACCCCAGTGTTGACCTTTTCGAACTGCCGGTGGCCCAGCAGTGGGCGATCCTGGTCGCCCGTCAACCGGGAACGGTCGGCTGGTGGGTGCACTGCCCGCGGGACCCGCGGCTGAATTAGCAGAATTGACCGAGGCCACCCCTCGTGCGCGGGCGTACGCGTGACACAGTTTGACTCGTGACACAGGCAATCTTGCTGGTTGGTGGGGCTGGCACTCGGCTGCGCCCACTCACGCTCACCACACCCAAGCCGATGCTTCCGGTTGCCGGTCAACCCATCACCGAGCATCAGTTACGTCGTGCGCGAGCCGCTGGTGTTGATCGAGTCGTCTTGGGTACTGCCTACCGGGCTGAGGTATTTTCGGAGCGATTCGGTTCCGGTGAACCCTTCGGTGTCGACATTGCCTATGCCCATGAAACCACCCCGCTGGGCACGGCAGGTGCGATCCGCAACGCAGCCACGATGCTGACAGCCGGACCGGACGACCCCATCGTGGTGTTCAACGGTGACATCATCAATGGGCTTGACATTGCTGGATTGGTGGATGAGCACGTCAGGACCGGCGCCGCCGTCACCTTGCACCTCACCCGTGTCAGCGATCCGCGCCGCTACGGGCTCGTCCCCACAGATGACGCCGGTCGCGTGCAGGCCTTTCTGGAAAAGCCCGAGTCGGATGATCAGATCGTCACCGATCAGATCAATGCGGGTTGCTATGTGTTCCGGCGCAGCATCATTGACCTCATCGCACCAGATCGACCGGTGTCGGTAGAACGTGAAACCTTCCCTGAACTTCTGCGCATGGATGCGCTCGTGCGCGGCGTGGTGGACGACTCGTATTGGCTTGATCTGGGCACACCGGCTGACTATGTGCAAGGTTCGGTCGACCTGGTCACCGGTCGCGCACCCGGAGCCCAGACAACTGCGGGAGCTCAGTCGCTGATCGTCGATGTCGCAAGTGTTGATTCTTCTGCCGTGGTTCGCGGGGGCACGGCGCTAGATGCCGGCGTCGTGGTGGAGTCAGGTGCGATTGTGGACGCCAGCGTGGTGATGTCGGGTGTGCATATCGGTGCGGGTGCACGAGTGACCAAATCAGCAATCGGGGTGGGCGTGCGCATCGAATCAGGAGCGGTGGTGACCCAAGCGGTCATCGGCGATGGTGCCATCATTGGAGCGCGCACCGTGGTGACGAGCGGCGCACGGATCGAACCGGGTGCGGTTATTGCTCCCGACAGCCAGATTGACTAAAGCCAGACTAAAGTCGTTGCAGTGGAATAGTTTCTGCCGGTTGCCGATCAAAGGGTTCATCTTTGGGCCAGCCGATGGCGACGATGCCCAGCGGCAACCATGACGTGGGTAGGCCAAAATATTCACGGATCGTGTTTGGGCAGAACATGCTCGACGACACCCAGGCTGAACCAAGGCCGTCAGCCGCCAGGCGGATCATGAAGTTTTGCACTCCGGCTGACCCGGCCGCAACAAACAGATCGCGTTCACCCATTTGCCGACGTTCGTCGGTGTAAGAATGGGCAGCAGACATGTCCGCGAAGGCACACACGATGTCCGGCGCCTGCCGCAGCAGGTCACCTCGACGCACGCGGCTTTCGATCGCGTCATCGGATAGGCCATCGAGAAGCGTGAGATCCTCGCGCCATTGCGCCGCGAGGTTGTCGAGCAGTCCGGCACGAATCGTCGCGGTTTGTGGCCAGATGAACTGCCATGGTTTGGTCTGGTGAGGCGCCGGGGCATACGTGGCATCGCGGATTGCCTCTTCAATCAGGCGCTCTGGCACAGGCTGATCGGTGAAGGAGCGCACTGTTCGTCGGTGTGCTGCAGCTGTTTGCCGCCCGAGATGTCGTGCCTCGGCCGTACCCAGGGTGAACAGATCATCTGCCGGAGGTCGAATCAGATCACGGGCGGAGCCCGACGCACCGACATAGCGCGCGAGACCGCGAACAACGGCGACGGGAATTCCAGCAGTCTTACGCTTCACCAGATCTGCGGCGGCAGCGATCTCATCTGCTACGGCGATGATGGAAACCTCAAGTGCAACCCCGTTGGCATCAACTTGACCGCGCAGATCGTCAAGGGCGGACACCCCACTTATCCCGATGGCTGCATCCGTGAGTCCTTCGCGCCATGGCCGGCCGAGGGTGTCGGTGATGATCACGCCGACCTGAATACCTAAGGAGTCTTGAATATGCGTGCGTAATTGCTGGGCTGATGCATCAGGGTCCCGAGGAAGCATGAGTACATATCCCGCTGGTGCGTTGCTCTCGTCGACCCCGGCCGCCGCGAGTACGACCCCGTGGGGATTGCGCACGATGCTCGTGATGCCGCGCGGGGATGTCTTGCGCGCAACGATGTCGATTGTGTCCTCTGCGATGGCGGCCGCTCGCTCATCGACCGGCCGCACCTGCCCCTCAGCTTTGCTGACGATTTTGCTGGTCACCACGATCACGTCGCCATCTAGGAGACCCGACGCGCCTTCGGGCCAGGCGATGGCACGCAGGTGCGGAATCAGGAGGGCGCCTAGGTCATCACCGCCCCCAATCTCACCGATGCCGGTGATGCCCACGATGGATACCGGCTGTGCTGTCATGGGTTGACTCCTACCAAATCCATTGCAGCGCGGGCAATTGCGGCAGTGGAGTCGGTGTCGTTCATGAGTAGGGGCACGGCGGCCGATCGAATGCCAAGAGCCTCAATATCTGGCACGCTGGCTGCGTCAGCGGTGTCGATGAGCCACGCATCGAGGATCCCACCTCCGGATGCACCGGCCGGAATCCGCGCTGTCCGTGGCCCGTAGTGCCGCGCGATTGCGGAGGCATTCGTCTCGACGTCAATGGCTCGCAAACACGCATCCGCCATACCCCGAACTGGCGCGCCGGCGATGATGGGGGAAATGCCCACCACCGGTGCCGGAGTCGACACGATTGCCTCGCGCACGCCGGGAATCTGCATGATCGTGCCGACTGAGACGACGGGGTTTGACGGCGGAATGATGACCAGATCAGCCTCATCAATAGCTTCAAGAACCCCGGGTGCAGCTTTGGCGTCGGCGAGACCGACATAGGCAAATGAATGCGCGGGAATGCGGGCTCGGTACCGGATCCACCATTCCTGAAAGTGAATAGCCCGGCGGGTGGGTACCTGACCCGGCTCTGGGAGGAGCTCTGGATCATCAACAACGACGTGGGTTTCCACCCGCTCATCGCTCATCGGTATCAAACGAACGCCCGGTTGCCAGCGATCACACAGTGCTTCGGTCACCGCCGAGAGCGGATAGCCCGCGTGCAGAAGTTGTGTGCGAATCAGGTGGGTGGCGGTATCTCGATCACCCAAACCAAACCAGGTTGGTTCCACTCCGTAGGCGGCTAGCTCATCCTTGACGGTGAACGTCTCATCCTCACGACCCCAGCCTCGCTCCTCGCTAATGCCGCCACCCAGGGTGTACATCACCGTGTCGAGGTCCGGGCAGACACGCAGGCCGTGCACCCAAATGTCATCGCCGGTGTTGCCGATGACGGTGATCTGCGCACTATGCCCGACAAGGTGTCGAAGGCCGCGCAAAAACCTAGCGCCACCGATGCCACCGGCCGGCACGACGATCTTGAGTGCATCGGTAGGAGCAAGGCTGTGCGGGGTGACGTCTGGTGGGAGGGTAGACACGGGCCTAGGGTGTCACGTGTGCACGATCTTGCCCCACCGACACCGGCGCCCACGCCGGCCGAGGTAGATCGGGCACTCACCCGCGCCGAGCGAGGCCTGAGCCTCGATATCGCCGAGGTCACGGCCCTGCTAGCTGCCCGCGAAGATCGACTAGAACGCCTGATGGGTGTCGCTGCTGCCCTGCGCGATCAGGGCTTGGTTGCGGCCCAGCGCCCAGGAGTTATCACCTATTCGCCAAAGGTCTTCATCCCGCTGACTCGGCTATGCCGTGATCGCTGCCAATACTGCACGTTTGCCACAACGCCCCACCGGGTTGAGTCAGCCTTCCTCAGCGCCGATGAGGTGCTCGAAATCGCCGCGAGTGGCCAAGAACACGGGGTGGCGGAGGCGCTGTTCACTCTCGGTGACCGCCCTGAGGATCGGTGGCCGGCCGCGCGGGCGTGGCTAGACGAGGCTGGCTACCCCGACACCTTGTCCTATGTGCGAGCGATGGCGATTCGAGTGCTTGAGCACACAGGTGTGCTTCCACACTTGAACCCCGGTGTCATGAGTTGGGCCCAGATGCGCCGGTTGCGTCCGGTAGCTCCGAGCATGGGCATGATGCTTGAAACCACAAGTACAGCACTGTGGACGACCCCGGGAGCAGCGCACTACGCCAGCCCCGACAAAGACCCGAAAGTCCGGCTGCGGGTGCTCGACGATGCGGGTCGGCTGATGATTCCGTTCACGACCGGATTGCTCGTGGGCATCGGTGAGACTTTGGCCGACCGCGCGGAGTCACTCTTTGCCATACGTGCCACTCATCGAAAGTACGGGCATATCCAAGAGGTGATCATTCAAAACTTCCGGGCGAAGGATGACACCGCGATGCGACGGGAGCCAGATCTCGCCGAGCAGGAGTACCTAGCTGCCATCGCCGTCGCGCGTTGCGTACTCGGGCCGCGCATGCGTATCCAAGCCCCGCCCAATCTCAGTGAGCTTCAGGAGTTGCCGCGCCTGTTGGCCGCTGGGGTCGATGACTGGGGCGGTGTAAGCCCGGTGACGGCCGACCACGTCAACCCAGAACGCCCGTGGCCGCATCTTGATGATCTGGAAAAAGCCACTGCTGCCATGGGTTTTCAGTTGTCACCCAGGCTCACTGTGCACCCCGAGTACATCAATACGGGGGAGTGGGTTGACCCTCGGGTGCAGCCCTTTGTCACCGCACTAGCCGATCCGCAGACCCGGTTATTGCGCGCTGGGGCATACGCGGTGGGACAGGCCTGGCAGGAACCTGATGACGACGGCGGGTCGTATCAGGCATTTGCCGATCGGCATTCGGGCGGGCGAACACAACTGCATCGCGAGGTCGACACCGTTGGCCGCAGTAATGATCGGCGCAGTGATTTTGACGAAGTTTATGGTGATTGGCAGGCCGTACGCGAGCACGCGGCTGCCACGCGGATGGCCCCGGCTCGACTGGGATCAGATGAGCGCACAGCCCTCGACCTCGCGGCCACGAATCCGGCCAGCCTGGCCGAGGCAGAGCACGAGTCATCAGCCCGGCTGCTGATGGAGGCAGATGGCGCGGTTTTGGCGACGCTGATCGATATCGCCGATCAGTTGCGCCGATCGGTAAACGGCGATGAGGTCACCTACGTCATCAACCGCAACATCAACTTCACCAACGTGTGTTACACCGGGTGTCGGTTCTGTGCGTTTGCTCAACGCAAGACCGATGTGGATTCCTACACGTTGACCCTCGAGCAGGTCAGCGAGCGGGTACGTGAGGCGGTCGCCGACGGTGCGACGGAGATTTGCATGCAGGGCGGTATCCATCCAGACCTTCCGGGCACCGCATACTTCGACCTCGCCCGAGCGGTCAAGCAGGCCGCACCAGACATTCACCTTCATGCGTTCTCGCCGATGGAGGTCGTCAGTGGGGCTTCGCGTACCGGGCTGTCGGTGCGCGAATGGTTGATCGCGGCCAAGGAAGCCGGCCTTGATTCGATCCCGGGCACGGCTGCAGAGATCCTCGACGATGACGTGCGCTGGGTGCTGACTAAAGGCAAGCTGCCGACCGAGTCGTGGATCGACGTGATCTCGACAGCGCATGAAGTGGGTCTGCCCTCGACTTCCACGATGATGTACGGCCACGTTGACCACCCCGGTCATTGGGTGGGGCACCTAGCGACCTTGCGCCGCATTGGTGCGGCCAGCCGCGCTCAGCACCCGGCCGGCATTACGGAGTTCGTGGCGCTCCCTTTCATTCACCACAATGCCCCTGTGTACCTGGCAGGTGCGGCCAGGCCTGGGCCAACGGCTCGAGATAACGCGGCCGTGCACGCGATGGCACGTCTGATGCTGCACGGGGTCATTGACAATGTGCAGTGCTCGTGGGTGAAGTTGGGTGACGACGGGGTGCGGGCGATGTTGTCGGCGGGGGCCAACGACCTTGGCGGAACCCTCATGGAGGAGACAATCAGCCGGATGGCGGGATCCGAGCACGGTTCGGCCAAATCGGTGCGTGACTTGACCTCAGTAATCACCTCCGCCGGGCGCATTCCCCGACAGCGGACCACCACGTACGGGCCCGTCGAGCAAGCCTGACCGCCCCCGCACTTGACGTCTGCGGGCGCGCCCGATGTAATAACATCATTGTTATTCGTTAGCTCGCCCATTGCTGACGTGTTGGGCGGTCGTATGACTTGGGGTGCGGTCACGCACCCGGGTCGGTACGTTCGCTCAACTCGGTGAGGAGGACCACGACCGTGGCCACGTACCCCAACCCGGCTGTCACTGACCCGTCCGTTGGCACCGATTCCCCGCCTGCCGCTGCCGTTGATCATCTGGCCGCAGTCATGGCGCTGGTCGAACCGGCGGAATCCAATCAGGACACGATCTTGCCCTTGAGTGTGATTGAGGGCATGGAGTGGCAGGAGCGTGCCCTGTGCGCCCAGACCGATCCTGAGGCGTTCTTCCCCGAAAAAGGTGGCAGCACCCGTGAGGCCAAGAAGGTATGCCTGTCGTGTGAGGTGCGTGGGGACTGCCTGGAGTATGCCTTGGCCCACGATGAGAGATTTGGTATTTGGGGTGGACTGTCCGAGCGGGAGCGCCGCCGGCTGAAGAAGCAGGCGGTCTGAACACCGACCATCGCGTCACCGCCGTCGTTGTCGCCCGCGACGGTCACATTTGGCTACCGGCAACTCTGACCGTTCTGGCCCAGCAGACGCGCAGCCCCAATGCGATCATCGGCATAGATGCGGGCTCCAGCGATGACACGGCCCACATTCTTACCGAGGCGCTCGGTGTCGACCGGGTGCACCAGATGCCGGCGACCTCAGCTCTGATCGGTTTTGGTGAAGCGGTGAAGTCTGGTCTTCGCGCGCTTCCGGACACCGAAAATACCGGTGCGCTGACCCCGATTACCGACTCCGATGGTGGCGCACACGAGTGGCTGTGGTTGCTGCATGACGATTCTGCCCCCGACCCTGACTGCCTAGCGCAATTGCTCGCAGCTGCTGAGGCCCATCCGCGCGCGGTGATTCTTGGCCCCAAGTCACTGGGCTGGCATGATCGGCGGTTGCTGATCGAGGTGGGGTTCACGATCACCGGATCCGGGCGGCGATTCACTGACCTCGACATGCGCGAACATGACCAGGGTCAACATGACTCCCGTAGTGAGGTGCACGCGGTCGGCAGCGCCGGAATGCTGATTCGTCGGGATGCGTGGGAGGCGCTGGGTGGCTTTGACCCCGCGCTGCCGCTCTACCGCGATGATCTTGATCTGTGTTGGCGCGCGTGGCGGGCCGGCCATGAGGTTCGGGTGGTCCCCGATGCGGTCATTCACCACCGCGAGGCGTCATTCCACGGGCGCCGGCTGGGCTCGACCACGGCCGGGCGGGGGCATCGCCTCGACCGCCGTGGGGCCCTGCACGTATTGCTGACCCATGCCACCACCTGGCGGCTTCCCGTCACGGGCTTGCGGCTACTTGTGGGCTCACTCGTGACCGCGATCGTGTCGATTTTGGGTAAGGCGCCACGGCGGGCCGCAGATGAGGCGCTCGCTTGGGGCGCTCTTTTGGCGCATCCGAGACGCCTTCGTGCGGCCCGAGCGGGGGTGCGGGCGACAGCACAGCTGACGTCACGGGCAGCGGTGGGTGAATTCCGCCCGGGATTCTTGGTGCAAAGTCGACAGGCCCTTGATGCCCTGAGCGGATCGTTGAGCGCCTCTCGGGAGGGTGGCGCGAGCACCTCGGGCAGCGGCGGCGGGATCGAAACTGGTCCCGGTGATGACGCCATGGACCTTTACGATGACCCGGCCGGTACCTGGCTGCGCAGGGTGCTGACCCGGCCCGGGGTGCTGGTGGGGCTTGGCCTCATCGTGATCAGCATCGCGGCCACCAGATCGCTGTGGTGGGGTGAGGGCGTTCTGTTCGGGGGTGCGCTGTTGCCCACACCGCAGGGCGCCGGTGACCTGTGGACGAGTTACACCAGCATCTGGCACGACGTAGGCCCTGGTTCGACCACCCCGAGTCCGGCTTGGATGGGTCTCCTCGCGGCCTTTTCGACGATGCTTCTTGGTAAGGCCCCCTTCGCTGTCAGCGTGGTGTTGCTCTTGTCTGTGCCGATGGCCGGACTATCGGCGTGGTGGTCCCTCCGCGGCTGGGTGTCAGCCACCGGTGTGCGCGTCTGGGCGGCCATCGCGTACGCGCTGCTGCCCGCGGTCGTGGCAGCGACGGCCTCGGGTCGGTTGGGAACCGCGGCAGCGGCAGTCTTGATGCCGCCGACCATGCGGGCCATGGCTCGCACCTTGACCGTGTCGGGTACCGGCGTGCGCCCAGCTACCGCGAGAACGCCCTGGTGGACTGCGCTGTTGCTAGCGGCCACGGCGGCCTGCGCGCCCATCCTTTGGCCCGTGGTGGCACTCACCAGCATCGTCATTGCCGTTGTCGTGCTGCTGCGCACGCAGCGGCGGCGCACCACGATGGTATTTGGTGTTGTAGTAGCGGTGTTTGTGCCCGTGTTCTTGTTGTTCCCCTGGTCGTTTCATGTGCTGGCAAACCCTGGGTTATTGCTGCTCGAACCCGGACTACCCGGGCCCATCGACCCGTCGCTGTCGCCCCTGGATATCGCGTTGCTGCATCCAGGGGGAGCAGGCGTGTCGCCGATCATCATCAGCGTCGGCATCGTGGTGGCCGGAGCGTTGGCCCTGTTGCGCGCCGAGCGCCGCCTTGCGATCACGGGCATCCTCGGCGTCGGTGCGGTGGGCCTTGTCGTGGGCATCGTGATGAGCCGTGTGTTAGTCACCGACCCCACGTCCTCAGGGCTGGTCACTCCCTGGCCTGGACCGGCGACGTTGCTCTGGGGCGCGGCCCTGATCACCGCAGCGGCACTGGCGGCCGATGGGCTTCGAGAGCGCATGGCTGATGCCGCCTTTGGTTGGCGTCAGCCGGTGGCCTTGGTCACGGCGCTTGTTGCGGTGGCTGCGCCCATGCTTGCCGTTGTGTACTGGTTGCCCGGCGCCGGTGATCCTTTGCGTCGAGGTACCCCCGGAGTCTTGCCCTCCTTTGTTGCCGCAGAGGCCCTGGGGCCGCAGGCCCCGCGCACGCTGGTGGTGCGCCCGAGCGGAGCGGGAGCCATCGACTACACCCTGATCAATGGGTCGGGCCCGATATTGGGTGACGCCGACGTAGGCCCACCCGCCGACGTGTGGCTGCCCCTTGATGCCTTGGTCTCCACCTTGGTTTCTGGCCGAGGTGGGCCCGAGGTCGCCGCTTTGGCCGACTACGCCGTGCGCTACATCGTTGCGGAGGTGGAGGCGAACTCGAGTCTTGTGCGCAACCTCGACTCAGTGCCGGGATTGCGCCGTGTCTCGGGCGCTGATGGTGAAATTCTGTGGCGTATCAGCGGAATCACGGCTCGCGTGCGGGCGGTTCCTGCGGCCGGGTCGAATACGGCCAATGAGTCGATTCCGTTACCGGTGACCGACATCAACACCGCGCAGCCACTGGTTGACTCGCCGATTCCCGGTGCCGGTGACATCTTGCTGGCTCAGGATAGTGATGCACCATGGCGCGCGATACTGGCCAATGGCCAGACCATCGAGGCAGCACCGTCGGATGCACAAGGCGTGGGGCTGCAACGATTTGTGATTCCCAGCGGCGTGAGCGCAGGTGATCGAATTACGATTGATGTCGATAATTCCAGTCGGACCGCATGGCTTTGGGTGCAGTTGATCGTTGTGATCGTTGTGATCGTGCTGGCCCTTCCTGGAAGGCGCGTCAACGCAGATGCCGATGACGCCCTCGACCCGGATGCCCCTTCGGTGAATGACGACGAGCGCGGTTCGGAGGTGCCTCATGTCAACGCCCGAGCCGACATCGGCTGACGAAGCATCCGTGCAGGCTGCATCGGATGCATCCGATGCAGCGAAGTCACCGCGGCGTCCCCGGCGTCGCGTGCGTCGATCCGTACGGGTGCCACCTGATCCGCGCGGACCCATTGCGGTCCTCATAGCGGTGGCAGTGCTGGTCGGGATCATCGCGATCACCTCGGCGCTGCCCCGTCAATCGACCGCCGCGCTGCCGCCGCCGATTGTTGAGCCGGTGGCCACCACGACATTGGTGTGCCCCGAGCCCGGAGGCACTGATGATGCGGTCATTACGTCGGCTCTCACCAGCGTGCCTGGCCTCCTTGGTCAAGATGTCCCGGGCACCGTGACCCTGGGATACCTCGATCGCCCCGATGAGACCGTCACTGCCGATCCACAGACCGGCGTGCGTCAACCGGGTGACTCGGCGCAGGTCGTCGACAGCGATGGCCGTCAGCGTCCGCTGGTGGTGCGCGCAGATGAGGGTCTAGCACCGGGTTTGGTTGCTGGGTCATATGACCTGGCACTGGGCGGACCCAAGCGCGGCCTGGCCATGCTTAATTGCCCGGCCCCGGCACCGACCTGGTGGTTTGCCGGAGGAGGTTCAACGGCCGGACGCAGCTCAACTTTGTACCTGGTCAATCCAGAAACCACCGACGCCGAGGTGGACATCGACATCGCCGGACCCGAAGGCCTGGTGTCGACCCCCTCATTACGTGGTGTGATCGTGCCGGCGCTGAGTCGACAATCGGTCCGGTTGACCGCCGTTGCCCCGCAATTACCGGCAGCAGTGTGGAACGTGCAGGTGCGCACCGGTCGCATCGTGGCAAGCCTGATCGATATTGACGCCGAAGGTTTCATTCAGCAGGGCATTGACTGGGTGCCACCAGCGGCTGATCCGGCCACCAAGGTCTGGCTCCCAGGGGTGTTGGGCACCGTGGGTAACCGGCAATTGATTATCTACACCCCAGGCGACACCGACGCTGAGATCGGCTTACGGATCCTCACCGCTGATGGTGCATTCACTCCCGTCGAACTTGACACGATTCAGGCCCCGGCCGGGGTGGTCACGACTGTCAATCTGGCGTCAGTGTTGAACGGCGTCTCGGCGACGGTGGAGTTGACCTCGCAGGTACCGATCGTGGCGGGTATGCGCCAGCAACATCCGGGTATTGATGCTTCGGGTACCCAGGCCCGCATTGAGGTTTCCTATTCCGCCGGTGCCACTCGGCTGTCGTCACTAGCGAGCGCAGCAGGGTTGCCCGCGGTGCGAGGTACGGAATCGGTGGTGTGGTTGACCGCGCCGCGCCCGGCCAACACCGATGACACCGGCACGCTGGTTGAGGTGCGCATCCTGCCTTTCCCCGCACAAGCGCAGACCCCCGATCCGTTGAACGTCTTCGTCGCCTTCGACCGCTCGATTCCGGTAAACCTGCCCCGCCCCGAAGGTGCCACCTGGATGACGGTCGCAGTGAACCCAACCGATCACCCCGTGTACGCGGCCCAGACGTCCCTTCGACGGGGGTCTCGCGGATCGCTCATCAGCGGGTACCCGCTCACCGCCCTGCGGACGACCGTGACGATTCCCACGGCCACCCAATCGGTGTCCCTGTCGCTGCCCTAGCTCGCGGCTGGGCCCAGGCTGTGAAGCAGCGGCGTGGCATCCCGCGAGGTGACGCAGCCGACGGCTAACCTGCAATACGTGGCCTACCGACGTCGATGCTCGCGTCCGTCCTGCACCCGCCATGCGGCCGCGACACTGACCTACATGTACCGCGAATCAACGGCCGTTTTGGGGCCGCTGTCTGATGTTGTCGAGCCGCACGGATATGACATGTGTGCCATTCATGCCGAGCGCCTTACCGCACCACGTGGCTGGGAACTCATTCGTATTGCCCCAGACCCCATGGAGCCGTTGGCTCGACTCGAAGACATGGAAGCCCTTGCCAATGCCGTGCGCGAAGAGGCGGTGCTGGCCAGACCGGCCACGCCCTCCGCCGGCGCGATCAACGAACCGATCCAGACAACGCTGGCGGGTGCCGTGGGCGAAGGCGTTCAGCGCGGACACCTGCGCTCTCTGCCGGGGCAGTCGCCTGGCCAGGACGTCTAGCCGGCATGGACGCCTAAGCCGTGACCTTTAGCGCCACCCAGCTTGATGCGGTCATCAAGGCCTATGACATTCGCGGTGTCGTGGGGGACACGTTCACCACCGACCTAGCCCGAGCCGTAGGCGCGGCAGCGGTTGAGGTGTTGGAAGTGCGCGGTGATGCTGGCGGTCCGCAGGCCATGGTGATCGGCCACGATATGCGCGAATCCAGTCCACAGGTGGCAGCGGCGATCGCTGAAGGAGTCACGGGTGCCGGTGCCGATGTCGTCATGATCGGACTAGCGAGCACCGATGGCCTCTACTACGCCTCCGGAGCTATGGGTCTGCCCGGAGCGATGGTCACGGCCTCGCACAACCCAGCCAAGTACAACGGCATCAAACTGTGCCGGCAATTTGCCGCACCTGTTGGTCAAGACACCGGACTTGCCCAGATTCGTCGGCTCGTGCAATACGGAATACCGGAGTTTGCCGGCCCGCGGGGCGGGGTGCGCCACGTTGATGTCCTAGTTGACTATGCCCGGTATTTACGCGAGTTGATACCGCTGAGTGAGATCCGGCCCTTGCGGGTGGTGGTCGATGCCGGCAATGGCATGGCTGGATACACCGTTCCAGCGGTCCTGACCGATGGCGCAGGGCTGCCCTCCCTACCGCTCGAGGTCATCGATATGTACTTCGAACTGGATGGCAACTTTCCCCATCACGAGGCAAACCCGATTGATCCCGAAACCCTTATTTCACTGCAGCGCAGGGTTATTGCTGAGAATGCCGATCTCGGTCTTGCCTTCGATGGTGATGCCGACCGGTGTTTTGTTGTCGACGAACAGGGAAGGGTCGTGTCACCGTCCACACTGACGGCGCTGATCGCCGCCCGTGAGCTACAGCGAGTGCCCGGTGCGACGATTATTCATAATCTGATCACGTCTCGTGTCGTCGCCGAAACAGTGCGAGCCAACGGGGGCGTACCGGTGCGCACTCGGGTGGGGCACTCATTCATCAAGGCGGAAATGGCCCGAACGGGCGCTATTTTCGGTGGCGAGCATTCTGGGCATTTCTACTTTGCTGATTTCTGGCGCGCTGACTCGGGGATGTTAGCGGCACTTCATGTGCTGGCTGCACTGGGTGACGCACCTGAGACCACCGCGCTGTCGACATTGCTGGCCCCTTTTGATCAATACAACGCTAGTGGTGAGATCAATTCCGTCGTCGGCGATGTTGCTTCGGCTACGGCTCGAGTGCTTGCGCACTTTGCTGATGCACCGGTCACCGTCGACGATTTGGATGGATTAACCGTTCAGGCAACTGACTGGTGGTTCAACCTGCGACCGAGCAACACCGAGCCGCTATTGCGGCTCAATGTCGAGGCGCAGACGTCGGAGGTCATGACGGCCACGCGCGATGTCGTGCTCGGACTTATCCGGTCGTAGGCTGTGGGGGTGACATCACTTCAAGATGACAGCAGTGCCGATAGCCAGACCAGCGCCCTGGGCCTTGACCCGCGCCTCCTTGATCTGCTGGCCTGTCCGTGCCCGGCCCACGCACCGGTGCGCGAAGACGCCGAACGGGGTCTGTTGGTGTGTACCGAATGCGGGCGCGGATTCGTCGTAAACGCAGGAATTCCGGTGATGCTGCTTGACGAGTCCGTTCCCGCGGTTGGCTGAACATTGGTCCAGGTCATTGATGGCGCGCTGAAGGACTATGCGTGGGGTGTCGTGGATGGGCTTGTGCCGTGGTGTCCACCCACGGGGGATCCGCAGGCTGAGTTGTGGTTTGGTCGCCACCGGGCCGGGCCCTCACCCATTGCCGATGGTTCGGGTGTCACGCTTGCTGACCTGCCCGAACACGATGGTATGCCGCTGGTGAAGTTGCTGGCGGCTGCGAAACCGTTATCGATTCAGGTGCATCCTGATGCCGCGCGGGCATCGGCTGGCTTCGCATTGGATCGCACGAAAATTGCGGCCGATCGCAGATACAGCGATGCCGCCGAAAAATCCGAAATGCTCGTGGCGTTGACCACCTTCGATGCGCACGCCGGATGGCGCGAACCGGCAGAAGCGTCACTGTTGTTGAGCCGGGCCGGGGCAAGCGATGACATTGTCGATGTCGTGGCGCACGGGGATCGATCGGAAGCAGTACGAGTGCTGTTGTCACTAACCCGCGTAGTGATCGAACCCATTGAACAGCAGTTAATTTCCGCTGCGATTGCGCTGGGCTGGACCCGCGAATCCGTGGCCGCATTGTCTCGTGTCTTAGCCACCTACCCGCATGATCCAGGAGTCTTGGTCACGGTGCTGATGCAGCACTATCGGCTGCTACCCGGGGTCGGATTGGCGGTGCCAGCGGGAGTCGTGCATTCCTATGTCGATGGAATGGCGTTGGAGGTAATGACCTCATCAGACAATGTGCTGCGGTTAGGACTCACGCCTAAGCCCATCGCTATCGACGATGCACTTGCAGCTGTGCGGCCTGATCGCGAGCCGGTTGTACTGGATATCGCCAGCGAGTTGAACCCACCGGGAATGCCCTTTCGTGTTGCCGCTGTGGTCGATGGTGGGCACATCGAGCTTGTGGCAGATACCCATCATGTGGTGGTGTGCCTCGAGGGCCAGTGCCGAGTTGGTACGGACTGTGCGCTTCCCGGTCAGGCGATTGTCGTGCCCCCGCTTGGTCAAGCCACCACCGCACACGTGACCGGGCGAGCCATGGTCGTCGCGGGGGATCAGCCGCCCGGATAAGCAGGACTTGAGCCCATCGCTTCCAGGCTCCATGCGCCGGCAAGCGGTGCAAATATGCGTCCGTCTGCGGTGGCGATCAGGGTCTGCTGCCCGGGTGCGGCGGCCACGCGGATGGGTGATTCGGGTGCGCCGAGATCGCGCACGGTACCTCGGCCGAGGTCAATCTCATACAGCGTCTGCGGCGCGGCCCCCTCGGCGGCGATGCTGATGAGTTGATCATCGCGAGACCAGGAGACGTCGATGAGTTCGCTCAACCGTGATTCCGCGCGGACGGGTGACGTAAGAATCGGTCCACTCTCGCGCTGCACCACGATGGCGATGAACAAGATGGCACGTGGGCCGCGGCGAGTGACCAGTGCCACGCGTGTGCCATCGCGACTCATCGAAACCGACTCAATGACGACACGATCAGGGAGCCCCTCGACAGGAACATCCGTGGTGACTCCATCGGGCGAAATCTGTTGGACAACACCGTCAGAACTCACTGACCACGCCAGGGGGCCGCGGCCGAATGAGGGCCGGGATTGACCCGGCTCAGCGATAGCCTCGACGAGCACCTCGCCTTGAACCATCGGGCCCAGCCACACATTGGCCCGATCGCCTAGCCCGGCCACCTGCGCACCATCGAGTGTGATGGCGATGCCGCTCAATGGCGGTTCGCCCAGGCCTGCACCCCCGGGCACCGAGACCGGTCCATTGTCGAGCAGTCGAGCTACCCGCGTGCCACTGACCAGATAGGCCACGGTGTCGGGGGGCATCAGATTGGGATCGAAGCTTGGCCAGGCATCACGAGATTGGGGTGATCCGGCACCGGCAACGGTCCATGGCTGGCCGCCGGCGGTGATATCTACCGCCTGCACGGCGCTGATTTGGCGCAGGGTCCACACCAGTTGCGCGCTCATCGCCGCCCTGGTCGCGTCATCGGTGAGTCGTGCCAGGGTGTCCAGGTCAACGCGTGCGACGCCGTCGACGATGGGAACTGCATCGACGGCCAGCGCGCTCCCGTCGGGGAATCCGGTGCGCACTGCCGGCGCGAGCCAGTCGGTCGGACCGGCGACCAGGGCGCGGGTGAGGGAAGTGGCCACCCCCGGACCGTCTAGGGCAATCATCCGGGGGTCGGGAACCAAGGTGGTGAATGTCGGATCGAGGAAGTACACGTTGTAGGTGCGGTAAGCCCGATCGATATCGGCCCGTGAGAGCAAAAGCCCGACGGGGGTTGAGGCAATTCGCCATTGTCCATTCACCGTGGTTAATCGAAACGTGATGTTGACCTCACGGGAGGCAGCAGACACCTGATATCGCCCCTGGTCGGAGATCGTGCCGACCTCGGGTGCGCTCAGCCCAACGGTCGTGACGGAGCTCTCGGCGGTTCCGGACTGCGCACTCAAGGTCAGGGTTCCGTCGTATACCTGAGTGCCGGTGCCGGGGCTCCACACGGCGGCTGATTCTGGCGTGAGGTACTCCCGGGCAACCGCATGGTCATCTTCGAATGAGGCGGATGCTTGCACGAAGCCAGCGACGATTTCCCCGGGCCCCATGCCCGGCTGTGGTGGTCGGGCGATGACGCGGATGACCTGATCGGTGGTGCCGCTGTCAATGCGCTCGCCCTCTTGGACAGGACCGCTCGTCGGTATCGAAATACAACCGGCGAGCAGGGTCGTCAGCGCGAGGACAAAGGCAATCCCCGTCCTGCGCCCTGTCTGATTGCGCTGTTGCGGGTGCGACATCAGGGCTGTCATAGCAGGCCCGCATGTGAGGAGGAAGAAACAGGTGACCGATCTGGATTCGCTTGCGATGGCAACGCGATGTTCGGGTTCACGTCGACACCAGCATCTGCGGGTGTGAGCGCCAGGGGTGAGTCGAGGAGTTGGTCATGGGCCGCTCGGGGTAACGTCAATCGGAAGCAAGCTCCCTGCTGAGGCGCACCCCACACCTCAAGCCAGCCACCATGCAATCGCACATCTTCAAGAGCGATCGCTAAGCCAAGTCCGGTACCGCCGGTCGTGCGCGCCCGAGCAGGATCTGCTCGCCAAAACCGGGTGAAAACATGATTGGCAGCTTCATCGCTGAGTCCGACACCGTAGTCGCGAACGGTCACGGCGACGGATGATGCCGAGGCGCCGATGGTGACGATGATGGGCCGTCCCTCGCCATGCTCGACAGCATTGTCGAGCAGATTGCGAAGCACTCGATCGATGCGTCGTGAATCAGCTGAAACCGTTGCATCCCAAGGGCTATCTTCCTTCGCTGTCTCGTCAATGGCAACCACCAGCGGTGACCCGTAGCGGTCGGCGAGCGGGGTGGTAGCTGCCACGACACGGTTGACCAGTGCGACCACGTCAAGCAGATCAACGTCTAGTACAGCCGCACCAGCGTCATGTCGAGATATCTCCAGCAGGTCGGTCAGCAGACTCTCGAATCGATCCAATTGGGTTTGCAGTAGTTCGGCGGACCGGGCAGTCGCCGCGTCGTACTGGTCCCGACCCTCAAACAGCAGATCCGCTGCCATCCGGATCGTCGTGAGCGGAGTACGTAGTTCGTGCGACACATCGGCAACGAAGCGCTGCTGTACGCGGGAGAGATCCTCGAGTTGATGGATCTGTTTCTCCAAACTCGCGGCCATGTCGTTGAAGGATGAAGCCAGTCGGGCCAAATCGTCTTCCCCGCGTACTTGGATTCGTTCGGTCAGATGCCCGTGAGCGAACTGTTCGGCCACCTGTGCTGCTGTGCGCACGGGAGTCACGACCTGCCGCGTCACGATCCAGGCGATGGCTGCCAGCAAGATGACGAGTAAGGCTCCCACCGCGACGACGCCACCGCGTACCAGGTCGAGGGTGCCGACCTGATCGGTCAGGGGGAACAGGTAGTACAGCTCGTAGGTGCCTAGGCCCGGAATCGTCAACGGCGCACCCACCGCGATACCGGGAACACCGCGGTTATCCAGGTAGGTGATCTCGGTGAAAGTCCACGACAGACGCCCGGAGTCGTTGACGCTGGTGCGCAAGTCAGTCGGAACGCTCAACGTCGAAACCAGATTGGTCCCCCGCTCAGGCGCATTATTGTCATTGTCGGGAGTCGCCAGTAACAGCACCTCGTACTGGGGCGGATTGCCAGCGCGGGCGGCCAATGATGCGACCAGGGTGTCAACGACCCGACCGGGGGATGCGGCTGCCGTTCCAGTCTCGACGGCTGCTGATACCCGCTGCGCATCGGTCATGCCTGCTCTCGCCTCTGTGATGGCATTGCGCTCGGCGGCGGCCAGCAGCCCGGATGAAATGCTCGTAAGCAAAATGAAGCCCAGTGCAGCCACGACAACGAGGGACAGGATCAACGTGGTTGAGGTGACCCGCACCAGCAGAGATCCCCGCCAAATCGAGCGCAGGCGAAGCCCCGCAGCGCGGATCCTGGTCACGGTGGGCCGGCCTTGTACCCCACGCCCCGGATAGTGAGCACGATCTCGGGTTTTTCCGGATCGTGTTCGATCTTCGCGCGCAGGCGTTGCACATGAACGTTGACCAGTCGCGTATCAGCGGCATGGCGATAACCCCATACGTCTTGGAGTAGTGCCTCGCGACTAAAGACCTGCCACGGTTTACGAGCCAAGCACACCAGCAGGTCGAACTCCAGCGGCGTGAGGCTGATCAAGTCGTTGCCGCGTTTTACTGAATGCCCGGCAACATCGATCGATAGGTCGCATACGGTGAGCAATTCAGCAGCCGGCTCATCGGTGCGGCGCATGCGGGCTCGCAGTCGGGCGACAAGTTCCTTGGGCTTGAAGGGTTTGACGATGTAATCATCAGCGCCTGACTCAAGCCCGACCACCACATCGACGGTGTCGTTGCGGGCGGTCAACATGACGATGGGTGTGCCCGATTCGGCGCGAATCATTCGGCAAATATCGATGCCATCGACACCGGGAAGCATGAGGTCGAGCAGCACGATGTCGGGTTTTGCGTCACGAAAAGCTTGAACGGCTAGAGACCCATCGGCACAAAACGTGGGATCGAACCCCTCGCTGCGCAGCACGATACCGAGCATTTCAGCTAACGCTAGGTCGTCGTCGACAACGAGCACTCGTCCCTTCACAGGCCTATCGTGTCACCTTCTGCGCGATTATGTGCTCTCCCGGGCCTACAGCAAGAGCAGAAACAGCGCTCCGGGCAGATTATTGACCCCATGGGCGACGATCGGAGCGCCGAGTCCGCGAGTAAACCAGCGCAGCACTCCAAAAACGGTGCCGCTGACCAGAAGGATCGGCATGCGCGTGGGTTCAAGATGGAACGCCGCGAAAATGAATGCGGTGATGAAGATCACCCATGCCGGGTGGATGCCTCGTTTAGCCAAGGCGCCAAAGGCAAGGCCCCGAAAGGCGATCTCTTCCACGACCGGTGCCCCGATCGCCACGAGCAGCGCGAAAATCACCAGCGCTACGTAGGGGCCGGAATCGGCGATATCTTGCGCAACTTCACCGGCGGCGGAGTCGAAGTCGCCGATGATAGTGGTGAGCACGACGGCGACGAGACCGGAAAGAATCAATGAAGCGATGCCGCCGATCACGCCCCAGCCGACATCTGACCAGGTCAGGCGCAGTCCCAGGTCGATGCGCGGGCCGTTGCCTCGCACAGTGGTGATCAGCAGCGGCCACCCGGCCAACGCAATCCACGGTGTTGCCAGGCCTACAAGCAGACTCCAGGCGAGGGTGAGCCCAAACGTGGACTCCAAGCCCACAGCGAGTAGCAGTCCGATGATGGAAAACCCGACGGCGCCGACCAGCGTGTAGGCAACATCGGGAAGACCCCAGGCGGGGGAACGCAAGACCTTGCCCGACGCTATTGCTCTCGTCACGGTGTCGGGGCACCCGGGATAGTCCGGTGGGGTTAAGCCAACCACCTTCATGCCACGTTCCCCTGCCTGGATGTGCGGTGAAACCCGCGGCTGCGGGCGTGTGTTTTCAGTAGCGGTAGTGCTCGGGCTTATAGGGCCCGGCCACATCGACACCGAGGTACTCAGCCTGGGTCTTGTTCAACTCCGTAAGGCGGACACCGAGTGCGTCTAGGTGCAGTCTCGCGACCTTCTCGTCGAGGTGCTTGGGCAAGATATGCACGCCCATGGGGTAGTCCTCCAGTCGCGTGAACAACTCGATCTGGGCCAGCACCTGGTTAGTGAAGGAGTTGCTCATGACAAAGGATGGGTGGCCGGTTGCGTTGCCGAGATTGAGCAGGCGCCCCTCGGACAAGACGATGATCGAATGACCATCAGGGAAGACCCACTCATCAACCTGGGGCTTGATGGTCTTGCGAGTGATGCCCTCAATGGCCGACAGGCCGGCCATATCGATTTCGTTGTCGAAATGACCGATGTTGCCAACGATGGCCTGGTGCTTCATCTGTGACATCAATTCGGCGGTGATGACGTCGTAGCACCCGGTTGCCGTGATGAAAATGTCTGCAGAATCCACGACGTCTTCGATCCGTGCCACCTGATAGCCGTCCATCGCAGCCTGTAGCGCGCAGATGGGATCGATTTCGGTCACGATCACGCGAGCGCCTTGGCCACGCAGTGAATCGGCGCTGCCTTTGCCGACATCGCCGTAACCGGCAACGACCGCCACCTTGCCGCCGATCAGAGTGTCGGTGGCGCGGTTGATGCCATCGATCAGGGAGTGGCGGCAACCGTACTTGTTGTCGAACTTGCTCTTGGTCACCGAATCGTTGACGTTGATGGCCGGGAACAACAAACTGTTGTCGCGCATCATCTCGTACAGGCGGTGAACACCGGTCGTTGTTTCCTCAGTCACGCCCCGAATACCAGCGCCAATGCGGGTCCAGCGCTGTGCGTCTTCGGTGAGCGAGCGACGTAGGACGTCCAAGACGACGGCGTATTCCTCCGACGTGTTGGCATCGGCCGAGGGTACGACGCCCGCCGCTTCGAATTCGGTGCCCTTGTGAACGAGCATGGTGGCGTCGCCGCCGTCGTCAAGAATCATGTTGGGTCCGTCGCCATCGGGCCAGCGCAGCACCTGCTCGGTGCACCACCAGTACTCCGCCAGGGACTCGCCTTTCCAGGCGAAGACGGGCACGCCCTGTGGATTGTCGACGGTGCCATCGCGACCAACGACCACCGCAGCTGCGGAGGGGTCCTGGGTGGAGAAAATATTGCACGAGGCCCAGCGCACCTGCGCGCCCAGATCGATGAGGGTTTCGATCAGTACCGCTGTTTGTACGGTCATGTGTAGTGATCCGGTGATGCGAGCTCCGCGAAGTGGCTGTGAGGCACCGAACTCTTCACGCATCGCCATCAGGCCGGGCATCTCGTGTTCGGCCAATCGAATCTCATCGCGACCAAGTTCTGCGAGGGAAAGATCAGCGACTTTGAAGTCGGGGATTCCGTCAGGGGTTGTCAGGGGCTGAGCAGTAGACATCGAGTGCCTCGTTTCGGGAAGAAAAATGACTGATCCGGCAAACGTCACGAGGCTTCGATGGTTTCCGGTCCGATAACTGTGTTGCACATAATACAGCGCTTATGCACAGATGCTGACTGAACCGTCGGGGGCGGCTCGGTGGGCCCCAGGGTAGGCCCATGGTGGAGTCATGAATCCGATGACGACGCGGGTGGAGGCCGTGGGCAGTGCTCTACTCGATCTGGTCATGCCTCGCGAATGTGTCGTGTGTGGCGCGCCGGGGTTGGCTGTATGTCGATCGTGTGAACGTCGCCTCGTGAGTCAACCGGTGGTCCAGGGCCCAGGCATTTCTCGCGGCGACCTCACTGGCGCTGACACCTGCGTGCCGGTGCGGTGCGCCGGTTGGTTGACAGGTGACCTCGACACGGTCATACGTGCCTGGAAGGACCATGGTCAGCGCGCCATCGCCCACCCGCTGTGCCGGTTACTCTCGGGCGTCATCGCCGCCGATCTTTCGCGGAACGTCAATGGGCACGCACCCGCCGCGCCGCGACCCGTACTTACCGCGATCCCGGCCACCGATCGTGCCCGATGGAATAGAGGTGAGGACATTGTGGATCGATTGGCCTCGCTCACCGCCAGGCAGCTCGCGACGAACGGCGTCAAGGCAGCCCACCATCAGATCCTGAGAGTGACTCGAACCGTCGCCGATCAACGTCATCTAGGGGCGGCTGATCGACGCGAGAACGTGCGGGGCGTTTTCGCTGTTCGTTGCGCTGTTCAGGCCCCGGTGGTCGTGATCGACGATGTCGTCACCACCGGGGCGACGATCCACGAGGGTGTCGCGGCACTGACTCGAGCGGGCATGCACGTCGTTGCCGTGGTGGCTTTGGCCCACACTGTGATGAACGGAGTCGGAAAGTAGGGTCACAATGGGCCGCTCTTGGGTTAGCGTGGAGGTAACGCATCACGCTTCCCGCGCGTTGCTTTCGGATACCGAAAGGAATGGGTATGACAGTGACCAGCGCCGAAGTCCCCACAGAAATCATCCTGCGTGGACGACACACAGATCTGACTGATCGATTTCGCGAACATGCCACCGAAGCCGCCCAGAAATTAGACCGCTTCGGGATACCTCTGCAGCGCATCGAGGTTGAGATCACCCATGAACACAATCCGCGAATGACCGATCGGGCGTTCAAGGTGGAGTTCACCTGCCGCGCCAACGGGTCGGTCGTGCGTGCCGAGGCGGCGGCCGATCACGACCTGTCGGCCTTAGACCGCGCCGTCGATCGGGTCGAACAGCGCCTGCGTCGAGCCGCGGATCGGCGAAATACTCGCTCCCGCCGCGCCCATCGCGAGATCGTCGTTCCACCGCTCCAACCAGATGATGTCCTCTCAGGCTCCGCGTCAGGTGGTGTCGCTGAAGCAGGCGGTGATTCGGTGAGCGGCTCGGCCGCGCTCGAGGCGCTGCACGACCCCGACGTCGTGTTCGCCGATGGACCGATCATCGTTCGACAAAAGACCCACGACACTCGGCCGATGACGGTAGAGCAAGCGCTCGATGAGATGGAACAGTTGGATCACGATTTCTTTCTCTTTCACGACATCGACGCCGACGGCGTGGCCGTTGTGTACCGGCGCCACGGTTACGCCTACGGTCTGCTGCGTTTGACGTTAACTGATGATGCGGGAGGGCGGCATCGCGCCGAGTAGCTCGACCGTGTCGGTGCCGGTTGTCGTGGCCGAAACAGCGCCGCTGTATCGGATCGGGCTTGCTGAGGCGGTCGAGCGAGCCGAGGGGTTCTTGTTGCGCGCCGTTGTCGACGACCTCCAGACAGCCACCTCGACGGTTTCCGCAGATGAGTTCGCCCTGTGCATCGCCTCGGCGGGCCTAGACGATGCAGATTTTCACCAGGTATCGCGGGCGCGCGCGACCCATCCACACCTGAAATTCCTGATGGTCTTGCCTCAACAGGTCGAGACCATCGATGCCGAGGCTGCGATGGCCGCGGGGATCCTGGGCCTATTGGAGTTTTCGATCACCGTCGCGGACCTGCACGCGGCTATGACCGCTGTGGCTGCCGGTCGTACCACCTGGGCACCTGGGGTTCGGCTACGGCCAGCCGTGCAACCACCGACGACTGGTCCGGTTTTGACGCGTCGAGAGCGACAGGTGCTCACCTTGATGAGCCAGGGACTGGGCAATCGAGCGATTGCCGGTGAGTTATTTATCAGTGAGAACACTGTCAAGAATCATGTGCGCCGGGTGCACGAGAAGTTGGGGGTGCACACCCGAACTGAGGCCGTTATTCGCGCGGCGCATGAGGGAATCGTGAACATTTCCGCCACCTAGGAGTGGCGAGCTTGCTTGGGACTACCATGGCTGTGTGGGTATCTTCGACAAACTTTTGCGTGCCGGTGAGGGCAAGATCCTTCGCACATTGGACAGCATCTCCGGGCAGGTCAATGCGATCGAGGAGGACTTTCTCGCGTTGACCGATGACGAACTGCGCGGGCTCACCGACTCCTACCGTGAGCGCATCGCAGACGGTGAGTCACTAGACGACCTACTTCCCGAAGCTTTCGCCACCGTTCGTGAGGCTTCGCGACGCACCCTGGGTCAGCGTCACTACGACGTCCAAATCATGGGTGGAGCGGCTCTACACCTGGGCAACATCGCGGAAATGAAGACCGGTGAGGGTAAGACGCTTGTCTCCACGCTGCCGGCTTATTTGAACGCGCTGTCGGGCAAGGGCGTCCACGTCGTCACGGTCAACGACTACCTGGCTGAGCGCGATGCCGAATGGATGGGGCGGATTCATCGCTTCCTCGGACTTGAGGTGGGGGTGATTTTGGCTCACATGTCACCGGCCGAACGTCGCGTTGCCTACGCAGCTGACATCACCTACGGCACAAATAACGAGTTCGGTTTTGATTACCTGCGCGACAACATGGCGTGGTCGGTCGATGACATGGTGCAACGCGGCCACAATTTTGCCGTCGTCGACGAAGTTGACTCGATCTTGATTGATGAGGCGCGAACACCGTTGATCATCAGCGGTCCGGCAGATCAACCCACCAAGTGGTACGCGGAGTTTGCTCGCCTGGCTAAGACGCTAGTTCTCGATGAGGACTACGAGGTCGACGAAAAGAAAAAGACGATCGGTGTCCATGAGAGCAGCGTCGACAAGGTCGAAGACCATCTGGGTATTGACAACCTCTACGACATGGTCAACACCCCGCTCGTGGGCTTTTTGAACAACGCCATCAAGGCGAAGGAACTGTTTAAGCGCGATCGCGATTACGTCATCATGGATGGCGAGATCTTGATCGTCGATGAACACACCGGACGTTTGTTGAAGGGTCGGCGCTATAACGAGGGTCTGCATCAGGCCATTGAGGCCAAGGAGGGCGTCGAGATCAAGGCCGAGAACCAGACCTTGGCCACCATTACCTTGCAGAACTATTTTCGCCTGTACGACAAACTGTCTGGCATGACCGGTACGGCCATGACCGAGGCCAATGAGTTTTATCAGATTTACAAACTCGGTGTTGTTCCGATCCCCACCAACCGGCCCATGGTTCGACTTGATGAACGCGATTTCGTGTATCGCACGATTACCGCCAAAAATAATGCGGTTGTTGATGATATTGCCGAACGTCACGAGGAAGGCCAACCGGTACTCGTGGGCACGACCAGTGTCGAGAAGTCTGAATTGCTGTCAGCTGAGTTGAAAAAGCGCGGCATTCGCCACGAGGTGCTGAACGCCAAAAACAACGAGCGTGAAGCACAGATCGTGGCCGAGGCTGGCCACCGTGGCGCGGTCACGGTTGCGACCAACATGGCCGGGCGTGGCACCGACATCATGCTGGGCGGCAACCCGGAGTTTCGGGCGGCGACGGAGTTGGCTCGACGTGGGCTCGACCCGGTCGAAGACCCAGAGGGCTACGAGGCGGCTTGGCCCGAGGCATTGGCCCAGGCTCAGGATTCTGTTAGCGCTGAGCATGATGAGGTCGTTGAACTCGGTGGCCTGTATGTGCTGGGCACCGAGCGGCACGAATCGCGACGCATTGACAATCAGTTACGGGGTCGCTCCGGCCGTCAGGGCGATCCTGGTGAGACGCGCTTCTACCTATCTCTTGAAGACGATCTCATGAGATTGTTCAAGTCCGATCTGGTTGACGCATTTTTGCGGCGCTTTAATGTGCCCGATGATGTGCCCATTGAGGCGAAAATGGTGACGAACGCGATCCGTAGCGCGCAGGGCCAGGTCGAGTCACAGAACTTCGAGATCCGCAAGGACGTACTCAAGTACGACGATGTCCTCAACCGGCAACGCCTCGTGATCTATGACGAGCGACGCCGGGTACTTCACGGTGAAGATATTCAAGACCAGGTGCGCACCTTCTTGTCCGAGACGGTCGACGATTATGCGAAGGCCGCGACCGCCAATGGTTATCCCGAGGAATGGGATCTTGAGACGCTCTGGACCGCGCTGCAGCAGTTGTATCCGGTCGGTATCACCGTTGAGCAGGTCGAGGAATCCAGCGGGTCAGGTCGCGCGGGACTCACGGCGGATTTTCTTTCCGCGGAATTGACCGAAGACATCCTGGGCGCGTATCAGCGTCGACAGGATGAGCTAGGTGATGAGGTGACCCGCGAACTAGAACGTAGGGTGATTTTGTCGGTGCTTGATCGCAAGTGGCGTGAGCATCTGTATGAGATGGACTACCTGCGCGATGGCATCGGACTTCGGGCGATGGCACAGCGGGATCCGCTGATTGAGTATCAGCGCGAGGGGTATGAGTTATTCCAGGCCATGATGGATGCCATCAAGGAGGAGTCGGTCGGGTTCTTGTTCAACGTCGAGGTGCAGGTGGCGCCCGCCGCCGCGGTAGCCGAGGAGACGGGCCTGGTGGATGCGACGAGCACCGGAGCGGCAGCGGCCATCGCGGCTGCCACGCGGGCACCAGCACCAGCAACCCCGGTTGTTTCGGCGAAGGGCTTGGGTCCATCACGGCCGGCGGAATTGGAGTACAGCGCTCCCTCAGATGATGGTGGCGTGATTCACGAGGTGGAGCGTTCCGCTGCGACCGGTGACCCTGATGCAGCCGTGGCCGAGCTTGGACCGGACGCGAGTCGAGCTGAAAAGCGCCGGGCGGCTCGCGCTGCACGAAAGGGCGCCTAGGTTAACCGATCTCGCAAGCGGTAATGAGCCATCGCAGAGGATGCGGGCCGCTTCGATTAACCAGTTCGAGGCGGAGGGCTACTGCGCGGGTGCGTTCGGCGCCGGCGACCACGGCACTAGCTTCGACGATGCCGACTGCGGGTGAACACAGCCGAACCGATTGGGTGCGACGGCACTGCGCGGGGCGGTCTTTGCCCGCCGGGTGACGCATCGCTACGGCGGCTCGACGCGCCAAGGTGGCGTGGATATCGCGGGCTGTCCAACGGGTGAGCTGGGCTGCCGGTCGTTCGCCTGCGACCACTTCCAAGATCGCCGGGGCGATGCGTGCGACCCAGGCGGCCGGATGCGGAGCCGCTGGAGCATCAGTGAATGGTTCGACCACTCGCAGTGCTGGCGCCGAGGGTGGTGTGGCCGGGAGTCCACCGGGAAGTACCCACATCAGGGGCAATTCGGCCTGTACCGCGGTGGGCTGAAGGGGCGGTGTGTGCGGCGCATCCAAGGATGTGGCCGAGTAGACGATGCGCAGTTTAGGTGCGGTGGGTGATTCGCTGGCGGGTGATTCGTGGGTGAGTGAAACCGACATGGTGGGCTCCGGCGGGGAAGATGACTGGGGAAGAAGCATGATTTAGATGCCATTTACCTATGTTTACTTATGTTTAATACCTGCTAAATCCCACTGCATGTAGTGGTCAATGTCAAGGGTTTGTCCACAGGCAGTCTTCGTGCGCAGATTCTGAATGCCCAAACACGGGAGCGACTACCGTGGATATTGGCGGTGGACCGACCATTGGCGAGGCCAGATCTGCAGCCGATGAGCGAGGGTGAGCGAGGGGGAGCGAGGGGGAGCGATATGACACACGAGCGGGGCGATGATCGTTTCGATGCACTGATGGCTGACATTTCCGCGGAGGTGGCCGCGGCTGATGGTCGAGACGACTTGGAGTCGGCTCGTGCCATGGTGGCCGCTGAGGACGCCACCGTTGAATTAGCAGCGCGGCTGCGCGCGAGCGAGAGCGTGGGAGTTCATGTCGGGGGAGTCGGGCGCATCAATGGCGTCATTGAGCACGTTAATGCTGAGGTTTGTGTCCTGGCAGGGCAGTCAGCGTTAGGTGAACGCATCTGGATAGTGCCGTTGCGGCACATCGTCAGCGTTGACGGTCTGGCTCACCACTTCTGCTCAGCATCGATTGTTGATGCCCGGCTTGGTTTTGCAGCCATCCTGCGTCAGTGGTGTGCGCAGGGGCGTTTGATGCGCTGTTGGTTCGCCTCGGTGAGACCCGAAGTGGGGCGCGGCATCTGCCCGCCCGACTTGACCGGCACCCTGGCCCGGGTTGGCCGCGATCACTGTGACGTGTGGGTGCACGGTGAAGCGGAATCCGCGGGGCCGCATACATCGGTGAGCACCTTGTTCTTGCCCCAGGTCAGCGCCATGTGTTCGCCGTAGTCCGCAAGCCCACATGCTGCCGGCCCGCGTGCTGTTGGCCCCCGTGCTGTTGGCTACGCGTCGTTGGCTAGTGAATCTTCGCGACCGAAGGGGTGATCGCGGACGAAGGTTTCGGTGGCCTTGTACATGGCGGTGATGTAGGTCTCGAGTTCGGATTCTTCCACGCGCCACTGGCCCCGGCCCCCAACCTTGATCGCGCGCAGTTCACCACCGCGCACCAGTGCATAGGCCTGCGCCGGTGAAATATTAAGAACCTCGGCAACATCGGCGAGGGTTAAGAAACGCGGCACAGAGCCATTGTGGCAAATGGGCGGAGCGGATCGTCGGATATCCACAGCCCCCCAGGGATATTGCATCAAACGGGTTGCGTCTGAATGGTTCCGCGCAGCACAATGCTCGCGGGAAGGGGCACAGGTCTGTTCGACACATCCTTTGAGGAGTGGACCATGTCCCCACGGTTTAGCGCACGTCTTGGTAAGGGTCAGCCGAAGGCACCTGCCCTCAGTTCACCCACAATTAGTTCGCCTCGGGCCAACCGGCCGCAGCGGCAATGGTGGCGAGACTCTCGGGTGCTGCTCGGGGCCGCTTTGGTTGTTGGCTGCATGCTCGTTGGCGCGCGCCTGATGACTTTGGGCGCAGATGACGTGCTGGTGTGGCAGGTCAACCGTGACCTAGGTGTCGGGTCGGTGGTGACACCTACCGACCTACAGCCCGTAGCGGTCAATCCGCAACTAGCCGACAACTATGTGTCGGTAGCCGATCGACCAACAGGTCCCCTGGGCATCGATGTGCGCGCTGGTGATCTCTTGGGTTCATCGGCCTTTGTTACGCAGACGTCCGGTGATACGCGCAGGGTCACGGTGCCGGTGGAACCCTTGCACGCACCGGTCGATTTAGCTATCGGTGATCGAGTAGATGTGTGGTCGACCCCGGATGTCGATCTCGGCGAACGTGTTGAGCCAGAACTGGTCCTGGCCGGCCTCTTGGTCACGGCCGTAGATAGTGATGCTCGAGGATTCGCGACAGACTACGGCGTCATCGTCGATATTGACGCTAATGACGCGGGGCTGCTTCTGCGGGCAATTCGAGTAGGCCGTATTGACTTGGTCGGGGTGCCGTTTGCGGGACCGCCAGACTTTGCGGCGGCGATTCCCGTAACCCAGGTGGGTCAGCGATGAGCATAGCCGTTGTGCTAGCGATACCAGACATTGACGATGAGCCTCTTATCGTTGCGGCACTTGAGGATTCATCGGCGGGCATTTCCATTGCGCGCCGATGCGTGGACGCTATCGACCTGGTTGGGGCGCTCAGTCACAGTCAGTGCAGTGCTGCGGTAATCAGCCCCGGGCTACCGCGCCTAGGTTCGTCACTGCTGGAGCAGATCATTCATCGAGACATCGCGCTCATCGGTGTCGTATCGCCCGGTGATTCGCGTGGCGCCGCCTTCTTGGACGAACTAGGGATCAGCCCGATCATCGTGTTGCCCGAAGCCGATGCCTCCGGCGCTGCTCTGGCAATCGCCCAGGCTGCTCACCGGGCCGACCGGTCGCCGGTTCCGTTGACGGTGCCCCCTGAGCCGTCGGGTGATCGCGGTGAGGCGGAGGGCCCCATGGTGCTGCCGGAGCCTTCGCACGCAGGCTTGATCGTTGTCTGGGGTCCAACGGGGTCTCCCGGACGCACCAGTATTGCCATTGGTTTAGCCGATGAAATCACCCGCATGAACGAGCCGGTGCTGCTGATCGATGCTGACGTGTACGGCGCCTCCATTCCACTGTCTCTGGGTGTTTGGGAGGAGGCCAGTGGTCTGGCGATCGCCTGTCGGCAAGCGGCAAGCTCTGACTTTGACGCCGCCGCCCTTGCCCAATGTGCCCGATCCCTGAACGAACATTGGCGGATACTCACCGGGGTCCAACGCGTTCAGCGTGCCGGTGAATTGGGTGGCCGTGCGCTGGCTCGGCTGTGGGAGGTATGCCGCACCCTGCCGGGCTATGTGCTGGTGGATATCGGACCAATCATCGACATGGACGAGGAATGGTCGGCCGATCGACATCAACCACGCCCTGGCTATGTAGCCCGAAGCGCGCTCGACGCTGCTGACCTGGTCGTGGTGGTAGGCAGTGCTGATCCCATCGGTATGAACCGCCTCGGTCAGGGCCTTGGTGATTTGGCCCGACTGCGTCCTGACCCGCCCATGATTGCTGTCACCCAGGTGCGATCCTCAGTTCTCGGTCGACGCCCTCACCATCAGGTGTGCCAGGTACTCGCCGAACACGCCAGCCTGGGCCCAGCAACGCTCATCGACGATGACCGAGCCGCCTATGACATGGCCTTGCGTGATGGCCGCACCCTCGCTGAGGCAGCACCTCGGTCACGCGCTCGCGCGGGCGTGCGTGAGTTGGCCCAGCAACTTACTGCTGCGCGCATGGCGGTCACTGCCCCGTAGGATCATCTGCCGTGGCACTCACCATTGGCATCGTCGGTCTTCCGAACGTCGGCAAATCAACCCTGTTCAATGCACTCACCAAAAATACGGTGCTCGCGGCGAACTACCCCTTCGCCACGATCGAGCCGAATACCGGCGTTGTGGGGGTCCCTGATGAGCGACTCAACGCACTAGCCGAGATCTACGAATCACAACGGGTGGTGCCCGCGACGGTTACCTTCGTGGACATTGCCGGCATCGTGCGGGGTGCTAGCGAGGGGGCTGGATTGGGTAACCAGTTTCTGGCAAATATCCGCGAGTCCGACGCTATCTGTCAGGTTCTGCGGGCCTTTGATGATCCCGATGTCGTCCATGTGGAAGGAAAAGTTGATCCGGCCGAAGACCTCGAAACGATCAACACCGAGTTGATCTTGGCCGACCTTCAGACCATCGACAAGGCGTTGCCGCGGCTGGTGAAAGAGACGCGGCTGAACAAGGAACGCCAGGTCGTTGTGGACGCTGCAGAGCAGGCCAAGGCTGTATTGGAGGAGGGAAACACCACCCTTTTCGCCTCTGGACTTGACCTTGAGCCGCTACGTGAATTGTTCTTGTTGACGGCAAAGCCGTTTGTCTATGTGGTGAACGCGGATGAAAGTCAATTGAGCGACAACGCTTTTCGTGATCAGATGCGCGCATTGGTGGCCCCCGCGGACGTGGTTTTCTTGGATGCAAAGACCGAGGCGGAATTGGTCGAGCTCGAACCCGAGGAAGCCGCTGAACTCCTCGCGTCAATCGGGCAAACAGAATCGGGACTTGATGGCCTGGCCCGGGTCGGATTTCACGCGTTGGGTCTACAGACTTATCTGACCGCGGGGCCCAAGGAGGCTCGGGCCTGGACGATTCGTATTGGTGCAACCGCGCCTGCGGCTGCTGGAGTCATTCACACTGACTTTGAGAAGGGGTTCATCAAGGCTGAGGTCGTGTCGTTCACCGACCTGGTTGAGGCCGGGAGCCCAGCTGAGGCGAAGGCACGCGGTCGCATGCGCATGGAGGGCAAGGATTACGTCATGGCCGACGGCGATGTCGTGGAGTTTCGCTTTCAAGCGTCCTCGGGAAACAAAAAATGATGAATGCGATGTGCGAGTTCGATATCTAGTTGGGTTACCCCACCGGCACTGTGAGTGCAGGCGGTGAACGTCACTTTTCGCCAGCGGATGTCGATGTCTGGGTGGTGATCCATCTCTTCTGCTTCTATGGCAATGCCCTGCACGCCACCGATGGCATCCATGAAGGTCGGGAACTCATAGGTGGCGCTGATTTGATCGGTGGACCCGTGCCAAAGCGGCAGACCGGTGAGTTGATCGGCGATCTCGCTGGACGTGAGAAGTCGGCTCATGTTGACCACCCTGGCATAGGCACACAGTAGGGTGAAATGGTGTTCCTTGCTCTCACGGAGATGCGTCGAGCAAAACTTCGGTTTGGTTTGTTAACCGGAGCCGTCGCGTTGCTGGTGTTCTTGGTGCTGTTGTTGACCACGTTGTCCGGCGCCCTTGTCGGCGCATTGACCGGCGCGCTTGAGGGCCTGCGCGCCGACGGAATCGTGTATTCAGATTCTGCGCGCGACAACATTGCGGCCAGTCGTTTGGCACCGGAGACTGTTGCCTTGGTCGCAGCCGTGCCCGGCGTGCAAGAAGCAGCGGGTGTAGGCACGTTGACCTCTGGTGGGCGGGTTGACGCAGAGTCCGTTGATTTTCAAGTATTCGGAGTAGACGCAGCCGGTCCGGGATCCCCCTCGGGATTGACCGAGGGCCGTTTAGCTGAAGCCGTCGGGGAGGCAGCGGTTGACGGTGACGTGGCCATCGGACAGGTGATAGTGCTTGATCCATCGGGAGTCGAGCTCACGGTGGTCGGGCTATTGCGAGGGGCGCAGTTCAATGCGCTGCCCACGGCCTACACAACGTTAGATACCTACGACGAGGTGGTGACCGCATCGTTCCCAGGTCTACCCTTCGTGCCGGTGAATGCGGTTGCCTTCACGGTGACGCAAGACGCAGATCTGTCTGCGGTCGTGTCGGCCATCTCTGATGCGGTGCCCGAGGTGACGGCCTATTCGTTAACCGATGCGGTGGCCTTGATCCCTGGCATTGAGTCGATATCGCAAAGCTTCGGAATCCTGGTGGGGCTCACGTTCATCATCGGCATCGTCGTGATCGGCTTCTTCTTTTTGATCCTGACCGTGCAAAAGCTGCGGGCGTTCACGCTGCTGCGGGCGATCGGCACAGGTTCGGGTCGACTGGCCACGAGTGTCTCTGTGCAGATCGCAATCGTTGTTCTCTTAGCATCAGTGATCGCCCTTGGCCTCACCTTGTTGGCGGTTGAGGGCCTCAATACTGGATTGCCCGTGAGCATTAACGTGTCCACTGTTATTGGCACAATCGTTGCGGTACTGGTGTTTTCATTACTTGCAGGTCTGCTGAGTGTGCGTCGGATCATGCGTATTGACCCTGCCTCAGCAGTGGGGGCTCGATAATGTCGACCGCTCTCATGTTGGCCACCGCAGAGATCCGTCGCGGTCGAGCCCGGTTTTCTGCAGTCGTATCTGCTCTTTCGTTGATCGTTTTCTTGGTTTTGGTGCTAGGCGCATTGGCGGATGGACTATTTTTTGGCGCCACGGGTGCCGTGCGATCAACGACGGCAACCGCTTATGCGTTCAGCGCTGAAGCTGAAGGTTCGCTGGTGCGCTCGCGTTTAGACACCAAAGATGTCGCTGCGTTCGCGCAGGCCCCCGGAGTTGAATCAGCCGGACCGGTGGGAGTTCTCCTCACCGGCGGGACGGGCCCTCAAGGCGACATAGACCTGTCGGTATTCGGCATTGAGATGGGTTCCGCCGGCACACCGACAACCCTCGTCGCAGGGCGACTGCCGCAGCCCGGTGAAAACGGCGTTGCAGCCGCAGATCAGCAACTTCAGCAGTCGGGGATCGAGATCGGCAGCATTGTCGCGGTGGGAGAAGTGCAGGCCGAAATCGTGGGGATCGTGACAGACACCGCCTATCAACTCCAGCCGACGATTTGGACCTCCGTTGACACATGGCGGGCCATGCGCGATGCCGTTCGACCAGAACTCATCGGACAGGTAACGGCCATCAATTCCGTCGCGTTGGTGACCGAACCCGGTGCTGACCTCACGCAGATTGCCGCGAGTGTTGCAGACACCACTGTCCTCACGGCAGAGGCAACCGGCCTTGCCATCCCGGGTGTCGAACAACAAAACGCCACTCTTACATCGATCATCTACACCACCCTTGCCGTATCAGCTCTGGTGGTCGCGCTTTTCTTTGCTCTCTTGGTGTTAGAAAAGCGTGAACTATTCGCGGCGTTAAAGGCATTGGGCACCCCGACCTCGAGGCTTGGCGTGTCAGTCATCATTCAGGCGGTCGTGTCATCGGTGCTCGGCGTCATTATTGGGGCCGTCGTTTCTCGGCTGTTTGGTCTCATCATCCCCGCCAGTGTGCCGACGCTCTTTCGCACGGAAACCTTGATCACGATCGGTATCTTCACGGTCATTGCCGGTTTCGTTGGCGCACTATTTTCCCTTCGTCGCATCGCTCGGATAGATCCCGCCACCGCCATAGGAGGTGCTCTGTGATGGCAGAGCAGAACAGCACATCCGAAACACTGGCCACGTCAGGTGGCGTTCCAGCGCTTCTTCGCGTCGATGAGGTGACCAAGATCTACGGCAGTGGCCACACCGCGGTTACCGCGCTCCAGGCGGCATCAATGTCGGTGGATACCAACGAGTTTGTCGCCCTACTGGGTCCATCCGGTTCTGGTAAGACGACACTGATCTCGATCATCGGAGGATTGCTGGCACCGACTAGTGGTTCGATACACCTTGGCGGGGTCGACGTCACCGGGTTGTCAGCGCGTGAACTCACCCGTTTCCGAGCAGAGCGCGTGGGGTTCGTATTCCAGTCTGCGAATCTAGTGCCGTTCCTGACGGCTCGCGAAAATCTCTTGTACGTCGCCGGCTTAACAAAAATGCCCAAGTCGCATGCCCGCCAGCGCGCGGATCAACTGCTAGAGGAGCTCGGGTTGGCTGCTCGGGCCAAGAACGTGCCCGAGCAACTCTCCGGAGGTGAGCGGCAACGCGTTGCCATTGGCAGGGCGCTGATGAATGACCCGGATCTGGTGCTGGTCGACGAGCCCACGGCAGCACTCGACACCGCCCTCGGTCGTCAGGTGGTGCAACTGCTGCGACGGGAAATCAAAGACCGCGGTAAGACCGGCATCATGGTCACTCACGATCTTCGCATGGTCGAGTACACCGACCGAGTCTTTGAGATTTTGGATGGCCACCTCACCCACGTGGAATCTCCCACCACAGCGGGGCACTAGAATCGGGAAGTGACTGACACCACTGCACGCTCCCGTGACGATCTGCGCAATGTCGCCATCGTCGCCCACGTAGATCATGGCAAGACCACTCTCGTAGATGCGTTGCTGTGGCAATCGGGGGCTTTTCGCGAGAACGCAGACGTTGCTGATCGCGTCATGGATTCGATGGATCTGGAGCGAGAAAAGGGCATCACCATCTTGGCGAAGAACACGGCCGTCAGGGTGGGGGAACGCACGATCAACATCATTGACACGCCAGGGCACGCGGATTTCGGTGGTGAGGTCGAGCGTGGTCTAGAGATGGTTGACGGCGTGCTTTTACTCGTGGATGCCTCTGAGGGGCCACTCCCGCAGACCAGGTTCGTGCTTCGCAAAGCGCTCGCTAAGGGCCTGCCGGTTGTGCTGGTCATTAACAAGGTCGATCGACCCGATGCGCGAATCGCTGCTGTGGTGGACGAGACGTACGAGTTGTTTTTGGACCTTGATGCCACGGAGAAGCAGATTGACTTCCCGATCGTCTACGCATCGGCCAAGAACGGACGGGCCAGCCTCAACCGTCCGGCCGATGGTGGGCTACCGGATTGTGAAGATCTAGGCCCGCTGGTTGAGACCTTGTTGACAACCGTGCCAGCGCCGGTCTACCACGAGGGCGCACCGCTTCAGGCCCACGTCACAAACCTGGACGCATCCCCCTACCTGGGGCGTTTGGCGCTGTGTCGCGTGCACGAGGGCACGATCTCCAAGGGCCAGTCCGTGGCCTGGTGTCGTGCTGACGGCTCAGTGCAGCGAGCACGTATCGCTGAACTACTCATTACTCAGGCACTTGATCGTGTGCCCACTGACTCCGCCGGTCCCGGCGACATCATCGCGGTTGCCGGTTTGCCCGACATTACGATCGGGGAGACGCTGGCCGATCCGGAGAATCCGATCCCGCTGCCGGTCATTACCGTCGATGAACCGAGTATCTCGATGACCGTTGGTATCAATACCTCACCGTTGGCCGGTACGAGCGGCACCAAACTCACGGCGCGACTGGTCAAGACACGGTTGGAAGCTGAACTCATCGGCAACGTGAGCATCCGCATGATGGCAACCGAGCGGCCCGACACCTGGGAGGTGCAGGGCAGAGGTGAGCTTCAACTGGCGATTCTGGTCGAGATCATGCGCCGGGAAGGGTTTGAATTAACCGTCGGCAAGCCGCAGGTGGTCACCCGCATGATCGACGGAAAGGTCCATGAGCCCGTCGAGCGGCTCAGCATCGACGTGCCTGATGATTATTTAGGTGTTGTCACACAGCTCATGGCTCTACGCAAGGGTCGCCTTGAGCAAATGGTCAATCACGGCACGGGTTGGGTGCGCATGGAATACCTGGTGCCTGCGCGTGGGCTTATCGGGTTCCGCACCGAGTTCCTGACGGAGACGCGTGGTACCGGGCTGCTGCACCATGTCTTTGATCGATACGAGCCTTGGTACGGCGAACTGCGCACTCGACCCACTGGATCACTCGTGGCCGATCGCCGCGGCGCCACAACGGGTTTTGCGCTCTCGAACCTGCAAGAGCGCGGCACCCTGTTTGTGGGCCCAGGTACCGAGGTCTATGAGGGCATGATCGTCGGCGAGAACTCACGAGCCGACGACCTTGATGTCAACCCCACCAAGGAAAAGAAACTCACCAACATGCGTTCGGCTACGGGCGATGTGTTGATTCCGCTCATTCCGCACCGGAATATCTCTCTTGAGCAGGCACTTGAGTTTTGTCGCGAGGATGAATGCGTCGAGATCACGCCGGCTGATATCCGGATTCGCACAACAGTGCTGCCGGCTACCGAAAGGGCGAAGGTTCGCTCGCGCCGGAAGTAGTCAATGAGGCTTTGTGTAGGTGCCCGTTGAGAAAATCTCGCTGCGCCAACAGAAGGTTCTCGGCGATTACTTCCTGGGGGGTCATGTGAGTTACTCCCGACAGCGGCAGCACATCGTGATTTCGACCCGCCGCCAAGAGTGCTGCTGATAGCTGCAAAGTATGAGCGACAACGACGTTGTCATCAGCAAGCCCGTGTACCAGCAGCAACGGGCGAGAAAGTGCGGGAGCCTGGTTCACAAGTGATGCTGAGTCGTATGCGGCGGCGTTGTCACGAGGGTCGCCTAGGTAGCGCTCGGTGTATGCCGTGTCGTAGAGACGCCACTGTGTAACGGGTGCTCCGGCCACGGCAGCATGCACACGGTCGGGACGTTGGAGAACGGCCAGGGCAGCGAGGTAGCCGCCAAAGGACCATCCGTGGATTCCCACACGATCAGCGTCCAGGTCGTCAGGATAGGTGGCAAGAACCGCATCGAGCCCGGTGATTTGATCGTCGAGTACCGGATTGGCGAGATCGCCCTGCACGGTTCTTTCCCAAGCCGGACCGCGACCGGGAGTGCCGCGGCCGTCAATGATGACAACGCAGTAGCCCTGGTTGGCCCACCATTGATCTGTTGCGTAGGCGACACCCGCGTCGAGTACGCGCCGTGCGTGCGGTCCGCCGTACGGGGCAAGGAGAATGGGCAACTTCTTGGTGCCCGGCACATGTCCTTGAGGCCACACGACGGCTATCGGCAGTTGGCTTTCAGGCGGTGCGATCACGTGCACGTTTAGTCTCAGTTCAGGTTGTTGGGCATG
>Ga0129324_10000116_pt1 | contig 53753 bp, 46 predicted proteins | sample CPBDNA_7_FD_96879 | JGI IMG/M metagenome (GOLD analysis project Ga0129324, IMG submission 96879) | Freshwater to marine salinity gradient microbial communities from Chesapeake Bay, USA - CPBay_Spr_15_0.2_DNA | ecosystem: Environmental > Aquatic > Marine > Coastal | place: USA: Chesapeake Bay... | reverse complement strand
TCTGCTAGGTCTACTAGTTCTGCACTGACAGTTCGGGTGGCACCGCTCAGAGCCCATCCCATGGATTCAAAGAATTTCTTGGCATCTGCTTGATCATCGTTAAGCCAGAGTGACATGTGTCGACATCCAGCCTGTCCGGCGATATCGGCGACAGCGTTGAGTAATCGGGCACCAATGAGTTGCCGGCGGACCGCAGGGGCAACTTCTAAAAGAGAAATTAGGCCTAGCTCACCGTGAAATTCAATAGCAATAACACCGACAAGAGTTCCATCACGTTCGCACACGAGTACCCGCCCAAGTTCACCGTGGATTGTTATAGCTTGAGCCCACGTTGATTCTACGTCGCCGGGATCCAGTGATTGGGCCAAAACAGAATGAGTGAGTTGCCAATTTGAGATCTGGAGTTGGGCTATGTCTCGGGCATCTGTTGCGTTTGCCAATCGCACGGTATCCACAACGACACGGTAGCGCAGCCAAGTTGGCTGACCAGCCCCTAGACCGCTGGGCCGCTAGACTGTGGCTCGTGGAAATTGAGTTTCGGAGCGACATTACGGTTGAATTGGTTCGGGCGAATGCCAGTGATGCTGATGTCGTATTTGCGGCCCGTGTTTCAACGGTTGGTGAGCAGTCATTAGAAGATGTAGATGCTGATCCCCAACGGAGCGCTGGCTTAATCAACTATTTGATGCGCGACCGTCATGGCAGTCCTTTTGAACATAATTCCATGACCTTCTTTGTTAAAGCCCCAATTTTTGTTTGGCGCGAACATATGCGACACCGAATTGCAAGCTACAACGAAGAGTCCGGTCGCTACCGGGAGTTGCTGCCGGTTTTTTATGTTCCGGGCCATGATCGGCCTTTGATCCAGTCGGGAAAACCGGGCGCATACGAATTTCATCCTGGGACCACCCAGCAATACGATCTTGTGGACAACGCCATAAAGGACACGTGCACTAGTGCTTACGAGGCTTATCTGCGGATGCTTGAGGCTGGTGTTGCTCGTGAAGTGGCGCGCATGGTTCTGCCCGTCACGATTTTCTCGTCGGCGTACGTCACAATGAACGCACGTTCATTGATGAACTTTCTTTCCTTGCGCCGCAAAGTCGAGGGATCACATTTCCCTTCCTATCCTCAACGCGAGATTGAAATGGTCGCCGAGGTCTACGAGGATCATTTTGCGAAGTTAATGCCGATTACCCATGCAACCTTTATTGCCAATGGCCGTGTAGCTCCTTAGCCGATGCTCTGTATTTCGGCCTAGCGATAAGGTTTTGACATGAAAAGTCCGTTTGGGGTCATGCTCACAGCTATGATCACGCCGTTTGCACCCGACGGTAGCCAAGACCTATCCGGAGCCCAGAAGCTCGCCACTCACTTGGTTGACAACCTCGGTCATGACGGACTTGTGATCAATGGCACTACGGGGGAAGCATCTACCAAGACCGACGCGGAAGATCTCGCTCTCTTGCAGGCAGTTGTGGAAGCAGTGGGTGATCGAGCTACTGTCATTGCTGGCGTCGGCACAAATGACACAGCACATTCGATTTCCAGTGCCCAATCGGCCGCAAAAGTGGGTGTAGACGCGCTCATGGCTGCAGCCCCCTATTACAACAGGCCACCGCAGCAGGGAATCTTTGAACATTTCTGGGCTATTGCTGATAGCACCGACCTGCCACTGATGACCTATGACATTCCTCGCCGCACCGGTGTCGCAATAGAAACTGAAACTCTTGTACGGCTGTCGGAGCACTCAAGAATTATCGCTAATAAAGATGCGAAAGGTGATTTGGAAGCATCACAATGGGTAATGGCGCGGACCGATCTTGCCTGGTATAGCGGCGAAGACTCATTGAACTTGGCATTACTGGCTCTTGGGGCAGGTGGAATGGTTTCAGTTGTTGGTCACCTAGTGGGGGATAGGCTGGCAAAAATGGCCGAAGTCTTTTGGAGTGGCGATGTTGAAGCAGCTCGCGCAATCAATGAATCCCTGTTGCCGGTTTATACAGGAATTTTTCGGGCGCAAGGCGTTATTTTGACCAAAGCTGCCCTCAACCTGCAAGGTCTACCGAGCGGACCCGTTCGACTACCGTTAGTCAATGCAACTTCGAGGGAGATCGAGCAATTGAAAATCGATCTTGCCGCAGGTGGCGTTACTTCATTCTCCTAGTTCACCTGAGCTACTAACAACTATTAAGGACCAATTACATGTTCCTACCTGACTTGCCCGAGCCACCACCATTAGCCCTGGGAACTCTACGGATCATGCCGCTGGGTGGTCTCGGTGAGATCGGTCGCAATATGACCGTTTTTGAATATGACTCACGGTTGCTCATCGTTGATTGTGGTGTTTTGTTCCCCGAAGAATCACACCCTGGTATCGACCTTATTTTGCCTGACTTCGCACCATTACTAGATCGAATCAACGATATTGATGCAATAGTCCTTACGCATGGTCATGAAGACCACATTGGTGCGGTGCCTTACTTGCTGCGTTACCGTGCTGATATCCCCATTATCGGTTCCACTTTGACACTCGCATTTATTGAAGCGAAATTGAAGGAACATCGGATTAAACCTTTTACGCTGTCGGTTGCAGATCGGGCAATTGAAAAAGTTGGTCCGTTCGAACTTGAGTTTTTGGCTGTGAACCATTCAATACCTGACGCCATGGCCATTTCGATTACAACGCCGGCGGGCAGAGTGCTGCATACAGGCGATTTCAAGATGGATCAGTTGCCATTGGACGGTCGCATTACCGATCTTGCAAGTTTCGCCCGCATAGGTGAACTCGGCGTGGATGTCCTAATGGTCGATAGCACTAATGCTGAAGTCCCGGGATTTGTCCCCAGTGAAAAAGAGATAATCCCGGTGCTTGAAAGAGTCTTTAATCGGGCAAAGGGCCGGGTAATCGTTGCATCCTTTGCCTCACACGTTCATCGGGTTCAGCAGATAATCGACATAGCGGTGTCGCATAACCGCAAAATAGCTTTTGTGGGCCGGTCCATGGTCCGCAACATGAACCTTGCTCGAGACCTGGGTTACCTCACGATCCCAGGTAACACACTTATTTCGATGGACGAGCTTTCTCAACTGCCCGACGATCGGGCGGTGCTGATTTGCACGGGTTCTCAAGGCGAACCAATGGCGGTGTTATCGCGGATAGCTAATCGCAGTCACGATATTTCGGTGGGTGAGGGAGACACAATTGTTTTAGCTTCCTCACTGATACCAGGGAATGAAAACGCCGTGTATCGAGTAATCAACGGTTTAACGGTGCTGGGAGCAGATGTTGTTCATAAAGGTAACGAGTTGGTGCACGTTTCGGGGCATGCCGCGGCTGGCGAGTTGCGTTATGTGTACAACGTCGTGAAACCTAAATATGTCATGCCAATTCATGGTGAATGGCGTCATTTGAAAGCCAATGCACTTCTCGCTGTCAGCGTGGGCGTCCCAACAGACCATGTACTCATTGCTGCCAATGGCGCATGCGTTGATGTGACATCGGATGAAGCAGTCATTGCTGGCGCGTACCCGCTGCGTGAGGTGTATGTTGACGGAGCCAGTGTGGGAAGTGCGGACGAAAACTTGCTCAAGGACCGGTTAATTTTGGGCGAGGAAGGTTTCATCTCTGTGTACGCGGCTGTTGATATTGCCAATCAGTGTGTCGTTGTTGGTCCAGAGATTGTAGATCGTGGGGTTGGTCAAACCTCTGACACGACAAAGGTAGCTGCAGAAGTAGCCAAAGCACTGACTGAGGCTATGAAAGAGGGGATTGATGATCCCCATGAACTGTCGCAAAAGGCCCGCAAGATTGTTGGCAAATGGGTGGGCACGACCCATAGGCGCCGTCCCATGATCGTGCCTGTCGTAATTGGGATCAAAAGCGGTCATTAGCAGCACAGAATGGCAGATTTGTGACACGCGGGACGAGTGTGACTGCTGGGGATTAATGGTTTGACTCGGTACGCTCGATCCCATGGCTTCCCGCTCGACTACGCGCACGCGTGGATCTTCCCCTAGCAAGTCCAAGAGCAGCTCGCGCTCGAGCTCGAAAAGAGCCTCCACGCGGACCCGAAAATCACCCGTGCAACGCACATCGGGCCCGGCTCGACCAGGTCCCGTACCTCGGGCGTTGGCAGGTGCGGGCAGAGCGGTCGGCAGGGTTTGGAATGGTGCTGCTCACCTCGCTGGTGGAGCGGCTCGGGGTGTCGGCAAGAGTGCCCGCGAACTTGACCCAGAGCTTCGCCGTGATGGATTGGGTCTTTCCCTGATTGCCGCGGCTATTATCTTGATTGCAGCGACTTGGTTCGGAGTCGACGGTTGGTTCATTTCTTGGACGTCAATGTTGGCCACATCCTTTTTCGGCGCTTTGGCGTGGGTGGCGCCGCTTCTTCTCCTCGCCCTCGCATGGCGATTCCTGCGGCACCCTGATCAGAATGGGGCAACCGGTCGCCTAGCCATAGGGATAACGGCCATAGTCGTTAGTGTTTTAGGGCTTTGGCACCTGGCGCAGGGCGCCGCGACACCGAGCAGCGGTGCCGAAGCCATGAATACCGCAGGTGGCACGATGGGCTGGATTGTCACAGCGCCCGTGGTCGCGGCTTTGGGTTCGATAGTGAGCGGATTTTTACTCGTATTATTGGGTTTCTTTGGCTACCTAGTACTCACCAAGACATCGATTGCCCGGTTGCGGGAGGTCGCCGTCGGAGGATACCATCGTTTGCATGGGGGAATCCGATCCCGTGAACGTGACAATGGTGGTGAACACGACGAAGGTGAAGTTGAGTTCGTTGATGTTGAGACAGATGTGGAGATAGGCCAAGGTCCAGGCTTTGCCAACCCGAACGGAGTGCTGCGCGCCGATCATTCGGATATCGAATTGGTAGGAGATGAACCATTTATTTCTCCAATACCAAGTCAAGACGAACGCCCGGCTGCTGCTCTCATGGCTGGTGTTGCCGAGTTAGACCCAAAATTGGTAGGAAAAACCACCTCGCGTAGTGACACGATCGTGGTCGGTAGTGCAATTCCAGCAGCAAAAGGCGCTACTCAAATTGTGGCAGTGCCGCAAAAGAGTGAACAATTACCGCTGACGCCGCGCACCACCTACCAACTTCCCAAAGGTGATCTCCTGAAGGTGGGTCCCGCACATAAAACGGCCACAAAAGCTAATGACCTTGTTGTGACTGCTCTGACCGACGTCATGACGCAGTTCGGCATTGACGCGAAGGTTGTCGGCTTCATGCGGGGACCAACAGTTACCCGTTATGAAATTGAACTTGGACAAAGTGTGAAAGTTGAGCGGGTTACGGCGCTGAGTAAGAATATTGCCTATGCAGTGGCAAGTGCTGAAGTTCGAATTCTGAGTCCAATCCCGGGGAAAAAAGCTATTGGTATCGAAATACCTAATACTGATCGCGAATTGGTGGCACTGGGCGATGTACTCAAAAGCAAGGTCGCAGCTAATGACCAGCATCCCATGGTGGTTGCGCTAGGCAAAGATGTCGAAGGCAGTTTCGTCGTGGCAAACCTAGCCAAAATGCCACATATTTTGGTTGCAGGAGCGACTGGAGCCGGCAAAAGTAGTTGTATTAACTCGCTAATTACTTCGATCTTGATGCGATCGACACCTGAAGAAGTCCGAATGATCCTCGTTGACCCCAAACGAGTTGAACTGACAATTTACGAGGGTGTTCCTCATCTGATCACTCCAATCATTACGAATCCGAAGAAGGCAGCTGACGCACTTGCATGGGTTGTCAAAGAAATGGATCGCCGATACGACGATCTCTCAGCTTTCGGCTTCCGTCACATTGACGACTTCAATAAGGCAGTTCGCACCGGCAAAGTAAAGCCGTTACTTGGTTCAGAGCGAAAGATTGAGCCATACCCTTATCTTTTGATTATCGTTGATGAACTCGCCGACCTCATGATGGTTGCGCCCCGTGATGTCGAGGATTCGGTTGTTCGTATCACTCAGCTCGCACGGGCCGCTGGTATTCACCTGGTTCTTGCAACGCAGCGTCCAAGCGTTGATGTTGTAACTGGCTTGATCAAAGCGAATGTCCCGAGCCGCCTGGCTTTCGCGACTTCTAGTTTGGCTGACAGCAGGGTGATCCTAGATCAGTCTGGTGCCGAAAAACTAGTTGGTCAAGGTGACGGGCTCTTCTTACCAATGGGTGAAAATAAGGCGATGCGGATCCAAGGTGCTTTTGTGTCCGAACATGAAATTCGGGCAATTGTCAATCACTGCAAGGATCAATGGGATACGGACTACCTCGATGAAGTGACCACTCCAGTTGCCTCCGCCAAGGAGATTGATGGGGATATTGGCGATGACCTTGATATTTTGCTACAAGCCGTGGAATTGGTCGTGGGTACTCAGTTCGGCTCAACATCCATGCTGCAACGCAAACTGCGCGTCGGATTCGCCAAGGCAGGCCGATTGATGGACTTGATGGAGTCGCGCGGGGTCGTCGGTCCAAGTGAGGGATCAAAGGCTCGGGATGTATTAGTCACGGCTGATGAACTTCCGGGATTAATCCTTTCTATCCGTGGCGGGTAGACTCTTGGGGTGTCTGAGAAAACTGTTGCCCTAATCACGATGGGTTGCGCCCGCAACGAAGTTGATTCCGAGGAACTCGCGGGAAGGCTCGAGGCCCAAGGTTGGAAACTGGTTTCCGATCCTGAATTGGCACAGGCTGTGATGGTGAACACCTGCGGTTTCGTTGATATCGCCAAAGCTGACTCGATTAACACCATCATTGAAGCAGCCGACCTCAAGGATTCCGGCGGAGTCACGAAGGCGGTTGTTGCGGTGGGCTGTCTCGCTCAACGCTATGGCAGCGAGCTAGCCAATGACCTTCCTGAAGCTGATGCTGTACTGAGTTTTGATGACTACCCGATGATCGGCGAGCGGTTAGACGCTGTGATGCGCGGTGACAAGTTGGTTCCGCACGAACCCAGTGACCGCCGTACGCTGCTGCCCATAAGCCCCGTTGATCGTGCAGCCAATACCAACCCGATACCTGGCCACGGGTCGCAGGAAGCAATGCCGGAGGCAGACGATGCGCTCGCATGGCAACCGCCGATCCTGCGAAAAAGACTAGAAAATTCACCCGTTGCTCCGGTCAAGTTGGCATCGGGTTGTGACCGTCGCTGCACTTTCTGTGCAATACCGTCGTTTCGTGGATCCTTTATTTCCCGTCCGCCCGCCGATGTCGTTGCCGAGGTCGCTTGGCTTGCTGGATTGGGTGTGACCGAGGCTGTTTTAGTGAGTGAAAATTCGACGTCCTATGGCAAGGATTTGGGGGACTTGAGACTTCTTGAGTCGTTACTGCCGGCAATCGGTGAGGGGACCGAGATAGCACGGGTACGGGTTGCTTACTTGCAGCCAGCCGAGGTTCGTCCTGACCTGTTGAAGGTCATGGCCGGCACACGAGTCGTTGCGCCCTACTTTGATCTGTCTTTCCAACACGCTTCTGCGACATTGCTGCGGCGAATGAAACGCTTTGGTGGAAAAGATGCCTTCCTGGAATTAATCGCGACCATTCGAGGGCTCTCACCAACAGCAGGAATTCGTAGCAACGTGATTGTGGGATTCCCAGGTGAGACAGACGAAGAATTCGCCGATCTTGTTACATTCCTAGAAGAGGCACAACTTGATGCTGTTGGGGTTTTCGGGTACAGCGACGAAGAAGGTACCGAGGCGTTCAATTTGCTGCCTAAGGTTGACCCGGACATCATTTCAGCACGGGTGCGTTTGATTACTGACTTAGTTGACGAACTCATGGCTCAAAGAGCGCAGGATCGTATTGGTGAAATTGTGGAAGTTGTAATCGAGTCATTTGATGCGCAATCCGGCAGTTATTTTGGTCATTCCGGTCATCAGGGTCCCGACGATGGAGAGACCGAAATCGTGTTGGACACTGAGATGGAGCCTCTGAAAATAGGGCAGTTCGTAAGAGCAAAAGTTCTTGATAGCAGTGGAGTTGACTTGGTTGCGGAACTGGTTGCTTGATGCGCGAGCACCAGCTGCAGGCGGATCACGCCGCTGATTTACCCACGAGTGCCTCTTTGTGGAATATTGCAAACGCTCTCACGGCACTCCGATTGATCGCGGTTCCATTGCTGGGTTACCTTTTGTTGCACGGCACATCGGAGTCGCGAAATTGGGCGGCATTGGTATTTTTATTGGCGTCGTTAACCGATCTACTTGACGGCTATGTTGCACGCAAATACGGTTTGATCACGACGGTTGGCAAAATCGCGGATCCTATCGCCGATAAATTCCTGACCGGCGTTGCGTTGATCGGCCTGTCATATCTGGGTGCTCTTCCTTGGTGGGTCACGATCGTGATAATTGCTCGGGAAATTGGAGTTACGATCCTGCGCTTTTGGGTAATCGAGCACGGTGTCATCACTGCCTCTCGCGGTGGTAAAACAAAAACTCTTCTGCAGATGATTGCGATCAGCATGTTTTTGGTGGTTTGGCCAGCGTCAGCGTCAGAGTCGTTCCTCGCGATCTGGGACATTGCGAAAATCACAATGATGTCCCTTGCGGTCATCCTCACCCTCACAACCGCGATTGCATATATTCGAAAAGCTCTCCAATTGCGTAAGGGAATTGGCCGTCACCGCGAAGGAATTAGTTCGTGAAGCCCAGCGATTTAATCGATGCACTTCGTCGGAATGGCGAGAGTCTCAGCGTGGCAGAGTCCTTGACGGGGGGATTACTTGCGAGCGCGTTAATTGACATCTCAGGCGCATCTGATGTCTTCCTCGGTGGAGTGGTGGCATACACCCCCCAGGCTAAGCGAGGGGTTCTCGGGGTCAACGAGCAAGCCCTCGCTCATGGGGTTGTTTCGCAGGAAGTCGCAATAGCCATGGCACAAAAGGCACGAGAGCTCTTTGGCTCTGATTACGCTCTCTCAACCACTGGGATTGCCGGACCGGGCCCCCAGGATGGTCAGGAACAGGGAACCGTTTGGCTGGGTTGTGCGTCTAAACACCACAGTGCAGCGAAAATGGTAAAACTTGCTGGGGATCGAAATGAGATACGTGTGGCAGCGGTAAATGCAGCGTTGGATTTGATTGATAGCCAGGTAGTCTTCAGTCGGCTTGATGAGTGGAAATGAGCCAATATTCGCAGATGCTGGCTATAGCGGGTATCATGGAGCTATGCTCTTTAACCGGAGTGTGATTACGCAGTAGGAAGGAAATGGACATGATCGTTTTGCGCAATGTGATCGGTGATGAACTTCGCCGTCGTCGTCAAGATCAAGGCCGAACCCTGCGTGATATTTCTGGCGCTGCGTCAGTTTCGTTGGGTTACCTTTCTGAAATCGAGCGTGGACAGAAGGAAGCCTCCTCTGAGCTGATCGCCGCTATTTGTGGTGCCCTTGACGTGTCGCTATCAGATATCTTGGCTTCCGTGAGTACATCCGTGGCGCATGCTGAATCGACGCAACCAATTACGTTTCCCAGCGCCATTTCATCGATTTAGTATCTGCTGTCACGAGCGGAATGCGTTGCGACTAAGTGATATGTCCGAGCGCATTGAAACCGTAATTGGCCCTAGTTACAGTGCTTCATGGCGCAAGGATGTAGTGATCCCTGACCTTAGTAGCACGGTGGATACGGCAGTAGCGGATGGTGTTGAAGCGGCCGTGATCTGGCGTGCAGTGTGCAACTTCGTGGAGGTCCCGAGTTCGCTGCGCTAGGGTTTGGAGTGTGGGTGCAATCGATCAATCACTAGTGATTGAAACACTAGACAGCCCCCGTATCCTCACGATTGCCAACCGATCTGTCGCGACCCTGTCGGCTGCCCAAATGTTTGGTGGGATCGCTGTCGCAGGATCTGTTCCCGCGGGAGCCTTGCTCGCAGCATCGATGACAGACTCTGAAGCATTCGCTGGGCTTGTTCAAACGGCAGGAGTCTTAGGTGCCGCGATCTTCGCATTGCCGCTAGCCCGTATCGCTTTAACAAAGGGCCGCCGGCCTGCCTTGGCCAGCGGCTATGGACTGGGAATCATCGGTGCCATTCTGGTGATTATCGGTGCTGTTTCATCGCAGATATCAGTTGTTTTATTTGGATCGTTATTTGTAGGTGTTGCTAGTGCCGCTAGTCTGCAGGCCCGTTACGCCGCAACTGATCTCGCAAAGCCTGAGCACCGAGCCCGGTCACTTTCCTATGTTGTATGGGCGGCCACTATCGGGGCAGTTCTTGGACCCAATCTCCTGAACTTCAGTGGTTCAGTGGGTCTTAATTTGGGCCTGCCTCGGTTGTCGGGGCCATACGTAATCTCCGGCATCGCATTGACCTGCGCTGTAATCGTCCTGCTTGTGGCCTTACGTCCAGACCCGTTTGTCTTGGCTACCAAACTGCGACAAGACCTCGATCCGGGGATAAAAATTCAGCACCCCAAGTTGCGCGAGGGGATTGAACACCTGCGCACCCGTCCACGTGCAGTGTTGGGAATCGGTGCAATCTCTATTGGGCACGTTGTAATGGTGATGGTTATGGTGATGACTCCGGTTCACATGGCTCACGTTGATGTCACATTGCAACTCATTGGCTTGGTTATCAGCGTTCACGTCGCTGGTATGTACGCATTCTCACCACTCGTCGGCATGGCAGTTGACCGTTTCGGTCGAGTGCCCATGATCGTCGCAGGGATTCTCATTTTGGCATCAAGTTGTGTGATTTCGGGATTGGCTCCTGCAAATAATGTAGTGATCTTGGGTATTGGGCTGTTCCTGCTCGGCCTTGGTTGGTCCTTCACCCTTATTGCTGGCTCAACTTTGGTGACGGACTCGGTGGAAGCTAATGAGCGGCCCTCGGTTCAGGGCTTGTCGGACCTCTCGATGAATGCTGCGGGTGCGCTTGGCGGTATCGCCGCCGGGTTCATTATGTGGCTCGGGGGATACGGCTGGCTGTGTGCGCTCGCCATAGTTCCCTTGATTGGGTTGGCAGTGTGGGTGAGTCTCCCGGCGTGTCGCGAGCCTTCGAACGCACGTTCGATATAGGCTCTGAGCGCTGGGTCGAGTTATCAACAGCCTCTGCTGATTATCCACAAAGGAAAATCACGTGAGCCAAATGTCAGTGCTCGCACCTAGCCTTCGTCAAACATAAATAAACGTGATGCGCTCTCACTGAACTGCAATGAACTGCAGTGCAATTGTGATCGTGTAACCAGGGTTGAGGAGAAAAAGCATGGCGAATAACGAAAAGGACCGCGAAAAGGCACTTGATTCCGCATTAGCTCAGATTGAGCGCCAGTTCGGTAAGGGCTCACTTATGCGACTGGGTGACTCCGAGCGAGTACCCATGGAGATTATTCCCACTGGATCAATTGCTCTGGATATTGCACTGGGTATCGGAGGTTATCCACGCGGACGTATTGTGGAGATTTATGGCCCTGAATCATCGGGTAAAACTACAGTTGCCTTACACGCAATCGCGAGCGTTCAAGCGCGCGGCGGACTTGCCGCCTTCATTGATGCCGAGCACGCCCTTGACCCCGACTACGCGGCGCATCTGGGCGTAGACCTTGACAATTTGTATGTTTCCCAACCCGACAATGGCGAGCAGGCACTTGAAATTTGCGACACTCTGGTCCGCTCGGGTGCGATTGATCTAATCGTTATCGACTCGGTTGCAGCGCTCACCCCACGCGCTGAAATTGAAGGCGACATGGGTGATTCACATATGGGATTGCAAGCACGACTAATGAGCCAAGCACTACGCAAGATGGCGGGTGCGCTCAGCAATACCAACACTACCGCCATCTTCATCAACCAACTGCGGGAAAAAATCGGCGTGATGTTCGGATCACCGGAAACAACCACCGGTGGAAAGGCTTTGAAATTCTATTCGTCAGTTCGAATGGACGTTCGTCGAATTGAAACACTCAAGGGTGGAACCGAAGCTGTTGGTAACCGAACCCGAGTAAAGGTTGTTAAGAACAAAGTTGCACCGCCGTTTAAGCAAGCTGAGTTCGATATTATTTATGGAGAAGGAATTTCGCGTGAAGGTTCCTTAATTGATATTGGTGTTGATCAAGGGATTGTCCGTAAGGCCGGCGCCTGGTACACCTATGAGGGTGATCAACTGGGACAGGGTAAAGAGAATGCCCGCACATTCTTGAGGGACAACGCTGATTTAGCGAATGAAATTGAAAAGCGCATCAAGGAGCAGATGGGAATCGGACCCAAGATTGAGACTCCAGAGCCGACCAAATCTGCCAAGTCTGCAGCCAAAATGGACGCTAATGCCGATCTTGGCGCGCTGGACGAATAGTCGTCATCCTCTATGACTGATCCAGTTTTTGGTGATCGGAGCGGGGAGTCGGAAATCATGTCGGTCGTAATGCGCCGATTGAATGCCGCTCCTCGTTCGCGCGGGGAGTTATTCACGTACTTGCTCGACAGGGAGTTTGACCCCATTCTGATCGAGCGAGTCTTGGATCGCGTTTCAGCGATGGGTTACATCGACGATACTGCCTACGCCCAAGAATGGGTTCGTAGTCGTCACCGTTCCCGTGGTCTAGCGCCAAGTGTGCTTAAACGTGAACTGGTCAGTAAGGACATCGATTTAGAGGTCATCGAATTAGCCTTGGAGCAGTTGACCGTGGAAGATACACATGCCCGGGCTTATGAATTGGCGGCGAAGAAATATCGGAGTTTAATGTCAGTCGAGCATGCGGTCGCGGTGAGACGGATCGCATCTTTGTTACAGCGTAAAGGTTATTCGCCCAGCATCTGTTTTCAGGTTGCTAAGGAAACTGTCGGTGTCGAAATAGAACTCAACACGGAATAATTTAGGCGTTTACCTCAATGTGAGCACTGTTCAGATGGTGCTAGACTCGCTACGGTCATTCGGAACATCTAGGTCAGGGGTTTTCATGCCGGGTTTGTCACAGTGGGCTGTTCGTAAGCCACTCGTTGCGCTCATTTCCTACTTTGTCGCACTTGTCGCTGTTGTGGGAATCGGTGTTTCATTTGGCGGTTCATTGAACGATTCATTTGATTTGCCGGACACCGAGTCGACTACCGCTACGGACCTGCTGGCCACTATTGGGAACGCCGAACTTGATGCATCATCTTCGGGAGCAACAGCCACCATTATTTGGTCACCTGCCACAGGCAGTGCGGTAGATCCAGCTGCTTCAGCATTCATCACACCAGTTTTGGAAGAGATTGCCGCCCTTCCTGCAGTTGTGTGCGTGACTAATCCATTTGATTTGGCAGCGCCGTACGGTGATGCCTGTCCAACCGCAAATGGGGACATGGCGTCAATCATGTCGGAGGCATCTGAAGAAGAGTTGAAGCAGCTTGAGCCCGCATTGCAAGCCTCAGCGATAGCTAACTCTCCGATTAGTCCAGATGGAACGGTGGCGTATTCGACCGTCACTTTCACGGGGGGCATGGGTAGCGACGTCCCAACCGCTGATGTCGTGAGCTTTCTTGACCTTGTTAAATCGGTCAACTCTGATGCAATAGCGGTGGGTGCCAGCGGCGATGTATTAGGCAGCGTGCAGGAAGTTCCCTCTAGTGAACTTTTCGGGATTTTGGTGGCCATTGTAATTTTGCTCATTGCCTTTGGATCCATTATCGCAGCTGGGATGCCAATCGTAGTTGCGGTCATAGGCCTGGCCGCAGGTCAAATGCTTGTTTTAATCGTGGCCTTGTTCATGGATGTTGCCACATTCGCACCGACATTGGCAGCAATGATCGGTTTGGGTGTGGGGATCGACTACGCCCTGTTTGTTCTGAACCGATATCGACAAGCGATTTTAGTTGGTCATGAACCAAAACGGGCTGCCCTCGAAGCGGTCAACACAGCGGGGCGGGCTGTTCTTTTTGCTGGGGCAACGGTGATTTTTGCCCTATGCGGTTTGTTCATTCTGCGCATCGGTTTCTTCAATGGATTGGCATTGGCGGCAATTGTTACGGTGCTAATGGTGATGACGGCCGCATTGTGGCTACTGCCTGCAACGCTTTCCCTTTTGGGCACCAAAGCACTGGGCCTGCGACTGCCATGGGGCACCAAACCTGGGGAGGGTCATGCAGAGGGTAAGCAATGGTCGCGGTACGGGCGGTTCCTGCAAAAACGCCCATGGTTCTTTGCGATCGTCTCCGTCGGACTAGTTGCCATTCTCGCAATTCCCGTTTTCTCGCTGCGCTTAGGTTTCGCTGATGCATCCGGAAACGCGGAAGGTACTCCAACTCGGATCGCCTACGACCTCACGGCTGAAGGTTTTGGCCCGGGAACGAGTGGTCCGTTCATCGTGGCCGTTGAACTTTCACAACCTAATGACCTTGAGCAATACGCGGCAGCGATAACAGCCATTGAGTCAACCCCAGGTGTAGCAGCGACGAATCCATCAACGGGAATACTCCCGTTGTTACAGGCCTCTGGTGGTGGTTTAAGCCCCGACGGCACTGTGGGTGCAGTCTTTGTTGTTCCCTCAACCGGACCCCAAGATGCTGCGACAGCGGATCTTCTGATGGAACTGCGCGATGTCACAGGGCCGGAATTCAATGCCGCAACGGGTGGCTCGCTTTACGTGGGAGGTGCGCTCGCCGTTACCTCTGATTTCACGCAAGTGCTCGTCAATGCGTTACCGCTCTTTCTGTTGATCGTGGTCTCTCTCGGATTCCTCGCATTGATGGTTCTATTCCGATCTGTGGTGGTTCCACTGACAGCGGCGTTGACGAGTTTGTTGAGCTTTGCCGCAGCAACAGGTATCACGGTTGCGGTTTTCCAATGGGGCTGGTTTAGCGACATCCTTGGGGTATCGGGAACCGGTCCAATCTTCCCATTCCTGCCCATCATGGTGTTTGCAATTCTGTTTGGACTCTCCATGGACTATCAAGTCTTCCTTGTCTCTCGGATGCGTGAGGAATGGGATCACACAGGGGATAACGCGGCCGCGGTGCGCCGTGGGCTTGCAGGCTCCGGCAAGGTGGTTGCAATTGCAGCAGCGATCATGGCGAGCGTTTTTCTTGCATTCGTCCCCACACCTGACAACACCATCAAGCTTTTCGGGGTTGCTTTGGGCTCGGCCGTACTTATTGACGCATTCTTGATCCGACTGATAGCGGTGCCTTCAATTATGTCGATTATTGGTAAAGGAAACTGGTGGCTGCCTGGCTGGCTAGACCGGATTTTGCCCACAGTTCACATTGAGCCAGGTGAAGACGAAGTATTCGACGAAGAGGGCGAGGCGTCTAGGCCGGCGCCAGTGGGCTAGGGGAGAGACCCTTCCTGATTTGACAGGATTACTGTTGAGTCCTATGCCAAACATTGAAATGCCCCTCATCGATAAACCTCGCACATATCAGGTACGCACCTATGGGTGTCAAATGAATGTGCACGACTCTGAGCGCATTACTGGGCTTTTGGAGTCCGAGGGTTACACGCCAGTCCAAGAAGGTGTAGTCGCTGACCTTATTGTGTTCAATACGTGCGCTGTTCGCGAGAATGCGGATAATAAACTTTATGGCAATCTGAGTCACTTGGTGCCGATTAAGGCTGCGAATCCCGGGATGCAAATCGCTGTTGGCGGTTGCTTGGCGCAAAAGGATCAAGGGGAAATTCTGCGCAAGTCGCCCGTCGTTGACGTGGTATTCGGCACGCACAATCTGGGTTCCCTACCAGTTCTTCTGGAACGCGCTCGAATCGAACAAGAATCGCAAGTGGAGATCGCTGAAGCACTAGTCGATTTCCCATCGGCATTGCCAACCAAGCGTGATGCGATTTACAGCGCATGGGTGTCAATCAGTGTTGGTTGCAACAACACGTGCACCTTTTGCATCGTTCCTTCACTTCGTGGAAAAGAAAAAGATCGGCGTGTAGGCGATATTTTGACCGAAATTGACGTCCTTGTAGCCGACGGAGTCGTCGAAATAACACTCTTAGGACAGAATGTAAATGCATATGGTTCTGATCTCGGGGAGCCACAGGCTTTCAGTAAGTTGTTGCGTGCTTGTGGAGAGATCCCTGGGTTAGAGCGGGTTCGTTTCATGAGTCCGCATCCACGTGATTTCACCGATGACGTCATTGAGGCGATGGCTCAGACAAAGAATGTCATGCCAACATTGCACATGCCGCTGCAGTCAGGCTCAGATGCGGTACTGCAGAGAATGCGACGTTCATACCGCCAAGAGAAGTATCTGGGCATTATTGATCGCGTCCGTGCGGCAATGCCAGAGGCTTCAATCACCACAGACATCATTGTCGGTTTCCCCGGTGAGAGCGAAAGGGATTTCCAAGACACAATGGATGTCGTGAGCAGGGCCCGATTTTCCAGTGCATACACCTTCCAGTATTCAAAACGACCAGGAACGCCGGCTGCCACGATGGACAATCAAATTGACAAAGAGGTCGTTCAGGAGCGTTACGAGCGTCTCGTGAAGTTGGTCAATCAAATCTCATGGGAAGAGAACCTGGCTCAAGTTGATAGAAGTGTAGAGATTTTGGTGGCCCACAGTGAAGGCCGTAAAGACGCCAACACAAATAGGCGATCGGGCCGAACATCCGATGGTCGACTTGCACACTTTGACCTCGGTGATCTTGTTGCTCGCCCCGGTGATTTCCTTACAGGTACGGTCACATCAGCTGCACCGCATCATTTAATTGGCCGAGCAACCTCGGTACGCGCGACGCGAGCAGGGGATCTTTCCGAAACTTCTCCGAAAAGTGCTGTCATGCTCGGGATTCCCACTTTTGTTGCACCGTGAATGAATGATTCATGAGTCCACGGTCAATACTCACTATCGTCGGACCCACGGCCGTGGGCAAGACCAAACTTGCAATTGAATGTGCGCAGCGGATCCATGGAGAATTGGTGGGAACAGACTCTATGCAAGCTGTCACGGGCATGGATATCGGTACAGCAAAGCCAACAATTGAGGAACTAGAAGGTATTCCGCACCACATGCTGGATGTGTGGCCGATGTCCCACAAGGCTGACGTCGTGCAATTTAGAGATCTGGCGCGTAAATCGATTGCTGAAATTGGGCAACGGCAGCGAACCCCGATAGTTGTCGGTGGCAGTGTTCTTTATATAAAGGCAGTTCTTGATCAATTCGATTTCCCGGCAACTGACCCGATTATCCGTGCACGCTACGAAGCGCTGCTAGATCAGGATGGCCCTGAGAAACTACATGAACTCTTGGCACTGAAAGATCCAGTAACAGCGGGCAATATTTTGCCGGGAAATGGCCGCCGAATAGTTCGTGCGCTCGAAGTTATCGAGATCACGGGCGAGCCATACAACTCTCGGTTGCCAGAGCCAGTGGAGGAAATCCCAAGTGTTCGCATCGGCTTGGAAATTGATCGAGTCAGCATGGACTCACGAATTGTGAAACGTGTCGATCAAATGCTGGACTTTGGCTTCGTAGCAGAAGTCGAACGCCTTGAATCAGAGGGTTTGCGCAACGCACCAACTGCATCACGTGCGATTGGGTACTCCCAGGTTTTGGCCTATTTGAGTGGGGATTTGGGCGCAGAGGAGATGCGGGAAAAAATAATCTATACAACGCAAAAATTCGCTCGTCGCCAACAACGGTGGTTCCGGCAGGATCCCCGAATCCACTGGCTGCCTTGGAACCGAGAGCACTTGACCGATTCGGTGTTAATTTACTTTGACGAAGTACTCAGTTCCCAGTAGGGCATCAAAAATGGGTTTCGGTAACTTGCTCAAAACAGCGAGAGTCCGAATTGTGCCATCGGCACTTGACTGCGATGAGTGCGCCATAATCGATGCCTTCTTGAGCGGGGTGAATTCACGCACGTTGACCCGATGGGTGATGAGGGCTTTGGGAGTCCAACTCTGCGCGAAAGTGTCGGGGTCAAAGTCCGGTGGAGTGAGCGACAAGGCACCGGCTAACTTCACAGCTCGAGCGATGGGCTCGCGTGGGAGAGTCGCCTCAAAAAGGGTGCAAGAAGTTTGTCGCTGCAGAGTGCGGGCAACTCTGTGCACTTGAACGTGGTCAGGGTGACCGTAGCCTCCCGATGGGTCGTATCCCACCAGCGTGTCCACTTTCAATTCGAGTACGAGGTCGGCGAGGCTCGCAGCGACAATTTCAGGATCCAGTCCGGCAAATCCGCCATTGGCAATGTGCTCACCATGTAATCCGGAATCCGGGTATTTAAGTTCGGTAATGCTGGAAACACCGAGAATCTCGGCAGATTGAGTTAGTTCAACTGACCGGTGTGAGGCAAGGTCGTTGGCGAATTCACCAGAGGTTAATCCGGCTGACCCATCAGTGGCAACGACGAGGTGAACGCGGTGTCCTGCGGCATGGGCTTTGGCCATGGTTCCGGCTGTGAGGAGTGCCTCGTCGTCGGGATGGGCGTGTAGGAAGAGCAGGTTGCGCATAGTGGACCCATTGTGGCGTACGGTCTGCTCCGTGCGGATCACCCATATCAGCGATTGCTTTGCTCCCAGAACGGGAGGCATTGAATCCCAAGTTTTGGGGCTAGCCCGCGCCCAGCACTTGATGGGTGATCAGGTACGGGTGATAACCGCAACGTCTGGATTACCGTTCACCGAATTTCCCGTCGATCGGTTGAGTTTCCCTGTTCCCTTTGACCTCCCGATCCACCCACGAACATTTCGCGGTGTCACCCGCCTTTTAACGGAGAATGTTCCGGAAGTTGCCCACGTCCATGCCGGTGTGCTTTCCCCATTCGCTTGGAGCGCCACTCGCGCAGCCCACGATCTCGGCATTCCGATCTTGGTGACAATTCACAGTGTGTGGGGTCAATTTGCACGTCCCATGTTCGGGGTCAGTGGAGCATTGCTGAAGTGGAATCGAGTTGCCATGAGTGCTGTAAGTGATGTTGCAGCAGAACACATGAGTGCATCCCTCGGTGTGGACATAGATGTCGTGCCTAACGGGATTGATCCCAACCTATGGACCCGTGCCGTCACCGCAGATAAGAATGCCATGCCCCTTCAACTTGTCAGTGTTTTGCGAATTGCACCACGGAAAAGAACAGGAGCACTACTTCGCATAATGAAGGAATTGCAAACCCTTGGCGTGAACGCACATCTCAATCTTGTTGGCGACGGTCCTGAGCGAGCTATGTGGGAAAGAAGGGCTCGAAAAGGCCAACTGCCTGTGACATTTCATGGACGGTTGGCCCCAGCGGAACTCAAATTGGTTCTTGATCGATCACAAATATTCATTCAGCCTTCCATCAAAGAATCATTTGGTATTGCGGCATTGGAGGCTCGGGCCAACGGTCTCGCGGTTGTCGCCCGGAGCGGAACGGGAACGCAGACTTTTATTATTGATGGAGTCGACGGGCGGATCTGTCATTCCGATACGGGTATTGCTTTGGCTATTAAGAAGTGGGATTCAGACCGAATTGCCCTTGGCACCATTCTGGAACACAATGCGCGCGTTTCCCCCGATTATTCGTGGACTGATATTGATCATCGGGTGCGTGCGGCCTACCAACGCGCAATGACGTTAGCGCAATAGAGTGGGGTGGTGAGTTTATTGGCGGAATTAGTGTTCGTTAAAGGTCATGGGACAGCCAATGATTTTATCCTTTACAACAATGAGAAATCATCGATTCACATTTCGCCCACTCAGGTTGAGGCCCTGTGTGACCGTCGCTCAGGCTTGGGCGCGGACGGCGTGATTGGTGCTGTCCGAACGAAAAATATTGACTTACCTGGAATTGATCATGGCAATGCAACTTGGTTCATGGACCATCAAAATGCCGACGGAAGTTATGCTGAAATGTGTGGCAACGGTGCACGGGTATTTGCCCGTTACTTGGTCGCGAATGGTCTTGAAACAGAAAAGGAATTCACCATCTCAACACGTGGTGGTGTTCGTGCCGTGCAGGTGCATCCTGATCTCACCGTATCCATTGAGATGGGACAAGCTTTTGCTGCTTCGCCACAGGCACCAACACCTACACAAAGAATTCACCTAGCGACGGGTGAAGTATTTGATTCGGTAGGAGTGTTCTTTCCTAATCCCCATGCTGTGTGTTGGGTGGATGAAGCGCAACTATCTCAATTGATTCTGTGCGAGATTCCCGCAGTCGAACCACTTGATGCATTTCCCGAAGGAATGAACGTTGAATTCGCCGCGATAACGGCCCCCGGCGAAGTAAGAATGCGGGTGTTTGAGCGTGGGGTGGGTGAGACTCAATCCTGTGGGACCGGTGCGTGTGCCGTTGCTTGGGCTGCCAGACGGAGCCAAAAAATTCATGAGAATCAATTTGTTTGGAAAGTGTCTGTACCTGGTGGGGAGCTCTTCGTAAGCGAAAACAGTGAAACAGGGGACTTCACTTTGCGGGGAGCAGCCGAACTTGTCGCTCGTGGTCGGGTTTTAATCTAATTTGGGGTCGTGAATCCACCAATCGTTTTTAACAGTAGGTCATCTGGAAGGCATCTGCGATACTTAGTTTGTGAATGAAACTGGCTCCGATCAAGATCTTGATGTAAGCCTTGAACTCGAGCAGAGGGCCGGACTACGCAAGGTCTCGTCCTTGTCCACGGAACTACAGGACATCACAGAGGTCGAATATCGACAGATCAGGCTTGAACGGGTGGTTCTCGCAGGGGTGTGGACCAGTGGCGGCGTTGAGTCAGCTGAGCGTTCGCTGCGTGAGTTGGCGGCCTTGGCGGAAACAGCTGGATCCGTCGTGGTCGACGGTGTGATCCAACGACGCGATGCTCCTGATCCTGCGACCTACTTAGGTTCGGGAAAAGTTCAGGAATTGGCTCGTATCGTCACTGAAACGGGCGCTGACACCGTGATTTGCGATGGTGAGTTAACGCCGGGGCAACTCAGGCAGTTGGAAAATATTGTCAAAGTAAAAGTTGTTGACCGCACTTGGCTAATTCTTGACATTTTCGCCCAGCATGCGCGCAGTCGCGAAGGCAAGGCTCAGGTCTCGCTAGCCCAGATGCAGTATCTGTTACCGCGGCTGCGCGGTTGGGGTGAGTCGCTGAGCCGGCAAGCAGGTGGGCACGCTGGTGGAGCCGGTGGAGGTTTGGGCACGCGTGGCCCCGGTGAAACCAAGATCGAAACTGATCGTCGACGCATCAGGGCCCAAATGACAAAGTTGCGCCGTGAACTCAAGGCCCTTGAGGCCACCCGCAAAACCCAGCGCGGCGCTCGAGAAGCATCGGGGATTGCAACTGTGGCACTGGCCGGATACACAAATGCAGGAAAATCAAGTGTGCTTAATGCATTGACTGGGGCAGGGGTACTTGTGCAAGATGCACTGTTTGCAACCCTAGACCCAACTGTTCGAAAGATGAAGGCACCAAGTGGTAAGGAATTCACCCTCGCTGACACTGTGGGTTTTGTTCGACACTTGCCACACGACCTCGTTGAGGCTTTTCGGTCAACGCTGACCGAAGTGCAGGAAGCCAGTCTCATCGTTCATGTGGTCGATGGCTCAGATGAAGACCCATTCGGGCAGATTTCGGCGGTGCGAGAGGTACTCAACGAAATTGGTGCTGGTGAAATACCTGAAATCATCGCAATAAATAAATGTGATATCGCGGACCCGATGGACATCACCGCAATCCAGGGATCATTCCCGGAATCAATTGTGATCAGTGCACAAACGGGTGCTGGGCTTGACGAATTACTGGAGCGAATAGATTCGGTACTACCTCAAACGCTCGTGGCAATTGATGTGACGATTCCTTACAATCGTGGGGATTTACTTGCCCGCATTCATGACTCCGGTGAGCAAGTGCGTATTGACCATGTGGAAATGGGTAGTTGCGTGACGGCGTTAGTACCTCCAGCGTTAGCAGCCGACATCAAGCGTCAAGGGTTTTTGCGTGCCGGTTGATATCGATGCCCAAGAGTTATTACAAAAGACAGTCGATGCATTTAATGGCTCGGAGCGTCTAGGTCAGCAACAGATGGTTTCGACAATCGTCGAGGGTTTGAGTGCGGGAGGTCATCGAATCATCCAAGCTGGAACTGGAACAGGAAAATCACTCGGCTACCTTGTTCCTGCTGCCGCTCACGCACTGAGTGAGGGAGGCAGCACGGTAGTAGTGTCTACTGCGACCATAGCGCTACAGCGGCAATTAATGGAAAAAGATTTACCGCTTCTGGCATCAACTTTGGCGAAGGAGTACGGCGTTACATTGACGTTCGCTGTCCTCAAAGGTCGAAACAATTACGTATGTCTACAAAAACTGCACTCGGAGATTCCAGACCCTGATGGCGAGGCACTTTTTGACGTGAGTCGTGGAGTTCTTGGAGACCAAGCCGTTGCGGTTCGGGCGTGGGCAACGAGCACCGACACCGGTGACAAAGACGATTTCGGTGACGACATAGATCCCCGGGTGTGGCGGGCATTTTCGGTGAATAGACGCGAATGTGTTGGTGAATCAAAGTGCTCATTCGGAGAAGATTGTTTTACGGCAAAAAGGCGGTTGCAAGCTCAGGCTGCGCACATTGTTGTCACAAATCATGCACTATTAGCCATTGATGTTGTTGAAGGAATTCCAATTTTGCCTGACCACGACATTGTGATTATCGATGAAGGCCATGAAATAGTTGATCGAGCCACTGGCGCGATAACAATTGAACTAAATGCAGCGGGGGTGGAAAGGGCGATTTCGCGGGTTGGCTCACAGGTGAGCGATCAAACCATGGACGTATTGATGGACTCCCAGAAGGCCTTCGAGGATGCACTGCTGGCGTCCTCGGACCCAACGTCTGGACTAACACGGCTTTCTCATGTGGATCCTGAGCTACTCCTGGCCTTGACTCTTATTCGAGATGCGAGCCATGCAGGTGTTAGCGAGATGGTGCCTCAAAAGGGTGAAGACCCAGATATTGCAGCGCGAAATCAGAGAGCCCGAGGTGGCCTTGAGGAACTACACGATTTCGCGGGGGCACTCATATCTCAAGGAAATGATTCCGTGTTGTGGATTGATCATGATGGACGGCCGCCAACACTGCACAGTGCGCCTTTGAGTGTCGCACACCTTTTACGCGACCGGTTATTTGCTGAGAAGTTCGCGATCGTTACCAGCGCAACCCTGACCACGAGCGGTAATTTCGATTCAATTTCAGCGTCCCTTGGTTTGGGCACGGATAAACGCACCGAGACACTCGATGTTGGCTCCCCATTTGATTATGCAAAACAAGGGATTCTTTATGTCGCAGCAGATCTGCCACCCCCAGGGCGTGAAGGACTTGATATGGCGAGCCTGGATGCGATGGGAGAGTTGGTCGAAGCTGCTGGTGGCCGTACCTTGATTTTGTGTTCGAGTTGGCGGGCGGTCGAAAAAGCATCTGAGTATTTGCGGGTGCGGTGCGATAGTCCATTACATGTTCAAAGAAAGGGTGAATCGGTTTCACTCCTTGTGGAACGGTTCACCAACGACATTGAATCAACCTTGATTGGAACACTGTCGCTATGGCAAGGTGTTGACGTCCCTGGTGATTCGTGTATCCAAGTAATAATCGACCGCATTCCTTTCCCCCGCCCCGATGATCCGGTGATGTCTGCTCGTTCCGCCCGCGTCGACGATGCAGGTGGCTCAGGTTTTCGATCAGTGACCCTTCCACGCGCGGGACTGCTGCTTGCCCAGGCATCGGGCAGGTTGATTCGAAGTGGGCACGACAAAGGAGTGGTGAGTGTCTTGGATTCACGACTAGCAAACTCGGGTTACGGGAGCAGTCTCCGAAAAAGTATGCCGCCGATGTGGTTCACAACGGATGCGGCCACAGCGATTAATGCGCTCCAAAGATTGCGCCGTGATTCAGATTTAAGAGCCGCGGGTTAATAATTAATCTTTCGACCGAATTTACGTGATGGGTGATCAAAGTCTGCGCAACACCGAAACAACCTTGCCAAGGATTTGTGCGTTGTCACCCAGAATCGGTGAATACGCCGGATTGTGTGGCAACAACCAGACATGACCTTCCCTGCGCTTGAAAGTCTTCACCGTTGCTTCATCGTCAATCAAAGCGGCGACGACATCGCCGTTTTCACATGTTGACTGCTGCCGTACAACAACCCAGTCGCCGTCACAGATTGCTGCGTCCACCATGGAGTCACCGACCACCTTGAGACTGAAAAGTTCGCCTTCACCGACAAGGTCCCGGGGGAGTGGAAATATTGCCTCAACGGATTGTTCAGCAAGGATGGGCCCACCCGCCGCGATGCGGCCGAGGACGGGAACGTTCGTGGTTGTGGATTGAGATTCGGCCAGGGCAGATACACCGTCATCTGTCGACTCCGGTGAAAGAACCAGCGCTCGGGGTCGATTGGGGTCAATTCGCAAAAAACCAGCCCGCTGCAAATTCTTGAGTTGGTGGGCTACCGAGCTGGGGCTGGTTAAGCCAACCGACTCCCCGATTTCGCGGACGCTGGGTGGGTAGCCGCGTTCTAGCGTGGTGTCGCGAATCATGTCCAATATCGCCTTTTGACGAGGGGAAAGTTCGCTACGGGAGGGGTCATGGAGCTGTGTCACCACGGATTCAGCATCTGGACCTTTGGAACGGGTATCGGAACGGGTAATTGTTTCCTTGGGTTTCTGAATCCGGCCAGCCATTGTGACTCCTTGTCAATTTGTTTGCACAACGTGTGCTGACGGGTAAATAACGCCAATGTCACACCCATCTGGTGAGGTCAGGTTAGTTCAGAGTACGACACGAATCAAACACATGTTCGAAATGTGTTGGACGTGTCGCCGTCTCAGTGCTATAAATCGTACATCCGTTCGAATAACTGAAAGGCTTCCCCATGAATGTCAGCACGTTGCCCCCAGAGGCCGTATCTGCGAACCATCAATCGATTGTGCTTACTGCCCGAGGCAGGGTCGTAATTGGGTTGATTTTGACCTTAATGGCAATCTTTGTGTGGGTTCTGTTTGGTAGTGGAACCGCAGACGCGGCAGGAAGCTCCTCTGGATCAGCTACCAGTGTGGTTGTTGTTCAGCCGGGTGAAAACCTTTGGTCAATCTCTCAGGGTATTGACCCTGAGGGCGACCCCCGTGATTTGGTGATTCGGATTCGCGAAATTAACGCTCTTGGTTCCCAGCATGTTTTCCCCGGACAGTCTTTAATTGTGCCCATCTCCTGACGATCTTTATCAGCGTTTTAAAGTGATGCTATGAAGGGATTCCCTGTTCGGACTGTTGCGGTCGCCATCATGGTGACTGCGATGGTCGTGGCTTCGACAAGCCCGGCTCTGTCCGCGCAATCTGATCCAAGTTGGCGCACCGGTGGAGATGCCCGCGCATGTAGTGCACCCTTGTCATTCGATGTTGCTAATCCCCGTGGGCCCGGTCAAGGTGAAAAGGTTCTCGTAATCGGGGACTCGGTCACGAGGGACTCACGCACAATGCTCACAAAGGCACTGAAGTCTTCCGGCTGGAATCCCGTTATCCGGTGCTTTGGTGGGAAGCGAATCGACTGGGCGATGTCGCAAATACGGGATCAACGCGCCTGGAAAGGAGTGCCGAAGACAGTGGTACTAGCAGTAGGTATCAACGATATGCGGTGGATTGAAAGATCCACCACGCGAATGCGGATCAACAAGATTCTCAACCAACTGGGTCCCTCAAGGAACGTACTATGGGTGAATCTTTATGGGAGCAACGGCGATCGCTTTAGCAAATCAAAGCAAGTGTGGTTCAACACAACCCTCAAGAAAATCGCAGCGAAACGACCCAATGTGCACGTCGTGCCGTGGGCTAAGCACGCCCAGGCGGCCAAAATTCCGATGTCAGGGCCATTGCATTACGCCCATAAGGGTCTGGTTTTACGTACAAAGTTAACGGTCGGGCACCTGAACACGACTTTTGGCGAGTTGCCGTCAACTAGATAGCAACACGCCGACTGAATTAGGTTGCATAAATGGCATTGATCCATTAGATTCACACCCCTAGATGTAGTAGTTACACCCGAGTGTTTGTCCACAGGTTGTGGTTTGAGCGCACAGGTTAGTCGCACACCATCCACAGGTAGTCCACAGGATGGCAGTACTGGCGTTACGGGTGTTACACAAGAGGTCGAAGTGTCAGGTGTCGCGAAAGTTAATCATGGAGGGGAGTCGATCACCAGATGAAATGCCCATTTTGCCGTGAAGAAGATTCTCGGGTGGTTGACTCTCGGACAGTTGATGACGGTCTGGCTATTCGTCGACGCAGGGAATGTGGCCAGTGCGGGCGTAGGTTCACAACCGCCGAGGTAGCTGCCCTGGCCGTCGTTAAAAGAAGCGGGGTTAGTGAGCCGTTTAATCGAAGCAAGGTCGTTAGTGGAGTTCGCAAGGCGTGTCAGGGAAGGCCAGTGTCTGATGATCATCTCGCACTACTTGCACAACGCGTCGAGGATTTTCTTCGCGCCACGGGAAATAGCGAAATCCCTGCCCAGGAAGTGGGACTCGCCATTCTTTCTCCACTTCGTGAACTCGACGAAGTTGCCTATCTCCGGTTCGCTTCCGTCTATCGATCCTTTGACACTCTTGAAGATTTTGAAGCCGAAATTGCCCTCCTTCGGGCCGAAGGTGAACCTACCGGGAGAGAACCTGAAACTTCTATGCACGCGAGTAACTAAGCCTCAACCACAACTAAATACAACTACAGAAACTTCCCATGAATCGAAAGGCACCACCATGACGCAGGCACCAGAAGCACCAGCAATCACATCCAAAGAGGATTTCGTAAATAACACTGTTGGTGGACCAGGGCTACAACTGGTCCGACTGTTCACTACCGAGGGAATTCATCCTTATGACGATGTGAATTGGGAACGGCGCGACGTTGTTCAGAACAACTGGAAGACTGGTGAAGTTGTTTTCGAGCAGCGAGGTGTTGAATACCCAGATTTTTGGAGTGTGAATGCATCGACCATCGTCACAACGAAGTACTTCCGTGGAGCTGTTGGGGCTGACAATCGCGAGTGGAGCTTGAAGCAACTCATTGACCGGGTTGTTCTCACGTACACAAAGGCTGGTCGTGACAATGGTTACTTCCGCACTGACAAGGATTCGGAAATTTTTGAGCATGAACTCACGTACATGCTTTTGCACCAAGTGTTTTCCTTCAACTCACCCGTTTGGTTCAACGTGGGAACAACGGCTCCCCAGCAGGTCAGCGCATGCTTCATCCTGAGTGTCGATGACACTATGGACTCGATCCTGAACTGGTACCGCGAAGAGGGCATGATCTTCAAAGGCGGTTCGGGTGCAGGACTGAATCTGTCCCGAATTCGTTCCAGCAAGGAACTCTTGCGTTCCTCCGGTGGAACAGCATCAGGTCCGGTGTCCTTTATGCGTGGTGCTGACGCTTCGGCTGGGACGATTAAGTCCGGCGGAGCTACCCGACGGGCCGCCAAGATGGTCGTTCTTGACGTTGATCACCCTGATATCGAAGAATTCATTGAAACCAAGGTCCGAGAAGAAGACAAAATTCGTGTACTGCGTGACGCGGGTTACGACATGGATTTGGGCGGCGCGGATATCGCGAGCGTCCAATACCAAAATGCAAATAACTCGGTTCGGGTTTCGGATCTTTTCATGTCCGCCGTGGAAAATGGTGAGCCATTCGGTTTAACAGCTCGCACCGACGGGCGAGTAGTTGAAACTGTTGATGCACGTGCACTCTTTCGTAAGATGACGGAGGCCGCTTGGGCGTGTGCGGATCCTGGTATCCAGTACGACGACACAATCAATGACTGGCACACCAATCCCGAAACGGGTCGGATCAACGCTTCAAACCCTTGCTCTGAATATATGAGCTTGGACAACTCTTCCTGCAACTTGGCCAGTTTGAATCTGCTCAAGTTCCTCAAGGATGACGACACATTCGACGCGGAGAGGTTCTCCAAGGCTGTTGAGTACGTAATTACAGCAATGGATATCTCGATCTGTTTTGCCGACTTTCCAACGGCACCCATTGGCGACACCACACGTCGTTTCCGTCAGTTGGGCGTGGGCTACGCAAACCTCGGCGCACTCCTCATGGCGACAAGTTTGCCGTATGACTCCGAAGCAGGACGTGCCTTTGCCGCAGGAATCACCTCGCTCATGACCGGAACCGCTTACAAGCGCAGTGCTGAACTCGCTGGGATTGTTGGTCCTTATGAGGGTTATGCACGTAACGAGTACGCCCACAAGCGAGTAATGCGCAAGCATGCTGCATCCAATGACAATATTCGTCGCTTCAGCAATCTTGATGGTGACGTGACGGCTCTCGCTGTCAAAGTTTGGGAAGATGCACTGACACTGGGCGACACCAATGGTTGGCGAAATGCCCAAGCATCCGTGTTGGCCCCAACCGGAACTATTGGCTTCATGATGGACTGCGACACCACCGGCATTGAGCCGGATTTCTCCTTGGTTAAGTTCAAGAAGCTTGTTGGCGGTGGCTCAATGCAAATCGTGAACCAGACAATTCCACGTGCACTGCGCAAACTCGGTTACGCCGAAGAAACTGTTGAAGCGATTATTGAGTTCATTGGCGAGAATGGTCATGTCATTGATGCCCCAGGCCTCAAGCAGGAGCACTACGCGATCTTCGATACCGCAATGGGTGCGCGTTCTATTACTCCAATGGGGCACGTTCGCATGATGGCTGCCGTGCAGCCATTCATCTCCGGCGCAATTAGCAAGACGGTCAACATGCCATCTGACGCTACGGTTGACGAAGTCGAAGAAATCTACTTCCAGGGTTGGAAGCAGGGGATCAAGGCTCTCGCTATCTATCGGGACAACTGCAAAGTTGGTCAACCATTAAGTGATGCAAAGGCTAAAAGCTCAGACTCAGCTTTCGAGCCCGTCACCGTGGGCGAGCATCCTGTTCGTCGTCGCCTACCCAAGTCACGTCCCAGCCAAACCACTTCCTTCTCTGTGGCCGGCGCTGAGGGCTACATGACTGCAGGAAGCTATGAAGATGGCGAACTAGGTGAAGTGTTTCTCAAGCTCGGTAAGCAGGGTTCGACACTTGCCGGAGTCATGGATGCATTCTCAATCGCGATCAGCATCGCATTGCAATACGGCGTGCCACTTGATGCATTCGTCAATAAGTTCGTCAATATGCGATTCGAGCCAGCCGGCATGACGGATGATCCCGATATCAGGATCGCCCAGTCAATGATGGACTACATTTTCCGTCGTCTGGCACTTGATCACCTGACCTTTGAGCAGCGTGAGGCACTGGGGATCTTCAGCGCAGAGGAGCGCACCGCAACGGTGCAAAGTAATTACGCACCAGCACCAGCTGCTGATCTAGCGGTTGCCGAATCACCAGAAGATCAGGCGCAAACTCCAGCGGGAACGCCTTCAACTGTTCCAGCACAGGTTCACTCAAGTGCGGAATTGATGGAAGCAATCACGGGAACCGCGTCCGATGCACCTCTGTGCATGACCTGCGGTATTAAGATGCGGCCTGCTGGAAGTTGCTACGTGTGCGAGGGGTGCGGGAACACGTCCGGCTGCAGTTAGTCTCACTCGACAGCCTCAAAGGGTCAAAGTGGGCAGGATTGCTATTTCCTGCCAGAGGATCATGAATCCGTTCGAGTAAGGGGTCTGGCCTTAGGGTCAGGCCCCTTACTCTTGGCCAAGAACGATTCGGATGTGAATATCTAAGATCAGGACCTAGCTATTTTGTGGTTCGCCGGCAGGGTGACGAATTTTGAGCTTTCTGGCCAGAGGCGTAGCGGTAAGTCCATAGACGGTGACCGTGACCGTGATGATTATGAAAGCTGCTGGCAACAAATTCTCGGCATCAGGAATCTTCAGAGCAATCAGGGAGGTTCCGATGCTTGATGCTGCTGCTGCGGCAACAATGCCACGGGGATACATGCAGCCCATGAAAATACGATCATTTCTAGCAATGCCTGATCCAGTGGTTCCTATCGCGACAACGACCGGTCTGACCACGAAAAGCAGGATGAGCGCGATCAACAAGGTGGGAAGCACCAGTGATGCAAACGTTGGCGAGGGAACTAAAGCTGCGATAGTGATGAACAAAACCCCGATTCCCATGCTAACGATGGTGTTGAAAAATGGCTTTGCATCATCGAGACTAGCGCCATATTTTTGGGCGAGTTTTGGGGCTGTGACACCCGTCAACAGTGCTGTGAGCAGCCCACTGTCATCGTTTACTGAGTTGGCCAGGCCTGCGGCGAGCGAGACTGATCCGAGGAGAACTTGGGTACCGAATGTTGGGGAGTTTCTAACAAGTCGGCCGCCAATGACGAAGAGGAATACACCGAAAGCTGCGGCTAACGTTGCGGTGAGAATCCCAACAAGGAACAGTTCCACTCCTGTAAACAGTGATGATTCATTACTGGCCTTAATCACCTGAAAAAGAACCACCGCGAAGATGGCACCTAAAGGATCAAGCAGTGTCCCCTCCCACGTCAGAATTCCACGAACTCTGGCGTTTGGTTTAACAACATCAAGGATCGGCCCAACAACCGTTGGGCCTGACACGATGAGAAATGCGCCCAGCACAAAAGCCAGTTGCCATTGGAATCCAAGGATGAAATGTGCGGCAAGTGACCCAACTGTCTAGGTAATGGGAGAGCCAATCCACACGAGTTTTCGCACGACGGTCTTGTCTTTGTTTTTCAAGGGGATTGATGAGAGCTCCATTCCGCTCTGAAAGAGGATGATTGCCACCATCAAGTCGACCGCGACGGGAAACGCAGACCCAAGAATCTCATCAAAACGGAATTGGGGAGCTAATAGTCCGAAAATAAAACCGACGGGTAGGAGCAAAACGAGCGAGGGTATTCGAAGATGAGGAGCAATGACTTGACATGCGGTTGAAAGTCCGAAAACCAGCGCCGCAGCCAACATGATCTCTTGCGTTGAAATTTGCATCATGAATCCTTCAGCAACTCTGTGAAGTGGGCGGTGGTTTGTGGACGAAACATCTGGAATGCGCGGACTATACCGATAACGCCCCCCTTGAAGTTTCAATTACATGAGTGATCAGGATGAATTTCGTTCATAAACAGGCACATAATGTGCCCGCAGTACTGGCGTATGTGGCGTAAACTGGGGAGTACCTAAAGAACAATTTGAAGGAGCAGCAGAATGCGCAGCAAATTCGTCACGGTCGGACTTATTGGAATCAGTGCATCTCTCGTGCTTGCAGGTTGTTCCAGCAGTGCTGAATCGGAGGTGACACCCACAGTCATTCCCTCACCATCCGAAAGTGTCGAGGTTGTCGCTGTCTTGGCTCAGGATGCCTGTGATGACTACTTCGCCCTTGATCTGGTTCGCTCACAAATTAATGGCGATACAGCGGATCTCACAAAGAAACAGAAGAAGGATCTTCTTCGTGAACTTCAGTCCGACATTGACCTGATGGTGGTGTCGATTGACTCTGCCGTAATTGGCGGCGAACTACCTGCTAAGGCGCTCTCAAATGCTGAGCGAATTCAAAATAACGTTAACAAGGCGAATCCGAAATTGGGCACAGATGGCATCAAGGCAAAATCGCTGAAGCGGATTAATTTATCCGCTGAGCGAATTGAGCGTTACTGCGTGGCAGCAGGAAATGACCTGCCAATCGACAATATTAATGCCCGAAGCATGTAGATCGACGTTTTCTGTTCTATGCGTTTGCGGTGGGAACAAAGGGCTGCGTTGGTGGGAACGGCTGATCAGGATCTCTGCCGGTGAGGTACTTCGCGACACCGTAAGCGGCACCCGCAATAGGCACGGCAATGAGTGCCCCAACTATTCCCAGGGCGATACTCCCAGCAGCGATCGCCAAAATAATGGCGAGTGGGTGAAGGCTGACCGCTTTGCCCATGACAAGTGGCTGCAAAACATCTCCATCAAATGAACCAACGATCACCGTAAGCACGATAACCAATAGGGCAATAACGGGACCACGCTCAGCAAGGGCGACGAGGGCTGCAAAGAAAGTCGCAATGGGAGCACCAATGACCGGAATAAATGCTCCAAGGAAGACAATGGCAGCGAGGGCTGGAGCAAGGGGAACCTGTAGAATTGTCAGGCCGATGAAGACCAGTGTTGCGTCAGCTAAAGCGATAATGACAATTCCGCGCGTGTAGCCGGAGATTGCTCCCCATGCGATGCCACCGGAAACGTTGACAGGCTCCTCGATGCTCTTGGGAAGCCAGCCCACAAACCAGTCCCAAATTCTCGTGGGAGTCAGCATGAAAAAGATCACGCCAAAAATAAAAACGGAGCCGGCGATAACCAGGGTGCCGATTGAACCCATGGATGCAAGCAGACTCTCACCAACACCCTTGGCGGCAGTTTCTCCGTATGACTGAGCCTCACTCATGAGGGTGCTGAGACGATCGTCGGTGAGCTTAAGTGGCCCCTCCTGCAACCATTTCTCAACTTCATTGATTCCCGAGGTGATACTCGCGACAAGTTTGGGTCCCTCAGCTACAGAAGATGAAATGACCACGTACAAGATGAGCAAGATGGCTGAACCAATTAATAGAAGTGCCAAGATCATCGAGATGGCCTTGGGTAGAATTTTGTGGATAAGGTTCATAACGGGGGTCGCCCACGCTGTTACCAACATCGCAAAAAACAATGCAAAGACGACAGGGAAAATTCTTCCCATCCCGAGGACGATTACACCAACGCCCGCTAGCAGAACTAATAGCCTCCAGGTGATGCCAGAGAGGGTGCGCAAAGTTTCGGGGATACCGTCCGATGGGGAGTCTTGGTTCACAGGCTGATTCATCGGAACTTGGGTGCTCATTTTATATATGTCCTAATCTCGAAATAGACCCACATTCCATTTGGATCTACGCCCAAACCTTAATCTATTCGAACATGACCGTGCGGCGTTTCGAATATCACCGCGGTGAGTCCAAAATCGTCGGCTTCAGGGTCATTCTTCCATTGGATCAGGCCAGTCAAGGGCTCAAGGGATTCTGACATGGGTCCCAAATCCTGGGTGGGGCAATTGATCTCGATACCTAGGATTTTGATCCCGGTGCGTTCACCGCCAAATGCCGGGTGATGTTCCTTTGGGCTTTCCCATTCGACAAAGAACGGGGACTGTGGCAGTTCCATAGTGTCCAAAACACCCAATTGACGCCAATGCAAATCGACACCATCGGGGCGAATGCGATGGCCAGCAGCTGCCCTGCGCCCAAGCAAAGTTTCGACCTTGGCAATGTCATCGGTTGCGACCACCCAACTCATCCAACCGCCCCCCGTGCTGGCTCGCTGCGCCACCGCTCTGCCGAAAGGGGCTTTTTGTGCTGAAGGATGATCAAGTGAACTGACAATTTCAATGTAGACGCCATGTGCCAGTGGCAGGGTAAAGTTTCTTGTCCCGAATGAAGGGTGGCGACCACCGTCGACAAAGGTGTTTCCCAGTTCGAGTCCTATCCTTTGTACGACGTCGGCAAGCTCACTGCTGTTGCACGCGTACGAAATATGGTCTAGCCGCATGACGTCATCTTGCCTAATGCCGCCCCGGGTCATGAATCCACCCCCGGTTGGGGGCCCAAGGCTGTTAATCAAAAGCGAAAGTGCGCCCTTTTCAACTTATTGGCCAAAACATATGGCACAGTACGCTCATGATCGCCGAACAGGAGAATCCAAAACCCAGTGCAAACCCGGGTGGTTTGGATAAAAAGAAATCGATCATTCTGGGCCTTGTCGGTTTGGCTTTTATCATCGTTATTTTTTGGAAGGTAATCCCGCAAATAGGTAGTTATTCGGAAGCGCTAACTGCCCTCGAAGCCATGAGCGCTTTGGCGATTTTCCTAATTGTTGTGTGTGTGTTGGTGTACTTACTTACTTATGGACTCCCGTTTCTCGCTGCGACACCAGGTCTGAAGTATTGGCGGTCCCAGCAGGTCAACCAGGCGGCGTTCGCGATCAGCAACGGTGTGCCCGGTGGAGGTGCGGTTGGTCTTGCTGTGCAATTTGGCATGCTCAACACTTTTGGGATCTCTGGAACGAGTGCTACTGCCGCGATTACAGCGGTTGGCTTATGGAGCACCTTTGTCACTTTATTTTTCCCGGTGTTGGGTGTAGTGGCAATCACCCTCTTTGGATTGGGCGCCGATACACACGCCGTAACGGGGATTTTGGGGATCGCAATCTTGGCCGCGGTAGTCATTATTTTCGTGCTCATCATGCGCTCGGAACCATTGGCCGTCAAAATCGGGGCCTTCGCCAATAAAGTTATCAATCCATTTCGCAAGCGGATTAAGGCGCTCGCCACCGTAGATGTGCAAGCACCGATCGTCAAATTTCGTGCAAACATGTATGAGGTGCTCAAGCGACGTTGGGGTGCCCTGACCGCTGCACAGATCGCGGTTTCCTTTACGCAATTTTTGATCCTCTACGTTGCCCTACGCGGAGTCGAGGGTTGGGATAGTGCAGGCACATCCTTCGCCGCTGCTTTTGCCGCATTCGCAATCGCCCAGATTGGATTAATGATCCCAATCACACCGGGAGGTTTGGGCACCGTTGATGCGGCTTTGATCGCGCTCTTGGTGAGCTTTGGGGCCTCGACGGGAGCCGCTACCGCGGCTGATCTCGTCTGGAGAGCGGCAAGTTTCATTCCTCAAATTTTGATCGGTGTGGTTGCACTCATTGCTTGGTATCGGAAGGCTGGCCAAGCACTGGCCAAGGTTTCAGATAAGTCACCTCAGTCAGCCGGGCCAACCAACGCTTGAGAATCTCAGCCCAAAAGTAGTGTCCCGTTGAAATATCCGATGACCACCCACTAGGGTTTTACCAACCCGGTCGTCGCGGGAGGGGAAGCCTTCGGCGGCCGGGTCTTTTCATGTAGATCATCGAAAATAATTGTGATCGGGGTTTCACCATAGTGATTAACACACAGCCAAAGAATTGGAAATCTTTTGTAGCGGTTGGAGACAGTTTCACCGAAGGTGTGGGTGATCTTGGTGTTAATGATTTGTATCTTGGTTGGGCTGATCGTTTGGCCGGAAAATTAGCCGACGAGTACTGCTCAAAAAACGATCCACTGCATTACGCAAATCTGGCAATTCGCGGTCGGTTGTTAACTCAAATGGTGGAAGAACAGGTTCCGCGGGCGCTTGAGATGAATCCAGCATTGGTGTCCTTCGCAGGCGGAATCAATGACGCTATGCGTGGTTCATTTGATTTGGACACCAAGGCAACGGAGCTTGAAAAAGCCGTTCGAGAGTTGCGATCTGGTGGCCATGATGTTTTGCTCTTTGCCTTTGGTGATTCATCACGTAATTCGAAGGTCATGGCTTTGATCCGTGATCGATTTGTGGGACTGCGGTCAGCAACCTTGGCGATCGCAGAGGCTTATGACTGTTATCTCGTGGATTTCTGGGACAAGGTTATTTTCAACGATTCACGAGTGTGGGATGCCGACAGACTTCATTTAAATCCACGAGGCCATGCCCTTGTTGCCGATGCCGCAATGCAAGCGTTGGGTTGGGGAAGTTCGGATTGGCTCGTAAGTGATGGGGAGATTGGTCAGGCGGCTCTGCCCACTCGGATGCTCGGTCACGCGTCTTGGGCGAAGAACCATGGGTGGCCTTGGGTCAGCAGGCGCTTACGCGGTGCTTCATCCGGTGACGGAATTTCGGCTAAATACTGGGACTACGTAAATATCTATCCTCGGGTGTAACCACTAACCCGCAGGGGACTCATCAGGGATTTGCACAATGTGTGGATTCTCCGTCCTGTAATCCACATCAGGACAATTCCTGTTAGTTATAGAGTCAATAAGACGCCAGATTTGCATCATGACAACATTAACGCAATCACATTATTCAAGTATGCAGGTTGCCGAGGAAACCCTCTGCGAACTGATTGATTCATTCGGTTTTTATCCGGAAAACAGCTTGATTATCCGTTGGCTCAAACGAGACGAGGTCGTCCTTACGCAGAGATGCGATATTGCTGCATTTGTGAGCCCCGAAGGACTGAGTCAGTCAGATGTGGAAATCTACCTTGAGCCGGGGCGAACCTACGGCGCGGATCAGTCCGTGTTAATTGTTTGTATCGACAAATTACACCCGCGTGTTTATGATGCCGTAGACGTAATTGGGTTTGCTATGAATCACGCAAGCATCAGCGTCGCTGATGCTTTTGTTGTTATCGGACAACGCATATTCTCGCGTGAATGTCGTGATGATTGCGATCCACATGTGACGCCTATAGCACCGGGGGTAAGTCGCCTCGATCGTGAGGAGCAATGTGCGAGCAACCCCCAACAAATGATCGACGCCGAGGAGTTCCCTGAACTTCCTGAGTCAGAAGAAATCATTGGATGGAGGTCAATCGAAAGCCAATTCGTCAGGGACCTGATGAGTCGGGCAGGAGGTGTCATTGTCGTGAGCGAACTTGCTCGATTAAGTGTGGCCTTAGGAGATGTTCGTGTTCGAGACTCAATTTTATGGGACATGGCGAATGATATTTTTGACCGACGGCTTTTGGCAAAATTATTAACGGAACTTCTACCCAAACTCGACGCTAAGCGTGTAGCACCCATTGCTACCACCGCAGCAATTTGTTGGTGGCTCAACGGAAATGGAGCGATGGCCAACCTGTGTATCAATCGTGCAGTCACTGATGCTCCAGGCTACTCATTGGCGATCATGGTTCGTGCCGCGCTGGAACATGCACTCCCTCCAGGTTTTTGGCTAGAGAGCGTTAATGAACTCACTCGTGAGCAATGCTTGGCTGGACTTGATGTAGCGCTATAAACCACATGCGGATATAGTTTGGCCTAGGTCAAGAGTCCAGCGTTAAGCCCCGGCTAGCTAGACGGCAACCCTCCAACCGCGGTGGGGTGCTCCCGGTGGAGACCTGGCCGCACTCGTTGTGGCAAGCGCGGGTCTTGCATAAGGCAAGGCCCCAGACTGATTGAGGTTGCCATGCATTGTTGTTGCACAAGTATCTACACCTGAGTGAGAGCGGTCTCGCTCTGCCCAGACCCGAATACAAAATTTGCACACAGATGAATTAACCCAAAATTGCTTGCTAATTAACTACCTGAAGGAGTAAATCATGACTGACAAATGGACGTTCGAGACTAAGCAAATCCACGCTGGACAAAGCCCAGACGAAGCAACCGGAGCTCGGGCACTGCCGATTTACCAAACCACGTCATATGTTTTCAAAGACACAGAACATGCGGCAAATCTTTTTGCTCTGAAGGAACTGGGGAATATTTACACTCGAATAATGAACCCAACCCAAGCCGCGGTTGAAGACCGCATTGCGGCCCTTGAAGGTGGCGTGGGCGCCCTCCTTGTTGCCAGTGGCCAAGCTGCCGAGACACTCGCCATTCTCAATATCGCAGAAGTAGGGGACCATATTGTTTCCAGCGCCAGTCTGTACGGTGGAACTTACAACTTGTTTCACTACACATTGCCAAAGTTGGGGATCGAAGTTTCATTTGTGGAGGACGCTGACGACTTAGCATCGTGGAAAGCTGCAATTCGCCCGAACACTAAGGCTTTCTATGGTGAGACGTTGTCGAATCCCAGAAATGACGTGTTGGATATCGCAGGGGTCGCAGCGGTTGCACACGAGTTTGGGGTTCCACTGATTGTTGACAACACGGTTGCGACCCCTTATCTCATTAGGCCAATTGAATTTGGTGCGGACATTGTGGTCCATTCGGCGACCAAGTATTTGGGCGGACATGGAACCGCTGTCGCGGGTGCAATCGTTGATGCTGGAACCTTTGATTACTCGTTGTACCCGGATCGTTACCCCAATTACAACCAGCCTGACCCCAGTTACCACGGACTGGTGTACGCGCGCGATCTTGGAGTGGGTGGCGCATTTGGTGTCAATCTGGCATTCATCCTCAAGGCTCGAGTTCAGCTTCTGCGCGATATCGGGGCGGCAGTTTCTCCGTTTAACGCTTTCCTGATTGCCCAAGGGATCGAAACCCTCTCACTTCGGGTCCAGCGGCATACCGAGAACGCGTTGGCCGTTGCAGAATGGCTGGAGAAGCGACCTGAGGTTCTCTCAGTGAACTATGCAGGCCTTCCTTCAAGCCCGTGGTATTCCAATGGTCAAAAATACGCGCCTAAAGGAACAGGCGGAGTTCTCAGTTTCGAGATCGAAGGGGGAGTCGAGGCAGGTAAGAAGTTTGTCGAAGGCCTCGTTCTTCATAGTCATGTAGCCAACATTGGAGACGTGCGAAGTCTGGTTATCCACCCAGCATCTACAACTCATTCACAGTTGACCCCACAAGAGCAACTCGCTGGAGGAGTCACGCCCGGTCTCGTTCGTCTAGCAGTGGGCATTGAAGGTATATCCGACATTCTGGCTGACCTCGAAGTCGGATTTGCAGCGGCCCAAAAGTAAATGCACACCGAATACGGAGCCTTAAGTTATCAAGGAAACCCTCCCGCCAGCGCTGCTTGGCGGGAGGGCTTCCCTCAAGGTGAACGACTTTTTTTCGACTTCGGTCCTTTCACAACGGATTCTGGTTTCACGTTTGATCAAGTGACGGTCGCTTACCAGACGTGGGGCGTTCTCAACGATGACGCAAGCAATGCCATTTACGTTGCGCATGCACTTACGGGCGACTCCCACGTAACCGGTGAAGCGGGTCCGGGACACGCGACCGGTGGTTGGTGGAATTCTCTGGTGGGTCCGAGTGCCCCCATTGATACAGACAAGTATTTTGTTATTTGCGCCAACGTTCTAGGCGGTTGCCAAGGTACGACAGGCCCATCGAGTACGGCACCCGACGGTAAGGCATGGGGATCGCGCTTCCCCGTGATAACCATCGGGGACATGGTTCGCGTTGAATACGCACTCACGAGCTTTCTTGGGATCGGGTCCTACGCACTAATGCTAGGCCCTTCACTTGGTGGAATGCGTGTTCTGGAATGGATGGTTCGTTACCCCGAAGCGGTTCGCGGGGGTCTCGTTTTAGGATCAACGGCAGCGGTTAGTGCCGAAGAAATAGGTATTCATGCGACCCAAATAGCTGCAATCGAATTGGATCCGCACTTTAAAAATGGAGACTATTACGAATCAGCGGTGGGACCGGTTGAAGGGATGGGGCTAGCGCGTCGCATTGCTCACCTCAGTTATCGAAGCGAAAGTGAACTAGATTTACGTTTCGGTCGGAATCTTCAAGGGACCATATCGCCTTCAGAGGGAGGCCTCTTTGCCGTGGAGTCTTACCTGAATCACCACGCTGACAAACTCGCACGTCGATTTGATGCCAACACATATATCGCATTGACCAGGGCGATGACCCTCTTTGATTTGGGGGAGGGTCGGGGCGGTGTGGTGAATGCCCTGAACACAATTAACGCGCCTCTTACGGTTGTCGGGATTGACTCCGATCGTCTTTTCCCACTGCGGCTTCAGCAAGAAATTGTCGACTCCAGCCCTGGTGCAGACGAACTGCACCTCCTGATCTCGCCATTTGGACACGACGGTTTCTTGGTTGAAGAAGAACAGGTTGCCCAATTCGTGGGCCACGCACTGAATCGAGTCGAGGAATCAACGTCCACGCAATAACATTTGTGGTTTTCCACAGGTACACATTTGCTTCTTGATAGCTGGTGATTCCGGAAGAACAATCAGAGCGTGAAACATAGAATCCGCTTGACCTTGGTTCTTTTTATGAGCGTTGGCGCACTTTTATTGCCATGTCTTGGTTCTGTAACTCCGCAAGCTGCGGCTAATCCCGATGTCTTCGCCAACCCCGAGCAGGTGCGCTACGAAGGAAGCGGGGGACTGGTCCTCCCATCATCTGTCGAACGTGGCATGCGCAACGAAGTGGTCAGCTGCCGCGGTTGTAATTGGAAGTTGACGGTCGCATGTGTTCCTGGACCTGAAAATTATTGTGATGCAGGTATTCGTGCATGTCCAGGGCTTATCGACCATATGCGGGTGTGGTTTAAACCTCTAAATGGTGAGTGGAAAGAAGTTGATCGAATTTGTTTGACGGACTATGAAGTGACAACAGTTAATGATCTGGAAGATCGTATTTCCGAGAACTTTGCTCGCTATGTCCCCGAGCAATCAGTGCGTTGTTGGCCGGGACAAGGCGCAATTACGAACTTACCCTTGATCTGCGAGTCAGGTCAGGTTCAGAAGGTGGTCAGTTGGAGAATTCCCATTGCGGGATTTTCCGTCGAAATATCCACAATGCCCTCGTGGATTTGGAATTTTGATGGAACGCACTTTTTCAGCGGCAGTGCTGGGGGGCCCTTTCCTGATATGGATATTTCCTACACATTTGTAACCTCTGGACGCAAAAAGGTCAGCGTTACCACCAGATGGAGCGGCGTTTTCAGCATTGATTCCCTGGATACGGTGCCTATAGAGCGTGAGCTGATCCAGAGCAGTTCGATCCCAGTCACCGTTGGTCAAGCAAAGGCGCGATTACGTTGCCCCGGCGTCGGGCATTGCTGACGGGCATGTCAAGATAGAGCGCCCGAACAAGCCGACAGGCTTGACTCGGGCACTTGTTATGGGACATCGGCGAAAGGGCACCCACTCTCACATGGCAGCTGCAGCGAAAAAGACGACTACCACGAAGAAAACCGCAACTAAGCCGACGGTGGCGAAGAAAAAAGTGGCCGTAAAGCCGCCGGCTACCAAAAAGGTCGCTCCAATCAAGAAGGCAGTGGCCGCTAAAAAGGTCGCTCCGATCAAGAAGGCTGCGCCAGCGAAAAAAACAGTTGCGAAACAGAGTCAAGCGCCAGCAAAAACTGCTGTTAAGCCAGCCAAGTCGACCAAGTCCGGCAAGCCAACAAAGGCGGCGAGCGGTCCGGAAAAAGATGCGCTCGTGAATGTCATCGAAATCGGTGATGAAGTAATCGAGATTGACCTATCTGAGGAGCCAGATCTTAAGGTTGCCGCTGAGTTGGAAAAAGATTTAGAAATAGATCTTGAGAAGGATCTCGCGGACGCTGACAAGGAAGAACCAACGGCAGCATCTGAGGACTCTGCGACGTTCACCATCTCCCACGTCGACGAGACCGATGAGCCGGTGCAAACTGTGACGGTCGCTGGTGCCACGGCTGACCCAGTTAAGGACTACCTAAAGCAAATTGGCAAGGTCCCGCTTCTGAATGCTGAAATGGAAGTTGAACTTGCCAAGCGAATCGAAGCGGGTCTTTTCGCCGAGGAGATGCTCAATGAAGGCGCCAAGATGGACAAAAAGACGCGTCTCGACATGGAGTGGATTGCAACCGATGGTCGGCGGGCCAAGAATCACCTTCTTGAGGCCAACCTAAGACTTGTGGTCTCCTTGGCTAAACGTTACACGGGACGAGGGATGCTTTTTCTTGACTTGATTCAAGAGGGAAACCTTGGGTTGATTCGTGCGGTTGAAAAATTTGACTACACAAAGGGCTACAAGTTCTCAACATATGCAACATGGTGGATTCGTCAAGCGATCACGCGGGCCATGGCCGACCAAGCACGAACCATTCGGATCCCTGTTCATATGGTCGAAGTAATTAACAAGCTGGCGCGAGTACAGCGTCAAATGCTGCAGGATCTGGGTCGCGAACCCACCCCTGAAGAATTGGCAATGGAATTGGATATGACTCCTGAGAAGGTTGTCGAAGTCCAAAAGTATGGCCGCGAACCCATTTCGCTTCACACACCACTGGGTGAAGAGGGCGATAGCGAGTTCGGGGACCTGATTGAAGATTCCGAGGCCATCGTCCCCAGCGACGCGGTTTCATTCACCCTGTTACAGGAACAGCTTGAATCTGTCCTTGATACCTTGAGTGATCGTGAGGCTGGCGTGGTACGCATGCGCTTCGGCTTGACAGATGGGCAACCAAAGACTCTCGATGAAATCGGGAAAGTGTACGGAGTTACACGCGAAAGAATCCGGCAGATTGAGAGCAAGACCATGTCCAAACTTCGCCACCCAAGTAGGTCACAGGTCCTTCGAGATTACCTCGACTAAAAAGGTCATAAGAAAGTCGGACCAGCGGATTTGACCCACAGGTTCGACCCAGGACGGGGATGCTACGGACGTTCGTTGAGCCGGTGCAGTTCATCGACGATGGTGACCACCTTTGGCCGTATTGCCGCCTCATGCGTGCCCCAATGGTGACCACAGAACAGTAATTGTGAACCTCCGGGAAGTTCGGCCATGACGTATGCCTGCGCTCCACACCGATCACAACGATCTGTGGACGTAAGGGTTGCGGGGGCCAGGGTCTGAGTGCTAGATGCGGACATGTCTTAAGTTAAACACGAAAACTAGCTTCTTGGTGCATAGGCACTCCGAGGTTCGCCAATAGCGAAGTCGTAGATCCCCTAACTCTTGACCTACTGATCCATTGACCTTCGGACCCATGGATCCACTGACGTGAGTCATTCCCACGGTCTGGAGTAAGCCTCCAGTAGGTTAGGGCAGTGGTAAAACCGAAGTCCTCAAGTGATTCCGCGCAGGATTACACATCTAAAAATATTGCGGTCTTAGAAGGCTTAGAGGCGGTTCGCAAACGCCCGGGAATGTATATCGGCTCCAATGACTCCCGTGGATTGATGCATTGCCTCTGGGAGATTGTTGACAACGGAGTAGACGAAGCTCTAGCTGGTTTCTGTACTGAAATCTCCGTGACGCTACTATCCGATGGTTCAGCCGAAGTTCAGGATAATGGTCGTGGCATCCCCGTGGACATCGAGAAAAGGACAAAGCTCACAGGTGTGGAAGTAGTTATGACCAAGCTTCATGCTGGTGGAAAATTTGGTGGCGGATCGTATGCAGCATCAGGTGGCCTTCACGGAGTAGGTGCATCAGTTGTTAACGCATTGTCATCCAGACTCGATGTCTCGGTGACTCGTGGCGGCAAAATTTACTCGATGTCATTCCGTCGTGGCGTCCCGGGCAACTTCGATGAAGAAGGCCCTCATGGTGCTTTCTCCAAAAAAAGTGGACTGAATATCACAGGCAAAGCTCCTCGCACACGTAGTGGCACAACGGTGCGTTGGTGGTCTGACCACGAAGTGTTCACAAAGGATGCTCGATACGACCGAACTGCATTGCGTGAACGCGCGTTGCAAAGTTCCTTCTTGGTGCCAGGCCTCACAATTCGGCTCGCTGACCTCCGAGACAGCGAGGACACCTGGGAGGAAACCTTTCAGCATAAGGGTGGGATCGCCGAGTACGCCAGTTACCTCAGCACGGGTGAGGAGATCGGAGGTGTAATCCGGCTCAGGGGTACTGGACACTTCGCAGAGACTGTTCCCGTCCTCGATGATCAGGGGCACATGACGAGTCAAGAAGTTCAGCGTGACTTGGGCGTGGATATCGGTTTAATCTGGAATACCGGATATGAATCAACCCTGCGTTCATTCGTCAACGTGATAGCAACGCCCAAAGGTGGGACGCACGTGATTGGACTAGAGCGAGCACTCACCAAAGTTTTCAATGAATACCTGAAAGACTCCAAAATCCTCAGAGCAAGCGAAGACGGTGTTACCAAGGAGGATGTGAGTGAAGGTCTCACTGCTGTTGTATCCGTGCGCCTTGCTGAGCCTCAATTTGAAGGCCAAACGAAGGAGGTTCTTGGTACGCCAGCGGCAACCCGCATTGTGTCCGCGGTGGTTGCTAAAGAAATGACCAAATGGCTAAAGACACCTCCACGAGGTGACAAGGCAAATGCCCGAACTATTGCCGAAAAAGTAGCTAATGCCATGCGGGCGCGAGTGGCAGCACGCAGTCACCGGGATACCCAGCGAAGGAAAACTGCCCTCGAGTCATCCTCAATGCCAGCGAAACTGGTCGACTGTCGCAGTACGGACGTTGCGGAATCTGAACTTTTTATTGTTGAGGGCGACAGTGCACTCGGTACAGCCAAGTCAGCTCGTGATTCCAAATTCCAGGCGTTGTTGCCGATTCGGGGAAAGATTCTCAATGTCCAGAAGTCTTCTCTGTCTGACATGTTAAAGAATACCGAATGCGCCTCAATAATTCAGGTGATCGGGGCTGGATCTGGACGCTCATTCGATCTTGGACAAGCCCGCTACGGGAAAATTATTTTAATGTCCGATGCGGACGTTGACGGAGCTCACATCCGATGCCTACTGCTCACACTAATCAATCGCTATATGCGACCACTTCTAGAAGATGGACGGGTATTCGCAGCGGTCCCGCCGTTACACCGTATTGAGGTGGTGAATGCAGGTGTCAAGGCTAATGACGTGATCTACACATATTCTGATCAGGAAATGAAAACGGCTCTGGCTCAGGCCGACAAGCAGGGAAAACGGGTCAAAGATCCCGTTCAGCGTTATAAAGGTCTTGGAGAAATGGACTCCCATCAACTGCGGGAAACAACCATGGACCCAGCGCGCCGCACCTTGCGTCGCATGACGACCTCTGATGCTGACAATGCCGTGGACGTCTTTGATCTTTTAATGGGAACTGACGTTGCTCCTCGAAAGGAATTCATTGTTTCAGGGGCGCAGAACCTTGATCGAGAAAGGATTGATGCATGACCAACAACGTGACGGTCTTCAACGTCGATTTTGCAGACGTTCTAGAAGCGAATAGAGAGTACTCACTTCACTTCAATGATAGGGAACTCACAGGTGTTGCACGAAGAGGTTTGGCGGTTGTGACGTGTATGGATTCACGAATAGATCCACTTGCTCTGCTAGGCATGATGCCGGGCGATGTAAAAATTCTACGCAATGCGGGAGCTCGTGTCACCGAGGATGTGTTGCGCACTCTGGTGTTGGCGAATCACCTCCTTGGGGTGAATCGCGTTCTCGTGATGCCCCACACTGAATGCCGAATGGCCTCAGCAAACGAGGATGAGATGCACAAGGCGATTTTTGCCGCCTCTGGTGTGGACTCTCGCGGCATTGAAATTAGAACTGTCACCGACCAGGCGAGTGCATTGGCGCTTGATGTAACACGGGTACGCGCGTATCCATTACTCTCAAAGTCGATCGTTGTTGGTGGCGCTATCTTTGATGTTCATACGGGGCTTCTCATGCCCCAGGATATTTAAGTCGAGACGTGGAATGAGGCGCTCATGAGAGTTGCAGTCGTTGGCGCGGGCCCTTCGGGCATTTACGCTGCCGAGCATTTAGCCGCGGACTACAAAGTGGAAGTTGATGTCTACGATTGCCTGCCGGTGCCATTCGGCTTGGTGCGATACGGAGTTGCTCCCGATCATTACTCCATTAGATCAGTGCGCGACAAGTTGTCGGAAACCTTCGAGAATCCATTGGTGCGTTTTCGCGGGAATGTAACTATTGGTCGGGATATATCGGTTGAAGAGCTACAGAAGCATTACGACGCTATCGTCTTTACCTACGGAGCTTCGCTGGACCGAGCACTGGGGATTCCAGGGGAGGACCACCCAATGAGTATTGCCGCTACCTCGTTTGTTCGTTGGTACACGGGACACCCCGACGCCAATGACTTCGGTGAAATGCTTTCACATGCGAGCGACGTTGCAGTAATTGGTTTGGGAAATGTTGCTGTTGATGTCACACGGATTCTTGTTAAGCCCGTGTCCGAACTGGAACAGACTGATATTCCGCAACACGTCCTTGATGCACTTTCGCGTAGCTCGGTCCGACGGGTACATGTTGTTGGCCGACGAGGCCCTGAACATGCGACTTTTACGACAAAAGAATTGAAGGAACTAGGTGAGATTTCTGGCGTGGACGTAATTGTTGACCCCAAAGATTTGCCAGATCATTTCACTCAGGTAACCGAGAGCAAGATTGTGGCGCGCAATCTTGACGTAATGGCACAGTGGGCCAAGCGCGAAGCGCACGCAGACAAGAGCATCCAATTTCATTTCTACTCTGCACCCAAAAGCATGGATCTTGATCACGGAGTATTGAGCGTTGACGCAATGACACGGGATTCGGATGGTCGACTAGTTGCATCAGGGATTGTAAAAGAGATTCCATCTAAAATGGTCATTCGCAGTATCGGATACCGCGGAGAAGGACTGCCCGGTGTCCCATTTGACGAGGAATCCAATGTGATTCCCAGCACGGACAGCGCGGTGGTTGGACTACCGAACTCTTATGTTGCAGGTTGGATCAAGCGTGGACCATCAGGGATTATCGGTACAAATAAAAAAGACGCTGTATCGTGCATAAACACACTTGTCACGAGGAGTAGCGAATCCTCGGCTACGAGTAAGCAGGAAATCGATCAATTGCTGGCAGATCGAAATATTGACATTGTCGATTTTGCAGGCTGGAAAAAGATTGATGCCCACGAAAAAGATCTTGGGAAATCCCGGGGCCGTGAGCGAACAACTGTTCACGGCCGTGAGGAATTGCTCCAGATCGGCCTAGGGCGCTAACCGAAACTTCAATCAAGCTTTCTCTTTGAGTTGGTACCAAGTATCGAATTTTGGCTCGGCACCACAGGATGCCACGATCTCAACGGTTGTGGTTGAGACGGTGAAAAGTTTTCGAGTGCCATTTATCAAGGCCGCAATGTGAAGTTCACTGCCATCTTGCTCAAATGTCTCGAACTCAGGCCTCTGTGGCCAGGTAAATGCATGGACAACCTGTTGAGCAGGTGTTAGTTGTGAATCGCCCCTGATGAATTGGGATTCGATGGTGTCGTACTTCAGTAAGCCCGCGATCGCATGTGGTGTAAGACGCCCGAGAATAAGCTTTTCCGGCAACCAGATGGCAGTTGGGGCAAACCGATGCCCACCCAAGTGAGAGCACTCTAGGATCTGTCCAAATAGATCGGGCGCGAGCAATTCCTTGGATCGTGCAATGAGGTCTCTTCCGAAAATAGCACAGCACCGATCACGTTTACCGTTGGTGCAGATAAGTAACATCGGTTGTGACGGATGCGTCATGGTGAGATCGGGAATGCCATGCGAATTCAAGGAGCCTATTAGTAAATCGCCATCCGGGGTTGCATAGAAATAGGTTGTTTCCGGATAGGGGTCGACACCCTTGGGTGTTCGTGCCAACAGAATTTTGGCATTGTTTTGATTCGCCCAAATAGTGAGATCTTGTGAAACGAGGGTGTCAAGTGGACGCTCGCCCCACGGACCCTGGTGGACCACAACGAGCCAAGAGTTGGAGGTTGGCGCAGTCCCAGAAAGTGGGATTTGGGCGTTGAGAATGCTGCAGTGTGCGAGTGTAGACACGGATCAAGTTTCTAAACGAATCGTGATGGGACCGCCGATTGCATCTATCGGGTGTGTGAGTTGTGAACCCGTGCCATCGCGTTTCCCATCTTGGCTTGGGAGGGGCGCAGCGCTCCCACTAGATGTAGCGGCCCGAGCGGGCGCAGGACCGCACCAAGCTCGAAGTAGTGAGTCTTCACCCGATCGAAACTTATGTGCCCTCACGCCTGAAGTTGCCCGCCCTTTGGCGGGGTACTGATCAAAATGAGAAATTTTTCCATGGCCGAGTTCTGTTCCTGGTAGAGCTTGGCTTGAACCCGAAACGCTCACCACGACATTGGCATCTCTTGCGTTCACCGCACCGAAGAAAATTACATGCGAGTCAGCGAGTTTTATCCCAGTGACACCTCCTGCCGATCGCCCTTGAGGGCGAACGGAGGTGGCAGGGAAATGAAGTAGCTGCCCTGCGGCACTTATGAACACTAGTTGGCACTGGGTGGCATTTTGGTCGTCGAGTGCGACAGCCCCTACAACAGAATCTGACTCATCTAGGCCGATGACGTCCCAGACAGGACGATTGATCGCGTGGGTTGATACCAAGCGCTTAACTAAGCCATTGCGTGTGCCCAGAACCAGCGGTGAATCAAGATTAAGAACGGCGATGGGGTTCTCATTTTTTTCAAGTGTTAGGAATGCACCGATTGGTGCACCGCCACTGAGTCCCGGAACACCTGTAGTTGGGGGAATGGCGGGGATATCCACTACCGAAATTCGATGGACATTTCCAAAGGATGTGAGGATTCCTAACTCACCGCGAGAGGTGCCACGGGCCGCAGAAACTACAACGTCATGACTTGTCCGAGCATTAATTTCTGTGTTAGACGAAACCTCAGAACTAATAGAAGCTGTCCGTGCTATCAAACCCGTGCTTGACAGCAGGACAACGCAGTCTTCATCAGCAATTTCCATAGAGGTATTGGCAGAAACCTGTGGGGTTCCGGATGCTTCCAGTAACAAGGTTCTTCGTGGGTTGGAATGTATTGAACTAACTTGTGCTAATTCATCTGATACGAGGGCGCGAAGGCGGACCTCGCTAGCAAGAAGCGCCTCGAGTTCCTGAATTGTTGAACGCAACTGGTCAGATTCTTTATCCAGTTCAATTCGTGAAAACTTAGTGAGTCGGCGTAATGGCATCTCTAGTATGTAATTTGTTTGAATCACCGTTAAGTCAAAAATGTCCATAAGTCGGTTTCTTGCGGCAGCGGTGTCATCGCTGTTGCGAATTACTTGAATCACTTCATCGATGTCAAGAATTGCGGTGAGTAAACCAGCAACCAGATGCAGTCGACTGGCCGCGACTTCCTTGCGAAAACGACTGCGCCTGGTTACCACATTCATTCGGTGATCAACAAAGACTTCAATCATCTGTTTGAGCCCTAGGGTGACCGGCTGCCCATCAACTAATGCAACCGCATTGATATTGAAAGAGTCTTCCATCGGAGTTAGTTTGAAAAGCTGCTCTAGGACGGCTTCTGGAGAAAAGGAGCTCTTACATTCGATAACGAGTTGCAGGCCCGAGTCACCGTCAGTCAGGTCAACGATGTCGGAAATGCCCTGAAGCTTTTTGCCCACAACTAGGTCCTTGACGCGTTCGATAACCCGTTCCGGACCGATGTTTGCGGGTAACTCCGTCACCACAATCCCACGTTTTCTGGGCGTGATCTGTTCTATTTTTGCTCGAGCGCGAACCTTGAATGTTCCCCTTCCACTTTCGTAGGCATCTCTGATCCCGTCAAGACCAATAATCACACCTCCGGTAGCGAAATCTGGACCCGGAATAAAGGTCATGAGTTCGTCAAGGGTGGCCTGTGGGTGATCGAGGAGGAATCTCGTTGCATTTATCACTTCAGAAAGATTGTGGGGGGCAAGGTTTGTCGCCATGCCGACGGCAATGCCACTTGCACCGTTTACCAGTAGGTGAGGAATTGCTGCAGGTAATACAACTGGTTCAACTTCGCGCCCGTCGTAATTCGGGGAAAAATCCACTACGTCTTCGTCGATACCTGCGGTCATGTCAATTGCACTCTGAGCTAGGCGCGCTTCGGTGTAACGCATAGCGGCAGGGCCGTCGTCAAGTGAGCCGAAGTTGCCATGACCATCAATGAGTGGGAGGCGAAGTGAAAATGATTGAGACATGCGAACAAGTGCGTCATAGATCGCTGAATCTCCGTGGGGGTGAAGGCGACCCATTACTTCACCGACAACGCGGGCGCTTTTGACATGCCCACGATCTGGACGAAGACCCATCTGATTCATCTGAAAAAGAATCCGGCGCTGAACGGGTTTTAGGCCATCCCGAGCGTCGGGTAGTGCACGAGAGTAAATAACCGAATAGGCGTATTCCAAGAAGGAGTCCCGCATTTCATCTGCGACATCAGTGTCAATAATCTTTGAGACACCACTCCCAGGTTGCTTCTTAACGGCCATAGGTCGGGCATTGTCCTCTCGATGGGTTGCGCCTATATTGGCGCTTTTTCGGCAGTGAGCGTGGTGGCTCCCACTTCGCCAAGAACACTCCCGGCCAGAATAGTGCCTGCTGCTATGGATGCGGGGATATCGCTGCCTGCGAGCCACGCGTTGAGAAAACCGGCATTGAAGGCATCTCCCGCACCTGTGGTGGAGGTAACAGAACCAATGTTCGTGACTGAACTCGTGAAGTTGTGAACCCTGTTCACTAGGGCGCGAACAGGATCTGAACCATGCGTGACGACGACAATAGGTGACAACTGGTGCAGGGCGGCTGAAATCACTTCCAAGTCAATAGCCTTCTCTACAATTTCACCTCTGTTGAGTAATCGAGTGATCTCCCGTGCTTCATCTGCATTGGCAAGTAGAACGTCACTCATTGCGAGGGCAGCCATCAGCCGAGATCGGTTGCGCTCAAGGAGCGCACTTGATGCAGGGTCCAGACTGATTGTGGCACCGACCCGGCGCGCTGCATCCATGTAAGCGAGCGCGGTGGCTCCACTGACCTCATGAAAAAGCATGTAGGCGGAAACGTGAAGATGGGCTATCTTGGTGGCCTTTAATTGATCGGTTAAATGCGAATTATCAAATTTGGCGTTCGCGCCGGCACTCGGAATCATTGTTCGTTGACCATCAATTTCGTTGAGGATTAGACAGACACCCGTTAGCTCATCCGGCACGCGTTGCAACACCATGTGGACGCCAGCCTTTCCGATTTCGCTGACTAAATAGTCGCCCAAGGGATCAGCACCGATCGCTCCTGTCAAGTAAACGTCGTTACCCGCGCGTGCAAGCCACGTTGCAGTGTTCGCCGCGCTCCCACCGGGGCTCAGTGTTGCCTTGGACGGAAAGTCACTGCCTCGCGCAATCGTGAGTGCCTCGAGAGTGTTCACTTCGCATGCGATATCAACCATTAGGTCACCTAGGAGTTGAACCGATGTGGTACCCACTTTCAACTAGACCTGTGTCATCTCGCGGGAATTTGCGACAGCAATTCGAGCGGCCAGGTCTGCATTTCGAACAATGATTTCAGTGTTAACCACCAAGCTCTGACCATGTGTTGCCCGGTGGAAATGGTCGAGTAAAAATGGTGTTACGTCCTTGCCAGCAATTTTCTTAGAGTCTGCTAACTTCAAACCTTGGACCAAAACTTGGTCATGTACATCTGGGTCAAGCTGACTTGTGATTGGCAATGGGTTAGCGATTACCAGACCAGAAGTGATCGCTAATCCCCGTCTGGCGGCCATGACGTCGGCGATCTCCGAAGGATCAGCAAGTGACCAGTCAACGTAAAATCCCGAATCACTCAGGTAGAAACCAGGGAATTGGTGTGATCCATAAACAACAACACCCACATTGAGGGTCTCAAGCCTTTCCAAGGTGGCCCCAACATCAAGTATCGACTTCACACCCGAACACACGATCGTGATCGGGAGCTGGCTTAATGCGGTTAAGTCGGCGGACTCATCCCAGCTTTCACGGGCGTGTCGGTGAACGCCACCGAGGCCGCCTGTGGCAAATACTTCAATGCCGACGACATTAGCCAAGTGACTGGTTGCTGCAACGGTGGTTGCAGCGAATCCCTTTCGCGCAGACACTGTCGCAAGGTCACGGATGCTTGTTTTCACGACGTCGTCGCGGGTTGCGATTTGCTCCAAGTCGGCTTCCTTCAGACCAATATGAACTCGGCCCTCTAGCATGGCAATAGTGGCCGGTACCGCGCCTCGCGATCGAACGATGCCTTCCACCTCTAGGGCAACCCGCATATTCTCTGGCCGGGGGAGCCCATGGCTGATAATCGTGGATTCCAGAGCCACCACGGGCGTACCACTTTTCAGAGCCTGGGAAACCTCATCGGTGTAAGAAAAAAGACCGGATTCTTGATTCGGTAAAATCACGACTTGACCCTAACCCCTAGACTTGGGCTCGATGAAGACTGGTGTGCTGGAGCAAGCAATGCAGAGTGATCTTGAGCGTCACGGATATTACCCTCAACTAGTGTTTCAAGCCTTGGACAAGGCTCTGGGCCCGGAGGAGTTACTGGCCTACGTCGTTCACCAAGAGGCCACATTTGAGCGAGATGAACTTCGCCGACATATGAGTGTTTTGGCACTGACTCTCACTCGCCTAATCGTTTCACATACCGATGAACACAACCATGACGGTGAAATCTATGCTTCCACCTCTAATGAAAGCGTGCGCTTGAGCGCAATCGACACGGTGGTACTCAACCAGGTTGTCAAGAACCCTTTAGGCTCTAACGGACCAGCACTGTCTGAGGTTGTTCTCTCTGTTGGTTGGGGGGCTGTGAGCCGGATCGAATTGGAGCCTGCGACATGTGGTGACCCTGAGTGCGAGGCTGAACATGGTTTTGTTGGTACAACTACGAATGACGATTTTTCTCTCAGGGTTTCACAGGCTGCCGACGGAGATGAAACCGTTGCGAAGGTGCGTGAATTCGCCGACATCTTGTCTCAGGCCAGTGTCTCGGGTAAAAACTAGAGCAACGTGTACCAGTTAAAAGCTCAGACCGCTATGAATTACGGCCCCGAACTAAAAGACGTTATTCCCAACTCCATCCGCGCGCTTAATCCGGATCTCATAAGTCGGAGTTCGGTTAATTTCATCGAAGCCATTCCAGCATCATCACACGTTCTGGTCTTACTTGTTGACGGACTTGGCGAGATTCAACTGCAAGAGTACGGTGCCGATTTATTTCTTACGCAATCTACCATTGCCTCACCGATGCGAACGCAATTTCCCAGTACTACACCTGTGGCTTTGGGGTCCCTAGGAACCGGAGAAACACCGGGACAACATGGTTTTGTGGGGGCTAGTTTTTTCCTCCCCGAGGAAGAATCATTATTTGCACCGTTGAGGTGGGGATCAAGCCCCCATCCGATATCCATGACACCGTCTACTCCACTATTTGAATGGGCCTCGGAAAATGGAATCGATGTCGCGAGTATTGCCCGAGAGAAACACCGAAACTCCGGGCTTACCAAGTCCGTGTTGCGAGGAGGCGTCTATCTTGCGGCGGCTGGTCTCGACAACATGGAGAAAATCATTCGAGATCGTATTAAACAAGCCAGCGCACCTGCCCTCACTTACGTGTACTGGCCGGATCTGGATCGTGTTGGCCACGTATATGGGCCAGGATCATCTCAATGGCTAAAGGAACTATCTTTAGTAGACTCCTTTATTGCTCGCCTCGCGAACGTGATCATGGAAAATGGGAAACGAGATATTAGTTTGGTCGTTACCTCTGATCATGGAATGGTTTATTGTCCGGAGGCTCGTCGTATTCACATTGAATCTAGCATTGATTTGACTCGTGATGTTGATCTAATAGCGGGGGATCCACGTGCTCGCCATATTTATACGCGGGCTGGGGCAGCACGTGATAGCGCGATCCGATGGCAATCTGTCCTCGGTGAGGATTTCACAGTTATACCGAGAGAGGAACTCATTGAATGCGATCTGTTCCCAAACTTTGATCCCGATTTCTACCAAAGACTGGGTGACTTTATGGTCCTCGCCAGAAATGATGTGATGCTATCCAGCACCACAGACCCACGCACCTCATCCCTTCTCGGCCAGCACGGTTCATCCTCTGAGGAGGAAATGCTTATACCTTTGAAAGTCTTCCATTCGGGGTTGAATGCTTGAAAGCTGGATTCTTCATGGCCAAGTGAGGATGGTGTTCGGTGACGTGGAATTATTTGACCGTGGCCGAACTGATTTATTTCGTAGGAACGATGGATTGCGGGAAATCAACATTAGCTTTACAAACGGATCACAACCATGCGAGTCGCGGAAGATCCGGTGTCGTCTTTACCAAATTTGATCGGGCTGGCGAATCGGTACTTTCGAGTCGGCTTGGTCTTGAAGTTCCAGCGATCGAAGTCAGCGACGAGTTGAATCTTCGTCGGTTCGTTGTCGACAGGCTCTCGAATGGCCACAGGATTGATTATTTAATTTGTGATGAAGCCCAGTTTTACTCACCCGAACAAATTGAACACATAGCTCAGTTAGTTGACGATTTGGGGATCGATGTATTTGCTTTTGGCATTCTGACCGATTTTCGCACTAGGCTTTTTCCGGGCTCCGCTCGGCTTTTAGAACTTGCTGATCGGGTTCAATACTTGCAAGTTGAG
>Ga0129324_10000114_pt1 | contig 53914 bp, 55 predicted proteins | sample CPBDNA_7_FD_96879 | JGI IMG/M metagenome (GOLD analysis project Ga0129324, IMG submission 96879) | Freshwater to marine salinity gradient microbial communities from Chesapeake Bay, USA - CPBay_Spr_15_0.2_DNA | ecosystem: Environmental > Aquatic > Marine > Coastal | place: USA: Chesapeake Bay... | reverse complement strand
TGACCCAGGATGTCCCAACAAAACGCCGCAACCTCTGCGGTTTTTTGGTCCTCCCCGTCGGGCACCTCCAGGGCAATGGCTTCATAGCCGGCGGCTTCGAGGTCCACCCGGATCGCTTCACCAGTCGCAGATAGCGCCGCAGGATGAACAACCGCCACGCGCCGCACGGCATCGGCCAGCAGCGAGGGCAATTCCCCGAGCAGCCCGTAACCCACGACCACGTCGTAGGGGGCCTGCGTGTCGACGCGTATGCGGGTAATGGTCATTGCTTGGACGCCGGTTCGATAGCTGTGATGACGTCATTAACGACATCGTCGACACTTCGGTCATCAGTCATAACGGTATGCGTGGCTACCTGTGCGTACAGCGGAGTGCGTTCCTCCAACATGGTGACCAACATGCCCCGCACGTTGCCAAGCAGCAGCGGCCGAGCTCCGGTCATTCCCACACGTCGTGCCGCGTCGCTGGCGCTCACCTGCAACCACACGACCGTCACATCTGCCAACAGCCGACGACTGTCGGCGTTGAGGATCGCACCACCACCGAGTGACACCACTCCCCGTTCGTTCTCGAGTGCCTCAACAACAGCCGACTGCTCAAGTTCGCGAAATGCCTCTTCACCGTCAGTGACGAAAATGTCAGCAACGGATTTTCCGGCGCGACTTTCAATCGCCGCATCCGTGTCCAGGAAGGAGACATTCCAATGATCGGCGAGGCGTTGACCCACGGTGGTCTTACCGGCACCGGGAGCGCCGACCAACACAACGACCGGCCCCGTGCTGCCAGGGTCTGACGTTGCGGTCATCTGATGACCAGGTTGTCAAGGTAGTTATCGAGATTTCGCTTGGTCTCCATCACGCTGTCACCACCGAATTTCTCCAGTACGGCGTCGGCCAACACCAAACTCACCATCGCCTCGGCCACGACACCGGCCGCAGGCACGGCGCACACGTCAGATCGCTGGTTAATAGCCTTTGCTTCCTCACCCGTCTCCACGTCAACCGTTCGCAATGCTCGGGGAATCGTCGAGATCGGTTTCATCGCGGCCCGGATACGAAGCACTTCGCCGGTAGACATGCCCCCTTCTGTCCCGCCGGAGTGGCCCGAGGTTCGCCGCAGGTGATCGTCATCGCTGATGATCTCGTCTTGGGCCAGTGATCCGCGAACCTCAGCGAGGGCAAATCCGTCACCCACCTCGACCCCCTTAACCGCCTGGATACCCATCAGCGCAGCCGATAGGCGAGCATCTAGGCGCCGATCCCAGTGCACGTGGCTGCCAAGACCCGGCGGCAGGTGGTGGACAACCACCTCCACAATCCCGCCAAGGGTGTCGCCATCACGATGGGCTTGCTTGATTTCTTCCTGCATAGCGATGGAGGCATCCGCATCAAGGCACCGCACCGGATCATCGTCAATCGCGGCACCGTCGGTGGATTCGGGCACCAAACCCATCGGTGCAGCCACCGTGCCGATCCGCACCACGTGGCTGATCACGGTGATGTCGGCTACTTGCGCCAAGAAGGCCCGCGCCACAGTTCCAAGGGCTACCCGGGCGGCCGTCTCTCGCGCACTTGCGCGCTCCAGCACCGGTCTGGCATCGGAGAATCCATACTTCTGCATGCCCACCAGATCGGCGTGGCCTGGTCGCGGCCGAGTTAAGGGCGCGTTGCGGGCTTGTTCGGCCAACACATCTTCATCAACCGGGTCGGCCGACATGACGGTGCTCCACTTCGGCCACTCGGTATTGCCCACCTCAATGGCCACCGGGCCTCCCATGGTTACCCCGTGGCGCACTCCCCCCTGGACAGTGACCTCATCGGCCTCGAATTTCATGCGCGCACCCCGACCAACACCTAGACGTCGGCGACGAAGCTGATCGGCGATATCGGCCGTCGTCAGATGCACACCAGCGGGCACACCCTCGACAATCGCCGTGAGAGCCTGACCATGGGACTCCCCCGCAGTAAGCCAGCGCAACATGGGTGAATCTTGTCAGATAACCCCGGGCAGGCCAGCGGCGATAGCAACTCCCGCCAACATCGATGGGCCGAAGGGCACGCGCATGCCCATACGTTGAGACAGCGAACCGGTTGACATCAACACCCGAACGATCGCAACCAACGCACCCACTACGAAACCGGCGAGGACACCGATAAACACCGACTCCCAGCCCAGCCAACCCAGATAGCAGCCCATGACCGGGCTCAGTTTCACGTCACCCATACCCATTCCGCCTGCGGCCATCATGCTCAAGATCACAAAGATCAGACCGACTAAGAAAGCCGCGATAGTGGCCCGCAGTAAGTCGCCCCAGGCGCCCAAGAAGGCTGCAGCAACGAGGAAACAGGCGAATCCGCCCACGCCGAAAGGCACAACAAGTCGATCGGGTAACCGGTGTCGGGCCAGGTCAGCGCACGAGACGACCAGTGCGGCCAGACCAAACCACCACCACGCCAGCACCACAACCGAGGGCCCCACAAGGATGGCAATGCCAGCACCGATCACGATTCCGATGGGGATCACGACAGTTCGAGGCGCATTAACCGTGGCGTCGGCCAGGCCCCAGCGCACCAGGTTTGGTGTCCACCATCCGGTGGCCAGACCCATCATCGAGCCGACGATGACTAGCGCTACAACGCTCACCAACTCGACTCACCATCCCTCAAGTCGCCCCGCACACCGACGGCTATGACTCGCCTGCCGCTAGTCGGGCTGATAGCACCTGTCGCATGCGATCGACAGGTGCCTTGAGCCCGGTCATCATTTCGATCTGTCCAACGGCTTGCCACAGCAACAAGTCTGCCCCGGTCGCCACGGGAGCCCGAGCGTCTTGCCACACCTGCGTCAACCGTGTGGGCCAAGGTGCGTATGCCACGTCCATCAGCAAAGTCTGACCAACGTCGCCCAGTGTGCCGTCACCAAACGGGTGCTCGCCAGTGCCGTCGACGTGCTGTGGACAGGGCAGGTCGGCACCCTCCCACGCATCGCCGGGCAGCGTCGAGACCACCAGATCTGCCTGCCACAGGTGTGATGTCCCGGATAGTGATTGGGCAATCCCCTCCGGCGCACCCTGCACCTTCAGGCCCCACTGTTCGCCCATGTGAGCCAGTTCCAGAGCGGCCGCCGGACGCCGGGCAATGATCGTCACCTCACACCGCTCGCCTCCGGGCAATAGCGCAATCGCCGCGAGTGCACTTCGGGCGGTCGCCCCCGCGCCGATCACCGTGGCGGTGCCGGGTTCCCAATCTGTGGCCGGTGCTACCGACTTAATCGAAGCCACCATGCCGGCCACATCAGTGTTACTGCCCACCCGCTTTCCATGTGCCCACGTGACCGTATTGGCAGCACCCACACGCTGGGCTAGTGGGTCAATGTCATCAAGAAGTGGCAAGACCGCTTCCTTCAACGGCATCGTCAGGCTTAGTCCTACCCAGGTTTCATCGCAACCATTCAAAAAGTCCGCCAGCTGCCCACGGGTGATGTCATACGCCCGGTACTGCCAATCCAGCCCGAGCTCCTGGTAGGCCGCGTTATGCAACAGCGGCGACAGACTGTGCGATATCGGTGACCCCAACACACCCGCTCGACGCACGTTGCTCACGGGCTCAGACTCTAGCCGTTGAACTAGCCGGCTGGTTCAAGGATTCCGGCGGCCACCTGTTCGGCATAGTTTCGCTGGAATTGAGCCTTGAGTTCCAAGAACTTTTCATACGACGCGGTGAAACGCGTGATGCGCTCTGCTGGGTTGACCGTGACAAAGTAGAGCCAGTCGCCGTTTGCAGGTTTCAAGGCAGCCTCGATTGCCGCCTGACCCGGGGAATTAATCGGCGTGGGTGGCAGGCCTGCGTTGCGATACGTGTTGTAGGCCGAGTCGGTTTGGAGCATCTCCTCGGTGACGATGAGCGTCGTCGTGCCCAGGGCGTAGTTGATCGTCGAGTCAAGTTCAAGGCGCTGGTTGATAGCCAGCCGGTTATAGATCACGCGGGCCACCTTGCGGAAATCACTCGGTGCAGCCTCTGCTTCGATCAGCGACGCCACCGTCAGCACTTCATAGGGCGTAAAACCGAGGCGTTGGGACTTCTTGACCAGGTTGGTTTCGGTGGCGGCCACGTTGAAGCGATCGACCATATCGGAGATCACATCGTCTGCAGTTGCACCGGGGAGCACCGTGTAGGTTGCCGGAAAAAGCAGCCCCTCAAACTGCCCGGATGACCAGGTGGGTGCCTCGACCGCGGTTGGCTGAGACACCGCGGCGAGCAGCTCCGACTCGGCAATGCCAGTGGAGGCTGACGTGACCGCCAGGGTGTCACGTAAGCGCAGACCTTCCCGCAACACCAACGGCGGTTCACGAAAAGCCGCATCTACGAGTCGATCGATGGCCTCACTCGCGGCCAAACCCGTGACCATGTTGTACACGCCAGGCCCGATGGTCGCGGCGCGCTCATCCAATTCGGCGGCCGCCAGGAACGCGCTTACCGACCCCACGACACCGGCATCGGTCAGGCGCTGACCCACCGACGTGAGCGAGTCACCCGGCTGAACGACAACGACCGTCGCGATTCCTGGCGTGAAAGCCGCGCTCTCGTCGGGCAACGCCGAGCGAATCGTCAACCCAGCCCAGGTCACACAGGCGACAAGGAACGTCACGCCGACGAGAGCAACGACACGCCGAATGCGACTGCGATCATTGCGAGAAGGCGGCAGCGCCTCATCGTGAAGAAACGGCAGGAGTTGGCTCACAACTATCCCTTCTCTTACTGGCCGAGTCTCAGGGTCTAGGTGGGTCCGCGCTTGTGGCGCGGCTTGCGCTTGCCCTCGAGGGTAACCCGGACGCCGGGTATTTCACCTGTTTGACGCTCAGCCTCTAGCGCATAATCAAGGAACACCGATGCAGCCGCCTGGTCGATCACGTGCCGAGCCGTACGTGACGACCGACCGCTGGCGGACAGGGCCCGGCCGGCCTCAACGGTTGAGAGACGTTCGTCAACCAAGAACACTGGCAGTCCCTCACGCGATCGTGCCAATTGCTCAGCGAATGCGACGGCCGCCGAGGCGGCGGTCCCGTACTCACCGCTCAGCAGCAACGGGAGACCAACGAGCACACCGACCGCATCGTGCTCATCTATCAACAGCCCGATCTCCCCTAGCGGGTCGGCGCTGCGTTCAAGGGTTACCACCGGGAGCGACATCGTTCGATCGGCATCACTGCGAGCCACGCCCACGCGAACCGATCCGACATCAATGGCCAGCACCACCCCTGCGGGCACCCGACTCACGCCTACGCCTGGGAATGCTCGCGCAGTAGCATGGCGACGCTCGCGAAAGCATCGTCAACACCTGCAACATTGGTGCCACCGCCTTGAGCGACATCATCCTTGCCGCCGCCGCGACCATCAACCGCTGATAGTCCGCTTCGCAGCACATCTTTCGCGGTAATGCCCAGTTCACGACATCGATCGTTTACGGCTGCCACCAACGAAACTCGGTCGTTATCCGCTGCGGCGCCCACAACGACGACACCTCGGTCAGGTCGCGTGGTTGCTCGAGCGCGCACCGTGAGATCGCGCAATTCATTACTCGAGACACCGTTAGGGGCTCGGAAAGTCCACAGTCGGAATTCGCCATAATCCTGGCCCTCTCCGATAATGCCGTCCACGTTACTGGTCAGCTGGGCACTGCGAACCTGCTGCAACTGCTTCTCAGCATCTTTGAGCTTGGCCACCAACCCCTCGATGCGTACGGGCAACTCAGCCGGTGGAACTTTGATCAGGCCGGCCAGATTACTGACGAGGACATGCTCCATGGCCAGGTGTCGATATGCGTCGACGCCAACGAGGGCTTCGATGCGACGCACCCCGGTGCCGATGGATCCCTCGCCAATAAAGGTGACGACACCCAATTGACCGGAGCGTTGCGCATGTGTACCTCCGCAAAGTTCATGTGCCCAGTCACCTACCGATACGACTCTCACCTGCTCGCCATATTTCTCTCCGAACAACGCCATCGCGCCAAAAGCACGGGCTTGATCTATGTGCATGATGTTGGCATGCACGTCAAGGTCAGCAGATAAGACGTCGTTGACGAGCGCCTCAGCATCGGCAAGCACAGAAGGTGGCACGGCCGCTGCGTGGGGAAAATCGAAACGGAACCGACCGGGAGCGTTTTCTGAACCCATCTGGGTTGCGGTTTCCCCAAGGAGCTGACGAAAAGCCCGGTGCACCAGGTGTGTAGCAGTGTGGGCCCGAGAAATCGCTCGGCGTCGCTCGCTGTCAACGACTCCAAGCATCTGCGAGCCGCTGGCGATCTCACCCGAGACGACGCGGGCACGATGCACGAATAGTCCGGGGACGGGCGACTGCACATCGTAGACCTCGGCTACGCCACCATCAGCGGTCGTAATCGTGCCGGTATCACCAAGTTGACCGCCGGCCTCTGCATAAAAGGGCGTCCGATTAACGATGATCTCCAGATGCTCGTCGATGCCCGCGCTGGCAATTACCTCTCCGTCGCGAAGCAGACCGGTGATGAGCCCATCGGTACTGATTTGGTCGTAGCCAGTGAAGGCCGTGACACCGCCGGAATCGAGGATCGAGCGATATGCGGTAATCGGCGTGACACCGGCCTTGCGTGTGCGCGCATCGGCTTTGGCCCGCTCGCGTTGCTCCTCCATGAGTCGCGTGAAGCCATGTTCGTCAACGTCCAGACCCTGTTCCCGCGCCATTTCCAGGGTTAGTTCGATGGGGAACCCGTAGGTGTCATGCAGTGCGAAAGCCTTGTCACCGGGAAGGGTGGCCGTTCCGTTGGTTCGGACCTCTTGGGCGGCAAGATCAAAGATCTGAGTGCCGGTGCGTAATGTCTGGAGGAACGCCGCTTCCTCTTGCACAGCAATACTGTTGATTCGCCCGGCTTCGTCATTGAGTCCGGGATATTGCGGTGCCATGGCTTCGACAGTTGCGCTGACCAACTCTCCGATGGCAGGTTCCTCGCAACCCAATGTGCGCATAGTTCGAACAACACGACGCAGAAGCCGGCGCAGTACATAGCCGCGGCCCTCATTGCCTGGTAGTACGCCATCTCCGATCAGGAAGGTGCAGGTGCGACTGTGATCGGCAATGACGCGTAGGCCAACATCTACTGGTGTGTCATGTCCATAGGCAGCGCCGGTCAGCGCACTCGCCCGCTGCAAGATGGCCATGGTGGTGTCGATCTCGTAAATATTGTCGACGCCCTGCAACAGCGCTGCCATTCGCTCGAGGCCAAGCCCGGTGTCAATGTTCTTCGCAGGTAGGTCGCCTAGGATCGGAAAGTTTTCCTTATCATTTCCCGCACCTCGCTCGAACTGCATGAAGACCAGATTCCACACCTCCAGGTACCGATCTTCATCGGCGATCGGACCGCCCTCACGGCCAAATTCGGGACCGCGATCAAAGTAAATCTCCGAGCATGGCCCACAGGGCCCAGGAACGCCCATCGACCAAAAGTTGTCGGCTTTGCCTCGGCGCTGAATACGGTCTTTCGGAACACCAACATCACGCTGCCAAATCTCGGCCGCTTCGTCATCGTCGTGATAGACCGTCACCCACAATTTATCTTCAGCGAACCCATAGCCACCATCAGCGATGCTCGTTGTCAACAATTCCCAGGCATAGGGAATTGCTGTCTGTTTGAAGTAGTCGCCGAAACTAAAGTTGCCCGCCATTTGGAAAAATGACGCGTGCCGAGTGGTCTTGCCGACCTCGTCGATATCGAGGGTGCGCACCACCTTCTGCACACTCGTCGCTCGTGGGTAAGGCGCCGCGATCTCGCCGAGAAAATAAGGCTTGAACGGGACCATGCCCGCATTGACAAAGAGCAATGTCGGATCGTCAAGGAGTAGGGACGCAGATGGCACAACTTGATGATCACGATCTGCAAAGAAGCGCAAAAATCGGGTGCGGATCTCCGCAGACTCCATCAGGTATGTCCTTCCGTTGCTGTGTGATGTGACGCGGTATCGCGCGGCGGTGACATGCGCTGAGTGTGCTTAGCAGCGGCCAATGCTCGGGCAGCTGCAGTTCCAGAGCTGCCCGCCACCTCGGGTCCGTCGTTCTCTGGCGTGCCCAAGCCGGAGAGTCCTCGCTGCACGAGATCTTTTGCCCCCGTAGCCACCGCGCTAGCCGACTCCGTCGCCGCGTACACGCTGCCGACAACGCCCCGCTGTCTGGCCTGCTCGATCAATTGCTGCCCCTTACGGTAGGCCAGCACCCCACCTGTCGCGCCGAGGGCGAACCAAAACGTGCGAGCCATCGTCGTCACACCCCTTTCGCCGACCGTTAGGACGTCACCTACTCGTCGTCAGACCCTAATGCCTTGCGCAGGCGCTGATGAATATCGGCCCATCTAGCCTCAGCCCCGTGCTGCGTGGCGTGGTAATAACGTCGACCGTGTAGCTCCTCGGGCGCATACCGCTGGGAAACAACGCCTTCGGGATAGTCATGTGGGTACTGATATCCCGCGCCATGGCCCAGATCAGCCGCACCTGAATAGTGACCGTCTCGCAGGGCTGCGGGAACCGACCCACCCAAGCCACCGTCGATGTCAAGCAACGCAGCCTCGAGTGCCTGGGTCACCGCGGCAGACTTGGGGGCAAGACTGAGGTGGATCGTGGCTTGAGCCAGAGTCAAGCGCGCCTCAGGCAGCCCAATGAGAGCCACGGCCTGGGCAGCAGCAACTGCAGTGAGCAACGCGGATTGATCCGCAAGACCAATGTCTTCACTAGCCAAGATAACGAGTCGACGAGCGATGAAGCGGGGATCTTCACCCGCCGTGAGCATGCGGGCCAGGTAGTGCAACGCTGCGTCGACGTCGCTTCCGCGGATGCTTTTGATGAAGGCGCTGATCACGTCGTAATGCTGATCGCCGGCCCGGTCATAGCGAACCGCATTGGTCGAAACCGCCTGCTCAACAGCAGCCAACGTGATGACGGGATCATCCGGATCCAAACAACCCGCGGCAGCCTCCAATGCTGTGAGCGCTCGGCGGGCATCGCCAGCAGCCAAACGAATTAGATGATGTCGGGCTTCATCGGCCAGTGCGTAGCGCCCTGAATACCCGCGGTCATCTGCCAGGGCTCGATCCAAGACGGTGCCAATGTCATCGGCATTCAAAGATTGCAGCGGGGCGATAACGCTGCGAGATAGCAACGGACTGACGATTGAAAAACTTGGGTTTTCGGTGGTGGCGGCGATAAGGGTGACCCATCCGTTCTCGACCGCCGGTAACAGTGAGTCCTGCTGGGTCTTGCTGAAGCGATGGACCTCGTCGACAAAGAGCACCGTTCGACGGTCATACATGGCCACGTCGTTACGTGCCCGGTCGACAACGGCGCGAACCTCCTTCACACCGGCCGTCACCGCAGATAACTCCACGAATCTCTGCCCGATGGCCTGTGAGATCACCCGGGCGAGTGTTGTCTTGCCCGTTCCAGGTGGTCCCCACAAAATAATGGAGATCGCACTGGACAGATCACCGGTCAAAAGCCGAAACAGTGGGGTTCCAGGCATTACCAGTTGCTGTTGGCCGATGAGTTCTTCGATCGAGCGCGGCCGCATGCGCGCGGCCAAGGGGGCACCCGGTGGAGGTGTCGATGATTCGAACAAGGTGCCCTCGGTTGTCATGAGCCGCGGTCGATCACGCGCTGTCGTCGGTTACGCCCAGAGCATCTGGATCGATGTCAATCCCCGCTTCAAGGCGTTGCTGCTCCGAGATCGGTGCTGGCGCCCCAGTGAGGGGATCTTGGCCACCGCCCGTCTTGGGAAATGCGATGACTTCTCGAAGTGATGTGGCCCCGGCTAGCAGCATGGCTATGCGGTCCCATCCAAAAGCGATTCCTCCATGCGGCGGGGGGCCATATGCAAATGCATCGGTCAAGAAGCCAAACTGCTCATTAACCTGAGCTTTCGTCATGCCAAGGAGCGCGAAGACCCGCTCCTGCACCTGGGCTTGGTAGATGCGCAAGGATCCACCGCCGATCTCATTTCCGTTGCAAACCAGATCATATGCATAGGCCAACGCCTGGTCAGGAGCTTGCTCGAAAGTATCAATCCAGTCAGCATTTGGGGAGGTAAAAGGATGATGCACGGCCGTCCAACCTGAACTGCCACCGTCTGCCTCAACGGCTTCGAACATAGGGGCATCAACCACCCACACAAACGACCATTCGTTCGGATCAGTGAGTTCCAGGCGCCGCGCGATCTCTACACGAGTGGCTCCCAATAGCGCTTGAGACAAGGGCCGCGGACCCGCCGCAAAGAATACGCAGTCACCGGCGGCCGCACCCGTTGCCGCCAGCAAACCGACCCGTTCAGTCTCTGACAGGTTCTTGGCGACCGGACCGCCAACGGATCCATCAAGGCCAAACGTCACATAAGCCAGGCCCTTTGCCCCTCGCTGTTTGGCCCACTCCTGCCATGCATCGAATTGACGGCGAGGTTGATCGGCGCCTCCTGGCATAACTACGGCGCCCACGTAGTCGGCTTGAAACACCCGGAAAGGTGTCTCTGAAAAGTAGGTGGTGAGGTCAACGAGTTCGATTCCAAAACGCAGATCGGGCTTATCGGTGCCGAAACGCCGCATCGCTTCGGCATAGGACAGGTGGTTGATCTCACTAATCTCAATGCCGAGAATGTGATTCCAAAGGGCTCGCACGACTGCTTCACCAACGTCAATGACGTCCTGCTGGTCAACGAAAGACATCTCGATGTCTAGTTGCGTGAACTCCGGTTGACGATCGGCGCGAAAGTCCTCGTCGCGGTAACAGCGCGCAATCTGGAAATATCGTTCGAGCCCGCCCACCATGAGTAGTTGCTTGAACAATTGCGGAGACTGAGGTAGCGCGTACCAGTTGCCCGGCTGCAGACGCACCGGCACCAAGAAGTCGCGTGCACCTTCGGGCGTGGATCGAGTGAGTGTCGGAGTCTCAACCTCCACGAAACCGCGCTCATACAGAACATCACGGGCGATACGGTTGGCGTCTGAGCGCATACGCAGAGCTTCATTGGCTTTTGGCCGGCGCAGGTCCAGGTACCGGTAACGCAAGCGTGTCTCGTCTCCGACGCTCACGCGATCATCGATCGGAAACGGCAGCGGAGCGCTCGGACTCAAGACCCTAACCTCGCTGGCGATTACCTCAATGTCACCGGTCGCCAGGTCGGCATTCTGGTTACCGTCGGGACGATTCTGAACGACTCCCGTCACCTGAATGCAGTATTCGTCTCTGAGGTCATGGGCTACCTGGGCGTCGTGAACAACGACCTGAACGATGCCGCTGGCATCCCTAAGGTCCAAAAACGCCACCCCACCGTGATCACGACGACGACCGATCCAACCTGCCAGGGTGACCGTGTTGTCGATATCGGTCACTCGAAGTGTCCCGGCATCATGGGATCTCATCACGGTGTGCTCCTTCGTGGTGGTTGGCCTGAATCGGTACCGTCTGGGGCCAAAATGTGTTCGGTCACCCATTGATCAAGTTCGTCGAGCCGAACGCTGGTTTGGACCGCGGTCGCGAGGTCCTTGAATAAAACTGAATCCGCCTCAACTTCATCATCACCCATGATCAAAGCCCAGCCGGCTCCGGATCGATCAGCGGATTTCATGGCAGCCTTCATGGAACGACCGTCAAAAGACAGATCGGCGGCAACACCCTGGCGACGCAACCGCGTCACCGTTGACAACATCCGAGACCGCGCCCTGTCACCGAGCGCCACGCCGAAAACAACAACATGAGCAGGAATCGGCAGGGAAATGCCTTCGGATTCCACCGCAAGCAATGTGCGGTCAACGCCAAGTCCAAAGCCGATTCCCGTCAGCGCCGGTCCACCAATCGACTCCATCAAACCGTCGTATCGCCCGCCGCCGCCAATACCCGACTGGGCACCCAAACCCCGATGACTAAATTCAAATGCCGTCCGGGTGTAGTAGTCGAGTCCGCGCACGAGACGGGGATTATTCACCCACTGCACTCCGAGACTGTCCAGATAACCGCAGACCGCTGCAAAGTGCTGGTGGCATTCGGCACACAGGTGGCTACTGGGCAATGGCGCATCCGCCAACTGCGCTTGAATCTCAGGCCTCTTGTCGTCAAGTACCCGCAATGGATTGACAGCCGCACGAGCCCGCGTGGCGTCATCCAGGTCACACGTGAGCAAGTACTGCAGCAGTATCTCTCGGTAGGCCGGCCGACAAGCACTGCAGCCTAAGGACGTTATTTCAAGGTCGTATTCGCGCAAGCCAAGACCTTGGAATGCATCGTCGGCCAACGCAATGACCTCAGCATCAAGCGCTGGATCATCGCTACCAATGGCCTCGACACCTACCTGCTGCAGCTGCCGGTAGCGGCCTCGTTGGGGACGCTCAGCCCGAAAAAAGGGACCTTGGTACCACAACTTGACGGGAAGGCCGCCCCGATGAACGCTGTGTTCCAGCACAGCCCGCATGACGCCCGCCGTACCCTCCGGTCGCAGCGAGATGGATCGATCACCGCGATCGGTGAAGGTGTACATCTCCTTCGACACAACGTCGGTGGACTCCCCCACACCACGCTCGAACAGCGCGGTGTCTTCAAAGACCGGCAGTTCGATGTAGCCGTAGCCGGCCTGACGGGCGGGGTAGGACAACCCATCGCGCACATAGACAAAGGCGGCCGACCGAGGGGGTAGATACTCCGGCACACCCTTGGGCGCCCGATACGACTCACTCATGAATCACCTATGCCCTGCCCGGTCGCTTCGAGTCCCACCAGAAAAGGATTCGTGCGCCGTTCGGCACCGATTGTGGTGTGCTCCCCGTGACCTGGCATCACTACCGTGTCGTCATCCATCGGCAACACCACGCGAGCGAGACTCTGCATCATGGCTACCGGGTCTCCCCCAGCGAGATCGCTTCGCCCGATCGAGCCGGCAAACAGCAGATCCCCACTCAGCAGAACTGGCGGCCGACCCGTGGTGCGATCCAGCGTAAACACCACCGATCCTTCGGTATGACCTGGTGCATGACCAACGGCCAAGGTCACTCCGGCAAGCGTGATATCCGTGCCGTCGAGCAGGGGTCGAACATCGTCGGGTTCGGTGAGTTCGAGTTCACCCTTGGTCATCGCCAGGAGCGATTCACGAGCCGCCGAAAAACTACTTCCCGCGGGGTCTGACAACCGATATCGATCATCGGGATGAATGTAGGCAGGGATGCCGTGTCCGGCGGTCAGCGGTGCCACGGACCACACATGATCGACATGCCCGTGGGTCAACAAGCAGGCCACGGGGCGCAGCCGGTGCTCGCGCAAGATCTCCGAGAGCGTCTCCATCGAATCCTGCCCAGGATCGACCACGATGCAGTCCTCACCCTCACCCGAGGCAACCACGTAGCAGTTGGTGTCCCAAGAGCCCGCAGGAAATCCGGTGATGAACATGGTGGCCTCCCGGTTACCAAGGTCAGATGTCAACGTGAACGCGATTGCCGCGCAGGTCGAGGGCCGGCTGTACCCCGTGGGCAGCCTATCGAGCCCAGATGTGGCCTCCACTTAGACTCAAGACCTTCGCGATCACCGTGTCTGGGAGGTATCCATGTCAACGTCTCGACGTTCACGCGATCTAGCCCGCTCCAAGTCCGAGCGTCAAAGCGAGCGACGCTCACGTGAACATCAACGTCGTAGGCGACTGAATCTGGTCACCCTTGGCGTCCTTGCCGTGGTCATCATTGCGGCTGTGACGTGGTTCGCCCTCACTCGACCGCCCACGACGCAGGCTCAGGCACCGCTGCCCATGCCGACCGAGCCACTCGCCCCTGATGTGCCCTCAACGGGTCAGCCGGTTGACGGATGCACGCCGCCGGAACCGACACGATCCGATTCGCTGGTGTTCCCGACCTGGTCGGCACAGTTGGCCGAAGGCGTCGACTACACATGGACCCTGTCGACCAACTGCGGGACCATTGATATCGCCATGGATGGCCTGGCCGCGCCGATCACGACCGAAGCCATCGCGTTCTTGACCGATGAGGGCTACTACGACATGACCCCTTGCCACCGCCTCACGACCGCCGGCATTTTCGTACTCCAATGTGGGGACCCCACGGGCCTGGGCACCGGTGGACCGGGCTTCAGCCTCCCGGAGGAAAATCTGCCACCCGAAGCCTCTAGTAACTACCCAGCAGGCACGGTAGCCATGGCCAATGCTGGTCCCGGCACGACCGGTAGTCAGTTCTTCCTCGTATACAAGGACACCAGCCTGCCCGCCGACTACACGGTTGTGGGAACAATCGTCTCGGGCCTGGACCGACTGCAGGCCATCGCCGCGGCCGGCGTAGTCAATGGCGGATCGGACGGACCGCCGAACCAACAGGTCATGATCACACAGGCTACGGTGAGCAACTGATCGATGATCCTGTATTGACCGGTGCCACGACCAGCCACACCGGCAGTACCTGTGCGAAGGCGAGGAGCCATGGACAACGACGACAAGGTTGATCAGCCAGAAGTAATATCCGTCGCTGACCTCACCGACGGACTCACCGTCACCGCGCGGACCGAAACGGTTGCTCCATCCACCCCCACGCCGACGCGCATCGTCGCTCATCGGGCCGGGCCCGCGCGCACGCGCAATAACCCGAAATCTTTCGGACACATCGACGCCGACGGCAATGCTTTTTTGCACACACCCGAAGGTCAACGACCAATCGGGCAGTGGGTGGCGGGCACCGTCGACCAAGGCTACGAATTCTTCGGCGTGAAGTACGAAGACCTCGCGGTTGAGATCGACCTGGCGACCAAGCGGCTAGCCGACGGGAAAGGCACGGCCGAGCAGGCCGCAACCGCCCTGACCCATGTCCGTCAAGCCTTAGAGTCACCGATCTTTATGGGCGACATAACGGCGCTCATCGACATGTGTACCAACCTGGAAACACTCATCGATCGGGCGCGAGAACAAGAACTCGAGCGGAAACGAGCCGTCAAAAACGCAGCCCGCGAGAAGCGCGAACTCATCATCAGCGAGGCCGAAAAACTGGCTGACTCAACCTCGTGGAAGTCCACCGGCGAGCGCTTCGCCGAACTTCTCGACGAGTGGAAGTCAGCTCCCCGCGTTGATCGCCCCTTCGAGCAGGCCATGTGGCGTCGATTTTCCACTGCGCGAACAACTTTCGACAAGGCGCGGCGCACTCACTTCGCCCAACGTGACTCGACCCGACGTGAGGCAGTAGCAGAGAAGGAAAAACTGATCGCTGAAGCAACCGCCCTAGCTACATCAACAGATTGGGCAGAGACTAGTCGCGAATTGCGGCGCCTCATGGAGCGCTGGAAGAAGACCGGGAACGCGGGACGTAAGAGTGAAGATGCTCTGTGGCAGCGCTTTAGAGAAGCTCAGGACTCGTTCTTCAAGGCTCGTGACGCTGCCAATGCTCGAAAGGACGTAGAGTTTCAGGCTAATCTCGCAGCCAAGGAGGAGCTGGTCAGCGAAGCCGAAAACCTGCTGCCGATCGGTGACATAGCAAAGGCCAAGAAATCCCTCCGTTCGATCAGCGAGCGATGGGACGCGATCGGTCATGTACCCCGTGGCGATCGTGATCGAATTGAGTCGCGCCTGCGCAAGGTAGAAGACGCCGTGCGCACTGGAGACCAAGACACCTGGCGCCGCAGCAATCCAGAAACTCGTGCTCGCGCTTCGGATACAGCCGACAAGTTCCGTGATGCCCTCAGCAAGGCACAGCGCGATCGCGCGAAGGCTCATGAGTCAAATGATCAAACCAAGGTGGCCGAGGCAGACGCTCGCATCGCATCAATGGAAGCCCTGCTGGCGGCTGCCGAAGGCGCGCTGGCTGAATTCAGTTCCTAGCCGCCGTTACGGGCTACACGCGATAAACGTCAAAAACGCCCTCGATGTTTCGAACGGCCTTCAAGACCGAGCCCAGGTGCTTAGGATCCGCCATTTCAAAAGTGAAGCGTGACACCGCTACGCGGTCATGTCCGGTACTCACAGCCGCACTCAAGATATTGACATGCTGATCGCTGAGAGCGCGCGTGACGTCTGACAGCAGCCGTGATCGATCTAGCGCCTCGACTTGAATATTCACCAGGAAGACGCTGCTAGCGGTGGGCACCCACTCCACGGTGACTAATCGATCAGGTTCGGCTTGGAGGGTGGGTGCGTTAGTGCAGTTGGTGCGATGGACCGACACGCCAGATCCACGCGTCACAAATCCCAAAATCTCGTCCCCCGGCACGGGAGTGCAGCAACGAGCCAACTTGACCCACACGTCTGGCTGATCCACAACCTGCACTCCGGCGTCGCCGGCTGATCGCTCACGGGCCCGGCGCACTCCGGGCCGGAAGGCCTCAGCAACATCGTCAGCGGCACCATCAACTCCCCCGGCCGCGTCCACCAGATGACGCACGATGGTGGCGGCGGCGATACGCCCATCGCCCACTGCACCGTAGAGTGCCGAAATATCCGACTGATGTAACTCCGCGGCGATACTTGTGAGCGCTTGGTTTGTCATGAGTCGCTGCAGCGGGAGACTCTCCTTGCGCATGGCCTTAACAATTGAATCCTTGCCTCGCTCGATAGCCTCTTCGCGACGCTCCTTGGAAAACCACGCCTTGATCTTGCTGCGCGCTCGTGGCGAGGCAACAAAACTCAGCCAATCACGGCTTGGCCCTGCCCCCTCGGCTTTGGTCGTGAAAATCTCAATCACGTCGCCGTTTTCCAGCGTTGACTCCAACGACACGAGCTTGCCGTTGACGCGCGCGCCCACGCACCGGTGACCCACTTCAGTGTGCACGCTGTATGCGAAATCGACGGCGGTCGCGCCTGTGGGCAACGCAACAACATCGCCCTTGGGGGTGAAGACGAACACCTCCGTCGAACCTAAGTCATAACGCAGCGAGTCCAGGAACTCGTCTGGATCCTCAGTTTCGCGCTGCCACTCCATGAGTTGCCGGAGCCACCCGAAATCATCAGGACCCTGCTTGCCGCCAACGTCTGTCTGCTTGTAGCGCCAATGGGCGGCGACCCCGAACTCGGCGGCACGATGCATGTCCCAGGTGCGGATTTGCACCTCTACGGGTTTGCCTTCTGGACCAATAACGGTGGTGTGCAAGGACTGATACATGTTGAACTTTGGCATAGCTATGAAGTCCTTGAACCGACCGGGCACCGGACTCCAGCGCGAATGAATAATGCCAAGGACCGCATAGCAATCTCTGATGGAGTCAACAAGGATGCGTACGCCGAGCAGGTCATAGATGTCAGCAAAGTCCCTGCCACGCACGATCATTTTTTGATACACCGAGTAGTAATGCTTGGGTCTGCCTGTTACCGAGGCCTTCATGCGCGCACCACGGATATCTCGGTCAATGTCTTCCAGCACCTGCGTGAGGAATTGATCACGCGAGGGCGCGCGCTGCCCCACCAGCCGTACGATCTCCTCGAACATCTTCGGGTACAGCGTGGCGAAGGCGAGATCCTCCAGCTCCCACTTCATGGTGTTCATGCCCAGACGGTGGGCAAGGGGTGCGTAAATCTCAAGGGTTTCGCGGGCTTTGATCTCCTGCTTCGAGGGCGACATGTAGGACAGGGTCCGCATATTGTGCAAACGGTCAGCTAGCTTGATCACCAGCACACGGATATCCCGAGCCATCGCCACGATCATCTTGCGCACGGTCTCGGCGGCTGACGACTGCCCATACGTCACCCGGTCGAGTTTTGTTACCCCGTCTACCAGACTGGCGACCTCGTCACCGAAGTCTTCCCGAAGCGCATCAAGGCTGTAGCCCGTGTCTTCGACGGTGTCGTGAAGCAATGCAGCCGCCAAGGTAGGGGCCGTCATGCCTAGATCAGCGAGGATCATGGCCACCGCTAGCGGATGGGTGATGTAGGCATCGCCAGACCTGCGCATTTGCTCTCGATGGAGGTACGCGGCCGTTTCGTAAGCACGCACCAGCATCCGGGTATCAGCACGAGGGTGATATCGGCGCAACGTCTTGATCAGCGGACCAAGGTCGTTGTCGGTATTGCGACCAGATCCCGTCAGACGTGCAAAGCGCGAGCGAAAACCGCCGGCTTGATCGCTCCCTCGGGTGGTGGAAACCTCGTCTCGACCTGACGGTACGCGGCCTTCGGTGGGCGGCGTGGCGGATGCGGGCGCAGAAGCTTCAGAGGTCATCCCACCCTCCCATCGCGCATAGCCCTATAGCGCCAGTGTACGTCCGCAGGCGCGACTAGTCGCCCTTGGTGCGCTTAGAGCGTGGGAGCCGTTTGGGTTGCGTACGCGGGCCCTCAATGACCGTCACGTCGGTCATGATGGGTGCCGTAGGTGCTGGCGGCTGATTATCGCTATCCGAATCTTCAGCGTCGTTCGCCCCGCTCGCATCAGCTTCCGCGACGGCGACCGCACCGGAGGCATCACTGGTTCCCCGGCTCTTGGCCTGCTGCTCGGCGCGCAGTTGACCCGCACGTCGAGCCATCACCCGCACTCCCAGTGATCTGATCTCCGGTTGGCGCTCCTTAGTCTGCACGAGGAAGGGCGGTGCAATGAAGATCGACGAATACGTGCCAATCGCCATGCCAATGGCTAAGGCCACGGCAAGATCAAGCAACGTACCAGCGCCGAGAAGGCCCGCACCGACCACAATAATCGCCAATACCGGTAGCAGCGATGTAATCGAGGTGTTGATCGAACGGATCAGAGTCTGATTAACGGCGAGGTTGGCCGCTTCGCCATAGGTCGCCATCGACTGAGCCGTGATACCTCGGGTGTCTTCTTTGATCTTATCGAAAACAACCACGGTGTCGTACAGCGAATAGCCCAGGATCGTCAGAACACCGATAACGGTCGCAGGTGTCACTTGAAGTCCGGTGAGAGCATAGATACCCACGGTGATGATGACGTCATGGGCCAGTGCCACCAGTGCTGCCGCAGCCATTCGCCACTCGAAATAGATCGACAAGAAGATCGTGACCAGCACCAAGAAAACAATCAAGGCCTGGATGGCCTTGCCGGTGATCTCCGCCCCCCAGGTCGGGCCGACGACTTGAACACCGATCGTGTCACCGGGCACGTCACAGGCTGTAGCCAGAGCCTCGACCACACGAAGGTTGGTGGGCTGGTCAAGCGGCTCGGTCTGCACCCGAATTAGCCCGGCACCGGTCTCCGTCACGATGGGTGTCGAGCCGACGACCCCTGCCGCGGCCTCGCGAGCCTCCACCACCGAACAGGCAGGAGCAGGCACGGTGTAAACCGCGCCACCTTGGAACTCCACGCCAAGATTGAGCCCGCGCACCAGCAAAATCCCGACCGAAAGCACCAGCAACACAGCGGAAATCGCATACCAACGCCTGCGGTTGCCGACGAAATTAAAAGCCGACTCGCCGCTGTACAGGCGTGCACCGACATTGCCAAATAGGCCCATCAGGATTCCTCCCCTACTTGGGCTGGGACACGGGTTCGAGCTTTCGTGGGAGCCAGATCAATCTCCTCAGCCCCGAAACGGCTCGCATCCAGCCCCGTCAGCCAACTACCGCGCTGCATCCAGCGCGACCGGGCGAATACGGCGACCATCGGCCGTGTGAACAAGAATGCAATGAGCACATCAACAATCGTGGTGAGACCAAGGGCAAACGCAAAACCGCGAACATTTCCAACCGACACCACGTAGAGCACGATCGCCGCAAGCAGGGTGACGAAGTCGGCCGCCAGAATGGTGCGCCTGGCGCGAACCCACCCAGACTCGGCCGCTTGACGAAGGGACCGGCCATTTCTGATCTCGTCACGTATTCGTTCGAAGTAGACGATAAACGAATCCGCCGTGATACCAATCGCCACGATGGCACCGGCGATTCCAGCCAGGGTCAACGTGAACCCGATGGTGTTGCCCAAGGCCACGAATGCCGCATAGGTCAACACGCCCGCCAACAACAAACTGAGCACCGCGACAACACCGAGCGCGCGGTAATAACCCATCAAGTACACGATGATGATGGCCAATCCGATGAGGCCGGCAATAATGCCACCACGCAACTGATCGCTGCCGAGGGTTGGAGAAACACTCGTGATCTCGGCCACCTCAAGCGTGACCGGTAACGCACCGTAGTTCAATACGTTGGCAAGGTCCTGGGCGCTTTGGGCAGTGAAGTTTCCCTCAATTTGCGCTTGACCGCCGATGATTGCCTGATTGAATCGCGGGGACGACACCACTACACCGTCGAGAACGATGGCAAATGCGTTGCAAGGACTTGGCCCACCGGGGCTGCACTCAGGCAGCAAGGTGAGTTCCTGGGATACATCCGCTAATGCGCTCGCGCCCTCGGCATCGAAGGTCAGGCTGACAACCCATCCACCCACACCCTGTTGGGGCAGCACGGCGGTCGCTTCGGTCACGTTCGTCCCACGGATGAAGGCTGGCTGCAGCGTGTACTTCGCTGATCCATCATCGGCACAGGTACCCAACCACTCCTGTGGGTTATCGGGAGTTCCACCTGCAATATTTTCGGGCTTCAAACAGTCCAAAGCCGCGACCTGGGCGGTGAACTCGGGAGTGTTGTCTGTCGCCTGAATAATCTCGTTGCCCGTGGTGATGGATGAGGCTTCCGTGTCGTCACCATTGACCGGCGTCACATCGCTCGCTGTGTCATCTCCCACCGGAACTGGAGAAGCAATCGCATACACCGGCCGGAAGTCCAACAGTGCCGTTCGTCCTACCAACTCCACGAGTCGCTCCTGGGACACGCCTGGTGCGGCTACGATGATAGCCGCGGAATTGCCCGAGCCCTGAACCGAGATGTCGGCCTCGGCAACACCAATGCCGTTCACTCGCTGGCGAATGATCTCCACGGTTTGGTTGAGCTGCGTGTCAGTGATTTCCTCGCCCTCCGTCACCGACTTTGGGGTCAAGATCACCTGCGTGCCCCCGCGAAGATCAAGACCCAACTGGGGCGTATTGGGTGTACCGGGCCAGGCTGCCCACAACACCATCACGACGGTAATCAACAGCATCACCAGCAGTGCGCGCGCTGGTTTTGATGGTGCTACGGGTTGAGCCACGGGAGGTTCTTCTTTCGTTTACGTGCGCTTACGCGCAGACGTCAGCATGGATGAGGCTGAGGTCAGCCAAGGACACTAGGCCAGGCCGCGGCGCGGCTCGTCATCGCCCTCATCACGCGAGGCACTGCCCATATCAGCGGCGCCAGATTGATCCTGGCCGCCAGCCAGTTCGTCCATCCCAGGTTCGTTCATCAATGACTCGCTGAAAAGGGACTCACTGGGCACCGCCTCGTCGAGGACACGGCCCACCGATGCCTTCACCATGCGCAACTCCACACCCGGGGCCACCTCGACCATGATGTTGTCGTCAGTCACAGCCGTCACGGTGCCAAACACACCCGCGGTGGTCATGATCGAAGTACCTGGTTCGAGGGCCGTCAGCAGGTACGCCTGCGCCTTCTGCCGAGTGCGCGCAGGGCGCATAATCAGGAGGTAAAAGACCGCACCGATCAACAAAATTGGTAGCAATGCTCCTAGGGCGTCCATGAACGGTCCTCATCGTTGTCGGGAAGGCAGGTCACACAGTCTTTAAGACTATCCGAATTCAGACTACCCGTCATCGTCGTCTTGGGACGGAACCGACCCCGGAAAGGCCTGTTGGGTCCCACCAGGACCAGCGACGACCGGCGGCATCGTGAGGCCCAGGTGTCGCCAGGATGCTGCGGTCGCCGCGCGGCCTCGGGGTGTGCGCATGATCAACCCCTCGCGCACCAAAAACGGCTCGGCAACGGTTTCTACCGTCTCCGGCTCCTCTCCGACGGCAACCGCAAGCGTGGACAGCCCTACCGGTCCGCCGCCGAAGCGGGTGACCAGCATGGTGAGAACCGCCCGATCAAGGCGATCAAGGCCTAATTCATCGACCTCGTACAGCTCGAGGGCGGCTTGAGCAGTCGGCAGATCCACGATTCCACCACCGTGCACCTGCGCCCAGTCACGCACCCGACGCAGGAGCCGGTTGGCGATGCGAGGAGTTCCACGAGAGCGACCAGAGATCTCCGCGATGCCCTCGCGATCTGCGGTCACGTGCAGCAAGTCTGCTGACCTCGCGATGATGGCCGCGAGGTCAACGGGCTCGTAGAAGTCCAGGTGCGCGGTGAACCCAAACCGATCACGCAGCGGTCCCGGCAGCAACCCAGCCCGCGTTGTCGCGGCGACGAGGGTGAACGGCGCTACCTCCAGCGGTACCGCCATGGCGCCAGGGCCTTTGCCCAGCATGACGTCAACGCGGAAATCCTCCATAGCCACATAGAGCATCTCCTGCGCCGATCGGGCGGTTCGATGAATCTCGTCGATGAAAAGCACTTCGCCCGGCTGCAAACTCGACAGCACAGCGGCCAGATCGCCTGCATGCTGCAACGCTGGACCACTCGTCACCCGGAAGGGCACCTGCAATTCGTGGGCGATGATCGCCGCCAGCGTGGTCTTGCCCAGTCCGGGGGGGCCTGACAACAACACATGATCGGCCGTGACCTGGCGGCGACGCGCCGCCTCGAGAACCAATCCCAATTGGGCCTTGACACGTTCTTGACCGACGAACTCCCCCAGTCGCTCCGGCCGTAGCGCACCCTCAATCGCGAAGTCCTCGGCATCAGCGTCGCTCGCAACCAACCGCTCCTCATAGCCCGCGGCCATTGGCCCCGGACCTGGCTCGCGCTCACCTATCGCCACGCGCAACCCCTCATATTGATCGATTCAGTCGCTGTAGGGCAGCTTTGAGGAGCGCTGCGATATCTGCTTCTTCTCCGGGTGCAAGGCCAGGATCATCTGCGATTTCAGCGACCGCCCACGACGCTTGGCGTGGGTTCCAGCCCAGGGATTCCAGCCCAGCTTGCACATCGGTGCGCCACGGTTCGGCGGTCGCTGGGGTCGCCGCATCAGTGCTCGCGGCGACGCCAAGCGAGTCTTTGAGCTCAAGCACCATGCGTTGAGCACCCTTGCGGCCGATGCCTGGAATACGAGTGATGCTAGCCAAGTCTTCGGCAGCGATAGCTTGACGCAATTGATCGACCGTCATCGTCGACACCACGGCCAACGCCGTACGCGGGCCAATGCCCGTGACCGATTGCACGAGTTGAAAGACTTCGCGTTGCTGAGCATCGGCGAACCCGTAGAGCGTCAGCGCATCCTCACGCACCACCAGGACCGTAGCTAGCGACATGGTTTCCCCCACCCGCACGGTGGCGGCGGTCGACGCCGGGCATTGAATCAATAGGCCAATACCGCCGACTTCGATGACGACCGTGTCCCCTTGGCCTTGGAGCACAATCCCGCTGACCGAGGCGATCACGCCAATGTCCCCGCTGCGGTGAGAATCCTTGCCTGAGCCTGCCCACGCCACGCTTCGGTAATGGCCAGAGCCAAGGCGTCTGCAGCATCTGCGGGTCGAATGGGTTCGCGAACGCGCAGAATGCGCATCACCATCGCAGTTACCTGCGCCTTGTCAGCGCGGCCGCTTCCCGTTACTGCTGCTTTAGTCTCCGTTGGCGTGCGCATAGACACGGGTACCCCACGACGGGCGGCCAGGAGTACGGCAACTGCTGAGGCCTGTGCTGTACCAATCACCGTCCGCACATTGTGCTGACTGAAGACTCGTTCTATCACCACGCGGGTAGGTTGATAATGATCCATAGCTGAGGCGAGTTGGTCTTCGAGGCTCAGCAAACGTTGAGCAAGTTCATCGGTCGAAGACGTGCGAGCTACACCCACGTGCACCAAGCGCAATCGCGCCCCAGATGAGACCTGAACAACGCCAACCCCGCAGCGTGTCAATCCGGGATCGATGCCCATCACGAGCTGATCGGGCGCAGCGCCCATGGACAAGTCACCTCGCTTCTACGCGTACATCGGGGGCGCTGGACACTAGCTGCTCACCGAGCACATCACCTGACACGAACACATGTACGAGCAGATTAGCGGCTCGCCTCGGCTTGCTTGCGCACCTGACGCGCTTTGGGCGTGGCGTCTCCCCGGGATGGCTTCACAAACGGGTCCGCTCCGCCCACCACAGCACCGGTGACTTCCTTGAAGCCGGCTCGAAGGTCATCAACCAGGTCTGCCACATCGGGTACGGCCCGGTCATCAACGGATACGCCGATGAATGCAGCACCGTCGTAGGTCACCATCGTGACACTGACTGCCGCACCGATTGTGGCAACCAGCGGATACATACCCACCACACGAGCACCGGCGAGGTACAGCGGGAGCGGCGGTCCGGGAACGTTACTCGTGGTGACATCGCTGGCCTTTGCCGCCTGGGCCAAAACCGGCACAGGCACCAACCAACTCACCTCGGCGAGCGGATCAGCTAGCCGCAACGCCGGCTCATCGCGCCAGTGCGCAACGGCTTCGCTCGCGGCAGTCATACGCTCATCGACACTCAATCCAGCAACGGGAAGCACAAACCGCGCGACGGTCACCGCATTTGCCGCCTGGCCAGATCGGTCCCCGGGGTCTCCGCGCAAACTGATAGGCACGTTGAAACGCAGTTCGTCGGCCACCTGGGAATGGCGGGCATGGTAGCGATCCAGCCCGGACCCCACGGCGGCCATGAATGCATCATTCACGCTCCGACCGCGACCCTTGGCTGCACCCTTGAGATCGGCGAATGGCAGGTCAAAGGCGCCAAAGCGGTAAGTGGTCGATCGCTTGGTCATGAGTGGCGACAGTGAACCTTCAGGCATCGCGGCAAACCGGGTGACGGACCCCACGGTGTTCCAAGCCCCCGTCCAGGTACGGACCGGATCGCTTACCGTGCCGCGGGCTAGATCACCCAAGATGCCAGCGGCTCGCTCAGCAGCACCAACCCCCCGCCGAACGTTGTCGGCGATATCAGCCAAGCTCACCTCGGTGACGCTGACCGATTCGGCTATCGGTGCAGCAGGGGTTGGAGGTTCATCTGGATTCGGCTGGGCAGACAATTCAAAGAGGGCAAGGCCGATCATGACGGTGGCTTGGCCGTCGGCAATCGCGTGGTGCAACTTCATGAGAACCGCCGCACGTTTACCGGGTAGGCCTTCCACCACCGCGATCTCCCACAGGGGTCGGTTGTGATCGAAATCGCTGAGACTGAGACGGCGAGCCTCAGTCATAAGCTGATCCCAAGACCCCCTGCCCGGTAGCCGATATCGATGCAGATGAAGATCAAGATCAAAGTCAGGGTCAACCGCTAATCGCGGCGCGGAGATGCCGAATGCGCCGCGCACCGGGCGCTGACGTAACACCGGAACAAGTCTTGTGAGGCGTTCGATGCGCTCACGTAGTCGCTTCCAATTTGGTGCAGAATCCAAAAGGACCAGTGCCACAACCGTCGAACGCAAAGATGGATCCTCGGCTGCCGCACGCCACGTCGCCGCATCCCAACCAGTTAACTGCTTGCCCCGCCGCTGTGACATCTGTTCCTCCAAAATACGAGCGGCTCACACGTTAGGCACGTCTGGCCGCCGACAGCAACGACCCTCTCATACCGGCAAGTGCGTTCAGGCAGTTACAGATCGATCTGGGCCAAGACCTCATCAGAGAGGTCTATGTTCGTGTATACCGCCTGCACGTCATCGCTGTCTTCTAGGGCCTCGACCAAACGAATAACCTTGGCGGCTGCTTCAGCGTCCACCGGTACAGACATGCTCGGCACAAAAGTGGCTTCAGCGGAGTCATAATCCATCCCGGCAGCCTGCAGCGCCGTACGAACGGCAACCACGTCGGTTGCCTCGCTCAGAATCTCAAAGGTGCCGCCAAGATCAGAAACTTCCTCGGCACCTGCATCCAATACGGCCATGAGGAGATCGTCCTCGCTGAGACCAGAAACGGCCGGCACCATCACCACACCCTTGCGTGCGAACAGATAGGACACCGAACCAGGATCAGCCATCGAGCCACCGTTTCGCGTCAGCGCGACCCGCACTTCAGACGCGGCTCGATTACGATTATCGGTCAAGCATTCAACGAGCACGGCCACCCCGTTCGGGCCATAGCCCTCGTACATGATCGTTTGATAATCGGCGCCTCCTGCTTCGGCTCCCGAACCTCGCTTGACCGCCCGCTCGATATTGTCGATCGGTACGGAGTTCTTGCGCGCCTTCTGGATAGCGTCATAAAGGGTGGGATTCCCGTCAGGGTCGCCGCCACCGAGACGTGCGGCAACCTCAATGTTCTTGATCAGGCGGGCGAACAGCTTGCTCCGCTTGGCATCAATCGCCGCTTTCTTGTGCTTCGTCGTTGCCCACTTGGAATGGCCGCTCATCTGATCTGCCTCACTGTCTGTGCCCGCGCACTCGGTCTGTGCCCGCGCTACATCTGTTCGGTGATGATATCTACAAAATATCTGTGCAGGCGAAGGTCATCGGTCAGTTCCGGATGAAATGAAACGGCCAATACGCTCTCCTGGCGCACCGCGATGATGGCGCCGGTCTTGTCATTAATGGCCAGGATCTCAACGTTTTCGGCAACTGTTTCGACCCACGGAGCCCGAATGAACACGGCCGGATATGGGTCGGGACCGAGCGCCGGCATCTCAACAATGGTTTCGAAGGAATCAACCTGGCGACCGAACGCATTGCGCCGCACGGAAATACTGAGCCCACCAATGGTTTGCTGATCTGGTCGACCATCAATGAGCTCATCCGCCAGCATGATCAATCCCGCGCATGAACCAAAACACGGCCCTCCCGCCGAGCGATACTCTCTCAGTGGATCCAAGAAACCTTCCCGCCGGGCGAGTATCGACATCGTTGTGGACTCGCCACCCGGAAGCACTAATCCATTGATATCGCCCAACTGTTGTGGACTCGTCACGGCGACAGCGTTTACCGACAATTCACGCAGTCGTTGCATGTGTTCGCGGACATCGCCCTGAAGGGCGAGCACGCCTACCGTGACTTCGGGCGTCACCAACCTCGGTCTTCGAGGCGATGGTGAACAGGAAGGTCAGCCACATTGATTCCCACCATGGCTTCGCCTAGGTCACTAGAGACCTTGGCAAGCGTGTCAGCGTCTTGATAATGACGCGTCGCCTGCACGATCGCTTCGGCTCGCCGCACCGGGTTACCGGACTTGAAAATGCCCGACCCCACGAAGACACCGTCGGCGCCCATCTGCATCATCAACGCTGCGTCCGCTGGTGTTGCGATACCACCGGCGGTGAACAACACCACAGGCAACCTGCCGCTTTGAGCAACCTCAACGACCAAGTCATAAGGTGCCTGAAGTTCCTTAGCGGTGGCGTACAACTCATCTGGGCTCATCGCCGACACTCGACGAATCTCGCCAAGAATCCGGCGCATGTGCGTAACGGCATTTGAGACATCACCGGTACCGGCTTCGCCCTTCGAGCGAATCATGGCCGCGCCTTCATTGATTCGTCGAAGCGCCTCGCCGAGGTTCGTCGCGCCACAGACGAATGGCACGGTAAAGGGCTGCTTGTCGATGTGGTGCGCGTTGTCGGCCGGAGTGAGCACCTCCGACTCATCAATAAAGTCCACGCCGAGCGACTGCAGAATCTGAGCCTCGACGAAGTGGCCGATCCGAGCCTTCGCCATGACCGGAATGGTGACCGAGTCGATGATTTCGCCGATCATCGTGGGGTCGGACATGCGTGCGACGCCGCCCTCAGCGCGGATATCGGCGGGCACACGCTCAAGGGCCATCACTGCAACAGCGCCGGCGTCCTCGGCGATCTTTGCTTGCTCGGCATCGACGACGTCCATGATGACGCCACCCTTGAGCATCTCAGCCATGCCACGCTTTACGCGCGACGTGCCGACAGACTCCGGGGAACGTGAACTCTCGCTGACCATGTCGATCCTTTCGAAGTGAGGGCTCCTGCCGACGCCTCTTTGCCGTTCACGATCTGGCAGTGGTGATCATGGTAGACCGCTTTGCCCGGACTGGCCGGTTGAGGCTCGGCGAGTGGTCGCCGATGTCCGCCTGCGCAACCAGCGCGCCGATACCCACCGTACTCGTCAGGTCACGAAACAGCGGGTGACCGGGTGGCGTCTAGGAGCACTATCCACGCCTGTCCAATGGCAAAAGGCATGACGGATCCGTCGGCGAGCAGGTAGGTCGTGCCCTCCGGACCCCCGGATCGCTCCCAGGTGACCGGCCACGACTGACCATCGCGCAATACGACCGCGTCCCCAGAGCCGATCACATCGATCTGAGGAGTGACACCACCGAATTTATCGCCGTAACCGGAATCGCTTTGAACTACTGACTGGATGACAACCGTTGCAGCCCGCTGGGACCCACCCTCGGCGGCACGCGAGACAGAGCCATCCATGCTCACGATGTAATCGCCAGCCGCTTTGTCCCACGAAAAACTTATTGACGATGACGGCCAGGTGGCTGAGGCTTCGGTGCCAGGTGCTCCACCACGAGGGGGTTGGGCTGAAAACTCAAGTCCGATACTTGACGCCCTTGCCGCGTCTGGAAACTGGTCGAGAACTTCGGCGGGGCGAATCATGTGGTCCACGGGTGAGTTGCGGTTTGCATCGTCGAACCAACCCACGTAGCTAGCGTTGGCGGAGGCATCGAAAAAGTTTGCGGCGGCGAGGGACGGGAGGAGTTTCCCTTGGGCACCCGAGTAGGCGAAAGCAACGCGACCAAACGGCTCGACGATATCGATGTCGCTGACCCGCGCAGATCGAACCGGACCCAGCACGTCGGGGATTTGCGTGGCGAACACCGCTGCCAACCGCGTCAAGCCCCACTCCACTTCTTCGACGTACACCAGATCGGCAGCCGTCAGCCCTGCGTGGGGTTGGGCAGCCTTGGTGTTGTCTAGCTTGACGACCAGCACTGGTTTATCCGCGCCGTCGGGCAGCCCAGAAAACGGCGATGCCGTGGTGACCGTGACTGAATCTGACGGGGATGGCGACGCGGTGGCGCTCGTCGAAGGCGTTGTCGGAACAACAGAGGCCACCGGCGACGTGGATCCATCATCGCCGCCGCCGCAGGCACTCAGCACGAATGCCGCTGATACCGCCAGGACCGCGAATCCCGTTGGCTTTCGACCAGTGAACCTATGCGTCATGGATACACGGTACGTCGTTACTAAGCCCCGAGGGTCAGGCCGGTAGGCGGCGTGTCGTTCATTTCGACTGTTTCAGGCCATGGCGTGCGGCCAGCCAGATTCAGCCATCGCACCGACCTGTGGCGTCGTACCTGTCGGCATGCCCGCACACCATCATTGAGGAACCGACGAGTCAATTCAACCCGGCGACAGACTCCGGCCAAGGCGGCCAGCAGTTCCTCTCCCTCGGGGAGTTCCATGACCTGGGCCACCTCGTAGCGATCACCGAACACTTCAACGAGCACCCCGGTCAAATCGCTCTCCACCATCCATCGATTCACGATCGATGGTGGAGAGCCAACAGCCGAGTCCGGGGCCGCAATAGGGCTATGCGTCTGCCCAGAATCGCTAATCTCGCTTGCGCGACGCGCAGCGTGCGCTGCGTCGGCAACGACAGCCGCTGTCGCTGGGTCGAGCAATCCGCTGGCCGATAACTCCAGCGCAATGGCCTGTCTGCGCGCCAGCTGTAGATCAAGGGAAGCCCTTGATGCATCAATGCGGCGATGCAGGCGATCGAGCCTTCCGGCAGTCATGCTCAGATACAGCCCAATAGCCATCAGGACAACGACGATCCCGACGATCAGAAAAACATCGGCCAACGTCACGATGACTCCGACTCAGACTGCCCATGGCGGTCACCGCTGTGCCGTTGGGCTAGCCGGCCCACGATTTGACCGCGCAGGTCAACTCCTACGGAGTCCCCGGGGTGACTCACCGAGTCATAGACGGCAAGGATCTCCGCGGTGACCCTGCTCCAATCAAACACGAGCGCACGTTGATAGCCAGCGACGCTCAAGCGCGCGCGTTCGTCATCGTCAGAGACAAGCGTGGTCAACACGCGGGCAAGATCGGCGGAATCGCCATTCGCGAAAGTTGCGCCGGCTCGGCCCTCATCGAGAACGCGCCTAAACGCGGCTAGGTCGCTGGCTACAACCGGCGTGCCGGCGGCCATTGCCTCCAACAGCACGATCCCGAAGGATTCTCCCCCGGTGTTGGGTGCCACATATACATCAACCGACCGCAAGGCCCGGGCCTTGTCATAGTCACTCAAGGGACCGAGAAACTCGATGGTTTCATGTAGTTCCACAGGCACCTGGTCAAGAACCTCCGTCGCATCTGCATGCCCGACAATCACCAAGCCGATGGATTCAATAGCAGCGCAAACAGCCGGCCAGGCAGCGAGCAGCACGGCCAGCCCTTTTCGAGGCTCGCCGGCTCGACCCAAGAACATCACGCGCGGACCTGGCCATCGACGGAGCGGCTCGACATCGGCAAACGCCGACACTTGCACGCCGTTGGGAATGAGTACGGCATCGCCACCCAAGTGGTCCACGAGCGTGCGCCTTGCATATTCACTGACCGCTATCCGTGCGACCACTTTTTCCATTGCTGTCTGCGCTACGTAGTAGCCGGCATTGAGCGCCCGCGACCGGACAATGGACGAATGCCAGGTGGCCACAATCGGACCTCGCGCCACCCAGCACGTCAGAAGGGACAGGCTCGGTGCCATTGGTTCGTGAACATGCACAACATCAAACTCACCTTCGCGGATCCACTTGCGGACCCGACCCGTGGCCCGCACTCCCAAGGTAAGACGGGCAACAGATCCGTTGTACGCGACTGATCGTGGACGACCTCCATCTACGGCGTAGTCCGGCAGCAACTCCGGATCCTGCACCGGCGTCAATACGCTAACGCGATGTCCGTGCAGTAGTAAGTTTTGTGCCAGGTCGCGGATATGCGCCTGCACGCCACCGGGTGAATCCCAGGCATATGGACACACCAGACCCACACTCAATTGACGTTGCTGAGACTGCCGCGCCACTGACTCGCTCATCAAGAGTCCAGGTCGTCGTGCCACAGCTTTTGCATCATGTGCCAGTCTGCCGGATGCTGCGAAATACCAACGGCGAATTCATCAGCCAATCGCTGCGTGAGATCGCGCGCATGCTGGGCCCCGGTGTGAGCCCCAGGGACGCTGATGGGTGGGGTGATGTCCGCGTGGGTAGCACCGTCAACATGCCAAGTCGAGACGGCCATCAGCGGTGCACCCGTCATGATCGACAGCATGGCTGGGCCGGGTGGCATGGATGCCGTGGCATCAAAGAACTGGACCGGCACCCCCGAACGATTCAGGTCGCGGTCAGCAAGGAGACACACGAGCCCGCCCTGACGTAATCGATCAGCGAGTTGGCGAATGGTGTCGGTGCCGCCAAGTGGCAGGATTTCCATGCCTAGGCTCTCGCGATACGCCACGAATCGGTCATAGAGACTTTCCGGCTTGAGCCTCTCCGCGACGGTGGTCAATGAGCCGTAACGCGTGGTGGCCCAGGCTCCCGCCATATCCCAATTGCCCATATGTGGGAGGGCCATGATTGCTCCGCTCCCGGAATCCATTGCTGAATCCAAGTGGTCAAGGCCCGAAACGATTGAGAAGGACTGGGTAACCTCGTCGGTCGACATGGCCGGCAGCCGAAATGCCTCCTGCCAGTAACGCAGATAGCGACGCGTGGCGTCCTGGCTGATGGCATCGAGATCAGTAAGTCGATCAGGAGGCAACACCCGGGAAAGATTGGCGCGCAACTGAAGGACCCCGGAGCCCTGCCGACGCCACAAGACGTCTGCGCTCCTTTCAAACATGGCCGCCGTGACGGGTTCAGGTAAGCGCCGGATCAACGACCAGGCGGCGCTGAATCCCGCGTCAACGAGTTGGTCTTGAACCTTCACGCCAACTCATCCGTGGCCGCAGGAGGTTGCCGAGATTTCAGTTGACCGCGCACGTGCCACAAGCGTTGACCTATGGTGACCAGGGTTAATACCGCCAGGACGATCAACGCGGCTGGCAGCACATATGGAACACCCAGGCCGGCCAGTAGCGCGGCGCCCAAACCGATGATCAGTCGCTCGGCGCGTTCGGCTAAGCCCACATTGGCGGTCGCGCCCACGGCTTCAGCCCGAGCCTTTGCATAGGAAATCACCTGGCCGCCGACCAGGCTGATGAGGGCTGCCGCGGTGACCCAACCATTTTGAGTGAAAGCCGCCCACAGCAGCAAGCCGCCGAAGATAGACCCATCAGCGATGCGATCCAATGTTGCATCGAGGAAGTTTCCCCAGGGGCCCGCACGACCTGAAATCCGAGCCATGGTTCCATCAAGCAGGTCTGAGGCGATGAAGATCACGATGACCAATACGCCCATCAGGAAATCGCCCCGCGGGAAGAACACCAATGCACCGACACAGGCTCCGGTCGTGCCGACGACGGTCACCGCATCGGGTGAGATGCGCAGCGCCAAGAGCAAGCGGGCCACCGGGTCAATCACTACGGCTGACACCTTGCGCGCTGCAGGGTTGTTGAGCATAGTGCCCTCATTGTTGCCTAACTCCCCGCGCACGTGCACAGTAGGCACGTGCCCAGATCTCCCAGCGTTCGCAATGTTGCCGTTCTGGGTACCTCAGACTCCGCAGTCTTGGGTGTTGTGGACTCCATCAGTGGCCGGGAGGCTTCAGTAGAAGCATTCGACTCACTCATCGTGCGCCGGATGGTCCATCAGCGTCATGAAATCTGTTTCGTCGTCGTGCCACCCACCCTTGCGCACGCCGATCTGGCCCTCAGCGTCACCGATACCGCACTTTTCCTCGTATCTGCCGCTGTTGACGCAGAGTCGATTGATCATAAGTTGGCAGCCCTGTGGGACTTCTGCGCTGAAAAGGACTTAGCCCGAGTGATCGTTCTGACAGACACAGACGCGCCGGACGCTGACTTTGAAGACGCCATCATGCATTGTCAGGCGCAATTTGATGAGGTGGCGGCGATCGCAGCCACCCACCTGCCCCTGCTGGCCGATGACGCCGGCGTTGCCGGCCTCATCGATCTCATTTCACTTGTCATTAGCGATTACTCCGAAGGTGAGCCGCAGTCAAGGCAGGCAGTGCCAGCGCACATTGACGTCGTCGCCGATGATCGAAATCTCTTGGTGGAGGCGATCCTTATGGAGGCAGATGATTTTGAACTATTTGAGTCATTCCTGAGCGGAGACACCATTGACGCACAGGTACTACGGGCGCAGTTGGCCATCAATGTGAGACGCGGGCGGCTGCATCCGGTGCTCTTTCAGGCCGCAGCCCCCGCCGGATTCGGTCGTATTGAATTGCTCGACCTTCTGGTTTCTGCATGCCCCGAACCACAACAACGCCACCTGCCGTCCGTGACTTCTGTTGATGGACAAAATCTTTCGCCGTTAGAGGGCACTACGCAGGAATCATTTGTGGGAGTGATTGTCGCTGTCGAAAGTCGGGCGACCGGTGACCACAAGGGCGAACTGAACGCCGACGTGCGCATCTTTGCCGGCGAGGTTCGCACCGGGGATGTCGTGTCAATAATTCCGGCTGACTATGCGCGCAACGAAGAGTCCCCAGAACTCAGTAAGAAGGACACTGCAACCGTGGCGGAACTCGTGCAGAACAACGCCGATGTGAGCCGCATCCCACAGGCCGGGCCAGGTGAGATCATTGGAATGAAGTTAACCGGCTCACGCATCAGCGCTAGAGCCGCCGTTGGTGCCACTCTCTCCTCGGCCCAGGGGCCACTCATCGCGTCGATTGAGAGTGCACCGGGAGCCTTAACGATTGCTCCCATCAGCCTCATTCAATAGCCCTCATTCAATAGCTTCGTCAGCATCGTCAACCGACCATGCTTCGACAAGCAACTCACGTGTCTGATCCAGCAGTTGAGCCATTGTCTTGGTGCGACCAATGATGGGCATGAAGTTTGTGTCCCCACCCCAACGAGGAACGACGTGCTGATGTAGGTGACCGGCAATACCCGCGCCGCCAACAGCGCCTTGGTTCATGCCGATGTTGAATCCGTGAGCCCTCGCACAATGCCTCAGGGCCCGCATTGCAGTTTGGGTGAAGACGCCCATCTCAAGAACCTCAGCTTCGGTGAGGTCGTCATAGTGCGGCACATGGCGATAGGGGCAAATCAACAGGTGGCCGGAGTTGTAGGGGTAAAGATTGAGGACGGCGTATACGAATTCCCCACGGTGGACGATCAAGCTCGTGGAATCTGGTTGGCCAGGCGCCCGACAAAAAGGGCACTCCTCCCCCGCTTCATCGTGGGCCGGACGACTTTCACCGTTGAGGTAGGCCATCCGGTGCGGGGTCCACAAACGTTCCCATCGATCGCCTAGGTCATCGGTACGCACGTCAGCACCTATACCTGAACTCGCGTGTCGATAGCGGTCACAATCTTCTCGATGGCATCGACGACGGGCACCCCGTTTTCTTGACTGCCATCGCGGTAACGAAACGACACCGCGCCAGCAGCCACGTCATCGTCACCGGCGATCAGCATGAACGGAACCTTAGATTTCTGGGCAGTTCGAATTTTCTTGGGCATTCGATCGTCGGATGCGTCGACTTCAATCCGCACGCCACGACGTCGCAACAACTGTGCGACATCGTCGAGGTATTCCACATGGGCGTCGGTGACCGGAATGCCGACGACTTGTACGGGGGCCAGCCAGGGAGGGAATGCTCCAGCGTAGTGCTCCAGCAGCACCGCAAAGAACCTTTCAATAGAGCCGAAAAGGGCCCGGTGAATCATGACCGGGCGCTGCCGAGTGCCGTCGGCTGCCTGGTACTCAAGATCAAATCGTTGCGGGAGCTGAAAGTCGACCTGAATGGTCGACATCTGCCAGGTGCGACCGATTGCATCCTTAGCTTGAACGGAGATCTTTGGCCCGTAGAAAGCGGCACCAGCCTCGTCGAGCACGAGCTCCAACCCCTGTTTTTGCGCAGCTTCACGCAATGCCTCAGTTGCTTCGTCCCACTCGGCTTGTGAGCCGATGCTCTTTTCCGGATTACGCGTCGACAGTTCAAGGTAAAAGTCGGTTAATCCGTAGTCGCGCAGGAGATTGAGCACGAAGGTCAGCAGACCATCGAGCTCACCTGACATCTGTTCGCGCGTACAGTAAATATGTGCATCATCTTGCGTGAAGCCACGAGCACGCGTGAGCCCTTGCACCACACCGCTTTTCTCGTACCGATAAACGGTGCCGAATTCAAACAGTCGTAGCGGCAACTCCCGATACGAACGGCCACGCGAGGAGAAAATCAGATTGTGCATCGGACAGTTCATGGGCTTGAGGTAATACTTCTGGGCGGGCTTTCGCACATCGCCATCAGCATCGAACTCCGCGTCTAACTCCATCGGCGGATACATGCCTTCGGCGTACCAGTCGAGATGTCCCGACGTCTCGAAGAGTGCGGCCTTGGTTACATGCGGGGAATAGACAGTTTCGTAACCGCTCTCCTCGTGGCGTCGACGCGAGTAGTCCTCCATCTCACGTCGAATAACCCCTCCTTTGGGGTGGAAGACAGCAAGACCGGAACCGATCTGGTCAGGGAAACTGAACAAGTCCAATTCTGCGCCCAGGCGTCGGTGATCACGACGCTCCGCCTCCTCGAGGTAGGTCAGATATGCCTGTAATTGGGCCTTGTCCGGCCACGCGGTGCCGTACACCCGTTGCAGTTGTTGATTCTTCTGATCACCCAGCCAGTAGGCAGCGGAGGTGCGCATGAGTTTGAAGGCGTTCGGCGCGATGTAGCCGGTGTGGGGAACATGGGGCCCCCGACACAGGTCTCCCCAGCACACGGCATTCGTTTTCGGCTCGACGTTGTCATAGATCGTGAGTTCATCGCCTCCGACTTCCATCACATCGGCGCCACCCTCGCTGCCCAGCAACTGAAGTTTCAGCGGCTCTGCAGCCAACTCGTGCTGGGCCTCCCCCACGGTGACCACACGTCGAGTGAAGCGCTGACGCGACTTGATGATCGCTTGCATGTGCTTTTCGAGCATCTTCAGGTCATCTGGCGTAAAGGGCTGCTCGACAGCAAAGTCATAGTAGAAACCATCGCGAATCGGTGGGCCAATCCCCAACTTGGCGTCTGGGAAGGCCTGCTGAACAGCCTGGGCTGCCACATGCGCGGTGGAGTGTCGAAGTACCGCTAGTCCTTCATCACTGCTTACCAAGACAGGTTCCACGACGTCGCCGGCAGCCAGTGGAGTGGCGAGGTCGCGCAATTGGCCATTGATACGAGCAACGACCACGGACCGATCGTTCTGGAAGAGGTCGAGAGCCGACTGCCCCTCGGGGATTTCGCGGTCGGTTTGCTCGCCAGCGTCGACAATGGTGATGATGGGCAAAGGATCTCCTCGATTGCGTGGAGACTTGATGTTATCCGGGTGGGCGATACTGGGTTCGAACCAGTGACCCCTCGCGTGTGAAGCGAGTGCTCTACCACTGAGCTAATCGCCCGAGCCCGCCGACACTACCGCAGGTGAATGACGACTTCTCGGCCTAGGGGTCTAGATCCTCACCGCAACGCTTACCAAACAGATCGATCAATTGCTCCGTGACCGGATTACTGGTGGGCCACCTGTTCCCATCAATGCTGCCCACCGACTGGATATCCCGGGTGCTTGAGGTGATGAAGACTTCATCTGCTGCCAGCAATTCAGCCGGTGTGAAATCATCCAGTGCAACGTCCCACCACTCCAATATCAGCTCACGAGTGACCCCAGCCAGGCAACCGGACTCCACTGACGGCGTGCTGATGCGCCCGTTTTGGACCATGAAGATATTGCTCCCCGAACCCTCACACACCAGGCCGAGGGTGTTCGTTAAGAGTGCTTCGTCGGCGCCCTGTGCATTCGCGTGAGCCAGAGCCAGAGCATTGTCGGCATACGAAGTGGACTTGATGCCGGCAAGTGCCCCACGTTCGTTGCGTGGCCACGGAACAGTAGCGAGCCTGGCCTGGGTCAGCCAAGGCTTTGTTGCAGCAACGGCGATCACCCACGTGGGCGGTGCGTCAGATCGCTGTGAGCCAAGCGGCCCGGACCCTGATGTATAGGTGATGCGCATTCGACCGATGTCACCGAGATTCGTTGCATTAGCCTTGGCAGTGTCACAAGCTGCCGCATTGATGGCGGTCAGATCAGGTGCCCGCAGACCGAGCCGCAGTGCCGATCTTTCTAGTCGGGCCAAATGACGCGTCAACGCGAAGGGTTGTCCATCAACGACCTTCAACGTTTCGAACACTCCGTCCCCGACGGTGAATCCGTGATCGAAAACGGAAACCTGCGCTTGACCTGCGACACGCAAACCTGATCCACCCCCATCGTGTATCCACACGGCATTGGACTGCGTCATATGACGGCCTTGGTTAGCGCCCGAGAAACTCGTTGCCCGGCATCGCGCGCAGCATCTGCGCCAGCCCAGTGGCCAGCAGCAATGCGAGTCAAACGTTCAGCTTTCAAACACGTCTCCGACCACTCGGTGGCCGCATCTGATCCCCATGTGATGCCGGCTCCGGTACCGAAATGCAATCGGTGACCGGTCTTCCAAAACGTGCGAATACCCACGGCCAGTTGCGCCTCCTGCGTGTCCGTGTCGATCCAGCCGACAGCTCCACAGTAGAAATCACGCGGCGCCTGTTCCTGTTCCTCAATTACCTGGGTCGCCGTGTGTCTCGGAGCACCGGTGACCGATCCTGGCGGGAAGGTCGCAGCGAGTATGTCCGACCACGTGAGCTCTGCTCGCATAACACCTGACACGTCGGATACCAGGTGCACTAGGCCGGGATGTTGTTCGATCCGTAGCAGCGAAGGCACCTCCACGCTGCCAGGAACACACAGGTGGCCGAAGTCATTGCGCACCAAATCCACGATCATGATGTTCTCGGCGCGATCCTTCTCCTGCAGTCCCGCTACGGTGCGGGCCGTCCCCTTAATTGGGCCCGAAAGAATGCGATCTCCTTCACGCGCCAGGAACAACTCCGGCGATGCCGAGGAAATATGCACGCCGTGTTCGGGGAGGCGCAGCATGGCCGCATACGGAGCCTCGTGTTGGGTTTCGACCAGTGCATGCAAACCAGCAATATCGTCGGGGTGATCTGGATCCAAGTCTGCCGACATAATCCGGCAAAGGTTGGCCTGGTAGACGCGACCACGCCGAATGTCGTGCCGAACAGCGTTAACGCCGGCGATGTACGCCTGACGATCAGTCGAGCCGATCCACGTCTTGGGTCCGTGCCACGGCCCGGCAATGTCTCGGGCGCATCCAGGTGTCCACGAACCAAATCGGGCTAGCACCGGCGGTCCGGAATAGGGCAACGCCACCGCCCAACGACCGCCCTTTGCGAGTGCACTCAGGTCGGCTGTCACCTCGATGAGGTCAGAAGCGATCTGGCCGCCCATAACGGCTACGGGCCATGTTGCACCTGCACCGGACACCATGGAGACATCCTGGCACCTCAGTGCTGGATGCACGCGGGGGCGCGTGGCACACCAAGGTGTTGGTCGGCTAAGGTCATGTGCCTGGCGGGAGCCCCCGCTTAGGCGGACGTAGCGCAGCTGGTAGCGCATCACCTTGCCAAGGTGAGGGTCGCGGGTTCGAATCCCGTCGTCCGCTCGAAGAGCCCTCGACGAGGACTCTGGTGGAGTGGCCGAGAGGCGAGGCAACGGCCTGCAAAGCCGTCTACACGGGTTCGAATCCCGTCTCCACCTCGGCACAGATAGTCACCACAGCACGGGCGATTGGCGCAGGGGCTAGCGCGCTTCCTTGACATGGAAGAGGTCACAGGTTCGATTCCTGTATCGCCCACACACGAGAAAGGTTCGTCATGACCGTAGATCTACGGGGACGCGACATTCTGCGCGAGGCCGACCTCAGTGCGGCCGAACTCACGGCTCTGATTCAACTTGCCGCATCACTTAAGAACGATCGGCGTACGGGTACCCCACACCGGATTCTTGAGGGCAAGACAATCGCCCTCATCTTCGAGAAGGCCTCAACTCGAACCCGCTGCGCGTTCGAGGTCGCCTCAGCGCACCTGGGCGCAACGGCGACCTACATCGATCCCAGCGGTTCTCATATCGGCCATAAGGAGTCGGCCGCCGACACGGCACGCGTTCTTTCGCGCATGTATGACGGTATTGAGTTCCGCGGCCACTCGCAGCAAACCATTGATCAGCTCGCCAAGTTCGCTGACGTGCCGGTGCTCAATGGCCTGACCGATGAATGGCATCCCAGTCAGATGCTCGCGGACTTTCTCACCATGGATGAGCATCGACCCCCCGACGCCACGCGCCACTCCTACGTCTATCTCGGTGATGCCCGGAACAATATGGGTAACTCGCTGCTCGTCATGGGCGCCATCATGGGCTCCGATGTTCGTATCTGCGCACCACAGGATCTATGGCCTACCGAGCAGGTCCGTGCTCTGGCCGCCGAACGCGCAGAGCACTCCGGAGCACGCATCACTTTGACCGAAAACCCGCAGGAAGCAGTGCCCGGGGCAATGTTCGTCATGACCGATGTGTGGGTCTCGATGGGTGAACCCGAAGCAGTCTGGGCCAGCCGTGTCGAACAGTTGCTGCCTTACCGCGTCGACGCTGACTTGATGGCGATGGCCCCCTCATCGGCGAAGTTCATGCACTGCCTGCCTGCTTATCACGACTCCACCACCGCCGTCGGGAAAAGGGTACGCGAGCAGTTTCAGTTGCACGACGGAGTCGAGGTTACTCACGATGTCTTCGAGTCAACCTCAAGCATCGTGTTTGATCAGGCTGAAAATCGTTTACACACCATCAAGTCAATGATGGCAGCAACAATGGGTGATCAACCTATTGATTAGTCGCTACGGCTGGCGTGCACGACTCAGGGCAGCCACAATGGACACCAAGATCACCGCAATGATGATTTGAATGACGAAGGTGGCCCAAAAGCCCCAGTCCAACGCCGTCCCCAATGCTGCACCCAAGAGCGCGCCTACAATTCCGATCAGGATTGTCAAGATGCAGCCAATGGGTTGCATGGTCGGCGCTAGTAGTCGACCAAGAGACCCGATGACAATACCTACCGCGAGCCCGCTGAGAATTCCACTGACCTCCATAAGGCGACTATGTCAGGTGTCAGCGTGGGTGCTGCGTCACGAAACGCCCATCACTTCGCCGAATTGGCCAAGACCATCAACCGTGACAGGGCCCGGCGGTATTTCTTTCGGTATCCACCGGCGAGCATGGTTTCGCTGAAGAGGCGGTCTAGTGGATCACCGCTGGCTACAACCGGGACTCCGCGATCGTAGAGCCGATCGATAAGTACGACTGTCCGAAGTGCCTGCACCTGATCGGTTAGCGTCCGAACTCCCAGCAGGTGCACCGCCGGAATACCGGCCACTAGCGCACCGTAACGCGAGGGATGGATTTTGGCGAGGTGCTGTTGAACGTCGCTGAACCGATCCAATGTCACTCCCCTAGCGCCAGCAGTCGCTGCCGCAAGCACCTGTTCATCGGTGAAAGGTTGCGGTGCCTGGGGTAGATCGCGGTGACGGTAATCCTCGCCATTGATACGAACTACGTCGAAACGCCCGGATAAACGCTGTATCTCACGGAGAAAATCCTCAGCGGCGAAGCGCCCCTCACCCAACCGATCGGGCAAGGTATTTGACGTAGCTGCCAGCGATACTCCGGCATCTGCCAATCGACCAAGCAAGGTGGACATCAAGACGGTGTCGCCCGGATCGTCAAGTTCGAACTCGTCAATGCAGATCAGCCGATAGGTCGATAATTGTTCGACCGCTTGCGCAAATCCCAAGGCACCGACCAGATGTGTGTACTCGACAAATGTCCCAAACGCGGCCGGCGGGGTCCACTCGTGCCACAGCGATGCCAGCAGATGGGTTTTTCCGACGCCGAATCCCCCATCGAGGTAGACACCCGCGCGATCCTCCGGCGGAAGTGCCCCTCGCCGCCAACGTCGGCGCGACACCGATTTACCGCCAATGGTGGCCCGTCGATTGGCAAATGCCCGCAGCGCTGCTACTGCAGCGGCCTGAGAAGGCTGTTCCGGATCGGGTACGTATGAATCGAAGGACACTTCGGCGAATGTGGGAGGAGGCACCAATTGCGCCAGGAGGTCTTCGGTGCTGACCTGGGGGTCGCGATCAATGAGTCTGTCGACCACACGCTGAATGCTACGCATGTCACGATAGGCACATGCGTGTGGTGTTCCCTGTAGTTACTGACGTCCCCGACACCGACCGATTCTCAGTCATTGACGGTCTTTACCCGTGGCCGGAAACCGGTACCTGGGTGCGCGCCAACATGGTGACGACCGTTGATGGTCGCTCTCAAGGGGGCGACGGCCTCAGTGGACAAATATCACCGGCCGCCGACAAAGATGTTTTTCTTCGATTGCGCGCTACGGCAGACGTCGTTTTGGTGGGCGCGCAGACGGCACGTTCCGAGAACTACGGTCCGGTCGCGGCTAGTGATGGCAGCGGCCCTGATGCGGTTCGACTCGCTGTGGTCAGTGGCCAACTCAATCTCGATCCCGGGGATCGCCTTTTCGACCAACCAGAAAACACAGATGGTTCACTGACCGCACGAACGCTGGTGTTGACCACGCGTAAGGCTCCGCATCGACGTCGGGATGAATTGGCCGAGGTCGCCGAAATCGTGATCTGCGGTGAGGAACGGGTGGACTCCGCGGCCATGATGGCAGCACTTAACGAGCGAAACCTCCCTCGCATCCACTGTGAGGGAGGACCCACGCTGCTGAACCAGTTGATTTCTGATCACTGTGTAAATGAGCTGGACATCACGATTGCACCCGTCCTGGTTGGTGGGGGTGCGCTGGGTCTACTGGCCGATATACCTTTGCCCGGTGCGTCAATGCCGCTGGAACTTGCGCACATCATTCAAGCTGATTCAGCGCTGCTCTTGCGCTACCTCATCACAAAGTCGCATCCACACATCGGGCGCTGAATCTATGATCCGCCCCCCAAGGACTTCTACCGTGGCAGGCATGTTCAACAACGCTGTCACCGCGATCACGGCCGTGGTTGTCGGTGCCGTGCTGGCAGGGGCTTTGTCGGACGGCGTATCCGCCCAGGCCACCGATCAGTACCGAGATCAACCCAAACCCAGACCCATCGTTGCCGTGGGAGATTCCTTCCTCGCAGGAATCGGTGCCGGTGCCTATGACGAGGTAAATGGATGTCGTCGTTCGCGTAACTCCATGCCGGCCTTGCTCGCCCAAAGAAACGGCGCCGCACTCGTTGATCTGACCTGTCCGGGAGCGACGACGGCGCACACTGATCGGTCGATGGCGGCCATCCCTCAAAATTCGGGTCTGATTTTGATCCAGGTCGGGGGCAATGACATTGGCTTTCTCACCATCGCAGGAGCCTGTTTCATTGCCAGCGAACGGGCCTGCCTCGAGCAAGTTTCTCGCGGGCAATCCCAAGTGCCATCGATAGCGACCGATCTGCGGCATCAGATAGCCACGATCAAGCAGCGCAGCCGCGACGCCGACATCGTGGTGCTTGGCTATCCCCGACTGTTGGGTAACCCCCGGCAATGCGAGTCCTTAATGACACCGGCTCGAGTTGCATCCATCAATGCCCTCCAGCGCCAACTCGATCGGACGCTTCGGGCCGTGGCAATCAGTTCGGGTGCTCGTTTTGTGGACTGGCCGCGCCGCATTGACCGACACTCGCTCTGCAGCACTCGGCCCTGGTACGCCCTGCCCGGAACGCGAATCGATGATCTTCTCCATCCCACGCCGATTGCGGCTCGAGTGATGGCTCGCCACGTCGGAAAGGCGCTATCGCGATGAAAAGCCCGTGGCGACAGCTCAACATCGGCGAGCGAGTTCATGCTTACGCACAACATCACCCGCACCTAGAGTTCACCTACACGCTGATTCGCCGAGTAATCGCGCGTCAAGGGCAAGCACAGATCGGACTCTCGGCTGCCGGAGTTGCTTTCTGGTTCATTATTGCCGTCTTTCCGGCTCTCATTGCCACCCTGGCGCTGTTGGGCATCATCTTGGACCCCACACAACTAGACAGCCTGATCGACGAGGTCAATAAACTCAGCCCCGGGTCATTTGGCGCGGCAGTCCTCGAACAGGTCCAACGGTCAGCTCAAAACACACCGTCGGCGGTTTCCTGGGCCCTAATCATCTCCCTGTCCGTATCGGCATGGTCCACGTCATCTGGCATCTACAACCTGTCTCGAGGTATTCGGCTGGCCTATGCCCTGCCTCCCCGCAACTATTTGGTGGCTCGGTTGCGCGCCTTTGGCGGAAGCTACCTACTCATCCTCTTCCTCGCAACTGTTGCCCTAGGGGTAGCAATCGGTTCTTCATTGCTCACGAACCTTCCCGGGTATTGGCGACCGATCGGTTTCATCACCCTTGCGCTATCGGCCTTCGGCTTACTGCTACTGGTGATGCTCGGGCTCTTCCGATACGGCATCGGGAGGGGTGGGCCTCACCTACGCCTATTTCCCGGTGCCGTCTTCGCGGCCGTCGGATTGTTGGTGGTCTACGTCGCTTTGAGTTTTGCTCTGGGACTCACGACGCGTTATCAAGCCGTGTACGGCGCACTTGCCGGCACGGTCGTAGTCATGCTGGTTCTCTACGTCGCCAGTTACGTCATGCTGATTGGTGCCCTCATCAATGGTCAATGGCAGCCCACACGCAACAGCCTTGATGCGGCTCAAGGCAACGCATCTGTCACCGATTTGACGTCGTAATTGCGTCGTGATTCCGGTGGGTTAACGGCGTTTTTTAGCTTCTCGTTCTCGCAATAAACTCGTTGCGTAATCAGGTACATGATGAGATAAGGCGCGCGGTGGACGCTGATACCCATTGCCGGGTGGCCGCTTAGGCAAAATAAGTTTCGGTCGAGACACCGATTCGTAGGGAATCGTCGACAATAAATGATGAATCATGTTGACTCGGGCCTTGCGCTTATCGTCTGCCTCAACCTCAAACCAATGGGCTTCCGGTATGTCGGTGTGCACCATCATTTCGTCCTTGGCTCGAGAGTATTCCTCCCACTTCACCAACGACTCTAGATCCATTGGCGATAATTTCCACTGTCGCATCGGATCATTCAATCGCGACCGGAAACGGCGCTCCTGCTCAGTGTTGCTCACACTGAACCAGTACTTGCGCAAGAAAATACCGTCCTCCACCAGCAATCGCTCGAAGATAGGTGCCTGATGCAAGAACCGCTGGTACTCGTCGGGCGTCGCAAATCCCATCACGCGCTCAACACCCGCTCGGTTGTACCAGGATCGGTCGAACAACGTGATCTCGCCCGCTGCGGGAAGGTGTTCGACGTAGCGCTGGAAGTACCATTCGGTTTTCTGTCTGTCTGTTGGCGTAGGCAATGCCACAATCCGAGCCGTTCTGGGATTGAGGTATTCGGTGACGCGCTTTATCGTTGAGCCTTTGCCAGCAGCGTCACGACCTTCGAATACGACCACTACTCGTGCACCACTTGTCTTGACCCACTCCTGCATTTCCACCAGCTCGGCTTGCAGTCGGTAGAGGGTTTTCTCATAGAACTTCTTAGGCAGCCGCTCTGGGCGGTTGTTTTGGCCACGCTCGGCACGGCTGCCACCCATGTCGCTCCCCTTGCTGCCTATGTGAACACTCGACTTCTATGGGACTCTACACACGTGACCGGACACGTAACTCCGATTTTGTTCGCCGGCCTCATATTGCTGGCCGGATGCTCATCAGGTGAGTCCAGTCTTGCCTTGACGAAGGCACTCAACGCATGCTCCGCTGAGGTTGACCCGCAGCAAAGCGCGCCCGAGTCGGGTCTGGATCGCGCCACCAACGAAGACCTGGCCCGCAATGCTGCAGCGGCCAGCGCCCGTGCTGATGTCGCTCAGCGCGCTGCAGATCTTGACATGCGATGGGCTTCTCTCGCTGAGGCAATGGACGTAATCTCAACGGCCGCGGATGCCGTGCTGGCCGCTGAAGCCGCGGGCCAATCTGTAGTGACTGCCTTAACGCCCGCGGAATGGGACACGGTGAAGGAAGCCAGCAACATCAGCATCCTTGAATGCGAAGCAGCCCGAACTCAAAAGGAAGCAATGTAATCACTAAACGCCGTGTGGTCGCAGGTACCGTTGAGCGAGACCGCCGATGAAATCGAACACCAGCGCGAGGAGGGCGACGAGAACGGCTCCAATAAAGATTGCCGTTGGTCGATTCAATTTCAAGCCCGCGTTGATGGTTTCGCCCAAGCCGCCGCCGCCGATCAAAAATGCCAGCGATGCCATACCCACGTTAATGACGGTGGCCGTTCGAATACCAGCGATGATCACCGGCACCGCGAGTGGCAACTCAATCTTGGTGAGAGATTGAAGACCGGTCATGCCCATGCCTCGACCTGCTTCAATCACCGACGTATCTACCTGCTCGAGACCAACGATCGTGTTGCGCAGCACCGGCAACAAGGCGAACGTAGCCAGCGCGAAGATAACCGTTAATGCTCCTTGGCCCAGCCACACAAAGAAAAGCACAATGAGCCCGTAGGCGGGAATCGCCTGCCCGAGACCCAAGATGCTCACCATTGAGTTTTTCAGTCGTGGTGCGCCGCCACGAGTGACGATGATGCCTACGGGAACTGCAATGACGACAACGGCAACGGTGGAGAAGAAGGCCAAGAGGAGCTGCTGCCACATTTGGCGCGCCAATTGGTCCGGCTCCAAAATACGTTCAGTGGTCGGATCAAAGGTCGAATAGGTCCACACGGTGACCAACATGACCATCAAGGCGATCGCCAACGCGGGCGTGACGATGAGGTCGAGTTGATCAGACGTCCAGGCGGCGAGCGTCCGACGTTTACGCGTAGGCGCCCTCGTGATGGTTATAGCGCTCATGGCGATGCTATTCCGTTGCTTTGTGGAAGCAGCAGGCCTGCCAGGCTTTCGATAGTGCAACAGCCGAGGTAGCGGCCGCGACCGTCGACGACCACCGACATGCCCGCTGATGACTGCAGCATCGACGACAGTGCATCTTGCAAGGTGTCTTCAGGCTGCAATTGAACGGCAATAGGGCGCCCACTGACTTCTAGAGATCCACGGGTTGAGTTCAAAGCCCGCTCATCGATCCATCGCAACGGATGATCGTGATCGTCCAGCAGAACTGCTGTGGTCGTGTTGGCCTCACTCATTGCTGCGAGTGCATCACCGCGGTGCACCGGCTGCTTCAAGGTGACCATCGGATCTAGGTCGATATCTCGGACCCGGCGAAGAGTGAGCGTCTTCAAAATGGCACCAGACCCCAAGAAATTCTCGACGAAATCATCGGCGGGCTCAGTCAGAATGGTTTCCGGGCGGTCGAGTTGTGCAATCTCACTTTGATCGCGAAGAATGGCGATGCGATCACCCATTTTGACTGCTTCGTCAATGTCATGGGTCACGAAGACAATGGTCTTCTTCAACTCCCCCTGCAGTCGTAAAAACTCGTTTTGGAGTCGATCGCGCGTGATCGGATCAATCGCGCCGAATGGCTCGTCCATCAACAAAACATCTGGGTCCGCACCGAGAGCGCGAGCGACGCCTACCCGTTGGGCCTGCCCACCGGACAGCTCATTGGGATATCGATCTCGATAAAGAGAAGGGTCCATGGAAACAAGTTCAAGCAATTCATCAACACGTTCGCGCACTTTGGCTTTAGGCCACTTCAGCAGCTTGGGAACTGTCGCGATGTTCTCGGCGATCGTGCGATGAGGGAAGAGACCCACCTGCTGAATTACGTAGCCCATTCGTCGACGTAACTCATTGGGGTCCCCCTTTGTGACATCCTCGCCCTCGTAAATAATTTTGCCCGATGTGGGTTCGATCATGCGGTTAATCAGGCGCAACGTCGTGCTCTTCCCACACCCAGACGGGCCGACGAGCACCAGTATCTCGCCAGGCTCGACCTTGAGATTCAGGGAACGAACAGCCGGCTCATCGACGCCCGGGTAGGTTTTCGTCACATTGATGAGTTCGATTAGGGGCTCAGTCATGACCTGTCCTCAATGTCGTGGTTTCGCTGCATTAGCGCAGTCCTGCCGGGGTCGTGATGCGCCCAAGCAGGCGCAGGAGAACATCGATGCTGAAGGCAAGAGCAAGGGACAGCAAGACGCCGGTCCAGATGGCCTCAAGCGAGTTCGGTAGCGGTAACCGAGCCAATCCACTCTTGATGAAGTCACCCAAACCACCGCCGGCTACCAGGGTTGCAATCGCGGAAATACCTACTGTGAGCAATGCGGCAACGCGGATGCCCGCGAGCATCACCGGCCAGGCGAGCGGCAGTTGAATGTGCACAAGCACCTGTGTCTTTGTGAGCCCCATGCCTCGCGCCGACTCCAACACGCTCGGATCGACCGAGTCCAGACCCGCTGATGTATTGCGCAAGATGGGAAGGATCGCGTATAGGAAAAGGGCGATGAATGATGGAGCAAATCCGAGCCCAACGATCGGAATGAAGATCGTAAACAACGCCAACGACGGAATGGTCAGGAACACCGAGGCAACCGCCAGGGACAGTTCCTTGGCGAAGGGACGATGCCGAGTTGCGACGCCCACCACGACAGCCAACGTTCCGGCCGCAACCGTCACCAAGACCACATAGGTAAGCGTCTCGAAAACCGTCGCGCCAACGATATCCCAGCGCGTAGAGACGTACTCCCACCAACTAATGATGCCGTCCACACTGCTCCCGACGTATCAAGGTTGCCTTAGATCGCAACGATCGAGTCATACGTGAATCGTTGAGCCACAGAGTGGTTGGGGTGCACACGACAGCGTGCGTTCTCACCACTCTGTGGCTAACGAGAGGCTGATCGGCGAAACTACCCGCCGATGATGCCCTGGTTCACTAGGTACTCGCGAGCGACATCTGCGGGCTCTTGACCCTCAGCAGACACCTGAGCGTTAAGGCTCGCCATCGTGGCGTTGTCAAGGGGGGCCAAGATAGCGTCGGTAATACCTTGGAAGGACTCCGGAGCTTCGTTGAACTTCTCCTGGCGCATCGTGGCCGACACGTTGTAGAGGATGTTGACGCCCGGATCTTCCACCAAAGTGAGGTTGAGGGCCGGAATACGACCATCCGTGGTGAAGACCTCGCCGAATGTGCACACATTATTTGCTGTCTCGGTGTAAATCACGCCGGTGTCGAGGATCTGCTGTTGATTTTGCGGCAGTTCAATTCCGGTCGCTTCTTCGGTCAAGATCAAACCGTCGGGGCGGTCGGGGAACTCCGACTCCATGCATACGATCGCATCGGGGTTGTCACGCACGTACTCCATCATTGTCTGGAGCGTGAACGGTCCTCCGTTCGCTTCGGTCACCTCAGGGCTTGATGCGAACCCGTACGTGTTGTTGAACGGTGAACGACCAATCCAGACGATGCCATTTTCCTCAAGATCCAACTCGCGCACCCCAGTCGTGAGTTCGACTGAGTCGAAACTTGGATCTTCTTGACCAAGGTGGACGGTCCAACCAGTGCCGTTGTACTCCATGTAGACATCGATATCGCCGGACTCCAGCGCCTGGCGCGCAACGCTGGTGCCTCCGAGATTCACCTTGTCGTCAACATCTGCTCCAGCAGCCTCAAATGCCTGCACCATCATCTGACCGAGAATCAGTTGCTCGTCAAAGTCTTTCGACCCCACGGCGACAGAAATGCCAGTCAATGGGTACTGGGACACGATGGCGTCACCGTTAGCCGTGGGTGATGCATCCCCACCGCCGTCGTCGCTAGAACAAGCGGCCAGTGCTAGCGCGGATACTCCAGCTAGCGCCGCAATCTTGATACCAAGACCTCGCATATGAATGTCTCTCCTCCGTTGCTTTCGTGCAGAGCCTTTACTCCACCGCCCAAAGTACCTGCGAGAGATAAGCATTTCTTGCCTTACGATCGCCACGTGCTCACACTTGTTAAGGAATGAGACATAAAAGCGAAGTAACAAATCTTTATTAGATACTTGTGCGACATTTATCGTTACACTTTTGTGATGCGCGATTGGGACCGCAGAAGCACTGCATCCCTCACGGGCGCAAGCCCCGACTCATCTTCACGCTGAGCAATCAACTGGATCGTGATGTCGCCATAGAGCGCTCATGGCGATGGTGAACGTAGCCGACGGTTCGTACGTTCTGGACTTCTCCTGGCTCTCCGGTTTAGATGCCGCGTGGGATGGACCGACCTACGAACCGGACCCGGAGTCAAATGCCTTCGTCGATCGTCCAGGAAGCGGTGGGTCTATGCCACGAACTACCCTCGGTCTGACTCCCCTATCGATCATCTCAGCGGCTGCCCTCGCCGGCGGACTGCTGTCGGCAGTAGCTGATGGCCAGGTGACGGTGATGGCCGCGTGGCGACGCGAGAACGGGAAGGTGGCGTTGTGGTCGCATTGCGCGCGGGACGTTGCGGACGCGTGGCGGTGGATCGGTTCCCTGAACCCGATATCGGTGGCCCGTGGCCGCGATACGTCACCGACCGCCCACACCATGCAGCGTGTCGCCTGAATCGGCCTCGGTGAATGCTTCGACGATCGGACGCGGCCGTTGTTCCCCGTACAGGTGTGTGACCCGATTGGGGGCCAGATTGGGGGTCAGCCCGCAACGCGACCCGCCCCGGGAACCCGGAATCGGGCCTCTGACGTGGTGAAACATCTGTCGGGCTGACAGGATTTGAACCTGCGACCCCTTGACCCCCAGTCGTAAGCGCTCGTTCCGCGAGGTTCTCCGTCGTGTCCTCGAGTCTCGCTTCCGTGCTCGTCGACTCACTCTGTCTCGCGGTCCGTGCTGACGGATGGCTCGACGTGACGTCACGTCCGGGAGCTAATGGTCCCCAGAATGGTCCCCAGGGTCCCGGCCTTCCGCGTCCGGCTCAATCCATAGTCGCCGCTCAAGGTGGAGGTCAATAAGGTCCGAGAGCCTGTCTGCAACTTCGTCCCCCGAAGGCGAGTCAGAGGCGGCGTTCTCAAACACCTCTTCGAGTCGCTGGTTGATCAAGTGCCGGACCGCCTCGGAGAGGTTGAACTCCACGTCATCCTCAGGCCACCAGGAGCTGCTCACCGGGCTCGGTCAATGCGTCCTATCCCACTCCGACAGCCGCGACTAACGTGAGCGCAGCGAGCTTCGGTGCCATTAAGGGCAAGGAAAAAGTGTCGTGGACCTCGGCAAATGAGGTTTGGCCGGCGGGGTACTCGCTGTACTTCCAGATCCTCACGTCGAATGGCCAGTGCACCAAACCCATGTCCTTCGAGGTGAACATCAAATGCCTGCGCGGCAAGCCGCTGTCGACGAACTACTCCTGCAAGATCAAGAGGCTGCGCTCAGGAAACACCGAGTTCCGGGTCGCCTTGTGGTACCAGTCGGGCTCGGGCGCACAGGGAACGATTGCTTACTCCGCGTGGTCCGACTCGGTCAAAGTGAAGTAGCCGCCGTCAAGGCCCTGCGACTCCCGTGGGCATAGTCGCCCGGTGGCGCGTGGGTGACTGGGACGCGGCGGGGAAACAATCCATGCGTCCGAAGTCCAACCCCAACGCTAGTAATGGCGACACGATCACCCACGCTGCCCCACGACCCTCAGGCAACTCCTATCGCGGTTTTTGCTTGATATGTAGTCGTCTCCATGTCCATGAACCCGGTGAAGGAAACCCCGTCCGCAAAGGGGAGGATCTGCGTGGCCCAAAATCCGCCAAACCCATTGGAGCGATCAATCCAGTAGTAGAGATTCGCCAGTCCGGCCCAGCCGATGGAGCCGGCTGGGCGCCCCGTGGGGGCCTCTTCGTCATTGATCATAAAGGTGTAGGACCACGACTTCGGTAGACCTGGGAAGAACTCGGCGTCGTTGGACAGCCACGGGATAACACCCGGCAGCATGACGACCCGCTGGTGATCCTCCAGACCGCTTCGGACGGCAGCCTCGACGGTCTCCTTCTTCAGGACACGCCCGTGAGGGCCGGCGCCGTCATTAAGCCACATTCGAATGAACTTCATGTAGTCGCCGACGGTTGCGTACAGACCGTGGCCGCCCATGTGGACCTCAGGCTCCTGGGTGAGGATCAGGTCAGGCTGAGGAGTGAGCGATCCATCCGCGTTGCGCAGGTGCATGGTCGCCCGCCTCTCCGCCATGGAAGGTGACATCACAAAGCCAATATCGACCATGCCGAGGGGTTCAAAGACCCGCTCCTGCATCACTTCTCCAAGGCGCTTGCCTCGGACTCCCTCCACGACCTGGCCCGCCCAGTCAAGATTCGTTCCGTACTCCCACATGTCACCAGGGTCGAATAGTAGAGGCGTTTCAATCGAGGCTCGGGAGGCTGTTATGACGCTCGGCTGTCCATGGTTCTCGGCCATGCGATTGTACTTTTCATTGAAAAAGTCATAGCCAAAGCCAGCCGTATGCAGCATTAGCATGCGGGTCGTGATGTCGCGCTTCGGCGGACGTAACACGGGATTCCCGTCGCCGTCAAATCCGTCGAGAACCTGGAGCTTTCCGATCTCAGGCGCGTATTTTTTCGCGGGCGCATCGAGATCCAGCAGACCCTCTTCAACACACTGCATCACGCAGGTGCCCGTGATCGCCTTGGTCGTCGAAAAGATTGCAAAGACCGAGTCGGTGGTCATTGGCACACCCGTGTCGAGGTCACGAACACCCCGCGCACCTTCATAAATATTGTCGGCCCGGTCCGAGACCATAGCGACGACTCCTGGGACACGAGGGTCACTGTCGACGACGCCATCAAGGACTGCATCAAGATCCAGTGAAAGGCTCATTCGTACCTCCTCTAGAGGCGGGACAAGGGGTGACCGCCGACGCGGCCAGACTATAGAGGAAGTCCAACTTTCGTGCCCTTTTCCTCAAACTCCTCACGCTGAAGCCAACGGCGCGGAGGACCACTCGGTGAGTTCTCGCAAAGGGAGCCCGCACTTGATTGAACCGCGCGGTTGCGGGAGAGTTTGCCAATCGAACGGCACCCCTAGAGCAGAGTGGAGACAGGTCATGGCAGAAGTTGAATTGATTCCTGGCGGTACGCTCCAAACGCAGACGCCTGAGGAGGGGCGACAACTTGCCATAAAGCTGGCTCGAATGATCATCAAGGCGACCCAGCCTGACGCAGATGAGCGCGCTCGCCAGAGAGTGACCTATGCGACCGATCCGACGATGTTGATCGCTGTCGGCCAGACCGTCGCAATAGAGTTCGCGACGATCGCTGCGGCCAATGATTACTGGAAGTAGATTTCCAAACTATCGAAGACCGGGATATGCCATTGGCACGTCCCGCGACATCCGTTCACGAAATGCCGAGCTGAGTCAACTGGTGGCCACGTGGCGCAGTGGTGGCGGCGTGGCGACGCGACAACGGGAAAGTCGCGGTGTGGTCGTATTACGCGCGGGACGTCACGGACGCGTGGCGGTGGATCGGTTCCCTGAACCCGATATCGGTGCTGCTACCGCCGGACCTGGCGGTGCATTACCCGGGTGACCCGCGGGTGGTGACACAGGTGGGGACGCGGGAGCTGCGGTCCTACCTGCCGGGAGTGGAACGGGCGATCCTGGCTCGGCAGGTGCAATACAAGCGGGACAACGAGTTCCTGACCGGTCACGTGTTGGCGGCGGTCGCTCGCGGGTCGGGCGACACCGGTCGTGTCCTATCGTCGAAGCATTCGCCGGGGCCGATCCAGGCGGCACGCTGCATGGTGTGGGCAGTCGGTGACGTGCTTCGGCCCCGGACACCACGCCCGCAGATCGTGGTGTCAACGTGACCGGGGACTGGGAGGACGAGGCGGCGTGCCGGTCCCGCGACTATGACCCGGACTGGTGGTTCCCCGCGCAGGAGATACCGAAGGACACGGGGCGGGCCGTCGCAGTGTGTCGGGCGTGCCCGGTGCGGGTCGAGTGTCTGCGGTTCGCCCTCGACCATCACGCCCTGACCGGGGTGTGGGCGGGCACGACGAGCGCGGAACGTCGACAGTTACGCACCCGCCGCACCCGCCTCGCGGGGTGATTCGTCAACTCTCTGTTGGGGGGTCGGTGGTCGCGGCGGCGGGGGTCGTGGGTCGTGTGGGGTGGACTCCGCTGCGTGGGCTGGTTACGGTCTGGGCATGACTGGGCAGGGTGTGTGGTGGCGTCGGGTGTTGGTGGCTGGTACGGCTGGGCTGGTGTTGGCGGGCGGGCTGATCGCCCCGACAGTGGCGGCCTCGCCAGGAGATCGGATCGGCACCGGCAAGCGGACCTGTGTGCCTGGGCCCGGGGTGAACTGCCGGGATGTGGTCCACAAGTGGACGTTCGAGCATCATGGTGACTTGTCGGGGGCGAAGTTCGCTCGGGCGAAGCTGCATGGAGCCGATCTGCGGGGTGCGCGTCTGAACAAGGCCAACTTCCGGGGAGTGGTCCTGCGTCACGCGGACCTACGCGAGGCATCCCTGAAGGGAGCAAACTTCAGTCCGACGAAATCACGCGGTCGCCTGGTCCGGTCAACACCCGCGTGCGATCCCAATTGTCAAGGCGCAGACCTGTCCAACGCGAACCTGACCGACGCGAACCTGTCCTACGCGATCCTGACCGACGCGGACCTGACCGGCGCGATCCTGTTCGGCGCGAACCTTTACGGCGCGAACCTGACCAACGCGAACCTGACCGACGCGAACCTGACCGACGCGAACCTGACCGGCGCGAACCTGACCAGCGCAAACCTGACCAGCGCGAGCCTGGGCGGCGCGAACCTGGCCGGCGCGAACCTGTCCGGCGCGAACCTGACCGGCGCGAACCTGACCAACGCGAACCTGACCTACGCGGAGTTCTGCAATACGACGATGCCGAACGGCAGCGTCAATAACAGCGGCTGCTGACAGAGGCGACTCACCGACGCCGCACACGGACGTGGTGATGTGCGCGCCGCTGC
>Ga0129324_10000113_pt1 | contig 54647 bp, 49 predicted proteins | sample CPBDNA_7_FD_96879 | JGI IMG/M metagenome (GOLD analysis project Ga0129324, IMG submission 96879) | Freshwater to marine salinity gradient microbial communities from Chesapeake Bay, USA - CPBay_Spr_15_0.2_DNA | ecosystem: Environmental > Aquatic > Marine > Coastal | place: USA: Chesapeake Bay... | reverse complement strand
TGAACCAGCACCTGAACCTGAACCAGCACCTGAACCAGCACCTGAACCAGCACCTGAACCTGAACCAGCACCTGAACCAGCACCTGAACCAGCACCTGAACCTGAACCAGCACCTGAACCAGCACCTGAACCAGCACCCGAACCTGAACCAGCACCTGAACCTGAACCAGCACCTGAACCAGCACCCGAACCTATTTCAAAGAAAGAACAACAAATTAATCTCTTTTCACAATTTTCAGAAATATTTTCAAGGACGGGAGTTGAGTTTTCTCTAATTCTAGAAAGTGAGATGAAATCATATATTGAATCCAATTAAGTGTATTATGTATCTTATAAATCTTATATCGTAAAAAATCTTTTTTATATAGTTATACTATCCCTAAATTATTAATTTAAGAATATCACAATATATCACAATAAATCAAAATATTATGTCAGAGAATTACATTTTAGCTATATTATCTGAAGAACATAGTAAGAAGTTTGACACTTTTACAATAGAATATAGAGTCAATATCCTTGACGTTTTGACCATTCATGATTATTACAAAATCATTAACGATATAATAAATGAAAATAAAGATGAAAACTTTGAAATACGTATCTCTATCGCTATATTCGATGAAAATAATCCTAGAATGAACTTTAGAACTCAATTAATGAATATTAATGATATAACACCTAATCATTTGTTTGATATTGTAGAAAATAACTCTGAAGATGATGATAATTTTTTTATTAGTGAAACAACTATATTCACGATTCAAAAAGTGAGATTACCTTCATAGAAATCTTATAACCGATTAATTTTATTTTCTTAAATTAAAAAAAAAGAATATTCTGTATAATAATATAATTTATCATCCATTAATTTAAATAAATAACAACAATAAAAAATAAACAGATAATAAAATAAAACCATACAACCATCCTGTTGGGAACTTACATTATGTAAAGGTTTAACGTGGAAATCATCTCTTACGAGATTCTCATCACGCCCTTCAATAATCCTTATATCATTAAGGTCTAGACCTCTCATACCATTGTCTATCTTACTTTTCTTATTTAGCAACTCATATTATTCTCGGCGTTCTTTTTTTTTCTTCAACAATTTATACGATTCAAGGCGATCATGCCTCTCTTTTTCCTCTATCTTACTTTTATGGTTTTTCTGATTTAGCAACTCATATGAATCTAGGCGTTCTTTGGCATCACTCTTTAGTTGAGAAATTTCTCTCAATCTCTCCTCAAGATCACTCTGATTCTTCTTTTGTCTCAACAACTCATAAGAATCTCGGCGTGCACACCTATCTTGTTCCTCAATTGCTAACTGCCTTGACTGGTGGATAGGTGCCGGTATGGTCCTTAATGAACCTTTACTCATCTTTGATGATGATTTTAGCACTATCTTACCTCCTAAAATATTTTTTTCACCCTGAAATGACTTATATCCTCTCACCTGTTTTTGCTTTATTGTGGGTTTGGTTAATTTAATATGGTGACCTTGGTAAAATTCACCCATACCGGGGCGATTAACTTTATCACAAGAATCAAACTCATTATTATATTTATTCATAATATTTCCATATATATATATGTTGTAATTATTTTAAGTAATAAGATAAGACAGATTAATTTACATAAAAAATATTTACATATATATCTCTTATCAACCTATTCTTTTATTTAACTATTCTTCTCTATCTTCTTGAGTCTCCCAGAATCTTTCTACTTCTTCTCTGTCTTCAATTTCCATCATCCTCAAGAACCACATATACTCATTCTTATTCTCTTTGTCATAGTAAGCTATGTATACTCTAGCGTATCTTCTCTTGTTCTTCTTCAAAGTGAAGTTTGAGGTCTTTTTCCAGTCTTTGAGTGTTTTACTCATTTTTAAAGGATTTAGATGAACATCCTTTTTTAATGTAGAGCACTCATAAAAGCCCTCTTCATTCTTCTTCGGCATAGCCTTACCTTTCAAATCCTTGCCCGTAAACTCCCTGTATACTTTCTTCATCTGATTCAAAGCTTCTTCCGCATCTTCTTCATCCATCACTGGGAACTTCTTCAAACCCACAATATTCGCATAGGGTTCTAGAGGATCAAATCTTCTTTCTTTCGGAACTTTCTTCATCTTGATATTGAGTTCTCCAACGACTTCAGAGCGATTGAGCATTGATCCACTCAACTCAGTATCAATCTTGTCTATCTGTTTCTCGTAATCTAAACAGTTCTGTAAGAGATCATGACAACTAAGATACAGCTTAGTTTTCTTAATCTTCTTCTGTCCCTCTGGAGACCACGATGTGTAATTGAATAGGAACCGACAGAGCTGATAATGAACATCTGGTCTTTCCATATAGTGTTCATGAGAGTAGATGACATTGTCAAAGTTGCCGATACGCTCGTTTATGAATGTGACACTCATTCCGACACAGTGGAAACCTGTGATGAATGTGGGTCTCCCTGGATATTGATCCATACATAATTCAATCTGTTCAGAAGGCTCATTTCTCTGAGGAATGTAAGAACCTACAATGCTCCTATGAGATGCTGTCAAGCCACCCTTCATCTCATCCTCATTCCTAAAGAGTTGCGTTCCATCCCCATTGATGAGAACCACAAGAGCACTTGGATAGATCTCTAGGATCATCTCCATAATTTTGTAGTGAGTCAACTTCCGGCAAAATCCAGGGACAAAGTTGAAAGAGAACTCATTATCCTTTATCCTGGAGTTTGAGAGCATTTTCAGAGTGTAATCTGTGTGAGACAGAAGATGTATCTCATTCCCGATGTCAAATGGTCCAGGTTGTTCCCACACAACATCGAATCCAAGTTTCACGAAGTCTCTCTGTTTCTTGTTCCCCCAGCGCTCAACGAAATCTCTTGGAATCACAGGACTGATCCTCGGATATTCTTGAGGAACTATAGAAAACTCGCAGTCTTTTACACCGAAGTATTTGTCAGACTTTTTGACTCTGAACTCTTTCTCATTGTCCACAACATAGATGCTCTTGAAGAGCTGTTCTACCGTATGAACAGATCCCTCAGAGCACCATATTGAGAATGGGGTCGCGCTATACATATAGATCCTCTCTGTGACAGAGTTCATATTCATCTCAATGATCTGCTCTCTGTATGGAGGAACGTAAGCATGAGCTTCATCAATGTGTATGATCACATTGCGTTTGATCCTGGGTGAATCTTCAATCTCCTCAAGAAGCTCAATGATGCTCTCATCAAACCTCTTGGGATGTGCACACATGATGATCACTTCAGCTCCAGCTTTCAGATGTTTCTTCACTCTGGGAATAGTCTTGGCGTGTAGAAACCCGTCCTGTTGATCTTTCTTCTTACCCCTTGAATTGAAGACACATATCTTCTCTCCAAATTGAGCACGAGCACGTTCAAAGAACTGGAGATTGCTCTTGATGGTGTTCATGGTGATGATGATATGGTATGATTGCCCGTTCGTCTTAATGTTCTCCAGGCAGATGAAAGTCTTACCTTCTTGGGGCTTCCGAATGATCGCACAGAGATACTTGAACTCTTGGTTAGAAACATCGGACATCTTTATGAGTCCTTAACGACTGAGACAAAGGAGAGATGTACAATGGAGATATAGGGTAGTGTTCTCAAATGTTAAAGAGAAATGTTGTTACTTAACAAAAGAACTTAAAGATTATCAAATTCTAAGAGCACAATTTATTAATTCTCATTTTGTATTAATAGATTTTATTTAGATCTATTTTGTATTAATAGATTTTATTTAGATCTATTTTGTATTAATAGATTTTATTTAGATCTATTTTGTATTAATAGATTTTGAGGACAACTTGGGAATCTTTATCTCAAGAGCATCCTTTCTTAAGAAAATTTGATGTTCTTTAAGTTCTTTGAGAAGGTAGAAAACTACTCTTGAGCATTGGAAACAAACGTAACCAGTGCTCACTGAATCTTTAACTACTACACTTCTACACTTAGGGGAGCCTGCGCCAGCGCACCGACCCTAGGGATGCGCGCGAACACCCGGACGTTGGCACAAGCTAAGAAGCTCCTCTTGGACTCGGGCACACCCCTGAAGTCGGGGTTGTCACCCATGACCCTCAAGACCTTCCTTCGGACCTACAAGGACGAGATCTGTAGGTACTACGACCTGGAGGACTACGAGCAGGCTTTGAGCAACCTCTACGACAAGGAGGGTGTGGACGCGATTCTCTGTATGGTGGACACGAAGAAGGACGCCAGCCCGCCTCTTGACAAGAAGTTTCCTAGAAAGGCTGGCTCTTACCGGCGTAGGCTCTGGAGACACAAGTTCAGCTACGACAACCCTCTCAACCGCATCATCGCGTTTGCCTCTCTGGAGCATTGCTCACACTCTCCCGAGGACAAGAAGGTTGTGAAGCTCCCTGTGATCGGCTCAACCTACTTCTCCTCTATCCGAGGCGCCGGTAAGGATTTGATGAACATCCTTTCCTGTTTAGCCAAGGTGAACGACTACACTCACATGGTCTTGGAGGTGGCCAATGAGTATGCGGCAGAGGGTCACGAGTCGGAGGATGAAGAGGAGTCCGATGAGGATTACGATGAGGAGTCCTCGGATGAAGACGACTCCTCGGATGAAGATGAGGATGAAGAGGCTGACGACTTGGACGAAGTTATAGAGATTGTGGCGCACGAGTTGTGGAGAAAGACTGTGCGCGTGGACAAGGAGACAAGTGTCCCATACTACAATCTATCCGAGGATTACATCGCAGCTGAGCTGCACAATCATCTCTACAACATCCCAAAAGATGATGAGGAGAGTGATGAAGAAGAGAGTGATGAAGAGAGGATGGAACTAACACCGTTGTTTGACTGCGATGAAGATGGAGAGGAGATAGAACCGAGAGACACTTCATATGGTGGCTTTTGGTATAGAAGAGGAAAGAAGAGTCAAGAGATGCTCTTGGGATTCTATGAGCATATGGGATTTGTAGAGGCACCTGAGGTGCACAAAGAGTGGGGATGCTTCTCAAACATCCCCTATCCCACAATGATGAAGGTATTGTAAGTTAGGTCATTAATAAAGGGAGTTATTTTTATTAATGTCCTATATCAGACTGCGGCATGTTAACACATGTCCAACCACTATCACTCCCACCGGTCCACATTTTTGGGGTATTATCCTTTCCCCTGCCCGTGCAGGTAAAAGTATGAAGATTTTTTTGAGCGTTATCCTCACAAGTAAGATTATCTTCTGGTCCGCGACCCCCCAAACTTAAAGTATCTAGGGGGCAATCAGCAATAGTGACCTTATCTCCCAGCACCTTGACACTGTTACTCGGCCCAGTCGCAATGTTACTCGGTACATTCGCAATGTTACCCGACCCAGTCGCAATGTTACCCTCCCCATTCGCACCCCCCTCAACAACCTTCACTAAAGGATCAAACACAAAATAAGTGAGAATATACATTAACAATGCGAACACAAATGTGTGGAAAATTAAAAGATGATGAGTCTTCTTAAACTTAACGGGGAAATACTTTCTTGCACTTTCAAAAACCACTGGGTAAGCAGTAATGTAATAAACGAGAGCAGAGAACAAAGAAACTTGAACTAAACGATTGGAAAACTCACTCTTCAGAAACATATTTATATATTAGTAAATATTTTTTTAAAAGGCGAGGATGTTTTTATTAATGAAACGTCCATCAATATAATAATAATCATATTTCTTACATTTAGAAATAATGTCATGCATTTGTTCAGCATTCTTATAAGTGTCAAGTATAATCATCTTAAACTCTACTTGTTCGAAGATCTCCCAAACAGGTTTCTTGTATCCATAAAGAAGAACATGAAACTCTTTGGATAAAGCATTAATCTTTTTGGATAATTTATTGGGATTAAAATCTTCATTAAATCTTGTAAAATCTAAATGAGTTTCAGATTCTAACGAATCGATGGAATTACTGTGAATACCTAGAACATTCAGTTCAGATTTATGAAATAAACCACTGATAGCGTTTTTCACAGGATTAAAATCACCGAGGCTTATTTCCTTAGCAGACTCGTGAACTTTATAATCAAATGTAGATTTTTCAGTATCAATCTTTACAGGTCTATAATCATTACAATTCTTTATAGTTAGAATCTTAACAAAATCATAATAATTTTCGTGTAATTTATGAAGTCCCTTCTTAAAGTTTCTTCCTTCATACATTATATCATCCCATTTAAATCCATTAGATTTCCAATATTCTCTAGTATGAAGTAATGTTCCTTCATATATTTTGTATTGACTTTGAGATTTATAAAGATGATCATTATCTTTATCATAACACAAAATATGATCCGAATAAACACATTCCATTTTGTTCGTTTCTAAGAATTTCAACTTGCGCTTAAGAACATTTGGATTATATGACATATCAAAATCCATATGAAAAATATAATCGTGAGATGTTGAACCTACGGCTAAGTCTCTCTTGAATCCCATAGGTAATTTCATTGATAACAAATGATAATTTCTAACAACATTATCATTATCACCCTTAAATGAGATCTTTTGTAAATATTTAGCTATATCTTCATGAGACATATGAATATACAAAGTTCTATCCCAGTCTAAAAAATCGTCCATCATATTTTCAGGACCATCATCTAAAACAAGAAGTTCTAAATCATCTTGAGGATAATCAAAATTATAAAAGTTTTCCTTAATAAGAGATAAATAATCTCTATCATTACGGATAATACAAATTACAGATACTTTTTTACTCATATTATATTATAATATACTACAAAGGATAATAATTCTTTAAACGGATTATTAAAATCTTATAATCATTTTTTAATATTAATACCACATAATTTACTGTAAAGGTAAATATCTCTAATAATAGTCTCATCTTTACCCGATATTTGGACACCATCTTTATTTAATTCTTTAATCATTTCACTTTTTGATTTACTCTTAATATCTTTAATCTTTTTTTGAATCTCTTCTACATTCTTTGAATCAACTTTATTAGGCATGGATACTAATATATTTTTACGTTTGGGATCTAAATTTTTATAACCTTTACGTTTCAATTTATTTTTTGTGAAACTTTTCTTTACATTATTCTTTTTCTTAGAAAGAGATCTATTGGGTTGTTGAACCTTTTGTTCTTGATCTTTATTTTGTTCTTGAACCTTTTTTTGTGGTTGTTGAATCTTTTGTGGTTGTTGAATCTTTTGTGGTTGTTGAATTTTTTGTGGGTGAACCTTATTTTGTTCATGATCTTTATGGGAAGATCTTTTGTGTGGTATAATCTCTAGAGTTTTATTACTATTATTTCTATTTTTCTTTTTAGAGCTTCTTTGTTTACTCTTTAGTGAAATATTCTTTTTAAAACTCTTCATTTGGTTTAAAAAGGTTGAATAATCTTTAGATGAACCATTATTAGTAGCACCTCTGGTTGTATTACTACGTTTTAAACCTATCTTCACATTTCCACCCGATTGCATTAGTTGTTTCGTTAGACTTCTTTTAATTACCATTATTTACTATATATAACAATAATAGATTATTATTGTAGGATCTTTGAAGTATCTATCTTACCATCTCTTTTCTTTTGTTGAAATAGTTTTATTTCTAAAACGATTCTATTAATACAGAAATCATCATCTCTGAAAACATCTATAAGAATATTATTCACAATTAAATCACTAGGAGGATTATCTTTCATGAGAACTTTTAATGATTCTTTAACAAAACTTTTAAGATGTTCTTTTCTATCTGTATATATTTGTGAAACAACATTTTCAATATTATCATCTGCTATATATTTCAGACTATTTTCCTGTAAATATTCGTTGTAGTTTTCTTTCACATAGAACTGAATAAGTTCTTTAATATTACGTTCTAAAGTTGTCATATATTTACTATTATTAATAATAGATATTATCTTAAAGTATTTAAACTCATCTATTTTAAGTTCTTTAACTACAGGTTTATATTTAAAAAATATAATCATATAAAAAGCATAAATGTTTGGAACAATTTACAATTATTATAAGATTTCAAATATTATAAGTATTCTTTATAACGGTTATATAGAGACTAATACCATAGATGAATTAACTATTATAAAATTATATGATAAAGTAAGAAAGAGCGGATGTGTATGTGTCAAATTCTTTCAGTGGATTTTACCCATTATAGAAGTAAATATGAAAGAGATTCCAGGATGGTTTAAGATTATAGAGAAGATATATGATAATTGTATGATTCATGATAAAGAACATACTTTAGAAATATTCAAAAAAGAAAATGGTTACGATCTTAATGACAGATATGAATTACAATATGTTATCGCTTCAGGTAGTATAGGACAGGTATATAGGATAAAAGAAATATATACTGATAAAATATTGGCTTTAAAAGTTCTTCATCCAAACGTAACCGGGGATATATGGTATTTTAAGATATTTTCAAAGATAATGTTATGGATCCCCCGATTTAAGAAATTATTAATGAATTATTTGCCTGTAGATATAAGTGATTTTATTAAAGAGTTTAATGAACAAACAGATATGATAAATGAGGCACAAAATATGAATACATATTTAGAAGCATTCTCCGATAGTTCTCATATTTACAAAATCCCGAAACCTATTACATATACAAAAAACACACTCATAATGAGTTATGAAGAAAGCACAAAATTTGAAGATTTAGATTGTAGTGATTATTTGAAATCAAAAATTATAAGACTGTTAGTAATATTTATATGGAATAGTCACAAACACAATATATGTCACGAAGATATTCATAAGGGAAATTGGGGAGTTAGAATTGTAGACAATGATATAAAAATTGTGATATATGATTATGGTTTATGTGCTAGATTATTGGGTAAGAAAACGGAATTATATTCACTATTAGAATCTATTTTTGTTGATAATGGTGACACCAATAAAAGCATAGATGATACTGTTATCCTAAAACTTATAAGATTAGTAAAAATATGCTTAGAAAATGTTGATGAAAAAGATATAGAAAGATTTATTAAAGATAAGTTCAAAGATAAAAGTTCTCTTATAAGTGACGCAAGATTGTATGTTAAATTATTATTTGATTCAGCTCATTATAGTAAACAAATTATAAATACATCCATCTTAAAATATATCTTAGTATTTTCTCAGATGCAAAAGTTTGTAGATGAATATTATAGTGTCATACAATATCCAGAACAGGAGATAAATCAGAGCGATAGTTATAGGATAAGTATTCCTGATAATTACGCACTTTGTAAAAGTTACAATATTTGTGAAAAATATAGAAATCATTGTTTAAAAAAATTAGATGAAAAGAATGAAAATTATGACACCATGTTTCTTTTTACAAGTGATAGTATAAAGAGTAATATAAGTCTTTTAAAAAATATAAAAAAAGATATAGATGAAAATTAGAATAAATTTGATTTATATTTAAGAATTATACAATAAAAGATACTAAGTATGGAAAAACTAATAAATGATGTTATATCCTCTTACTTCAGACAAGAGAATATTATAACACAACATCAAATACAATCGTATAATCATTACATTGACAAAGTATTTCCTCAAATGATTTCACAATTCTTTCCTATGAAGATAAAGTTTAATGAAAAGAAGATAAATGAGATCGTTATAGATATTAGGAATACAAAACCGAGTGTTCCAATGTGTAGTGAAAATAATGGGTTGTCACAACTAATGACCCCCATTTTAGCTCGTAGGAGAAACTTCACTTATTCATTATGTATAAATGTAGATGTTCACTACAAAATACAATCAGTTGAGAAAGATTTAAATATTATTGGAGATGAAAAAATTATAAAGAATGTATTATTATGTAAGATACCAATATTAGTTGGTTCTAAATATTGTGTAGCAAAAATGAACTCTCAAGATGAGTGTAAATATGATCCTGGTGGTTATTTCATTATAAATGGTAATGAAAAAGTCCTTATATCACAGGAAAAGATAGCTCCAAATATTATACAGGTATTTAATAGTCACAAGATTGGTAAATATTCTCTATTATCAGAAGTGAGATCTTGTCCCGAAGATGTATACTCCAATCCAAAGATAGTGAGTGTAAAAATAACATCTAAAAATGAAAAATATGATAATTATATAAGAGTAAGTATACCTCATCTTAGGAAAGAGATCCCTGTATTCATATTATTCAAAGCATTGGGTTGTAACAATGATAAAGATATATATTATCATATTATAGATAATAATGGATCTGTTTTAGATCGAGAACTACTAAAAATATTAAGACCCTCAATTGAAGAGGGGATTGAAATAAAAACTCAGAATGAGGCACTGAGATATATGATAAAATATATAAATAATACAAATTATAGTAATTATCAAGACGCAAGTGATAATGTAAAAATGAACTATATTGCAAATAACGTTTTAAAAGATATATTTCCTCATATTGGGGACTGCTTGATAAAAAAAATACATTATTTAGGTTTGATGATAAATAAATTATTGAAAGTATATGTAGGAATATCTGTAGTAGATGATAGAGATAGTTATACAAATAAACGAGTTGAGACTTGTGGTTCATTAATGGCGAATCTAACATATCAATGTATGAATAGAATTATACGTGATATAAAAACTTGTGTTAATAAAGAGGTTTCTACTGGAGATTGGAATACAAATAGATCATATGATAATATTATAAATGAGCAAAATATTGGTAAGTTTATTAAATCATCATACATAGAAACAATTCTTAAAGGGGCATTGTCAACGGGGAATTGGGGTATGAAAAATAATATAAATAGACAAGGTGTATCGCAGGTTCTTAATCGTCTAACATATTTAAGTACTTTATCTCATATAAGAAGAATATCTACACCTATAGATAGTAGTGGAAAACTAATACCACCTAGAAAATTACATAGTACTCATTGGGGTTATGCTTGTCCGTCAGAGACTCCTGAGGGTCAATCTGTCGGTATAGTAAAGAATATATCTGTAATGTGTGAAATAACTCTACCTAGTTTATCATCAATTATAATTCATTACATAAAAGATTATATAATAGATCTGGAAACTATTGATGTTTATTCGGTAAATAAGAGTGAGAAAACTAAAATATTTATAAATGGACAATGGTTGGGTTATACGGATACACCTAATATACTTATAAGTGATTTTAAGAATAAACGGAAAAGTGGATTAATAAATATATATGCATCTATATCTTGGAATACAATACACAATAGTATATATATATATAGCGATGAAGGACGTTGTACACGCCCATTATTCGTATTAGAAAATGGTATGTTAAATGCAGCTATCTTGTTAAATAAAAATCTAAACAATCTACAATGGATAGAACTTTTAACCGATATGATATATGATAAATGTTGTATAGAGTATTTAGATGCTCATGAATCAGAAACAATTATGATTGCAAACAACATACAAGGTGTAAAGAGAACACACACACACACTGAAATACATCCAAGTATGATACTTGGTATATTAGCATCTTGTATTCCATTTTCAAATCATAATCAGTCTCCTAGAAATACTTATCAATCGGCTATGGGAAAACAGGCTATAGGAATACCATTAACAAATAATGATAAAAGATTTGATACATTTTCACACATCTTATATTATCCGCAGAGACCATTTGTAAGTAATAGAATTATGAGTTATATAAATGCCGATAAATTACCAACTGGTATAAATGTTATAGTAGCAATTGCTAGTTATGGTGGATTTAATCAAGAAGACTCTATCTTATTTAATAAATCAGCGATAGATAGAGGACTATTTGCATCAACATTTTATAGAACATATAAAGCAGAAGAGAAGAAAAATCAATTATCAGGTGAAGAGGATATATTTTGTAAACCTGATATGGATCAATTATTATTTCCAAAGCCGTGTAATTATGATAAACTTAATGAATGTGGTTTTGTTCCAACAAATACATATATTGATGAGAATGATATTATAATAGGTAAAGTAATGCCACTTAAAAATGATGAATATAAATATAGAGACTCTTCAGTAACAATAAAAAATAATGAAAATGGATATATAGATGAGAATTATGTAGACACCAATGGTGATGGTTACAAGTTTTGTAAAGTAAGAATTAGGAGTTCTCGTATACCAGATATAGGAGATAAGTTTTCAAGTCGTCACGGACAGAAGGGAACCATTGGAATGGTATACAGAGAACAAGATATGCCATTCTCAAAAGATGGTATTGTCCCAGATATAATAATAAATCCTCACGCTATACCAAGTAGAATGACTATTGCTCAACTATTAGAATGTATAGTGGGGAAATCGTGTGCTCTTGGAGGATATATGGGAGATGGAACAGCATTCAATCACAATGATTTGAGTTCAATTTCGCAGGGTTTAGAATCGCTTGGTTATCAGGGATATGGGAATGAAGTATTATATAATGGTGCTACGGGCGAACAAATGAAAACAACTATATATATGGGACCTACATATTATCAGAAATTAAAACATATGTCGGGTGATAAGATACATTCTAGATCCGGTGGTCCTGTTGTATCAATGACAAGACAACCAGCTGAAGGTAGATCTTCATTGGGAGGATTGAGATTTGGTGAAATGGAACGTGATTGTATGATAGCTCACGGAGCTACATCATTCTTAAAAGAAAGACTGATGGATGTATCTGATAAATATTCGGTATTTATTTGTGATAATTGTAATATGATTTCAACTGGAAATCCACAAAAAAATATTTATGAATGCAAAAAATGTAATAATTATGGGAACTTTTCTCAAGTATTTATACCTTATTCGTGTAAGTTATTATTTCAAGAACTCCAATGTATGTCAATAACGCCAAGGATTGAAACGGGATAATATTATTTCATATGAATTCCAACTTATTGTAGACATCTTCAATTGAAGAAAACTTTCGATAAATCATCTTTTCAAATATTTTTTCTGTAGTTATTACATCAGACATTGCACGATGAGCATCAATATTTACAATATTATAAATATTAGGATGACATAGTGTTGCTAATTTATGTGAATATAATCGTGGATTTACAAGTTTACTCAAAGAAATTGTGTCTATATATCTTATATTTAATTGAAAATCGAATGTGTTAATTAGCATTTTGAAAAATATAAAATCAAATGAGTTTCCATTATGAGCAATTACATATAAAGGTTTATCAATATTAAATGAACTCTTTATATACTCACCAAAATTACGATAAGCTATTTCAGGATTAATACCATCTGTTTTTAACATATTATCAGTAATCTTTGTAATTTCTACAATTTTTGCATCAAGTGTTTTTTTACATTTTACAAGAGTAGAATAATTTTCTTCAGAACGAAACTTCTTAGCAGCAATTTCAATAATATCATTGTGGTAAGGATTCAATCCCGAGGTTTCAAAATCAAGAATAAGAGTATTGTCAAACATTGTGGTTTATATTATACATTAATACTTTTAAGTATCAAATTTATCCATGTGTTTAGCTAACATACTCAGAAGTTTTATAACTACGAAAAATATAAAGATATTAATAGCTACTCTTAGATGTGGAGTTGAACTAGTACTATATTCATTTCTAGGATCTTTAGGACATAATAAATTTTTTACACTATCTTTTATATTAAAATCTTTCAGAAACTTAGGTATTTGATCGTCAAATCCAAATATCTCAAAAATTGTAGAAATTGGATCCCCACCTTGACTATTATCGGGTGTCGTATAAAACTTTAAGTTTACCTGAAATTGTATATAGTAATAAGCACCCATTATTAAGACATAACCAAGAATCTTTATTAAAGTATAACTCTGAAGTTTTTCGGGGAAATTATTCCACATACCCTTTATCAGTATAACATTCAATACTATATGAGTTAGTATAAAAACCGCAAATGTCAAATATACATCAATTAATAATGGTAGCAAAAATGTATATAAAGTATATCCTACAATGTAATATGATATTAATTTTCTGAAAGGTATAACCTTATTTATAGTTCTCCAAACCTTTTTAAGAACACCCGCTATAAACATATCAGCCTCAGCCTCAGCTTCATCTGCTAATTCACTCCCCTCAACCGATATTTCGGCACCGATCCCTTCTGTAAATATACCCGTTATTAATCCAACTACAAGAGTTATAGGAATTAATATAATTGTAATCACAACGGGTATGATATATTGAAATAATGTTATTAGTAGTATAGGTCCATATAATAATATCTTCGATAAAGGCCACGAAAAAACTTGTCCAGATATAGTTGTTCCTTTTCTTAAACCTCCAAATAATGGTAACCATATTCTTTGAAGAAAATATGAAAATCCATAATCATTATTTTGCCCTAATATATCTATCATTATATCTCTCATTATTTTGATAGGGAATCCTAACTCATTGTTCGTTAGTAATGATATAAATGTTCCTAAAAATATATATAACGAGGTATCGGGACTAAGTACAAAGTTTTTCCACATTTTATCATTATTTTCCACGTCGATAACTAAACAGATAACAACATAAACTAAAACTATGAAAAAAGTCATATCATTATATTTAAAAGACTTGTTATGTCCCCGAAAACTAAACTCTTTCTCACCTTCTTCTAACTTTCCCTCTATACCCTTTATTTTTTCATTAAACACTTTTGACTGTTTTTTTGTGAGTCCTTGTGTAGCCCCTTTCTTAAATGAATGATATTTTTTCGCTGTATCTTTTCCTATAGTAAAATTATCTCTATTTAATTTAAGTTTATCAAATCCACTATCTATTAATTTACCCGGTTCTGAAGATAATTTATTAGACATTTTATCAACTGATCCAAACTTTTTACCTATTTCAGTACCTTTTACCATATCCTTAAGTTTTGACAAATCTCCATCTGATGCCGATATTACAGCTTTGTCTAACTTTTTTATTGTTTCCATAATTTACAATATATTTATTTTTTGTAAACATCTTTACAGCGATTACCCTTTTTCAATGTAGGAGTTTTTAATCCTCTATTTTTGTAAATTGAGTTCATACATATTCCATATCCATTCTGTTTTTTCTTCTCAAAATGAAGATTACATTTACAGTATTTATAGAATAGTGTATCTTCTAATATTTTTTTTTCTCGCTTAGTTAATCTTTTTTTACTGCGTTTCTTTTTTATGAGTTCTTTATATTTCTTTAAAGAAATCTTTTGAGTGAATCTTTTCTTTCTTTTTTTATGAGGTTTTCTTTTTTTAGTTGTTAATTCTTTTTTAGAACCCTGAGTTCTAATTCTCATATCATCAGAATTAGAACCCTGAGTTCTAATTCTCATATCATCAGAAGCAGCTTTTACCCATAACTTTCCCATTTTAGTTAATTTTTTTCCTTTTTTTGAGTTCATAAAATATATTTAGAAAATATAATTGATTTAAAATTATGTTAAAATTATTCCTTAATTTTATTATTAAAGAGTTTAATATGCCCTCCAAAAAGAAGCCAAAATGGAACATTACAATTGAGGAAGGGAAAAGTATACTATCAAGAGAAATAAATAGTATATTAATAGAGATTGAAGATAAAATATCTATAACAGAACTTTCACAAATACTTAAAAAGAATAATTCTCATAATATAAAACATCACGGTAAAAATACTAATTTACTCTTTTATATTATTAATGCCTGGGGGGGTATAGAAAGATTTGTTGATAGATTTGAGGGATTTTCAGTATTTATTAAAGATAATCTAAAATACATTATGATTTTAGATGAAGAAAGTATACATTCTGAACATCCTGTGGGTAGTTATTGCGGTTGGGAATTAATAAATGTTCCGGATATGAAAGTTTATTAAAGTCCCTTAAAAATATTTAGTAATATATAAATTCCAACAGGTTTTAGTAGCGAAGAGGAACATCTATATCACTGCAGAAATCTTATGAGTCTTCAGACTGAAGCGCGTCAAAAAAGAGATATAAAAACGGTACAAGATATCCAAGAGGAGATTGATAAAATGTGTGCTGGGGGAACGTGGTGATCCAAGATCCTAATGATCCTCAGAAAATATCCTGGGGTGGACTTTCTAAAAAGAAAAGAAATTATTAAACTCATAATAGCGATATAAAGATATATATATATATATATATACATATACATATACATAAAAACAAATGTCTGATAAAATTGTATTATCCTTTATCAAAGAGATCAATGGTGATTCTAAAGAAATAACTATTGATGATCAAAATATCTATAATTCTTTGTCTACAAAATCTGAAAAAGATATTGTAAAGATTTTAAAACTTTCTTCGTATTTATTTGATAATATTTCATCACTATCAGAAAATGAAAGTATATTAAGTGCCATAAAAGATGTTTCTAGAGAAGGAAATATTGAAGTCATCGATAAAATTGAATCCTTAAATGAAAATCTATTATCTTTAACATCTGGGAACTCATCTCTTTTAGGTAAGTTTAATGAGAATATTATTGAGAAATATCTTAAAAATCATTTTCCTCATTATGAAATAATAAATACAAGTGTTAGTGGTGAAAAATGTGGAGATATAATAATTAATACACATACCAATATCGGTAAGATTTCAATTGAAAGTAAAAATTATGGTCCTGAAAGGAGTATTCCTAGTGGAGAAATAGATAAGTTTAAGAGAGATCTAATGAATAGTGGGATAAAGTTCGGAATATTTATATCCACTAATAGTCGTATAACAGGTAAAGATACAATAGATTATGAATATTTTGATGATAAGTTTATCATTTATCTAGGACCGGCTGGTCATGATTGTTGTTTTATGAATATTGCAATTCATTATCTCAAGACTTTGAATGAATTAGATATGGTTTATAACAGGACTTTAACAATAGATAGTAATAAAGATTTTAGAGATAAATTGAATGAATTAGCTAAATCATTTGAGATTAATCTGATTAGATTAAATAATTGTTCTAATAATATTAATGAAACTGAAAAGAAGTTTGTATCATTAATGAGTAATCTAAGAAAAGATATACAGATAATAATATCAGATATCAATGTTCACTTAGATAAATTACAAAGTGATATTTTAGAACTAAAGGATGGCACAGAAAGAAATTATTCACCATTTGAAATCATATTAGATATTATACGTAATGGTCGCCCAGATAAGAATATAAACAAACAAGTCAACCTTGAAAGAATTGTAACACTTTTAAAGGATAATTATTATTTAATGAAGATAGATGATAATTATATCTATTTTTATAAAGACGAAATATATTATGGAAAGATAAACTATAAAGGTAAGTCTAAGATAGAAGTATATTTTAAAGAATATAGTGAGGTTTCTAAGCCATATAATCACAAAATAGTTGTATTTAAAAATGACAATTATATAATAGAACTAAAAGATAATATCGCCATATGGGATTATATAGAAGGAAAAATATAATATTTAGATATAGTATAATGAGTACTATATTCTCTAAAGCTTTTACAGAGGGTTTCGATGAAGAGTTTAACACACAACAATTATTAAAACTTTTTGAAAATGAGATAAAACTCTTAGAAAAACAAAAACCATCATCAATTGAAGCTTACAAAAGTTTTAACCCTAAAGCAGGGAAAAAGTTTGATGAAGTTAAAATAAAAATAACTATAAACATTGATGAATATGATAAATTGAAGATAAAAACAATCAATATTATCAATAATGGGGGTGTAGATTCTTTATTCAAACTATCTAATATTTTAGATAGTTACACAAGACATTTTGACACTGGTGACTTATTATCTGAATTAATAACCAACTCTCAAAATGATCCCAATGTAGATCCACCTAAAAGATCCAACCCAAGTATTTCACAGGTGAACGATTTATATAAATCGTTATTTAAGAACTTTGTATTTAGTTATAATGTAATCAACGGAGATAAAAATGACAAAAAACATAAATTGCGACACCAAATTATGCGGTTAACAGAATATATAAATTCAATAAAAAAGTTTGCGAAAATAAATGTAGACTCAAATGATGATGTTTCACCTATTAAGGAAGAAGAAACTAAATCTTCAAACAAAGATAAGGGTTCTCCAAGTAAAACAGAAGAACCGGTTGGCACAAGAGCAACCGGTGGTCCTAGTTATTTCGGTGGTCCTAGTGCAACCGAAAACCCATATGACAACCGCCCCCCCAGTGGTATCGGTGGTCCCAGTGGTTTCCGTGGTCCTAGTGGTATCGGTGGTCCTAGTGCAACCGAAAACCCAGATGACAACCGCCCCATCAGTGGTTTCCGTGGTCCTAGTGCAACAAGTGGTCAAGATGTAACAGATGGCCCAGGTGGAATAGATGGCCCAGGTGGAATAGATGACCAAGGTGGAACAGATGATTCAGAAAATAATGGAGATTTAATAAAAGATACTGAAGACGATACCAATGATGATACCCAAGAATCTAAAAGTTTTTATGATACGTTATTATCCTATTTTACGGATGATACAACAAAACAAGGTGAAGAACAAGGTGAAGAACAAGGTGAAGAACAAGGTGAAGAACAAGCAACTGCGTCAGATATCGTAAAACGTTTAGATATAACTGGTTTATTCTCAAAAGATAAAAAGTTTGTTCCAAGTGACAATGATACACATAAAATAGAAATCGCCGAATCTGAATTAAAGATTCTACAAGATTCAGAGGAACGTCTAAGGCAGGAATTGGACGAACAAACAGAAAGAATAAAAATGTATAAAACAGATATACAGGATAAAATATCACAACAATATGCTTTATTAGAATACGAAAAAAAACTATTAAGAAATGAAAATAAAAGATTTAATCGTAAACAGTTTGAAAAGTATAATTCTCTTGTTGACATGCTTAAAAATAGAGAAAGATTCTTAGATAAACGTGAATATATTTTAAATGGAAAGCGTAAAAAAGATTTAAACGAAATTATAGAAATAAAAAAGAAACTGGTTTCTGAACTATTAAGACAACTTGATAAGGAAAAAAATATAATAATTAAGAATAAAAATAAAGAAAATAGTACATTAAAAAGCCAACTAAAATATTACAAAGGGAATAATTTATATTTAAAATCAATAATTCAAATGCTTGAAAGTGGTGATTCAAAAAAATCTAATATAAGAAGACTTAAACTTACCCTTAAAAAACGAAAAGATAAAAGGCGTGAAAACTATACTAAAACGCGTGAATTTGCAATAACATTATAATATATTTGATAATATAATGGCACAAAACTCCTCTCCCGCCCTAGTACCACCACAAATGTTAATGCTTAATTATTTTAAAAAGATTAAAACCGCGACACCAGAAGAGTCAGAACAACCGGGACAAACGGGACAAACGGGACAACCGGGACAAACGGGACAACCGGGACAAACGGGACAACCGGGACAAACGGGACAACCGGGACAAACGGGACAACCGGGACAAACGGGACAACCGGGACAACCAGAAGAATCAGGAAGTTCAGAGACACCTTGGATATCGTGGTCTTTTGGCCGCCGAGGCAGTGAGAGCAGTGGGAGCAGTGGGAGCAGCGGTAGCGGTAGCGGTAGCGGTGCCACCAGCAGTGGTAATAAAACAAATAGAGCCTTTATAGATACTATGAAACAAAATGTTTTTGAAAAAAGAAATCTAACAAATATAGGTAATACTATGGGTGATGATATGGGTGATGATAAGAATGATGATAAGAATGATGATAAGAATGATGATATGGGTGGTGATAAGAATGATGATAAACAACCCAAGGATAAAAGTAAAGATAATACATATTCAGAAGCACCAAAAAAAAAACACACTATAGATAAAAAATATTCACATAAAAATATGAAAGGGAATAAACGTATTTTCTTTCACACTGGAGATGTAAAGATGTTTAAAAAACCATCAAAAAAAAAGTTTATCCCTTTCTCAGATAAAAAACATAAACAAGAAAATTATAGACCTATAGATGATACTCATATCCCCCCCAAAAAGACACTTAAAAGACTAAAATTAAATGCGACCGGTGAAAAGAAAATAAAAGCATCTAGACAGAGATTTATAGAGAATATAAGTCTATAATCTATTTTTATATTCTGTCTTTATTTAATGAGTTCTTCAATTAATATATTTGCTCCTAAAAACACTTTAAGCTTGAGAAAATTAGGTGAAAATAATATGGAACGTTTTCAAACAGATATTAGTTTACACGGTAAAACTAAATATCAAGATAAAGATAATCTTATTCATTCATTACAAGAAGAATTATCCACTATGAAATACAAGATGTCTTTTTATTTTGAAAAGGAAAAAGAAATACAAGATTTACAACAAAAGATAAAAAAATTAGAAGATGAAATAAAGAATGTAAATAAATATAAACTTTTAATCTTAAAATTAAAGAAAACAAATGATAATATAAGTGAACACTATAAAAAACTTTTACTAGAGTTACACGAATATGATAATATGAAAAAAGAAAACATATTATTAAAAGATAAGATAAAAGAATTAACTATGACCAATAAAAAACCAAAGAATGAACTAGACATTATTATAGAAGAACTAAGTAATAATATTTCTAATGATGAAAATACAGATGATGAGGATACTATAAATGAAATAAATGAAATAAATGAAATAAATGATATAAATGATATTATTGAAGATATTGGAAATACGGACGATTTATTAGATTCAGATGATATAATTAGATGCCAATAAAGATTAAAAGGTTATATCATAATAATTATGCTCATGACCTGCCAAAGCAGTAACATCGAGTAAATGACTATAAAAATTCTCTAAATATTCATCAGTTATATGTGTATATATTTCATCATTATAATCAGGTTTAATTAAAATCCTTTTTATAAGCTCATGATTAAAACGGGGTTGTTTATCATATAAATATATCATAATATCTGTTATATTATCAGTCTCTTTCTTGTATATTTTACATTTACAATTAAGTTTTATAATATCAGAATCAGATTTTTTTGCGAATGGATTTTTTAGTTCACATTCTATACTCTTTTCTTTATCACCGTCTTCGTTTAATACTTCAGCGAACGCTATAAATTTAGATTTTTCGGTTCCAGGTACAATGGCTTTTACTAAATCTTCAGAAGTTATTTCTTTTTCATCAATTATTAAACGCTTTATTTTTAAACGTAACTCATCATCATTTATATGTTTATAAAGTCCTTTTTCTTGTTTTACATCAAGATCTGTTAGTTTATGAAACTCTTCACCTCTCAGATTATAAACAGGAGTTCCATTATTACTATAACTTAATAAGATAGTAGCCTTTATTTGAATATTAAAACTTAGTAATCTTGCCATAATTACAGGATCTATCAATGAGTTTATAACATACCCATTCATGAAATCTCTAAAACCATTCATTTCAAAATTAAATAAACCATCTTCATTTATGGTATCTGCATCATATTCTACTGAAGCTATTTGTTTATATCTTACTATATTAGTATCTCTGTATATTTTTTTAGTTGGATTAAAAAGTTGTAAAATATACATAATCTTTGAAATAGATTTATAACATCTATTATTAAACTTGACAAGTAAATCTGGCTTATCAGTGGTGTTGATATTGAACTTTTTTATAATATTTTGTATGAGAACATTACTATATTTTTGAGATTGAATATTACACTCGAAATATTCTATATTAAATGGATAGGTATCTCTCTTATAAGTACTGAAAATATCCGTTAATTCTTTGTAAATAATTTCCTGTTTAAGTCTTAAAGCATTTATTTTTTTATATATTTCAGGATATTGTCCAGCTCCGACTGTTGTACTCCACACATCATCATCAGGTAGAACAGCGCTGATATTTTCGCCAGTGAACTCTTTTACAAAACTTTTATTTCGCCTTTGTAATATGTCTTTATATTTTCCCAATAATGTATTATCTGTACGAATAGTATTAAAATCTGTATCACCAACGTTAACAGTATTTAATAATAAAGTTATTTTCTCTTTACTAATCCCATCAATTTGTTCTAAATAATATTTTTTTAATATATCTTTAAAGATGGAATCTGGATTCTGTGTTTGGCCGGTGATATCATCTGCTTTTAAATCAAACTCTTGAGTCATATCTCCCCAAGGAGATATTTCATTTATTAATTCTTCTTTTTTTTCACAAAACTTTATTACTCTTTCATTTATCTCCGGTATAAATAATGTTTCATTTATCTTCAATCCATCTTGTTTTAAGAAATAAAATTTATTTAATTTATTAATTATATTTTCTAATTCCCCAGAACTAGAATATATTACTATATTTCCGAAATGACCCCCATATATCCATCCTAATTTTATAGATATTAAAGGTTTGTAATCTGTTAGAATAACGGATCCTTTATCGTGCTTAATATTACCTTTATAAAGATTAGCTTCTAAAGGGAGGGTTAAGTTAACGGTCTGACTGGCTTCGCCATATTTTTCTTCTCCTGTATACAAAAAACCGGGTTTGTGATAACCTAATATACCCTTTACATCATAAATTTTGACAGCTGGAATTAAATAATTTAGTTCTACCCCACCTCTAAACTTTTTTAAACTTCTTTTATGTTTCTTTTTGTGAATACTTTTTCCACCACCAAATATTCTTTTTCTTTTTATAGTTCTCATATATTAATAATATATATTTTATTATATAATGAAAAAAGCGAAAACATTAAAGAGGATTCATATAAGAAACTATAATAAAAAGAGATATACCAAAAAGAGATATATAAAAAAGAGATTTACTAAAAAGAGATTTACTAAGAAAATACAAAGAGGTGGAGTATGTCCTTGTGCGATTCCTCTATCTACAACCGCAGCTTCATATGTAGCGACAGCATTAGGTGGTTTAGGAATATATTCATTAAAAAAATAAGAAAAAGAAAAGAAAGAAACCTAAGAAATAAATAATATATTGATATATAATTATGGGAGATTATTATGAGATCTTAGGAGTGTCAAGAGAATGTTCTGATTCTGAACTTAAAAAAGCATACCATAGAATCGCTTTAAAAAATCATCCTGATAAAAATAAAGATAATCCTAGTGCGTTAGAGATATTTAAAAAAGCGACAGAAGCGTATGAAACTCTTTCAAACAAAGAAAAAAGAGAAAGATATGATATATATGGAAATACAGATAGTAATATAGGAAATATAAATCATATGAACATCTTTGAAGAATTATTTGGAAGTAATCTATTTTCAAACGGATTTTTTAGTCAAAGATTATTTACACCCGATATGCCAATGATTCCTGGTAATTTTGAATCTACAAGCGTGACAATTAATGGTAATGAAAAGATAACTCGAAAAACAGTTCATACCCCAAGTGGTGTTAGAACTACTGAGATTAGAGAAAGTATCAATAACGAATCTCCTACAAATATAGATATTTTAAGAAATATGAGTCGTTTAGGATTCCACAGTAGAGGGGGATTCTAATGAGTTTTGAATAGCCATCTGTAACATATGTTCTTCTTCCATCTCCATAACATTTTGTAATGTTTGATTTACCATATTAATTATATCGTTGCCATTGATTTCACCATGAACTATACTAAAGTTCATTTCAATCTCTTGAGCATCATTATTATAATTATTATCATTATTATCATTATCATTATTAATATTTTCTTCAGCTATGTCCTCTCCGGGAAACTTTGTTCTACATATTGGACAACTATTATTTAATTCTAACCATTTTTTTATACCATCACAATTTTCATTACCTTCGTGGAAATGATGAGATGTATCTGAGCAAGGTAAAGATATATACTTCTCACCACTTTTAATAGTTTCCATACATATACTACATGTATAATCTTCATCTTTTATCTCTTTTATCTCTATAGATTCTATGAACTCTTGTGTGCATCTTTGAACTTTTACTTTATCTTCTTCAAAAGATCTCTGAAGAACATTATCTATATATTGAGGATTAAGATTTTGAGTATTCATTTGTTGACTAAATCTTTGCATAAATAGTCTAAATAAATCATTTGAATCATTAATAATAAAAGTGTTTTGGTTATTTATATTTTCATTGTTTATATTTTCATCCATACTTATTAATGAATTATATTTTAATTCTTTATATTTTATTTATTTAAGACTTAAAGAAAGTAAAACATAACCAATGAATCCAGTTAATAGAGACATAGTCCATTTATATTTCATATCGGAGTATATATCTGCCCAAGCGTCTACCTGTGCTTTAGTCTTTAAAGAATACAACATTAGGGGGCTCTTTGGTGAGAAGTAATAAAATCCTAGTTTCACTAAATAAACAATAGCTAAAAATGTGCAAATACGATATTTGTGATTAGGATAATTAAAGAAATACATTAAACCAAGAGTTAGACCTAATATCATTCCAAGTATATAGATTGTTAATCGCTCCTTGACTATTAAGAAATAAGTATTTCGTTGTTCTTCATCCAGTAATACAATAAATCTTTGAAAATAGGTATCATCTTTAACGAGTGACATATATATACTAGAAAAAAGAAGAGTAATACCAACAATACAAGAAATACAATTATCTTTATTCATTTATAATTAAATATATATATTAATTAATCAATTTCGTCAATTGTAGGGTTTTCAGTTGATCCTGGAGCCTCAAAGGGACTTGGCGTACCTTGAGCTCCAGGCATACCTTGAGAGCCGGGCATACCTTGAGAGTCGGGCATACCTTGAGCTCCAGGCATTTGTCCATCATGAAGCTTCATCATAATTGGATTAATGATATCATTTATTTCTTTCAATTTAGAATTATAATCATCCTTACTCCTTGTTCCTACATCAGAATATATCCAAGATTCTCCATCAGAAATAGCCTTATTTACATTTTCAATATCTTCATCTGAAAGCTTTTCTTTTACATTATCATTTGATACAGTACTCTTCGTCTGATAAATAAGACTTTCTAAACTATTTTTAGCATCTATAATTTCTTGTTGCTCAAGATCCTGTTGTTTGTATTTTTCAGCCTCTTCAACCATCCTTTCAATATCTTCTTTAGTAAGTCTTCCCTTATCATTCTCAATCGTGATATTCTTCTTATTACCAGAACCCTTCTCACACGCTTCAATATTCAAGATACCGTTGGCATCAACATCAAAAGATACTTCAATTTGAGGTATTCCTCTTGGAGCTGGAGGAATACCCTCTAAATGAAACTCACCCAATTGATTATTATCTTTAGTAAGAGTTCTCTCACCTTCAAATACCTGAATCTGAACACCAGTTTGGTTATCTTCATATGTAGAGAATGTTTGAGACTTCTTTGTAGGGATGGTTGTGTTGCGTTCAATGATCTTCGTCATAACTCCTCCGGCAGTTTCAATTCCTAAGGATAGAGGAGCAACATCGAGAAGTAAGATATCATCAAGTTTTGAACCGGCACCAGCACCACTCAAGATAGCAGCTTGTGCTGCCGCACCATACGCCACAGCTTCATCTGGATTAATATTCTTACTCAGTTCTTTTCCATTAAAAAAGTTTTTCAAGAGTTCTTGAATCTTGGGAATACGCGTTGATCCACCTACAAGAACAATATCATCAATTTGACTCTTACTCACACCTGAATCTTGAAGAACTTTTTGAACAGGATTCATACACTTTTGAAACAGAGGCATACAAATAGATTCAAACTTAGCTCTTGTCATAGATGAAAAGAAATCAATACCCTCGTAAAGAGACTCAATCTCTAGATTTGCGGTTGACGAACTGGATAGATTGCGTTTCAAACGTTCGCAAGCCGTTTTTAAACGAAGCATAGCTCTTTTATTATCACTTAGATCGTGTCTATGTTTTCTCTTAAACTCTTGAAGGAAATACTGCATAATCAGTTGATCAAAATCTTCTCCCCCTAGGTGAGTATCTCCCGCTGTTGCTTTCACTTCAAAAATCCCATCATCTATATTAAGTAGTGAAACATCAAATGTTCCTCCACCCAGATCAAAAATTAAAACGTGTTTTTCTTGAGTAGAATTATCCAAACCATACGCAATGGCGGCGGCAGTTGGTTCATTGATAATACGAAGAATATTCAATCCAGCAATCTGTCCTGCGTCCTTTGTAGCTTGTCTTTGAGAATCATTAAAGTAAGCGGGGACGGTTACAACCGCGTCAGTTACTTTTTCACCAATAAAAGCTTCAGCAATATCCTTCATCTTAGTAAGAACCATAGATGAAATCTCTTCTGGTTGAAATGTTTTCTTCTCACCAGAAACTTCGACCTGAATAACTGGTTTCCCACCATCAGATACAACATTGTAAGAAAAGTTCTTGATATCACTTTGAAGAGAAGCATCATCAAACTTTCGACCAATTAATCTCTTAGCATCGTAAACTGTATTTGTAGGATTCATGGATGCTTGATTCTTAGCACCATCACCGATCAATCTTTCACTATCAGTAAAAGCTACATATGAGGGTGTTGTTCGATTCCCTTGATCATTCGCAATTATTTCACAACGATTATCTTTCCACCAACCAACGCAACTGTATGTTGTTCCAAGATCAATTCCAATTGCTACCATATCTTCTTTATATTATAGATGAATATATTATTCATTTTTTAAGTAGATTATTATTATTTTTCTCTTTTAAATGAATACTTTCATGATGAGCTTCATTGGTAGATATGATTTCTTCTTTAATTTCTTCAATTAGTTCATTAAGTATCTTTTTATACTCTTTTTCATAAAACTCATTTAAGATATCGTGAGTTTTATTTGGGACTTCTATTTTTTGACATAAATATTCCATTATTAGTAATTTATATTATTTATAGAAATGATATTTATCAAATTTTTATCTAATTATATATATAATAATGTCAAAATTGGGGCCGATGGATTATATTTATAATGCTCCAGGCACAAGAGATGAGATGAATTTAAAGATCAATAGAGCATTGGGTCTAAATGATGAAACACTAAAATATGGATCAAATACAATAGACGCAATATTTTTAACATTTATTTCTCTATTGACTTTGGCTGCACAACAAGATAATTTAGTAGTTCCTAAATATGATAAAGATAGCGGTACAATCCCGATTACAAAAATAAAACCTCCTGATATTTTTAAAGGTTTAAATTTTCGCAAAAGAAGAACTGGAAATAGATTACAAGAAAGACTTGGTGGTATTCCAATAACTGTGAAATTTGTAACTGATATAACTAAATATAATATAGATAATACATTTATATGTCCAGTAAGTGCTCTATCAAAGACACCCATTTCATATCTAGGTAATATACAAAGTGTAGGTTCTAGTTTTAAGTCGTTTTTTATGGGTTTAGTAACAACATGGGGGGAAAGTTGGAGTAATCCGGCAGCCCATTCAGGTTTTATAATATTTGAAATTACAGGGAATTTTGAGCACATTGGAGTAAATTATACTACTATTGGTTTACTGGCGACTGAAGAAGGGATCCCTTTTTCTACACTTTTTCCGCGCGATGATGGGATATGGAATGATCATGATATTGTAATTCAGAAAGCTTTGATAAGATGTATAGAAAAGGGTGATGTTGGGACAAATATATATTTACACGATTTATCAAAGATATTAGCTCCTATAGGAGGAAATAAACTTAAAGGAACTCAACTTGAGAGTTTAATATACTATTCGGGTTATGTAAATGGAACAGAATCTATTAAAAATTATCCATTTTATAAGGAAAAACTAGACCACTTTGTGAGTAATAATATTAAAGAATTAAGTAACTGTGTAAATAATAAAGTGCGTTATTCTGAGGAACTTACTTCTCTAAGAGACCAAATATCATTATGTCCTAAGATAGTTAATTGTATGTATTTTGTTTCATTAGTCTTAGGAAGTTCGACAACATTTTTTTCTGGAATGACTAGATCTAGAATAAAAGCACTTCAATCTAAGATATACAGTGATAGGACTGCTAATGTAGAAAAAGATCATTATGCCGATGAAGTATTCGGCGTAAATTATCAAGAATTATTTGGATTAACAGAAAAAGATGGTGAAGATTCTATTGAAGAGATTTCACCCTCAAAAGTTCCAAAAAAAAAGTGGGTTCCAAAAAAAAAGTGGAAAGATGATTCTCCTTTACCGGAAGAAATAACAGTTCTGAATGCAGATACTAAGAGAAAATTATTAGATTTTACTAAATATATGGGTAAAATAGTTTTACTTGCGGGTGCTTCTTTGGCGGGTCGGTATGCTATACATGGGACAATTGGTATGAGTAAAAGAAAGAATAAGAAAGGAAAAAAGAAAAATCCTAAAACTGGTAAAAAGAAGAAAGGGAAAAAGAAGAATCCTAAAACTGGTAAAAAGAAGAGAGTTTAATTTTTATATAATATAATATTATTATGAGTAAATATAACATTTATATTATTTGTAAAGATGAAGAAAGGTTTTTTGAAAAGCAAAGAGAGTTTGATAAGTATAAATCAAAGATATGTCATATTCAATGGGTTCCAGCAGAATATTTAACTTTAACTCAGTGCAATAAAGCTATGTTAAAAAAATTAAATACAATGTATAATACAAAACAGAAGAGTATTATAGCTAAATTAGGATGTATTGCTGCACACAGAAAAGCTCTTTTATCAATATATTCTAATCAAACAAAAAATAATCTTATTTTGGAAGATGATGCCAACTTATCAGGTGTTTTACCAAATGTCCCTAAAGAAACATGTTATATGGGAGGGTGGATTATTCCACCTCAAATAAGTAAAACTGGTAAGGTAAAGTTGAATATTAAACCTAAAAGAGGATTAAATAAAATAGACTATGATAAGTTTAAAATTATAACAACACACGCATTATTTATTAAAGAAATAGATGAAGCTACAATGCTTTTAGATTCAACAATACAACCAGAAAAGATAAAAAATTATGATGTACATTTAGCAGATAATCAATATTTTAAAAGTTATTACTATCCCCCTGTATTTGTTCAGGGGAAACATATATCGGATATAGATGGTAAAGTTAATAAGAATGATAAAAATACTATGAATTATGGATTATAAACTCTCTTTTTACCTGTCCTTTTCTTATTTTTTTTATCTGTTCTTTTCATTTTTTTATCTGTTCTTTTCATTTTCTGATTAGTTCTTCTTATTTTTTTACCCGTTCTTCTTAATTTTTTACCGGTTCTTCTTAATTTTTTACCGGTTCTTTTCATTTTTCTTTTAGTTCTCTTTAAACCACCTCCGTAATTAGGTGGTGGTGGGGGTTGGGGAGGAGGAGGAGCTAGGGTAGCCCCAACAGCTCCAGTTATCCCCCCGGTTGCCAAGCCAGCAGCTCCAAGTAACCCAGTTTTTAAAACTCCAAAATCAACCTGTATACCAGTGAATTGGTCTGTTTTAAAAAAATCATCAATAATGGTTAAATATTCATTCAGCATAGTATCGACACTTTGCATTTTCAGCGCTTCAGCACCATAATTATATTTATCTTTAATACTTAATGTGGGTTCTTTTTCACTTTCATTTCTTTTAAAGCATTTTTCAGGATTTTGTATTTGACCAATTCTACATATCATAGAGGGATTTAAAACTAATGGAATACTCTGGTATTTTTCTTTCCCCCATCTTCTAAATGTCTTATCATTTCTTTTATTGCAAGTTGCTAGATGTGTTTTTTCACTCTTTGAATCTTTATCCTTAACAGTAAACTCATTAAATATATTCAAATCGACCTTAAATTTGTAGAATAAATATTTAAAAAACATAATCCCATCTCCCGGATATTCTGGGGTGTCATCAGAAAAAAAGAGTGTTTTTCTTTTCCTGGAACTTTCACAAAATCTTCCCAGTAAAGCTATTTTACCGGGCTCTAATATTCTACCAGTAGCTTTATTATACCACTTCTGTGGGGTAGCTATAAGACTGTAACCGATTGTAGTCGCAACGTTTGTCATATATTTCGCAACATTTGTTAAATGATAAAAATCATAAAAATCTGTGCCTTTACAATCTGAAAAAATATAGTTAGAACTTCCAAAGAAATAGAGACTGATTTTTTTGTTGCTATTAAGTCTTTCAGTCTCTAGACTTTCAAAAATATATCTTCTTGAATGAAAATCTTCTCCACCTGTAGCTGTAAAAGTTAATTTATCGTCCATCTGTTTTTCTTGAAAAGAGATTACACTTTGTGAAATAGGCAATATTTTCTTAACACTCGAATATTGTTGATAACTTTTATCATCTAAAATTATGAAATTATCTGATAGTGCTCCTGAATCTGAAGAAGTATTTAATAAGTTTTCACCTTTTACATAATAAATAGTTTTTCCCGAAGTAATCCCTCTAATATAATCATTACAATATTTTCTTATATCACAACATTTTTTAGGATCTTTAATGTTTCGATGCTTATCATAGTAATATTTTCTCACAATTTCTATAACTTCTTTCATATGTTTGGTAGCTGATATAGTGATATTATCGTCTTGCCACTCTACAAGTTTCCAGGAATCTGTGTTATCTCTATTCAATTCTTCTATATTTTCATTAAGGGTTTTTACATCTTCATCAGTAATATTAAAGAATAGTGGTGGTATATGAATCTCTCTACCACCTTTATCTTCTTTATTTGAAATAAAGATTAATGGAGCGTGTGTAATACGCCCTTTTTCTGTTTCTAGTAAATGTCTATCGTGCCAGTATAAAGCTTGATTAAGTTTAGGAGTTGTAGTCTCTTTAGTACCATAAGATCTCTTATTTATAAACATGTAATAACCAAGAGAGTAAATCTCAGGTTTATTCCCTATATCATTACTCGCACTTACACTACTTATTTCTAAAAGTGAAGGAATCGCCATATATGTTTTCACGTCGGTCTTTATAAACTTATTTGAAGATTTTCTATTTTCATCTAACCAACCTTTTATATCTATACCATATTTTAGAAAATCATCTACACTAGTAGATCCCCCCTTATAAATATCTTTAAGCCAATTTTTTAATTCTTCCTTTCTTTTTTCTACATCATTAGGATTAATAGACTTAGGGAAAAACTTATAAACAGTATTCTCATTCCAAGGGGAGTCTTCTTTATCCTTTATACTTTCTGTTTTTATGCAATTATATCTAAAAAAATTACCCGAACTTTTATAATTATAAGTTTTATATCCAGGGATAAACTTATTTACATATTCATCAAAGATTGTTTCATATTTATCCGATGTAGGTGATGAAAAGTCATCAATTTTATTTATATCATTCAATGAAGAATGAGTCAATCTGTAATCTCTTTTTTTAGTTAGTTTACTCAAGTTTTCTAATATACTTTTAATATCTTCTTTCTTCACATGGTATTCCTCCATCTGTTGAGCATATGTTATAGATTTAGGATACCTGAATAATATTTCACTTTTTTCATTACTTGAAATTTTAGGTTTCCAGTTCATACTGATTAGAGCTTCTTTAAAGCTCTCAATATCTTCATTGCAAACATCTATAAATAAATAAGCTAAATAAGAATATAAATTAGCTGGTAAGAATCTCAAAAAATCTAACTTATTTAAGCTTTTCGCGATCTCATAATCACCATAATTATTATTCACAATATTTATCTGATCATCACAAAAAACTTCTTCTTTAGTATTAAATTCTTTTTCAATTATAGCCTGTGTAGTAGGATCAATACCTTTATTAAATTTCATTGCGCCCTGAAGATCTGTAGTAAAACGAATATAATTAAATCCCCAATAATATAACTCATCAACATAAACTTTACAATATCTTGATTGTGTAATAGATTGTTTTTTACTTTCAATAATATAATAACAACATTTACTCGGAGTTAATTCTCTTTTTTCATTTTTTGAGAAAGCCCATTTATATTTACCATCATTTTTTCTTATTATTCTACTAGTGATTCTTTCTCCATCAGGATATATTTTACATTTATCACCCCCACCACATAATAAATTACCATTCTTATACATATTTTTGTAATTTATGTATTCGTTCTCATCTACAGAATCACCATCATCTGTTTTATAAAGAACATCCACACCATAACCTATAATAGTACAATAAGATCCATAATCAGGTAGTCTATTTAATGTATTTGTATCATAATAGGTTTTTTGTCTATATTCAGCATCTTCCATAGTATCCGTATATTTTGTCCTAATTCCTTTTGATATATGAGAACCAGTATATTGTAATTCGTTTCCTACCCACAAAAAAGTATCACCTATACGTGCGTTCCAGTTATGATCTTGTAAATATAAGTCAAAGAATCTTGATTCTTTTTTTTCTCTACTAGTTTTAAGCCAACCAAGACCTAAATCTTTTATATATTTAACTCCTTCTGAAGTTCTTCCACCTCCCCTCTTTCTTAATGTTTTCTTTCTTGTTCGTTTAATTGCCCCCCCCTTAGATTCTACTTCAGCATCAGATTTTACTTCAGCATCAGAGGCAACTTCAGCATTTGCTGCCGATTTGAGGTCCGCTACTTCAGCATTTGCTGCCGATTTGAGGTCCGCTACTTCAGCATTTGCTGCCGATTTGAGGTCCGCTACTTCAGCATCAGGTTCTACTTTTCCTTTAAGAGATGTTATATTCTCACTTATAATTTTCTTCATACTTTCCTTATGCCTGTCTTCATTCATCTCATCTTCATAAAATTTTATTCCCTCGGTTTCTATAATATTAAGATTAGTACTTTTCTTACATAAAAAATCACCACGCTCAAAAATGGGATAGAATAAACTTCCCTTACCCAATAATACTAATCTATTATTTTCTCCTCTACCAGGATTTTTCCATATAAGTATTTTATCAAACTCCTGTGTTCTATTATTAGAACTTTTATCAATCTGTGAGCTTCCTGGGGTTTTCTTTGTAAAAAAATCTTCTGAGATTTCAGAATCAGCAAGAAATCGTTTAACGTTACCAACTTTTTTAGTAAACCTTACTGTCTTATTTATTTCTATAAAATTACCTTTATCTCTGAAAGTAATAAATAAATCTTTTTCTGATTGATAAGAAAGTAAGTTTTCCATTATCTCCACGATTTTATTACATTTTTCTTCCCGCTTTGGATCTCTAGCTATTTCTGATTTAGAAAGATCACTATATTCTGTTAGAATACCCGTTATCATTTCTGAAACATCCTTTTTCTTTTCTAAAATTTTTTTTAAATCATTAATGTTCCCTATATACGTTAAAATATTTGTTTTAATTTCATTAAATAATTTTTCATAGAGATTTAAAAGTTCTCTATTACCTTTAATATCAGATTTTATACCCTCAATCGTTGTTTGTATTTCATTAGCAATATTTGATAAATTATCATATTTTATCATATTTTCATCACAATACTTTATTACTCCACTAAACTTTGTAATATTAGTATATGGTTCTAAATCATCTGTCATTTTCGTCTCAAGTTCATTAAACTTTTCAATGATTTCATTAAGTTTATTTTTAACTGGGTCACGTCTTTGCTCTTCTGTTTCTTTCTCAGCTTTATCTAATTTCATTTTCAATTCATCAATTTTATCTTGATCTTCCCTGCCAATTTCTTCGAGTTGTCTCCTAATATCTTCAATATTTTCTTCAGGCGTTTGAGTCCATTTTTTCCCAATTTCCATAAGCTTCTTTAACCCGCTTTGTAATATATTATCTTTATCGGGTTTTTCTTTATCGAATCTAAGACTATCAGTTAAATCTAAAACACCGTATCTATGATATATATTATCTTCTTGTGAATAATCTATTACACTGTTCCCTAATTTACTTATCAAATCATTTCTGATTTGCTCTTGATTACCAATTGTAAAGGAACTTGAAACTTGATTTAAAGAGAATGCTTTTATTGTTGTAGATTCACGTTCTCTTTTTATTAGTGGTATTCCATATATGATTTTTTCTCTCCCATATGTACCGAGATCAATATTTGCCCCAGTAAACTCAGTATTTCCAATTACACTATCGAATAAAACTATAATTTCTTCATACAAATCGTATAAACTTTTTTTATTTTCACCATTAGTAAAACTTATCCCTGAAAGTGTTTTATACGCTTGATATATCTTATCACCAATACTATTTTTATTTCTTATTGCTCTCTCTATAAGTGAATAATCAATAGCTTTTTGATATATCTCATCTTTCCCACAAACACCTCCCCCCTGCGAAATTATACTTTGTGTTAAATTATATTCAAGAGAAGTTTTTAATTCACCTATACAAGATTGAATACAAACATACGCATCATCTATATTGGTAGACCCTGATAATTTAAATATTTGCCCTGGTAATGGTAAAGCACACAATTTACCATTTCTTCCAAAAAGCAAGTGCATAAATATATGTTTCAGGATCAGCTCACCAGGGATTCTATAGTTGTTAATTTTCGAGCGATCAGCAGATCTATAGACCTGTTTAATACCTAGAGACTCACTCCAAAATAACCCTCCATCTTGTTTTTTCTTTGCTACGGTTCTTCTTCTAGTATTTCTATGCCTATACCCTTCTCTTCTCAAAACTTTTTTCTTTAATGTTTTTCTTTTAGCTACAGAACTTTTATCATATCTTCTGCGAACCATTTATATATTATTAAATATTTTAATTTATGAAAATCTATAAGTTTTTAATTGTAAGGTACTCAAATTACTTATAAGTATACTCTTTGATACTTCTGAATGGATCAAGTTCAAAGTTTTTTTTATACATCTCCTATGTCTATCTTTAATAATAGGATATCCATAAAAATAATATTTTTCTTCTAGTTCTTTATTTTCACAAAACGGATATTTTTCTCTTATCATATCATAAAATCTTTTATCTTCGTGTAGCCCTCTGTAATCTTTAAAATTATTATCCCTACTCTCAATAACATATTCAATAACTTCGGGTGTTACAATATATAACCAACCTATTTTGAATCCTCCCCTCCAAACATCTCTTTCTAAAGATTCACTATTAACATTCTTAAAGTTATCTTCTATACAAGATTTCCCAAAGATTGATAAATCTTTAATATCATCAAGCATAATATTAAACTTATCGGTAAATATAAAATTATCATCATCACATTTAATAATCTTAAAATAATCATTTCTACATTTATTAACATAATTCCATAGTTGATCCATTTTGTCTATTAATCTTTCATAACTATCATCACATTTTACGTGTAATTCATCCTCGATCTCAGCATAATCTTCTTCTAATGCACTATTTCCATAAACAAATAGAGTATCTATTTTATCATTCTTAGAAATAAGATCATTTATCCATTTATCTTTTAAAATCTTTTTTCTTTCTCTATGCTTTTCACAAGATATTATACATAATAAATATCTATCGTTATTATTAGAGTTTACAGCTTCAGATATTGATCCTTGCGCCTGTTCAGGTTCAGGCTGTGGCACTGAGTGTGGCTCAGGATCAGGTTCAGGCTGTGGCACTGAGTGTGGTACAGGCTCAGGTTCAGGCTGTGGCACTGATTGTGGTACAGGCTCAGGTTCAGGCTCAGGTTCAGACTGTGGCACTGAGTGTGGTTCGGGGTCAGACTCTAGTTGTGAATCCACTATATCCCCCACATCCTCTATGTCTTCAATATCCACCGATAAATTAGTATTGTTTGTAAGATCTAATTCTAAACTCATATAAATAGTTAAAACAAAATAAATATTAATATAAAACATATGGATCTTGATAAACTTGAACGGAGTCTAAATAATTGTAATGATAAACTGAATGATATTAATAGAGACTATAATGAATTAGTTAAAAAACTTTCACAACGTGATCCAAGAGCAAAAGAATATTATTATGATACTTTAGAACCATTGGAGAGAGAATACATGATATATAATGATAGATACAAAGATTTAATATCTCACTATTCACTGGCTTATTTGGAAATGTCAGAATGGTATGTTGGAGAATATTTGCCTTACAATATATTCTTAAAAGAAATAAAAGGTATTCATACTTATTTAGATTCAAAAGAAGATGTGAGAGAATTATATAAATTATTCGGAATTATGTTTTTATTTGAGTTATCAATTGGAGAAATAGTTAAATAACTATTTAAAAAATATAAACTATATTATAATATATATAATAGAATTATGAACAGTGAAATTGCTCTCCAGAATCTTAAGTTTATTAAAGAAAATAATAATTTAAATGAGAATAATTATGTTATTGCACATAACAGAATCTTTCAAAATACAGATGAAAACTTTGATCAAGTTTATTATTTAAAAGAAATGGAATATATGATTTACTTTACATTTAATGAATGTTTTTATCTTATTGAGAATTATAGTAATTGTAGAAAGAATATTATAAGAGATCTTTATGAAATATATGATACTTTAGAATTTTTCTATGAAAATATTGAAGAAAAAGATGAAATGTTTGAAAATATGATGGATAAGTTTGATGAAAAATTAGAATATTATCACAGTCGTTATGTTATGGGATTGTGTAATTATTACAGTGAATTATTTAGTAACAAGATTTATGATATCTTGTATGATTGTGCGAATGAAGTCTTTTACAAGAAAGAATTATTTTTAGAACCTTTATCAGATAACTCCGATGATGATACAGATAATGATACAGATAATGATGATACAGATGGTGAATTAGATAATAAAGATAATGATAATGATTCTAATGAAGATAATAAAGATAAGTGTGATTAATAAGTATTATCGGGGTCGCCACTCGTCGGCATACGGGTACCACTTGTGAATCTGATCCAGTTTCTTCTGATTCGCTGCCTGTAATTCCGCCAGTTTCTGTTTGTGCGCTCGATCAACCTCAGCCCAATATTTGTCATAATCTTGCTTTTTCTTAGCCCTCGCCTGAGCCGGAGTTAGAGGGGGCTTCACCGGGGGGTCGGCGAAAAGCCGTGTGTTTTGCGGTTTTCCCGACCAGTTATGGATCATCCCATTTCCGAAGGATTAGGTTTGCCAAGAGTGCCCCTCGGGAGCATAGGTAGACGACCCTCTTCCTCTGCCCGAGCCAATTCCTCTGCCCATTCCCGATTTTTCCGCGCTACCTCTTCCTTCGCTCTCCTCACCCTATCGCGATATTTCTCTTGCCTTATCTCTTCTTTCAGGTCCCATTTCCCCGGTGCCACCAGGGCCGGAGCCCTCTGCCGAGTCCGGCTCGGAGGCTGCCCATCCCTAAACTGATATCCAATAGCCTCTGCCCTTCGCCGTGCTGCCTCTTCCTCTTTCTTAAGCCGTGTTGCCTCTGCCTCTTTCTGAAGCCGTGCTGCCTCCTCTTTCTCTAACCTTAGCTGTTCTGCCCTTTGCCGTGCTGCCTCTGCATGAGCCTGATCAAACATATTATCCCACATCACTTGCCGATCCTGAGCCTCCTGAGCCTGATCATCCACTGACTTTTCCGCATCAGTCACGGGGGCCGGCTCCACCTCCACTGACCGGTCCAACTCTGCCGTCAGCATCCCTCTCGCCGGGGGAACTCGGGACTTCCGGTGTTTTTTTCCAGTTCCTCCTACATATCGTTTCAAACTTTTACCACCTCTCATCTTTCTACGTTTCAAAGTTCTTCTACGATTAGATTTCTTTAGCTTTAAAGAGTTTCTACGTTTCAAAGTTCTTCTACGATTAGATTTCTTTAGCTTTAAAGAGTTTCTACGTTTCAAAGAGTTTCTACGTTTCAAAGAGTTTCTACGCTTCTATTTCTTAAATCTTAAAGTTTTTCTTCTCATTATATATTACCATAGATTTTTTTTAAACATAAGGTGAATATCTATAGGGATTTATTTCATAAATTGTGGCTTTATTATCTTTTCCATCAATAGTAAGAGTTTCATTATCATATATTTCCTTACAACCATTTTCTTTTGTACAATCTTTATCACCAACATTAAGAGGAATCGCTATTTGATGATAATCGTCACTCATGGCGAAGTAATTCCAATTATTTGAACCGGGATAAGTTTCTCTACCGAATAATTTTTGCATAGAACTATCTTCTTCATTCTTTAAATACCCTACAGTTTCATAATCTCTTGGAGCTCCTCTAGTAGCTATATTCATAGGCATCTTTCTACCAATTCTAGGACGATAAGGATATTCTATATCTTTCTTATCTTCATTAATAATAACTATATTTGGATCAAATCCAACTCTTTTTAAAATATTTGTTTCAGTTATATTATCATCATTATATTCATTATCGTATAGTAAACCTATTATAATAATCAGCAAAAAAATACTGAAAGGTGTTAAAAGTTTCATTTATTATTACTATAGAAAAATTACTAATAAGGATAATAAATATTGTAAATCCTTTTTAGTTCAATTAATCTCTTCGTCTTTTCTCTCTTAACTAATTCAATCATATCAATGTATCTCATATGTTTATAATTTATAAGATATATCTATTCTTTAATAATAAATATTTATGAACTATTCTGTAAAAGAATTATCTCTTACAAATGATGAAAATATAAATATGATATTATCGAGATTTATACCTATTCCAGAAATTAGGAAAGATATTATAAATAAGAAAAAAGAGTTAGAAAGTGAAGAAACATTAGACTATTATAATGAAAGGTGGGATAATATAGTCGGTTACTATTTTCTTACAAAAGATACAAAGATAGGGAAGTTTTCTCAAATATTAGATGGAAAGAAATATATTATAAAACCCGATCATAGGTTGGAGTTTTATGAAAGAACAGGTATATCATATCAGATAATAGAACTATTACACGGATTAATACTTTTAAAATCCGATGATTCTATAATAGACAATATAGATTATGAATACTGGTTACATCATGATGATAATATCTATGGTAAAATGAGTAAAATGATAATGATTAAAATGAAAAATTTGATAAGACTTAAAAATTAGTATACTAAATATAAATATAAGAAAATGACATCACTTCTTCCATTATACAATATCATTGCGTGTGTAAATGAAGAGGGGATAATCGGTTGCAATAATGATTTATTCGCGAAATCTAGTGAAGATATGAAAAGATTCAAAAAAATCACGACTGGTAAGGGGAAAAATGTTGTAATTATGGGAAGGAAAACTTGGGAGTCTATTCCTAGAGATTATAGGCCTTTAAAAGACAGGATAAATATCGTTCTAAGTAAAAATGGCGATTTTGAGTGTGTTGGGGCAATAGTATGTTCAAGTTTTCAAAATGCTCTCAAATGTTGTAATGAGAAAATTATTGATGAGATCTTTGTAATCGGGGGAGAAACTCTTTATGATGAGTGTTTTAGAAACTTTCATAAAAATATTGACAGAGTTTATCTCACCAAGATTCATAAGAAAGCTTCAAGTTATCGTGACTATAAATACTTTAGATTCGATGAAACTCATTTTACACTTTTAAAGAATGAAGAATGTAGAGAAAATGTAAAAATCTTTGATCCTCAAAAAGAAGATTATGTCGTCTTTGAATGTCCTGTATCTTATGAAGTTTATTCTCCCACGGAAAGAGTTGATGAGTTTCAGTATCTAAGATCTCTCAAAGAAGTATTTCAAGAGGGTTCAATCGTCCAAGGAAGGAATGGTAAAACATTCTCAAAGTTTGGAATGAGAATGGAATATGATTTGAATAGATTTCCACTACTCACAACAAAAAAGATGGGATACAAAACTATTCTCAAGGAACTTATATGGTTCCTGAATGGTCATACTGATAATGAAATCCTAAGAGAACAAAATGTTCATATATGGGATGGTAATTCAACGCGAGAGTTCTTGGATAGTAGAGGTTTGGATTATCCTGAAGGAGATTTGGGACCCGTATATGGATTTCAATGGAGACACTTTGGAGCGAACTACAGGGGTTCTAAAGAGAATTATGACGGTTCCGCTGTAGGAGGTATGGACCAAATAAAGTATATTCTCAATGAAATTAAAACTAATCCCACATCAAGGAGGATAATACTATCAGCTTGGAATCCACCTGATTTAGAAAAAATGGCACTTCCACCTTGTCACGTTCTATCTCAGTACTACGTTGATTCAGAAAAAGGAACTCTTAGTTGTCAGCTTTACCAACGTTCAGGAGATATGTTCTTAGGAGTTCCCTATAATATTGCATCATATTCATTCTTAACATATATATTTGCTCATCTTACAGGATATAAACCAGGGAAACTTATCCATATTATTGGAGATGCTCATATTTATGAAGAACATATTGAAGCAGTTCACAAACAACTCACAAGAACTCCTAAATTGAAACCCCGAATGATAATATCTGATGATTTGAAAGATATTGATGATGTTAGAGTAGAACATTTTACTTTAGAAGAGTATGAATCTCACGAAACGATTAAAGCACCAATGATTGCTTAGAATACTTTATATACTAATATATAATGAAAACTAAGATTATAAAGGGTAGAGGTAAAATATTTTTTTATGATGAAAAAGATAGAGAAAAGATGGAGAAGAAATATCCGAATATTGAGTTTAACAAGATGAATGCTCTAACATTTACAACAACAAATAAGGGGAATAAACATTTTGATGTAAAAATTAAAGTTGGAAATACAGAAATACCATGTTCATTCAATAAGTGGGCGTGGCCTTGGAAATATGGATCAAAAGTAGAATTGAGATTACATTTTAAAGATTTGAAAAAGAAAGCCATTACACATATTACAGGGGGGATCCAAGGGAAACTCTTTCAATTTTTCAGATATGATTATGAAAAGATGCAAAATATACATAAAAAGAAGAGCAAGGGAGGTGCTAAGAAAACCTTTAAAAAAGAACAAAAGAAAGAAAATAAAGAATATTATCAATCTATTAAGAAATGCCGTAAGATAAAAGATAAAAAACAAAAATTAAAATGTTATATTAGATGTAATGGTAAAAGAAGTAAAACATTAAAATTATTAGAAAAGAAATATCCAGAAGAATGGACTGAGTTTAAAAACAACCATGGTGGAATGGGTTCAGGTAGTTTTCATGACAGCACCAGATTAGAGAGTTCTTGGATGTAATTCTTTTACAAACAACTTGTAGCTAAATCATCTGCTCTACAATTTCCTAAAGAATGAACATCATCTTTTTTTGTGTGTCCCCGAACATGAATAAATGATACATCTAAGATTTTCAGTTTTTCTTTTATGAGTGTTAAATATTCTATATTCTTTTTCTCTCCGGAATAGAGCTTACCAGATTTTTCCCATTGATCATACCATTTTGTAATCGCATCAATACTATATTGTGAATCAGTATAAATAATTATCTTACCATCAATCTTGTTCTGTATACATAATTCTAATGATTTATCTATTGCTAAAAGTTCAGCTTTATTATTTGTAGGATTTTCAATATCTAATTTTTGTGAGATATCATCCAATGATATTACATTTGTTCTAGAGAAATGAACACCTATCCCAGCACTAACTTCTCTATCTCTGTATCCATTATTTTTACAAGCACCATCAGTATAAATGATAAATGTATCTTTATTAACAACTATATTTTCTTCATTTTCACTTAAAAACTTACAAAGATTCTTGTGCATTTCATTAAACTTTATTTTAAACCATGGTTGTGTGTTTAACCATTCTAGATACTGTCTATCTCTTTGATAAATATACGAAAAGTTTTTGTCCCTATATTTTCCAAAATTAATTATCATAATTAGATGCTTTATTAAACTTTATTATATTATCATTATCAAATTTACTTAAATAATTATGATATAATTATATATATGTAGTTTTAAATTATGCCCAACAATATTGGTGGTAAAGGATTCAAAAAAAGGAAAAAGAAAGGAAATAATTTTCGTGAAGATAAAGAACTTGTCCTTAAAGACCCCAAAGAGAATGAGAATTATGGATTAGTTAAGGGTGCGAAAGGAAATGGACGTTTTGATATTGAGACACCTGATGGAACTGTGAAATTGGGTGTTCTAGCTGGAAAACATAGAAAACGTATGTGGGTAAACGCGGGTGATATTGTTCTCGTAGGTATTTGGGATTTTCAAGAAGACAAATGCAGTATTCTTCATAAATATAGTGAAGATCACGTTCAAAAATTGGTAGAAAAAAGAGAGATTCTTCCTAATTTTCAGAAAGATAAGTTCTCACAATTCGCGGATAATGATCTTGAGGTAGATTATTTTTCTACAGATCTCCCGGATGATGAAGATGAATTAGAAGATTCTAAAAAAGAAGAAAAGAAAGATGAATCGTCTGAAGAGGATGAAGATTTCTTAGTGGATGTGAATGATATTTAATAAATTATTATCTACTGAAATATATGAATATATGTGATCAATACCTTAAAGAAATGGTTGAAATCAATCCGACTATGAATGATTTATATGAGTTCCCGGGATATGAACATTTGAAGGGTATAATGATAAATCCATATACAGATGACTACAAAAAGAAAGAATTAGAGATTTTAAAAAAATACAAAAAGATTCTGTCAAAAAAAAAGATTAAGAGTTATAGTGAAGAATATTTTTACAGAGAAGTTAGAGATCTAATAGGATGGTATTCTTTAGATAGTGAATATTTAGTTCTCGATGCGCTAAATAATTTCCCATTAGATATAGTTTCTGAATTATCTGGAGAGGGTCCTTATCGTTTTACTGATAAAAAGAGCTATGAAACATATATGATGCGTTTACAAAATGTACCTTCAATTACAGATTCTGTTATAGATAAATTAAAGAGGGGAATAAAGAAAAACTATGTTCTCCCTAAAATAGTAGTTAAAAATCTTATCAAACAATACAAAGATTATCTCAAAAATCCTTTAAATAAGAAAGAATTAAAAGATTACAAATGTTCAATAGAGGGTTTTATCAATAACTCTGTAAAAAGATTGTTATCATTTTTAGAAGATGAATATTTAAAAAGTGCTAAGAATCAAATTGGTATTTATTCTGAACCATACGGTAAACAAAGTTATACAGATACATTACGTAGTTTCACTTTAGAAGATATAACGTGTAAACAAGTTCACGATTTAGGATTAAAAGAGGTAAAAAGAATATATGAAGAACTACAACGACATTTTAAAGAGTATAATGTAAGTTCTTTAAGTGGATTATACAATTCTGTCGGAGAAGATTCTAAAGATCCTCATAAAGATATAGTTGAAATACAAAAAAGAATAAATGATAAAATTATGCCTAAATATTTTGGGAAATCTTTAACTAAAGATGAAATGCCTGAATTAAAAAAAATATCAAGTGAGAACAAATTACATTTTGCTTATTATATTTCAAAGAACTTTAAGAGAAATAGTAAAACTAGGGGAGCATATTATATTAATTTGAGCAACAATCTCAAAAAGAATGAATTATTGTCATTAACTTTACACGAATCATTTCCAGGACATCATTATGAACGTAGAACTAATATTAATGAAAGAGACACTCCTATTTATATGAAAGCGGGGGATTTCACGGGATATGTTGAAGGTTGGGCATTATACTGTGAATCATTAATAGATATACATACTAAAGAGGAATATATATTTCGTTTAAAATATGAAATGCATCGTGCGGTCAGATTAGTAATAGATACAGCTATTCATTATTTTGAATGGTCATATGACAGATGTTTTAAATATATGAAAAAATATTTACTCTTTGATGATAATTATACTCATAATGAACTCATAAGATATATTTGCGATCCAGGACAAGCAATAGCTTACAAAATAGGTGAATTAACTATTTTAAAATTAAGAGACATATATTTTGAAAAATACAATAATGATTATATAGGATTTCATAAAAAAATAATGGAATATGGGCCTTGTTCATTGGACGAATTAATTGAGAGATTCTTAGAAATATAAAAAATCTATATGTATATATATATATATATAATGACATATATTACACAAAATGCTGGATATGGTCCTGATTTCGCTAGTACAGATTTTTTAGGTGGTCCTTATTGTGGTGCTTTATCACCAGTTAGCATCAGTGGTGGTGGTAAAAAGAGAAAACAAATGCGTACAAAAAAGAGAGGCTCTTCTAAAAGAAAGAATAGAAGAGTTTCTACCCTGATAAAAAAGAGAGGATCATCTAAACGTAAAAATAGAGGATCTTTTAAGAGAAGAAAACATTCAAAAAGAGAGGTTGTACAATCAATAATGAAAGGACTAGGTGAGAACAGAAAATCTCGTAAGAAAACCCATAATAAAAATCATAATTAATATTTATTTGTAACTCTTTTTAGCTTCACGCATAGCATCACCTAATTTAATACTTTTATCTTTACTTTTCATTTCACGGAAAACTTTCATGAGATGTTTCTGCCATGCGGTTGGGGGTCTCTTTTTCCCCTTAGACTTCTTCTTATTAGCCTTAGAGTGTTTTTTTGTGTGGTGTTTGCCACCAACTTTCATCGTTCTTTTTGCAAAACTACGATTCTTCTTAAAGGTTCTTCTAGCCATATTTTATACTATTACTTAGAAATTAATTTAGTATTAGTAATATAATAAAATGTTTGGCAAAATTACTAATTTTATTGGTAAAACTTATAGTCAAGGATATTGTAAATATTCTTTAAGATTATTCTCAAAAGAATATGCACTTGTTAAATGGGGTCCAAATAGTGTTTCCAATATTCACGGTCACAATGGAAAAGATTGCACATTTATAATACTTAATGGTTCAATGGATGAAAAGGTATTTCATACTTTTGAGAATATAAAAACTAGAGTTCATGAACCTTTAAGATTTTCTCATATTAATGATAAAATGGGAAAACACCAAATGATTAATGAAGATGATAGACATAAATATTCTTTTCATATTTATTATTAGTTAGTTAAATATAAATCAATAATTTTATTTACACAGATTTAAGATTTTTTAACGCATCACATAATTGTTCTTGAGTAGGTATACGATTATCTCTTTCAGGAGTTCTTTTATTTATTTCTTTTCCTTTTTTTAATGATATACTCTTTAACATATCAGGAGTGATAAGTTTTCTTTCATTGATATCATTTTTAGAATAAATTTCTTTAGGATTAATACCATCACTTATCATTTTTTGTAAGACAGCTTCTTTAGGAACTCCAACTTTTATCATAGAATGATATTTAGAGATTCCCGAGAAACTTGGTGGCAAGGGAGGAGGCGGAGGTATTGGTAATATTGGAACAACCTTTTTACGTTCAAATATGAAATCAGGAATCTCTATGTTCTCATCAATACGACTTTGTATAAGATTCCATCGAAACCATACATTACTGTCTTGTATCCATAAACCACTAAGATGAATAATAAAGCTCCCATAAGAAAAACAGCTTGCTTTATCTATCTTTTCTTTACAAGCATTGAAATGATGAGTAGTTTCTGTGATCTTTAATTGCATACATTCACTATAAATATTTTCTTTTAAAAACTGATTAATATTATATTTATCTTTGAGTTCATTCTTAATGATATCATGAATATGATTCAAATCATTGAGTAATTCTAAAGTATAACGATCATTCTCTTTATTTTGAAATGAAATGCAAACTGTATTCTTATCTTTATCTATCCCATAGGGGATAAACATTTGAGGAGTTTGAATGATAAGAGGTATTTTCTTATCATTATAAACACATTTAATAGGGATAAAAGAAAAATCTTCTGAATATTTACGTTTACATTCTAATCTCAATGGATTCTTTAAAGATTCATTAAAAAATATTTTCATAATTTACTTAAATAAATATACATTATTAGTATGTAAGATAACTTTATATGACTGAAGTATCAAAGAATAATGAAGAAGTTTTAACAGATCTATCTACATCTGATGAATTATGTGGTATTTGTGGTGATCCACTTTATACTAAATATTCAATAAGTTTATCGTGTAATCACAACTATCATTATGAATGTATAAATGATTCTTGTCTTTTATCAAAAAAAATGGGTTGTCATCTTTGTCCTTATTGTGGTTATAATTTCAAGATATTAAAACCGGCAAACGGTCTTAAGAGACTAAAATGGGGAGTTCATTGGTATTCTGAACCGGATACATCACATTATACAAACGTAAAATGTAATCATATTATGAAAAGAGGTAAAAAGATTGGGGAAGAATGTGGAAAGTATTGTCAATTGGGATATAATAAATGTTCTGTTCATAATGTTGAATTAAAAGAAATAATTAAGAATAAAAGTAAATCTGCTTAAAAGAGTATAAATAAGTAATAATAAATAAGTAATAATAAATAATGGAATGTTCTATTTGTTTAGAACTTATAGATGATAATGATAAGAAAATATTATCATGTAATCATAGTTTTCATGCAAATTGCTATCTTAAATGTGTAAAAACTAATAACTATAATTCTTTTATTAAGTGTCCTCTTTGTCGTGAGATAAATGTGAATACTTCGTTACCTTTTTCTGATTCTAAGATGGCACTAGAATTACTACATGAAAGAAAGAGATGTAAAGGAATTACTAAAAATGGAACAAGATGTAAATGTAAGAGTTCAATATTTAGTCGTTATTGTCACAATCATGAGACAGTTCTTATAGATAAAAATGAATATGATTTATTGAGAGATTATATTGAGTGGTTATTTCTTTCTCAAACAAGTATGAAAACAAAAATATCAATGGTTCATTTATTTAAACATCTATTAAATAAAGAAAAACAAAAAAATAATAAAATAACATTAACCAATATTCACTATTACTATTTTAGATTCTATGTTTGGGCAAAAGAAAACTCATTATTTACTGGAATGAATGAAGCTATGATTGAAAGATTTTGCGAATATTATGAATTAGAAGATATAGATATTGAATGGATCAAAGAGTGTAAAGAGAATGAAAGTATTTTTTTTAATTAATATTGATTAGATTATTTACATTTATTTACATTTATTTACATATACATATGTTCAGGTGGTTTATCTACTTTCTCTTTATTGAGGAGACTATCGATATTATCATTTGTGAGAGTTATAGGTAGTTTGAACGCATCAATCTTAGTGTCTACAATCTTTTTGTCATTTTTTGAGATATTATAAAGATTGAGTAGTGAAACAAGATTATCAAGACATCTCTTAAGATTTCTTACACCACTTTCTTCACTTGTAAAGTTCTTGATAATATATGTAATAGAATCATCAGTAAATGTAATATCTTTATGGTTATAATTGTAAACACTATATATTTCGGGAAGAAGATAATTCTTAGCGATTTCTAGTTTATCCTTAAGTTCATAACCCTTGGTCCTTATAACCTGCATTCTGTCTTTAAGAATACGATTAATTTTAGATTCATCATTAAAGGAGAATACGAATAGTATCTTAGAAAGATCAATATTTACACCGGGGAAGTAATTATCATGAAAAGTGTTGTTTTGCGATGAGTCTGTAATATGAATAAGCATATTGATAATTTCATCTCCCTTGGCTGTATCACTAACCTTATCAAGCTCATCAAAACATATAATAGGATTCATACATTTAGTTTGATGAAGAATATCTACAATTCTCCCCCATCTTGAACCTTCATATGTATAGCAATGTCCATCAAAGTATGCCGAGTCAGATGCTCCACCGAGTGCTACAAATGCGAAGGGTCTTTCTAGAGCTTTAGCTACACCATTCTTGATAAGAGTAGTCTTACCATTACCCATAGGACCTTGAATCGCTAGTACATTACCTCCTGCCCCGGGATTTCTTATCCATTTACCAATAACCTGTAGAATATGAGTTTTTGCCTCGGTATGTCCATATACAGCTTTATTAAGAGTTTTACTTGTTCTTTTAATAAACTTCTTTTGCTTCTTATCAGAATTATTATGATCTACTGGTAAAAGAATATTATCATTAAATGGAATCTTTATTAAACCGTTGATCCATTGATTCATTTTAGAATATTCTCCTGTAGAAGCATCAAGTTCACCCAGTTTATCCAAGTTTGAGATTGCGATAGATTTTGTTTCATCATCCATTTTTGAGTCTAGAACTTTAAACTTTAGAGGAACATTACTCTCTCCCAATTTATAAATCCTTTCCATTTGTTTAATATAACCCTTCTTTTTCTTTTTCTTAAGAACATGGAAATAATCCATTTGAGCATCTTCAGTATTATCTCCACTATAAGTCTCTGTAAGCGAATTGAACTCTTCATCAAGCTCATCTAGAAATGATTCGCTTTCAGAATCTGAATCTTCATCCTCAGAATATTCCTCATCTTCAAAATCTTCATCTTCAGAATATTCTTCTTCAAACTTTTTCTTTTGAGATTTGTATCTATTCTTTTTATCATCTCTACGTTGGAGTTCTTCATTTGCTCTTTTTAACAAGTAACCCATAAGTATATCACCCATATTCACTTGAGGTTTAGAATTATCTTCAGTAATTTCTTGAGATTTATCTTTCTTTTTATTAATGACTACAACTTGTTTCTTTTGAGATTTAACTTTAGGAGATTTTTTCTTTTCAGTATCTATCTCTTTTACTGTAATTTTACATCTTTTTTTAATGGGAACATAATCTTCATCATCTTCATCATCATCATCATCTTCTTTATCGTGTTCATAAATGGTGGTATTGATTGTTCCTATATTACCTCTTCTAAAACCATTAATAGTTTTTCTAAGATCTTCAATATCAAAATCTTCATCACAATCATAATCAATAAGACCGTTAATATTTCCGTAATTATCAATGTCCTCACCAATATCATCGTGAGAGGGTGGTTTATTGATTTTTTTGGACATTTTTCCGTTTGAGCGAGTAACCATTTTATGAGTTGACATTAATTTATTAAATATTTTATCTAACATCAAATTTACTTAAATTTGATTATGTTGCTAAATTTGATTTAAAAATAGTATAAGTATATATATATTACAGAACATGTCAACAATCGCAAAACCGGATACAAAAATCGTTTCAGGGATACAATTCAGTATATCATCACCAGATGAAATAAGGAGAAGTTCAGTAGTTGAGGTGACAAAAACGGATACATATGATAAAGATAATCCTGTAATAAAGGGATTATTTGATCCAAGAATGGGCGTGACAGAAACAGGAAAGATCTGTAGCACGTGTCATCAGAATAATATATCTTGTCCAGGACATTTTGGTCACATTGAATTGGCTAGACCAATATATAATTATCATTTCATAAAACATGTTGAGAAAATATTAAAATGTATATGTTTTAAATGTTCAAAATTGCTCGTTGATAAAGATTCAGAAATAATGAAATCATCTTTATCTAAAAATAGCAGATATAGGTGGGGAAAAACTTATTCATTGTGTTCAAAAATTAAAGTATGTGGTCAGGAAACGATTGATGGTTGTGGTTGTAGACAACCATCATCATATAAAGTAGATGGGATTTCAGGGATAAAAACATCCTGGAAGAGTGATGATACTGAAGATCTTAGTAAAAAGTCTATCATAATGGATGGTGAACTAGCAAAGCAAATATTGGAGAAGATTACAGATGAAGATTGTAATTATTTGGGATTAAGTAGTAGTTGGTGCCGCCCCGAGTGGTTAATTTGTACTGTGTTACCGGTTCCACCCCCATCAGTGAGACCATCTGTACAGCAAGATAATTCTCAACGAATGGATGATGATCTAACACATAAATTATCAGAAATCGTTAAATATAATAATGATCTAAGAATTAAAATAGAAAAGAATAATACACCAGATATTATATCAGATTGGACAAATATTCTACAGTATCATGTGGCTACAATGATTGATAATCAAATACCACAAGTATCTCCTGCTACGCATCGTTCGGGAAGACCTCTTAAATCAATTGTTGAGAGATTAAAAGGTAAAGAAGGTAGAATCAGGAATAATCTAATGGGAAAGCGTGTAGATTTTTCAGCTCGCAGTGTTATTACACCCGATTCTCAAATAGAACTTGACCAATTAGGAGTTCCAATTAAGATTGCCTTGAACTTATCAATTCCCGAAAAGGTTAATAATTTTAATCATAAAAAACTCTTGAAATTGGTTCGCAATGGACCAAATAAGTGGCCTGGCGCGAATAATATAATACGGAAAAATAATACTCGTATAACATTGATAGATGGTATTTTAGATACAATAGAACTTGAAAATGGAGATACTGTCAATCGACATCTATTAGATGGTGATCATGTATTATTTAACCGACAACCATCTCTTCATAAGATGAGTATGATGGCTCATAGAGTAAAGGTAATGAAAGGAAATACATTTAGACTGAATGTTAGTGTAACACCACCATATAATGCGGATTTTGATGGAGATGAAATGAATATGCACGTGCCCCAATCATTGGCCTCAATGTGTGAATTAATTAATATTGCAAATGTTAAAAATCAATTAATATCTCCAAGAGAGAATAAACCAATTATAACTATTGTTCAAGATACTCTTATGGGGGTTCATAAATTAACTGGATATGAGTATATATATTTCAAGAAAGGTAATAAACTAATGATAAATAATAATACAAGTATATATGATATTAAAGGGGATACAAACAAAAAATTAGTTCCATCTTGTTTGTTAACAAAAAAACAAGCTATGAATATACTATCTCAATTATCAACATTTAGAGGAATTATCCCTGAATCTGATTATATTGTAAATAATGGTGAAAAAAAATGTGAGTTTTGGACAGGAAAATCAATTTTATCATTTATATTACCCGATATAATAAATATTGATACACCGAATAGTAGTTATGATAATGTTCCTATAAATGAAAAAAATATAGTAAAGATAAAAAATGGTAATATTGAACAGGGGACATTTGATAAGAATATATTCACGAAAACTTCTATGGGTTTAATACATACTATATGTAATGATTTAGGGACAGAAAGAGCTAAAGATTTTATAGATGATTTACAAAAAATTGTTGTATATTTCATCTTAAATGAGGGTTTTAGTGTGGGAATCAGTGATATGTTACCTGATAAAGAGACAATTGATCAAATGAAAGAAATAATAGATAAAAATAAAAAAGAAATAGATGATATTATGCAAGAAATTCATCTCAATATATTTGAAAATATGACTGGTCAAAGTAATAAAGAACATTTTGAAGGAAAAGTTAATGCTCTACTTAATCAAACTATTAATCAGACTGGTAAGATAGGTTTAGCAACATTAGATGAAAAAAACAGATTACTCACGATGGTTAATTCTGGATCAAAAGGAAAACCTACAAATATATCACAGATGATAGCTTGTTTAGGACAGCAAAACGTTGATGGAGCGAGAATACCATATGGATTCACAGATAGAACACTACCTCATTATAATAAATATGATGATAGTGCGGAAGCTAGAGGTTTTGTAGAAAACTCTTTTATTTCAGGACAAACACCTCAAGAGTATTTCTTTCACGCACAGGGAGGTCGTGAGGGTTTAATAGATACCGCTGTAAAAACATCTCAAACGGGTTATATTCAAAGAAAATTAATCAAAGCAACAGAAGATCTTAAAGTTGGATATGATTATACTGTTAGAGATAGTTCTGGGAAAATAATACAATATGTATATGGTGATGATGCAATTAATCCCATATATATGGAGTCACAATCATTGATACTTATGAAATTACCATTTAATAAGAGTGATGGTCAAAAAGAAGATCTCCACGATGTATTTTACTATGGTCCAGATACAGAATGGAAAAAAGTATTAAATCACGGTAGAACTCTAATAAGATTTAAAAAGATTAAAGATTATCAAAAACAACTTGATAAAAGTTTTAATAGATTAATGGAACTTCGTAACTATCTATTCTATGAAATATTTAATGAAAATCCTGAAAATAATATAATTTTCCCGGTACATATAAAACGCATTACTGAAAATATATGTGGAACAGAGAATAGCATTAAAAGATATACTGATATTCACCCAATAGATATTCTGAAAATGAATGAAAAACTTAAAAATAGTATCACGATAAATACACACAATAATATAACTAAAATGTTAAACATATTAATTGATATTCATTTATCCCCAAAAATATTGATAAATAAATATTCAATAACAAAACAATTATATGAACAAATCTCACTATTAATAACACAGCAATATTATAAAAGTATTATTCAACCGGGTGAGATGGTTGGTCCTGTAGCTGCTCAAAGTATTGGTGAACCTGCTACGCAAATGACTCTAAATACATTTCATTTTGCGGGTGTTAGTGCTAAATCTAATGTTACAAGAGGTATTCCTCGTTTAAGAGAGCTTCTTCATGTATCAAAGAGTATAAAGTCTCCATCAGATACTATATATCTACACGATGAATATGCTGAAGATAAAACTAAAGCACAATTTGTGAAAAATAAACTCGAATATACACGGTTTAGAGATGTTGTCTTAACGTGTAATATATATTATGAACCAAATAATAATGATACTGAAATAGATGAAGATAAAGGACTATTAAAACTATATAAAATGTTTGAAGAGTTTGAGACTGAACAACAAGATTTTATACCTTGGATAATTAGATTTACATTTGATAAGAATAAAATGATGGAGTCAGGTATAGTTATGGAAGATATCAATTATATGTTTATGAAATGGGCTGAATTAGGAGATGAGATTGAACGTATAAAGTTTATATATAGCGATGATAATGCGAAAGAATTAATCGGGAGGTTATCCATAGCTACAAATGAGGAAGATGAATATATAAATGGTATATCAGACCAGAGTGATATAATATCATCGTTAAAAGGTATTACTGAAACATTTATGAACGACAATATAATCAAAGGACTCCCAAATATATCTAATATAGTTATGTCGCAAGATAATATATCTATTATGAAAGACAATGAAATTGTTAATAAAAAAATATGGATACTAGAATCAGATGGAACAAATCTTTTGAGTATATTGAATTGTGATTATGTTAACGAGTTAAAGAGTTACTCAAATGATGTGAATGAAATATATAGTTTATTAGGTATAGAAGCTGCAAAAAATCATCTTATAGGACAAATGATAGAAGTATTTGATGAATATATTAATATGAGACATATTAATCTATTATGTGAAGTTATGACTTGTAGAGGATTATTAGTTTCAATTGATCGGCACGGCATCAATAGTGGTGATACAGGACCTCTAGCTAAATGCTCATTTGAAGATACAACCGATCAACTTATAAAAGCTGGTATATTTGGTGATAGAGATAAACTTAAAGGTGTATCCAGTAATATTATGATGGGACAGATAATTCCAGCAGGGACGGGAATGTGTGATATTTTACTAGATGAAGAAAAACTTATGAAAGAACTCTCATCTATGGACGAAGATGAAAACTTTGAAATAGATGAGGAAAATATAGATATAATTTTGAATACCGATGAAGGAAATTATTGTTCTCTCGATGATTTGAAAATGTCGTATGAAGATTAATTAGTAATGCCTAACTCTTTATCAATCGCGTCACTACAATTTTCTGATAAATAATTATTTGAAACATAATTATCTCTAAGATTTTTAATAACCTCACCACAATTATTATTAATAATAGATATATTATCTTTTTGCATACCCACCTTTTTAACACCTAAATCAATTAATTTTTTCTTAGATGCGTCACATCTGTGGTCTATATCAAATATATAACACTTATCTAACATATTTATTTCGTGTATAATATTATTATTTATGTTTGTTATATTTTCACTAATCGTCCTTGCGATCGAATAAGAACTTTCAAGTTTAGAATATGAGTCCATTATCATGAATTGTACTAGAATTGATGAATCATCGCCATCTATAGCGGATATAAGTTCTAATTGTATTCTTCTTTTACTTAAATTAAACTCTGAAAATAATGAATTAACATAATTATATATTATTGATTTTATCTTTCTTGAAAAACGCATTTTATTTTCATATCCTCCCTGAGGATATGGTAATTTTATTTCAGCTAAAACTCGTTTATATCTAAGAATATTATCGTCAAAATATCCATTTAATCCTGTAAAATATACATCTCTAAGTGATAATGTATTCTGATCTATATTCATTATATTTTCGAATGTTCCATCTTTTGCAGAATCTGATATATTTTCTTTAATATTATCAAATGTTTCAGTTTTATCTTCAGATTTATTAATTGTTACTTCAAATGAATATGTACATAATCCTTTTCTGAAACCTTGATCATTACCACTTGGATCCCCAATAATTATATTATTTTTATCAGCAATCATAGTAACACTCTGTAATTTATGCATTATTTTATTTTTTATAGTGTTTATATCTGTAACTTCTTTTAATATATTATATGTTAAATAAACTACTAATTCTTCTTCATCTTCACCCTCTTGTTCTTCTTGTTCTTCATCTTTTACATTATCAGATGTTATATTGGTATCCATTTTGTTATATTCTGAATTAGATGATGAGTCACTTGGAGATGTTTCATCTCCTGCTCCAGGAGATGTTTCCTGTCCTGCTCCAGGATATGTTTCCTGTCCTGCTCCAGGAGATGTTTCCTGTCCTGCTCCAGGAGATGTTTCCTGTCCTGCTCCAGGATATGTTTCCTGTCC